>Ga0194037_1001802_pt1 | contig 14993 bp, 11 predicted proteins | sample JunL306m_MetaG_FD_148653 | JGI IMG/M metagenome (GOLD analysis project Ga0194037, IMG submission 148653) | Anoxic zone freshwater microbial communities from boreal shield lake in IISD Experimental Lakes Area, Ontario, Canada - Jun2016-L304-6m | ecosystem: Environmental > Aquatic > Freshwater >...
TAAACAAATACATCCTCAAAAAAAATGACATTAAATTAGCTTTGAGAAAAATAAGTAGTTTTTAGAGGTTGCCTTATATGAATTTTATCAAAATTTTAAGTCAATTTGAAAGACCGGAATCAGTTTTACGAATAATTTAGTTCAAAAATAGAGAAAAAAAACGAAAAATGACTAAAAGTAGTCATTGTTTTGAAAATTAGAAGCCACTACTTTTACAGCCATAAATACACTAATTCGGTTTTAAATGTCTTAAATAAAGATTGAAAGGCATTGAACCACTGTGGATTAATGATCCAAAAATACAACTTTTGTTTCATTTTTTCAACAATTAATGCTATAAATATGATAGCACAAATAACATAAATATATAACCATAACATTATCAACCAGATATGATATGAGCTAAAAGACTAAAATCTTTAATATTTAACTTATGAGTATTCTTTTAAAATCATTTCTGACACTTACATTCATTAAAACAGCCTGTTTATTGTTTCTGAGTTACATGTTGGTGCTGTTTATTTTGAAAATGATTTGTATAGAATAAGTATATTGTATTTTTAAAATTAGACTGCTTAGCTCAGGATAATTGATGGCTAATAGTAAAATAAAAACCTATAAGAAAAAGTTTGTTTACGTTTTCTTTTTTTTTGCAGAGGCATAAGGCGCAGTTTTAAGGTTTCTGCGCCAGCCTATTTTACATTATCAAAGTAACACAGTGATAGTCTCACTCCGAGTGAGGCTATCACTAACATAAAATAAAACACTGTCTTTAACCCCCTTCGGGGGTTTAGGGTCAAAATCGAATAACAAACAAAACAACCATAAAAAAATAACAGTTATGAAAAAACCTTTTTTTATTTTTTGCAGCCTATTGCTTACACTTGCTGGAAATGCACAGATTATTAGTACAATAGCCGGAAATGGAATTCAGGGCTACACCGGCGATGGAGGAATAGCTACCTCAGCACAACTTTTTGCAGCAAATGGAGTAACTATAGATGGCTCGGGTAATATTTATATTGCCGATAATAACGGTACTATCCGAAAAGTAACAGCTAGTACGGGAATAATTAGCACCGTGGCCGGCAATGCAACGAGTGGCTATAGTGGAGATGGTAGCGCAGCAACTTCGGCAGCATTAAATAATCCTAAAGGGCTTGCATTGGACGCTTCGGGGAATATTTACATTGCGGATTTCAATAACTGTAGAATCAGAAAAGTAAATGTCAGTTCAGGAATTATCACTACCGTGGCTGGCAATGGAACTGCAGGCAATAGTGGTGATGGCGGACCAGCAACCTTGGCAAAACTATACTGTCCAACAAGTGTAAGTATTGATGCCGGCGGTAATATTTATATTGCCGATTCATATAATCATGCTATCCGAAAAGTAACAGCCGGTACGGAAATAATTAGCACCGTGGCCGGCAATGGATTACGTGGATTTACCGGTGATGGTGGGGCTGCTACAACGGCACAACTATACCTGCCAAATGGAGTTAGCATAGATGCCTCCGGCAATATTTATATAGCCGACCGATATAACAATAGAATTCGAAAAGTTACGGCCGCCACAGGGATAATTAATACTGTAGCAGGAGGTGGTACGGGTATTAACATTGGCGATGGCAGTGCTGCCACTTCCGCAGTGCTTAATTATCCAAACGGATTAGCAATAGATGGCTCGGGTAATATTTATATTGCAGATCAGGGAACTTCTAGAATCCGAAAAGTTACTGGCGCTACGGGAATAATTACTACCGTGGCTGGCAATGGAACTGTTGGTTATAGTGGCGATGGAGGCGCTGCCACTTCAGCAGCCATAAATTCACCTACTGGAGTTGTATTGGACGCATCAGGTAATATCTATTTTTCTGAATGGAATAACTATCGAATTCGAAAGATTACAATGACACAGTCGGATGTGAGAACAATAAACACAGATAACATTAGGTTGATAAGTGGCAAATCATTTATCCGTGCAGAGTTTGATGGAGCTGCCAAGCTAGAACTGTATAACCTCAGTGGAATCATGCTGAAACAAGCCAATGCAAGCTTTACTGTCACTTTCGATAAGTTGAATACCGGACTTTATATTGTAAAAGTAAATGGAACAGCAACTAAAGCAGTGGTGGAATAAGAAATCGAGGGTTAAATCTTAACTTAAATAACACTTTAAACAAGCATTATGAGAAAAATAAAAGAAATCGTAATAATAGCTTCACTCTTACTTGTGTTTTCATCCTGTAAATTATTTGAAGTTGATTTCAATCCGGATGGAGTGAATACAACTTCACAAATACCCATACTCACAACAAATGTAATAACTGACATAACAAAAACGAATGCAAGCACTGGTGGTAATATTACAAGTGCCGGACTTGGTGCCCCTATTACAGAAAGAGGAGTGTGTTGGAATACAACCGGTATACCCCAAATAACTGATTTTAAAACCACTGATGGTTCTGGTATTGGTATATTTACCAGTAATATCACCGGATTAACGGCCAATACACTCTATTATGCAAGAGCATACGCCATAAACAATGCCGGAATAGCTTATGGTAGTAATGAAGTGAGCTTTACAACTGCATTAGGAGTTGTTAACGGACCGAATGTCGATTTTGACAACTATACTTACCACTCCGTTGTAATAGGTACTCAAACATGGATGATTGAAAACCTGAGAAATACACATTTAAGGGATGGTTCGGCAATCTCTGTTGTAACTGACAACACAGCCTGGTTTAATTTAACTACCAGTGCCTGTTGCAATTATAACAACGATGCAACCATGGTTATGAAATATGGTAAATTGTACAATTGGTACGCTGTAAATACAGGAAAGTTAGCGCCTGCCGGCTGGCACGTACCTAGTGACGCTGAATGGACAACACTCGAAAACTATGTAAGAGCCAATCAGGGCACTTCGGGTTCGGTAGCTAAAGCTCTGGCAGCAAGCACTGATTGGACAGCAAGCACCAATGTAATTGCTATTGGCAATGAATTAACAAAGAATAACAGTTCTGGTTTCTCTGCTCTACCGGGCGGCTTGCGTAAGAGCTACTACGGAACGTTCTACGACCTTGGCACTTACGGTTATTATTGGAGTGCTACTGAGTTCCTTGCGCTCTATGCCTATTATAGAATATTGGGCTACGACAGTAGTGGCATTGGCAGGAACGACTCCGAAAGGCAGAGTGGATTCTCAGTTCGCTGTTTAAAAGATTAGAATCCAAAATCAAGGTAGCACTCCGAGTAAAACGTTGATTAATTAAGTACTAAATTTCGACCAAAATAACTCATACAAACTATCATCATGAAAAAACTATTTTTTATTATTTCCAGTATATTACTCACACTTGCCAGCAACGCAGAAACTAAACTATCCATAGGAAATGATCAAATGCTAGGTAAAAACCATCAACGTGTTCTCTATCAATTCGACCCTTTGGTTTCAAACAACACAAAACAAATAAACGTAGATGGTTTGTTTTATTTGCAGAACAATCATCCAACTCCAAATTTAAAAATAGCCGCCGCTGCGGCTACATTGCGCCTTGATAGCATTGTGAATAAAAACGCTGCTGCAAATTCTTATAAAGATGTATATACATACGATGCCAACAAAAATATTAGCTCAGATATTGGCTATAGTTGGACCAACAGCCAATGGCTAGCAAGCTATAAAACCATAAATACCTTTGATGTAAATGGGAATCAGGTGTTATCAATAAGCTATGCTTGGGATGCTACTAATAATGTTTGGCTGTCAAAAAGTAAAAGTGAATCGACTTTCGATGCTTTTGGAAACAATATTTTGGGTCTGAATTATTCATGGAACAGTAATTCCAGCCTTTGGTTATTGGCAGGAAAAAGTGAAAATACCTACGACAGCAATAAAAACTGCACGTATCAGGGATGGTATACATGGAATAGCACTACCAGTCAATGGGCTGGAACATATACATTCGAGCGCACTTTTGATTCGCATAATAACCTAATTCTTCAAAAAGAAAATATGATGTATAACAACCAATGGTCTTTGTTCATTGATAAGTATGATATTACTTACGACAACAATGGGTATAGATTAGTAACAACAGACTATGCTTGGGGTAGTAATCCAGACCATTGGATATTAATTGCTAAAACAGAAAATACGAATGATACGAATGGAAATGTAACCCGTGAAATAAATTATTCGTATAACAACAGCACCAGTGTGTGGACAATAGGCAATAAATATGAATTCAGTTACGACTATTTACATGTAGCCGGCAATATAATGGCTGGTAATCTTTTGGGTTGGGTAAAAAACCCGCTTTTATCAATGACAGGATTTAATTATGATGGTACAAACTGGACTTCTGCTTACTCAAGTACCTATTATTATACCGATATATCTACGCCAACCATAACTTCATTTTCGCCAGGCACAGCAGCATCGGGTAGTAGCATTACCATAAGCGGTACAAATTTTAGCGATGCTACGGAGGTTAGTTTTGGTGGAACTCCGGCTTCATCATTTAGCGTGTTGAACTCTACAACCATCAGTGCAATTGTGGCAGCAGGTGCAAGTGGAAAAATAACGGTAAGCACTCCCAAAGCCACTGCCTCCAGTTCATCTGACTTTACATATATAGCTCATTCCGGAGTTATAAATTACAATATAACATTCACCGGCTCTGGAGCCAGCAGTTCGGTGGGCGATGTGTTGGTTCAGAATCTGACACAAGGCACATCGATAATCGTACCTGCCGGAAATATTTTGAATCTGTATGATGTATCTTCCGATATCAATCAACTCAATTCTGATAAAGAAGGTATTGTAATATATCCAAATACTGTGCAAGGTAACAACACGCTGTCTTTTCAGTCAAAACAAACAGGTGCAACCCAACTGAATGTGTATGGTATTGATGGTCGAAAAGTGTTGGGTGCAAACCAGCAACTTCAGCAAGGTGAAAATACCTTCCAACTGGCGTTGCAAAAAGGAGCGTATGTACTGCAAGTTGTTGGCAAAGGCTATGCCTATTCAGCCAAAATGATAAATCAGGTCAATGCGCAAAGCGATGCAGCAATTCGGTATTTAGGCAATGAGAATATAAGTTCCGGCAGTTTGCAAAAAATAAAAAGTAGCCCGGGCATAAGCTATTTACTCTATAATGCCCTAGATCAATTGCTTTATAAGGCCGTTTCGGGAGTATACAGCAGCATTGTGACGGATGTGCCCAGTGCAAGTAAAATTACCGATTTTTATTTTGTGGCTTGTCAGGATGCCGATGGAAATAATTATACTACCGTGAATATTGGCACACAAACATGGATGGCCGAAAACCTGAAAACCACTAAATATAAAAATGGAGAAGTTATTCCAAATGTAAACAGCACATTACCCTGGAGAAGTTTAAATAGCGGTGGATGGTGTGATTATAATAATAACATTGCCAATGCCAACAAATATGGACACCTTTACAATTGGTATTCTGTTAGTGATTCCCGAAATATTGCTCCTGCAGGATGGCATGTAGCAAGTATGGACGAATGGACTACATTAACCGATTATGTTACTTTGCACACCGGAACTTCTAAAACCATGACCAAAGCAATTGCAGCAAACACCGATTGGCTTACTAGCGGCTATGTTGGCAGTACGCTAAGCTTAAATAATTCTACAGGCTTTAGTGGATTGCCGGCAGGAAATATAGGGGATGTTTACATGGGGATATATGATTTTGGCGGTATGAATATTGGTTCATGGTGGTGGTCAACGGATGCAAATTATACCGACCGTGCTTCAGGAAAATATATCGACAATGGCTCTCTCGATGTATATGGATTTACAGCACTCGATAAGCGTTTTGGTTTATCGGTTCGTTGTGTAAAGAATATCATAACTCTTCCTACAATTACTACCAATGCAATATCCGGAATCTTAAATTCCTCCGCAACTTGTACTATAACATTAACTGGCTCTGGTGGCGATGTTATAACGGCAATGGGTATATGTTGGAGTACGTCACCGGCACCCACCATTGCCAATAATACAGCATTAATTGGTCAAGGATCAGATCCGGATTTACTCTATATGTATGGATTAAATTTGGGCACAAAATATTATGTACGGGCGTTTGCTACTAACAGTAAAGGCACGGCCTACGGTAACGAACAAAGTTTTAGCACGGTATCTCAAATAACCGATGCCGATGGGAACGTATACCACTCGGTAACCATTGGTACACAAACATGGCTGGTCGAAAATCTAAAAACCACTCATTATCAGAATGCTGAACCCATAGCCAATGTAAAGGAATTTAAAGCGTGGTTTGCGTTAACTACCGGTGCTTGGTGCGATAACATGAACGATCCCGCAAATGGAGCAAAATATGGAAAATTATACAACTACTACGCCGTGACCGATAGTCGTAAAATTGCTCCTGTCGGTTGGCACGTACCTACTGATGCTGAATGGACAACGCTGACTACATATTTGGGAGGTTTAAGTATTGCGGGTGGAAAACTGAAAGAAGTCGGAACCGTGAATTGGGCTATTAATACCGGTGCAACGAACGAAACAGATTTTACTGCTTTACCCGGTGGAAATAGATTAGATAGCGGATGGGGATACGATATACCTTATATAGGAAACTCAGCTTCGTTCTGGACTTCTACTCTAAATACCACGGATACCGCATGGAATAGAGATATTGAATATACCGACAACGGTATGTATGTGTTTTCCGGAGCTAAAAATGCCGGATTTTCAGTGCGTTGCATTAAAGATTAAAACAATAGAGAAACAAGGCGGATGCCGAAAAGCCAATATAGTAGGCAAATAAAAAAATAAATATATGAATTACTATCTAGGAGCATTAAAAAAGTACGCTGTATTCATTGGAAGAGCACGAAGAAGTGAGTATTGTTATTTTGTATTGTTTAATATTGTATTTCAGGTAACGGCAGCAATTTTCGACAATATTTTAGGCAGCAATTTTAATGCTTTTTTTGGAGATGGAATGTTTAAATTGCCTTTTGGCTATTTGTTTACAGTTTATAATTTTGCAGTTTTAATTCCTCGATTGGCGGTAGCTGTTAGAAGATTGCATGATGTTGGGAAAAATGCTTGGTTTATGCTTTTTGCTCTTGTACCCTTGATTGGAAGTATCTGGCTGTTGGTATTGTGCTTATCTAAAGGTGTAAACGGCGAAAATGAATATGGCACAGACCCCAAAAGAAATTAAAAATTATACAAGTTATATAAATTTAACATATTGAATTTTATAATTTAAAACAAATAAACGGATTTTATCCTCGATAAGTCTGGGTATATCAGCATGCTATTATAAATAACAATCAAACTTATATAAGTTCTATTTAAATATCAATTAAGCTAACAAAATTGCAAAATCCAAATAATAAATGCTCATAGTATCACTTGGAGTGAGGCTATGACTAATACACAAAAACAGAGCGGATACCGAAAAGCTTTACGAGTAGGAGAATTAAAAAATTGAAAAAAATGGAAAAGACAAAATTAATCAACAGCATTCGCTGGACAGGCGGCATTATTGGAACATTAATAGTTGCGCTGACACTATTCTTTTTTATAGGTTATATAATCGAAGGCAGAAACAAGCCTGCTCCCAGTTTTGATATCTCTACCATACTAACATTTGTAGTATGGGGTATTGGACTTGCAGGACTATTAGTAGCCTTATGGAAACCGGGTTTAGGTGGACTGATTTCATTTATTAGTTTTATTGCTTTTAATGTTATGGTCGCACTTAGTCCGAATCCTGATTCACATTACTCTGTTGTGCTTTTGATATTCTTGTTACCCTCGATTTTATTCTTAATCTATTGGTGGTTAAAAAGTCATCAAAACAAGGTTTTATAACAGTCAAAAAACACTGCTTGTGTCAGCGAGAGCCAAATGGCTGATTACCCAATGTATAACTAAAGAAGAATATGAATGGAGTGCACGCAAAGAAAAAAATCAAGGCTAACCCCAAAATATGGATGAGAAAAATATATTTTATCGGAGACTTGCTGATGATGATAGTTCAACAGTAATAAATTTCATTGAAAGTCAACTCCATACAATACCTAAAGACTTTTTCTTTCCGCCAAGTTTAATAATTCTAGAAAAGTGTTTAAACCGGAATAGTGGAATTTCCCTTGGAGCTTTTGATAGTGAAGAACTTGTAGGAATAAGGCTGACATATAAACCAGGGCTTGACAAAGAAAATCATGGCTATGATTTGGGTTATTCCGAAACTAAATTATTGCAAGTTGCACAGTTTTGGGGAACAATAGTAAATAATGAAAAAAGACACGAAGGAATTGGTGATAATTTAGTAAAAATAAATTGTGAAGAAATTTTCAAGAACTCATATAGTCGAATTTTAGCGACAGTTCATCCCAATAACTTAAGGAGCATTAAAATGCTCTTGACTAACGGTTTCTCTGAAAAACTTAATACAATTAAATATAACAATTTACCTAGATTGATTTTTGAAAAAATAAAAGTTGATTAAGTTTATAATTACTTGGAAGCTGAAAACGGAATAGAGTAAGCTGAAAATTTACCAACAACAAAGTATGTGAAATTATCAATTCAAAACCAATACAGGTCTGCGAAAGCCAACGGGTTGACCACCCAATGTGACAAGAAAATAAAGTGGAGACCAGAAACCACTTAAATAAACGGGGCGAAACCGAAAAGCCAGAAGAGTAGGGAGATTGTAAATTTGATGTGTATGAAAAAAATATTTTTACTAATTACGATTTTTCTTTTTTCAAATGTTGTATTTGCTAAGAAAAATGAAAATCCGGTGGAAAAAATACTATTCAAGAGTCTTTTTCAGAAGGTTGATAGTGTAAATAATAAAAACAATAGCTCTAATTTGTTACAAGCTGGAATAGGCTCAACTAAACAATTAAATTTAGATTCGACACAATTTTGTCAAATATTGAGAGCAAAATTTAATTCGGTCATTAACAGCGGTGGAAAGACAACAATTGGAAATTATGCTTCAACTGATTTAAAGGATGGTCATTTAGCATTTAACGCAACCAAACTTTTCAAAGGTGGTAGTATTTTATCTATCAATATAAATGGTGGTGCAACAGATGGCTTTCTTACAATCTTCAATCAAAACAAGATTAATAGTAATGTTGGTATGGATTTTAAATACAATAGGTTGATTCTTAAGAACTCTGTATGGTTTGACTTAACAGAAATACAAAAACTTAGTAAGCGTATTGATATTGCAGATTCAATTTGCAAATATAGTAATTCAATTCATTCACACGATTCTATAACTTTAAGTAAAAAGTATAAATTGCTTAGCATTGAAATTCAAGCTTTGAATCGTAGACTGACACAGCAATTAACAGAATCGGAAAAAGCAGATATAAATTATCAAATAGCACTGAAGAAAGCTCAAGCTGATTCTATTTGCATAAAATTGATAAATTTAAAACCATTAGTAGATGTAATTTCAGAGAATGATGACAAAAACCAACAGAACAAGGCATTAGCATTAGATGCCTTCAAATTCAATGCAATTAGTTTTCATTGGATAAGTGTTGGAGGTGGTCTTCAAAACAATAATTTCAGTCAATTTAAACCTAATTCTTCTGGTTTAGACAATCAGATAGTAAGCCAAGACTTTACTTCATATAATTTATCAGCAGAATTCAATTACTACCATTGGAGTAAAAAAGTATGGCGCTCATGGTATATGTTGGCCGGAGCCAAAATAAGTCTTGAAGATAACTTCTCTAATCTTACCAAAGTTGAGTTGAATGATACACAGCAATATAGTGATTCTGTAAATAAGCGAACTGTATCCCAGAATATAACGGCATATAAAGGAGATTATAAATCAAATTTGTTCGGAGGAAAATTATATCTTGATTTCTATAAATTTATTTTGCAAAATGATGCTGCTATTCATATATATCCGGAAGTTAATTTCAGACAAAATAGTTCTCCACTTTGGAATGCTGGGATTGGGATTCTTTATTCTTTCAAAGATGCAAGTGATAAAGATGGAAAAGCAAAATTACATGCTGAATTATATTGTAAACTTAGTGATTTATCCAATATTACTAATTCTAAACTATCTGTTTGGGAAAGAAAAGAATTTGGACTTCGACTGTCAATACCAGTTTCTTTCTTTAATTTCTAGCTATCAAAGCCATAATATTATACCACTAATGACAAAAGATTTTAAACCCCAATTACTCAGAGTTAAATCAAGACTTCTTGAGCTGGAAAAATGTATTATTAAGAACACCGTCAATAAATTCAAACTATGAACAATACAATTTTTTCATTTGAAAGTCCTCAGAATGAGCCTGTTTTACAGTACGAAGAAGGTAGCAGGGAAAGGAAAGAAATAATCGCCGAATTAAAACTGTTGAGCAACAAACAAATTGAAATTCCATTAATAATAGGTGGAAAGGAAATAAGAACAGGAAAAACTGCTAGAGTTTTAATGCCGCATAATCACGCTAAAACCCTTGCAATTTATTATCAGGCAACAGAGAAAGAAGTTCAACAGGCAATTGATGAAGCTTTAAAAGCAAAATCGAAATGGGAAAATCTATCATGGATTGAGCGTTCTTCAATTATGTTGCGCGCTGCAGATTTGGTGGCAACGAAATACAGAAGTTTAATTGTTGCTTCAACAATGCTCGGACAGGACAAAAATCTATTTCAGGCAGAGATTGATGCCGCTTGTGAAATTGTTGATTACTTAAAATACAATGTACATTTTGCATCTCAAATTTACAGTGAACAACCTAAATCGGAGAAAGGACAATTAAACCGCATGGAATACAGACCGTTGGAAGGTTTTATTTTCACCGTTTCGCCTTTTAATTTTACCGGAATAGCTTCAAACTTAAATATGTCGGTAGCATTAATGGGTAATACTACAGTTTGGAAGCCTGCAACAACATCTTTGTTGTCAAGCTATTATTTAATGAAAATTTTTCAGGAAGCTGGTTTACCTGATGGAGTAATCAATTTTGTACCTGGCTCAGGTTCTTTGATTGGAGGTGTAGTTCTAAAGCATAAAGATTTGGCAGGAGTTCATTTTACAGGTTCAACTGAAACTTTTAATAGTTTGTGGCGGGGTGTTTCGGAAAATCTGACAAATTATGTATCCTACCCAAAGCTGGTTGGAGAAACAGGCGGTAAGGATTTTATTTTTGTACACAACTCAGCAAATCCCATTCAGGTAGCAACTGCAATAGTTCGCGGAGCTTTTGAATATCAGGGGCAAAAATGCTCGGCTGCATCACGTTCATATATTCCAAAATCACTCTGGGATGATATTAAACAACATATTTTAACCCAAACATCGCGAATAAAAATCGGAGATGTAGCTGATTTCGACAATTTTATGAATGCTGTAATTGATGAAAGTTCGTATGATAAAATTATGAATTACATAGAACTAGCAGTAAAATCAGATGTATGTGAGATAATCACCGGTGGTACCGGCGATAAATCAGTTGGCTATTTTATTCAACCAACTGTCATTCTTACTACAAATCCTGATTTTGTAACAATGAAAGAAGAAATTTTTGGTCCGGTGATGACTGTTTTCGTATATGAAGACCAAAACTACGAAGATACCTTAAGTATTTGTAATACAACATCGGCTTATGCTTTGACCGGAGCAATTTTTTCAAACGATAAATATGCCACAATGCAAGCGTGTGATACATTAAGATATGCAGCAGGTAATTTTTATATTAACGACAAACCTTCGGGCGCAATGGTTGGTTTACAACCATTTGGCGGGTCAAGAGCCTCAGGAACAAATGATAAATCAGGTAGCAAACTGAATTTATTGCGTTGGGTAAGTCCACGTACAATTAAAGAAACGTTTATTCCGGCTGAAGATTTTAAATATCCCTATATGGATAAAAATATTTGACTAACAGAATCAAACTAAAAAATAAATATGATGACATCAGAAGAAAAAGAATTAAAATATTGCTCTATAAACTACGACAGATTGCCTGTAACCATTACCAAAGGACAGGGTATATATTTATTTGATGAAACTGATACGCGTTACTTTGATTTTCTTTCAGGTTATAGCGTCGTAAATCAGGGTCATGGGCATCCAAGATTAATAAAAGCTGCAACAGATCAACTTCAGCGTCTCACACTTTCTTCACGCTCATTCTTTAATGATAAACTGGCTGAATTATCGGAGTTTATTTGCAAACGTCTTGGTTATGAACGAGTAATTCCTATGAATACGGGTGCCGAGGCTTGTGAAACAGCTATTAAACTTGCACGAAAGTTTGGATACGAAATGAAAGGTATACCACAAGATAAAGCAAAAATTGTGGTTATGCACAATAATTTTATGGGACGAACAATGGGTTCAATAAGTGGATCTTCCGACTATCTTACTTATAACAACTTTGGCCCTTTGGTCGGTGGGTTTATAACCATTCCATTCAATGATGTGTTTGCGGTAAAAAACATATTGCAAGACTCGAATATTTGTGCTGTTTTCATTGAACCGATACAAGGTGAAGCGGGAGTTTTTGTTCCTGATAATGGCTATTTAAAACGTGTAGCTGAATTGTGCAAAGAGGCAAATGTTTTATTAGTTGCCGACGAGATACAGACCGGAATGGGCAGATGCGGAATGTTTCTTGCTTCGGATTATGATAATGTGAAACCGGATTTATTGCTTTTGGGAAAGGCTATTACTGGTGGTGTAACTGCTTTATCAGTTGTATTAGGTTCTGATGAGATTATTTCTTTACTGAAACCGGGAATGCATGGTTCTACTTATGGCGGCAATCCGTTGACATGTGCTGTTGCTATTGAAGCCATTAAAGTAATTGACGAAGAACGGTTAGCTGAAAATGCGATGCAGCAAGGTGAATTCTTTAGAAATGAAATCAGGAAGATACAAAATCCAAAAATAAAATTTGTTCGAGGGAAAGGATTATTGAATGCAATTGCATTTGAAGAAAGCATTGATACAATGGAGGTCTGTCATAAACTATTTGAACATAAATTATTAGCTAAGCCAACAAGAAATAATGCTATGCGATTTTCACCTCCATTGATTATTACGAATGACCAAATGCAGGAAGCGATTACAATTATAAAATCTGTTTTAATTCAATTGTGATGCAGGAAAAGTTTACACCCTACCTCGAGAAACAGTTTGCAAATCGGGCTATTGCAGAACAGTATTTAGTTCCGAAAGATAATATTTTATATAAGTTTAAGAACCTTGACCCGTTGAGTGAAGACAGTCATCAACCTGTGAAGGGTTTAATTCACAAATATGATAACCGAGCATTGATAAAAGTTTCGTATCGTTGTGCATCCCATTGCCAATTTTGTACAAGAATAAGGCAAATAGGAACAAATGAGGGTGATTTGAAATTTGATGAGATTCAAAATATTATCACCTATATTAAACAACATATAGAAATAACGGATGTAATTTTATCTGGTGGTGATCCATTTTTCTCTCCCAAACAGACTTTAGCTATTCTTGAAGAATTGGAAACAATTGAAAATGTCAAGGTTATAAGAATAGGAACAAGATTGCCGGTACATAATCCCAAATCTTTTGAATCTGCAGTAATCAAGAAAGTTTTAAACAAGGTTGCCGAGATTCAGCAAAAGAAACCGCTATTCATTCTAATAAATTTTGAACATCCAGATGAATTAACTCCTGAAACAATACAAGTTATTAAGCAATTAAAACAAACCGGTGCAACGTTGTTTTCACAAACTGTTTTTCTTAAAGGTATCAACAATAACTCAAATACATTAAAACGTCTTTTTGAAAATCTATTTTGGAATGGTGTTTTACCTTATTATATTTATCGATGTGATAGTGTTAAGGGTTTAGAGCATTTTGTTTGTGATATGAATGAAGAAATAGAAATTATGACTGAATTACGTAAAAGATTAAGCGGTTTAGCCTATCCAACATATATAGTAGATGTAGAAGGGACTGGTAAAATACCTATTCCACTTTCTTTTTGGAGCGATACAGATATTAGCCAATGTAAAGACTTTACTGATAAACAAATAAGATTATGATAATAGGTTGGGGTCTGCTAAATAATTCAATTGAAAATCAAGTCCTTCAGTTCAGTAGGGATAAAGTTGATTATTTCAAGCAGGAGAAATTAATTCCTGAAAATGCCAAAGTTGGATTAGCATTACAACTATGTTTAGATACAGATTTTCAGGGTAACGGTATTATTCAAAAAGTATACTCATATCTAGAAACCTTGACAAATGATAGATTTGATGTAATTGAAGCATCTGTTAGAAAAAATAATCCGGCAGGAATTGCAATAACCCAAAATCTAAGGTTTGAAACAATATTAGAGGATAATATAAGAATTTATAAAATTAAAAAAACCAATAACACAACAACAAACAAGGCAAAAGTGGAATTAAAATTTGGAGATCAATGGATAGTTATTAGGAAAGGTGAAATTGGTGATGAAATAGAATTATTTGAGCTGAATAAGAAATGGTTAGATATCAATTCTGATGATAATTCAAAAGGATTTCTTACTAGTTTATATCAACCTGAGGATTATAAAATAATAATTGAAAGCAATGACATTGTTGTTGCTGAACTAATCTAAAAAAACAACAATATGGAACACACAATTGAAATTCTGGTTCTCCTTTCATCTGTATTTTTAAAATGTGTTGGAATGCCCGACCAGGTTAGAAAACTTTACAAAACAAAAAGTTCAAAAGGTTTTTCGCTATTATATTATGTATCACTTGATATAACCTATGTATTATGGATTATTCATGGATCTTATAAAAAAGATTGGACAGTAATTTCTACGAGTATAATCGGTGTAATAGCTACAACCGTAATTATTGTTCTTGTGCTGAAGTTTAGAACAAATTCGATTGAAACAAAAGTGGAATCCGTACAAACTATTGAATG
>Ga0194037_1001806_pt1 | contig 14981 bp, 10 predicted proteins | sample JunL306m_MetaG_FD_148653 | JGI IMG/M metagenome (GOLD analysis project Ga0194037, IMG submission 148653) | Anoxic zone freshwater microbial communities from boreal shield lake in IISD Experimental Lakes Area, Ontario, Canada - Jun2016-L304-6m | ecosystem: Environmental > Aquatic > Freshwater >...
TAAGAATCGCAAATGTGGCAATAGGAGATAGATCCAAATACCGAGGTAAGCGAGAATTCCCAGAAGGGCGATAGCACGAATATTGGCTAAGGCACCAACATCGATTGCTAAGACTGAACCAACTAACCAAGGCAGAGACTTGTAACCGTGTTTCTCTGCCTTCTCCGGCAGTTGCGTCCGCAACATGGTTGGAATAAAGGTGATGAGAGTTCCAGCAATGGTGATTCCGATCCATCCAAGGATATTGGTGGAATAGTGAGCGACTAGAAGTCGGTACTTGAATTCACCCTTGGGGCCTTGGGAGAGCAATCCGCCCAGAACTCCACCCAGAGTAAGAAAGAGTGCGCTTACGATGTAGAAGCGGGGAATCTTTTTGAATCGAGTTGGAAGTGCTCTCGCAATTTGGATTTGAATCGATCGCACGTGTAATCCTGCGCTGATGACTACCGCGGCCGCTCCAAAGGCCATCAGGAATTTAAGTCCTTGTATCTTTCCCACGATGACAGATATGACACCAAGATTAAGAACTATTACTCGAACTAGGTAACGCTTGCGATCGGCTTCTTGCGGCAACCGCAACATAGTTGCAGTGAAATGCGAGCTCCATACGAAGATTAAATTAGTGATTGCGCCGAGTAGTAATAGGTGTACCAATATCCACTTCGGATCACCGCTCCCACCGATCCAGGGCAATCCAATGATGAGCGCGAGAAGATAGATGGGTGTTGGAATGTGGGCGTATCTATGCCACTTATCTCGCTTCACTGAGAGGATGGAAAGGTCTGTGGCACGGTTACCTCCGGTTGAAATCCAGCTACTGGGCTATCTTTATCACCCTAGTCTCACCCCTAGTCTCACCCATGAGTGCAATAAAAAGCCTTGCTGGCACTCATTAAATTAGATTTCACCCCTATTCTCACCTATGTGGCGCTATCCCCACTTTTAGACACAGCGTACATTTCCCAACTATGAACACCAACCAACTCAAGGCCTTCGAGCCAAAGATTGACCGGGCAGAATCTTCACGCCTTGATGTTGCAACCGTTCCTGTCGATAAGGGAATAACTCTTAATCACCTCAATCATGTGAGCCAATTTGCCGGCACCATCGGCAAAGTAAATCTCACCAAATCCGATCTGTGCGATGCACTAGCAACACAGATTCTTGTGGATATGGAACCAAGCGCAGTACTACTCTGCGAACTAGATAATGATAAGTCTTATAAAGTAACAGCTTCTTACGGGGTTAACGAGGAGTGGTTATCAACCGCAACTGGATTTTCTCTTGACTCCAAGTTGCCAGTCAGTGATGTTCTCAAAGTAAATGAAATTCTTATTGTAAGCAACGACGATAATCACGAAACATCAGTAATTAACTATCCAGATGTATCTGCAAACTTACCGACTGGATCATGGAAGTCTTTAGTCATTTTTCCAGTAAAGACCAGTTCGGGAACTGTCGGAGCGGTCATCGTACAAACGGAAGTTGCGCTAGTTGCTGACGAAGGAATCATCTCCTTTATTTCAGCGGTTGCCAACCTATCTTCCATCTCACTTGATATTGCGAAAGAGCGCCGGATCTCGAAGGTTCCGGAGCAGATTCTCAATGAGCAGATTAACGAAATACTGACCCCTCGCCAGATCTCAATCCTGAAATTGATTTCCAACGATATGACCAACGTTGCCATCGGCAAGGAGCTGGGCTACAGCCATTCGACAATTAGGCATGAAACAATGCGCATCTTTTCAAAACTAGGACTTTACAATCGCGGAGAAGCCAGAGATTTATACCTTAAGTCATTCGCCGTCGCTTCATAAGTTTGCACGAATAAGGCTGCCACATATTGAATGTGACAGCCCTATTGTGAACTAAATCGGGCCTGCTAGCGGCCCTTCTCTGGATTCAGAACACCACCGATAGGGACAACGCTATTGGCGGGGAAGCCTCCGCGCTTGGCGTGCTCCAGAATTAGTTCTTTATCTGAAGCGGCGTAAATGCAGTAGATCTTGTCGCCTGCTGCATAACTTTCAATCCACTCAATTGCGCCACCTTCTTGGTGCATCGCATCGAGAACTCCATCGCTCACCTTGGAAATATTCTTTAGATCTTCCTCTGCTAGTGATCCTGCGCCGGGAATTTCTCGTTCGATAATGTACCGCTGCATAATCTCTCCTTAAGTTGGGTGCATTTGCGGAAGGCAAGCCTCCCTAAAGAGGCAGACTTAAACAATGAATTGCAGATCATAAAATTCTCTGTATTAAGTGTTTAGATTGTGGCGGCTCTAGAAATTGCAAGCCTCGGACTATACGCTCGTGACCTTGAGTTCTAGAAAGGAACTGCATGAGCGCAAGCGGCGATAGATATAAGAGCGCTTTACAACTAGCAGCTAAGCACGCGCAATCATGGCTCGACTCGATTCCAACTCGGGATGTAAATCCTGCGCGAAACGCTAATGAGATAAGCATCGATTTCGGTACTGACTTACCAGATGGACCAACTGATCCATCCGTCGTTATAGAAAAACTGGCAACGGCAGGTGAAGCAGGTTTAATGGCAATGGGCTCTGGTCGTTTCTTCGGTTGGGTAATTGGCGGAACACTCCCCGCCTCTCTCGGAGCGGATTGGCTCGTCAGCACCTGGGATCAAAATAGCGCCTCGCGAATTGCAACCCCAACAACTGCAGCAGTCGAAGAAATTGCTGCTAAATGGTTATTAGATTTACTTGGGTTACCTGCAACCGCTGATGTCGGATTTCCAACAGGTGGAATGATGGCAAACTTCACTGGGCTAATTTCTGCTCGCCAAAAAGTATTAAACGATGTTGGGTGGGATCTGGACCGCTTGGGATTAAATGGCGCTCCACCAATCCGAGTTCTTGTCGGTGCAGAGAGGCATGACACCGTTGATCGAGCACTTCGCTACATAGGCTTGGGCGCACCGGTCGAAATTGATGTTGACGATCAAGGCCGCATAAGTGTTGATGCCCTCAAACTCGCACTGGAGAGTGGCTCTGGCCCGACGATCGTCGTTTTGCAGGCCGGTAACCTGCACTCTGGCGCATTTGATCCCTTTCGCCAAGCTATTGAACTGGCCCACCAGCACGGAGCATGGGTTCATGTCGACGGAGCATTTGGATTGTGGGCTCTGGCATCACTCGAGTTACGGCCAGCGCTCGACGGAATTGAATTGGCTGATTCTTGGGCTACCGATGCTCACAAGACACTCAATGTGCCGTATGACTGTGGAGTGGCAATCGTCGCTCACCCAGCGGCGCTACGCAGCACCTATGGCGTTCACGCTAGTTATTTGATTCTCGCAGATGACGATCGTGGAGATCCATCGGAGAAGGTACCGGAATTTTCTAGACGGGCTCGCGGAGTTCCAGTCTGGGCTGCGATTCTCTCACTGGGCCGCAATGGGGTATCAGAACTCGTTAATCGGTTAGTTGCTAACGCGCGCTTGATGGCGCAGGGCTTGTCTGAAATCGAAGGGTGCGAGGTGCTAAATGAAATTGCCTTTACGCAAGTTTGTTTTGCCTTCGAGAGCGATCAACGTACCGATGAGATCTGTGCAAAATTGATTGAAGATAAGTCGGTGTGGATCTCGGGATCCAAGTGGCGCGGCCGGAGTGTGCTGCGTGTTTCGGTGAGTAACTGGTCGACAAATTCAGATGATGTCGCTGCGGCAGTTACTGCGGTGAGGAAAGCATCCCAGTAGGAAGTGAAGTTAACTAGTTTCGGTTAAAACTCTCTCGTCCGAAGTAGAAGCAGCATTAACAAATAGTGCTTATTTACCTTACCCCTTGTGCTGCTGTTGGCTCAGCAGTCGGTGTTGGTTGAGGTTCTATCGTGGTTCTCATAACCGAGGTGAGCGGTACTTGAAGCCCCGTTGCTTGGAAGTTGATGAAATCTTCCGGGGTGCCACTGAAGATATCTAAATCAACCTGACCCTGGGGGATTCCATATTTGCGCCCATTTCCGCCAGATGAGTATTGCCAAAAACTCCACTGTGTTTGGCAATCGGGAGTTGTCCAAATGTTCATGCTGCACCCAGTTTTCAGAAGCGCGGGTTGACTCCCTGGCTTTGCTGGATCGACCCCGGCCGTCGCAATCCAGAGGGGGTTGTCTAAAAGGGCTGTCGCTTTACCTAAGGAGCCGTGGAGCAGAGAGCGGAAAGAATAGATCACAGGGGTGCGGCTGGTGCCCGCCTCTATGACTCTGTCCCACTCAGTGACCCAGAGTGTGGTCTCCTGTGGTGACAAGCTATGGGCGCAGATTCCAAAAATCACCTTTTGAGTGCAGGTCGTCTCCAGGTCCAAAGCGATCGGCATATCCAATGCATTGAGTCCACCGTCAAGGTTGATTCGATTGATGACTTTATTCGCCTGATTTTGGGCATTTGCGACGATTACGCTTCGCTTCGCCGTATTGGGAAGATGCACATAGTAATAAAACCCGGTGTAAATTCCGGCGGCTTGTGCCCCTTGGCGATCTGATCGATAATATTTTGCTGCAAGTAAATCCGCATCGCTCAAAGTGTTGCCGCCATTGATCCATAAAAAGCTAACGCCAGCCGCCGCCATCGTTACGAAATTAATTGGCTTGCTTCCAGCATGCTGATATCTGCTTATATCTAATCCAAAGATGTGATGTCCTGGACCGATGGCCGGAAAGGGAAGTGGTGTCGCGGCAAGTGCCACGCCACTGCTCAGTGTCGCAGCCACCGCGGCTACGACTAGAAGTCGAAGCCCTTTGTACGCCACAGCAAGAACAGCCAGTTGAATTACTGTTGGAGAACGATAGAGCCGTGCGCAGGAACGATTACTGAACCGGCTTTGATCGTGGAGAGAACCTTGGTTCCAGCGTTATTCCCGCTGACCACCACGTTCCACTTACCACCCGCAGGCAATGAAACCTTTGATGCGATAGCCGTTGCGTTGTAGGCCACCACGATCTTCTTCCATGAATCTTTACTCTTTGTACCATCCAGGGAATAAGCAATCACGCCATCAAGAGTTGGCAGGAATGAGAGGCTCGACTTAATCGCGCTTGTTGTGCTCAATCTAAAGGCGGGATGAGCCTTTCGGATTGCCAGCAAGCCTTTGTAGTAGTTGTTGACAGCCATGTTTGTTGGAAGCGTGCTCCACTTTAAGGAATTAACTTCATCGCTGGCGTTGTAACTATTGCCATTGCCGCCCTTAGTCCGCAGGAATTCCTGTCCTGCTTGGATGAATGGAACGCCTTCAGAGAGGTAGACGATGACAGCGCTCATCTGGTCCATCTTGATAATCGTTGCAGCATTTGCACCTGTGGTACTGGCTGTTAGTTTGTCGAAGAGCGTTTGATTGTCATGAGACTCGACATAGTTGATGGATTGTGCTGCGCTTCCAGTGGTCCATGTATTGGTAAGAGTCCCGTTGAATGAGGTATTACCAACAATCCCAGACTTAACATCGAGTCCGCGCATGAATGCACCGGAGACGAATCCAGGCTTGCCGGCATCGAAGACCGAACCTTTTGCGCCGTCACGGATCTGGTCATTGAAAGCAGCTACTCCAGGAACTTGTGTGATATTTCCCTGAGTTGCAGCGGCCGATTGAGGCAGTGAACTGTCGCCATACCAACCTTCGCCCAACATCAAGATAGTTGGATCAATCGCACTCAGAGCCTTGCGGGCTTGGTTTATGGTCGTTATAGCCATCTGGCCCATCTGATCGATGCGGAAGCCGTCGATGTGGTACTCCGTAGCCCAATACTTAAAGGAGTCATTGATGAACTTTGCTGCCATGGAACGTTCGTCAGCAACGTCGTTGCCGCAGCCACTTCCATTTGTTAGATCACCACTTGAATCGGTTCTAAAGAAGTAGCCCGGAACGATGAGGCTTTCGCTATATGTACTTGCATTAAAGACGTGGTGATAGACCACATCCATATTCACACGTAACCCTTGGTTGTGCATGGACTGAATTGCGCTCTTCAACTCGGTGATCCGCGTTGTTGGATTTGCTGGATCAGAGGAGTAAGAACCCTCTGGAACATTGAAGTTCTGTGGGTCGTAGCCCCAATTGAAGGTAGGAGAAGATTCGTCGACTGACTGGAAATCAAAGACAGGTTGCAGTTCAACATGGGTGACACCCAGGCTCTTGATATGCGCGATGCCAGTTGGAACACCCTTGTATGAAGTCTTTACATCGGTAAAGGCTAAGTATTTTCCTTGATGGGCGGCTGGAACACCACTGTTCGGATCTATTGAGAGATCTCGTACATGGAGTTCGTAGAGTGAAGCATCGGTTGGATTGCCCGAGAACTTTGGCTTCACGTTATTCCAACCAGTGGGGTTGGTCTGTGCTAAATCAACAACTACTCCGCGTAATCCGTTAATAGAGGTGGCTCGAACATATGGATCTACCGCATCGTTCGTTGAGCCATCAACTGTTACGCGGTACATATAGATCAATCCATTTTGATCACCATTAAGAGTTGTAACCCAGGTTCCATTTACATCGGCCACCATAGGTAATTCCGTTGCGCCACTAAATGATGTGGACCCAGCCGGGAAAGTTAATAACGAAACTTTGCTAGCGGTTGGTGCCCAGACTCGGAACTTGGTCGCTGCTTTGGTGTAAGTGTTTCCCAAATCATTTCCCGTGTAGGTGAACTTCGTTGCAAAATCTGCAGAGTCAAAGACCTTCGCTTGCGCGACTGTTGGATTAGTAGGTATCGGTCCAGTTGGCTCAGCGGTGTAAATGGTTTTGTCCCCCTGGCGAATCCAAATTACGGAGTTACCGCTGGAATCAAATGTGGAGATGAAGCGGTCCGTGCTGCCCTCTTTTTGCACCCACGCACCGAGGCGGATAATGAAGCCGAGTTGGTCAAAAGCCGCCAATCCAGTTACATCGATAGTTGCAATTGCGCCAAAAGTGTCCTTGCCTCCGAAGGTAAATCCCGCTGCGCTTACTTCCTTATCGTTGGCCGTACCAGGAAGGTCTTTCCAGAGGTAGACATTCCAATCCTTGTAGTCGCTTGCCGACCGCTGATAGTGAATTGTGAGGTGAACGGTGTCGGGTAACGCGGCTTGCGCTGGTGCTAGCCAGAAAGCCGGTTGGACGAGCGCCATAATAAGCGCGAAAGCGAGGAGAAGTGTGCGACGAGGAGCGATAATCATGGCGAAAGTTTATAGAGAAAGCCGAGGTGAATCCTTATAAATTGCCAGTATTTCTGGAGTTTTCCCGCCCTTCCGCATTGACTACGTCGGGACTATATTTTGCTGAAACTAATCATCTCTGTGAATCGCTGAATAATCAGGAGGACACGTGTACTTTCAGGACCGCTACCTATCAAATGAACAAATTCTCATGCGAGATACCTGTCGCCAATACGTTGACGAGGTTGTCGCTCCCTGGATTAGAGAAGATCGATCGCGCGAATGGTCGATGGACCCAGAAGCGCGTTTAGCTCCCCACATCTTAGAGAAAGCCGATGAGATCGGATTGCGATATCTCGGGGTGCCTGAAGAGTTCGGCGGAATTCCATTAGATGCAGATACCCTTTCACAAACGTTTGCGGTGATTTCGACTGAATTGGCGCGCGGCGACTCGGGACTGGCGGACAAACTCGTCCAGAACTGGAAGATATCAGTTCTCTTAGGTGCCCTTGCCCCTTTGCATCTGCAAAAGAAATGGTTTGCGGCTTACATGGCTGATCCGCAATTTCTTATGGCGCACTGTTTGACCGAGCCACGCGGAGCTTCTGATCGTTGGCTTCCTTACAATGTGCCAGAAGCGAGTATGGAGACTAAAGCTGTTCTAGAGGGCGATGAATGGGTCATCAATGGTCGAAAGCAATTTATCAGTAATGGTTATGATGCAAAACTTTACATCGTTTATGCCAATACCGATTCAACACAAGGAACCATGCAAGGCACATCAAGTTTCTTGGTCCCTCGCGAAACCCCAGGACTAACAGTGACTCGATGCAATGAAACCATCGGCGGACGCTTCATGAACAATGGAGAGATTGTATTTGAGAATGTTAGGTTACCGGCCGATCATCTGCTGGCACACAACGATGCCTTGGGCAAAGCCGGCATTTATTTCCAACCTGGAAAAATAATGGTAGCTGCTAAGAATTTAGGGATCGGAATTGCGGCCTATGAAGATACTGTGCGCTTTGTCCACGAGCGCGTTCAGGGTGGCAGAGTTCTTATAAAGCATCAGGCAGTTGCTTCGCGAATTGCAGATATGGCAACCCGACTGGAAGCCGTGTCAGCGCTACTCCGCCATGCCGCAACCGCGGTTGATGAAGGATCACCAGATGCCGCCATCTTGGCCACCATGGTTAAGGTTTTCGCATCAGATGAAATTCTTAAGGTATGTCAGAACGCGATGGAGCTGCATGGTGGGTACGGGGCAATGGTCGAAGTGGGTATCGAAAAATACTTTAGAGATGCCGCTGTCTGTCTCCACTCCGATGGCACAACTGACGTATCGAATTTTAAGATCGTGAAGTCTATGTTCCCGGCTACTGCTGGAACCTATGCGGGGCCTGAATAACTTGAACTAGGGGGATTAAGGGGTTTTTCTGCGTAGATTTGCAATCTGTTCATAGAAGAAGTCAGATCCGAAATCTCGAAGTACGTCCGAATACTTCTTCATTCCCCATGTCCAAAAATCAAAGTCAAGTTCAGAGATCCCATCTTGAATTGACGCCCAAAGCGTCCACCCATATTTACCGTAGACGCTAAAGAGCCAAGCCCGTGCAAATTTATCTGGACGATCTTCACCATAGTAAGCGGTAACCAACTCACGTAGGGAATCAATCGGCAGAAATGATTCAGCCCAGAGATTTCCAAGCTCAAAGCAGGGATCGTTATTTCCCGAGTATTCATAATCGATTAGCCAAATCTTCTTGCCATCGTCAATAAAGTTAGCAGCAAGAAGATCGTTGTTGCATGGAACTTTACCCTCGTCGGTGGCATCGAGAGCGGCAAACAGTTCATCTCCATACTTCGATAACTCTTCATACTCGGCGGGGATCCTAAATCCACGCTCTTTCACGATAGCTAGGTAGCTCTTTTGAATCTCAAACATATCGAAGTCCCGCACGAATGGCTTGGCCTCGTGCAACTTCTTAATGCTGCGTGCGATACGGGGAAGGTTTGCTGCTACATCTTGCGCATCATAAGTATCCCCGGTCAAAAATCCTATAACCAACAATCCCGCGCCCGGCAGGTAATCGTAGACGGGAGCGGCGATACCTGCTTCCGCAGCGATAATTGAATTTCTATATTCTGCTTCGCGATCTATAGATAAAAGCGAAGATGCATTGCTAGATATACGCGCCACATAAATCCCCGAATCTGTGGTTACCTTGAGATTGCGGTTTGTAAGGCCGCCGGAGAGCTCGGAGATTTCGCTTCGGCTGCGGAGCCGAGGCACCTGATCGAGCAACGCACCGAAAGATTCTTCTAATTGCATTGCAGACAAAGTCATTACAAAAGGATACATTTGCAATATGGCGAATGAACAGGTCCCCAGCAGGTCAAAAATCGTAATTATTGGTGGCGGGGTTGGTGGCACTTCAGTCGCATATCATCTGACGCAATTAGGGGAGAGCGATGTCATCTTGCTCGATCGAAGCGAGTTAACCAGCGGCTCTACCTTCCACTCTGCGGGTCTGGTAGGGCAATTACGAGCTGATCCAACGCTGACAAAGATGAATATGCATTCGGTCGACCTTTATCGCCAGTTAGAGAAGAGCGAGACCCCACCATCCTGGGTCGAATGTGGCAGTATTAAATTGGCATCGACACCAGAGCGGCTAGAGGAAATTCGCCGTCAGATTGGTTGGGCTAAGACCTTTGGATTGGATCTTCACGAAATTTCACCAAAAGAAGCGCAAGAGCGCTTTCCGCTCATGGAACTGGATGGGGTCGTTGGCGCTTGCATCATGGAGTCCGATGGTCAGGTCGATCCATCACAGTTAGCTCAGGCACTTGCAAGCGGTGCTCGCAGGGGCGGAGCCAAGATATTTCCACACACTCGCGTTCTTGCCATTCGAACCAAGAATCAACGCATAGTCGGTGTTGATACCGATAAAGGTTTTATAGAGTGCGAGGTTGTCGTGAATTGTGGCGGCATCTACTCCGCTGAAATTGGCCGACTGGTTGATGTGCGCATTCCAATTATTCCAATGAGCCATCAATATTTGATCACCGACAACTTCTTACCCGCCGGTGCGCCAAAGCTTCCATCACTACGCGATCCAGACCTGTTGATCTACTTCCGCCAAGAAGTTGATGGACTAGTCATGGGCGGATACGAGCGCGAATCCAGACCATGGGTAACCAGTCGTGAAAAGTTCGACGACATTCCCGCAAATTTCAACGGAATGCTTCTTCCCGAAGAATGGGAGCGCTTTGAAGAGATCGCTATCAATTCTCAAGTGCGGGTGCCGAAAATGGCTGAAATCGGTATTAAGAAATTTATCAATGGCCCTGAAGCCTTCACACCTGACAATGAATTCTGCTTAGGGGAGACAGAAGTAGGTGGCTTCTACGTCGCCGCTGGCTTCTGTGCTCACGGTATCGCTGGCGCTGGCGGGATCGGAAAAGTTATGGCGGAGTGGATTGTTGGAAATGAACCACCTATGGATTTGTGGCATATGGATATTCGCAGATTCGGAAGTTCATACGAATCGCCAGCATTTACCATGGATCGCGTACAAGAGAATTACGAACAATATTATGACATTCACTATCCACTCGAAGAGCGCCAAACTGGTCGTCCCGCAAAGACCTCCCCTGTTTACGAGTGGCACAAAGAGCACGGCGCTGTTTTTGGAGAGAAAGCCTCGTGGGAGCGCGTTAACTATTACGAAACGCATGTGGGCGATGAAGGAAATCGCCCCTACGGTTGGGCGGGCAAGAATTGGTCAGCAGCGGTACAGGTCGAGCATCAAATTACGCGTACCTCAGCCGGAATCTTTGACGAATCAAGTTTCGCTAAGTTGAAGATAACCGGTGCCCGGGCTGGCGAATTTCTTAATCTGGTCTGCTCCAACAACGTTGTTCGAGGAATCAACCGAACCGTTTATACCCAGGCGCTCAATACCAAAGGTGGTATCGAATCCGACTACACCGTGACTCAAATTTCCAAAGATGAATTCCTAATTATTACTGGCACCGCTTTTGGAAATCATGATGGTGGTTGGCTCCGAAAGCAGCGCCGCGAAATGGCATTTGATGATGTCGAAATTACAGATTCCACTTCGGAATTAGCGGTATTTGGAATCTGGGGTCCGAAAGCTCGAGAGATACTGCAATTGATAACCACTTACGATCTTGGAAATGAGAATTTTCCCTTCATGCATTCTCGCGAGATAGAAGTTGCGGGAGTCAATTTACGTGCAACGCGCATTACCTATGTCGGCGAACTCGGTTGGGAGCTCTATTTACCAATTAAGGAGGGTCTGCGAGTTTGGAACGCTCTCATTGCAGCTGGTAAGCCGCTTGGAGCCGAACCCTGTGGCTACCGGGCGATTGAATCGCTGCGCCTGGAAAAGGGTTATCTGGCCTGGGGGAGTGAAATCAATACGGAGACAACCCCACTAGAAGCCGGCCTCGGCTTTGCGGTTTCACAGAAGAAAAGCGCATTTATCGGCAAGGAGGCCTTACTGGCAGACCCTCATCCAAAGCGCGCTCTAGTAGTTATTACCTTCGACGATCTCAAGCAAACTCCGCTCGGAAACGAACCGATCAGGGCCAACGGAGAAATTATCGGCCGAATTAAAAGTGGAGGCCAGGGCTACACGATCCAAAAGGGGATCGGCTATGCCTACCTGCCTAAGGAATTCACCACGCCACAATCAACGCTAGAGGTCGAATTTTTCGGAGAGTGGAAGATTGGTGTCGTGCAAAGCTCACCTCTCTTTGATCCCGAGGGTCTGCGAATTAAGGGTTAATATCTCGAGATGAAGATTGCGGTCTGCGTTAAACAGGTTCCTGATTCTTGGGTCGAAAAGAAGATGGATGGCCAAGTATTAGATCGCCTGGGAGTGGATGCTGTTCTTAACGATCTCGATGATTATGCGCTTGAGGAAGCGCTGCGAATTGTAGAAGCCAACTCAACGACAGGTGCCGCTGGTCCAGAAAGCGGACATGAAATTACCTTGCTTTGCATGGGGCCAGAACGCGCCACCGAAGCGCTCCGCAAGGGTCTGGCCATGGGGGCGGATAACGCCATCTTGATCTCTGATCCAGCGCTTGCAGGATCAGATGCCCTATCAACTTCGCTGGTATTAGCGCAGGTGATCGCAAATGGTGGTTTCGATCTAGTTATGTGTGGAACCGAATCTACCGATGCTCGCATGAGCGTGATTCCCGCGATGCTAGCTGAACGTTTGGGATGGGCCCAACTAACTCATGTGCACAAAGTCGATATCGATCTGGCGGGTTCTATGGCGCAGGGAGCTCGCTCTACTGAAATTGGAGTTGAAAATATCTCGGCTCATTTCCCAATAGTGATTAGTGTTCCAGATAAGATCAATGTTCCCCGTTACCCTTCATTTAAAGGGATCATGGGCTCTAAGAAGAAACCTTTAGTGATTAAGGCTCTTGGCGAGATTGGAATTGAGTCAGATTCCGTGGGTGCGGCCGCATCCTGGTCGACTGTAAGAGAAGTGACTCCTCGACCGCCTAAATCCAAAGGAATCAAGGTGGTTGATGCTGGTGATGGTGGAAACCAACTGGTCGCTTTCTTAGTTGAGCAGCGTGTCATATGAGTGTTCTCATTCTGGTCGATCAGGTTGATGGAAAGGTGGCTCGCTCTACTGGCGAGCTTGCTATTTTTGGGCAGAGAATAGGGGAGGTCACAGCCGTTCTCTTTGATGCAGATTTGCTCCCGCAATTGTCTGAATTCTGCGTTGATAAGGTCATCACTGTTTCTGGTGTCAATCGCAATTCTCCGGCTGAGGTAGCGCAGGTGCTCTCGCAGATCATCCTTGAGAAATCCCCAATTGCGCTACTTGTTACAGCGACTATCACGGGAAAAGAGATTGCAGCACGAACGGCGGTTCGGTCGCATTCTGGAATCATTACAGATGCAACAGATATTGACAGTGAACTGATCACGACTCAATCAATCTTTGGTGGCGCCATGACAGTCAAGGCAGGAGTGAAGAGTCCGTGCGCAGTTGTAGCAATTCGCTCTAATTCTGTCGATGTTGTCAGCACAAAGAGCTCGCCAGTTGTCGAAGCATTTTTGGGAACTATAACTCCCTCCTTGGAGCGCACTCTTTCGGTAGAGATGGCGTTGAAAGGCAACCGTCCAGAACTTACCGAAGCGTCAATCGTGGTCTCCGGTGGCGGTGGAACCAAAGGCGACTTTGGGCCGTTAGAGGAGTTCGCCGATAGCCTCGGTGCAGCGATAGGGGCCTCACGCGCAGCGACGGATGCCGGTTGGTACCCTCATTCACACCAAGTGGGACAAACCGGAAAGACTGTGCGGCCGCAGCTTTACGTAGCGGTGGGAATCTCTGGGGCCATTCAACATCGCGCGGGAATGCAGACAAGCAAATTGATCATCGCAGTAAATACCGATCCCGATGCGCCCATCTTCGACGTTGCAGACTTTGGAGTTGTGGGCGACTTATTTTCAGTTATCCCACAAGCGACCGCAGCAATTAAGGCGAAGAAGCCGTAAGGTCACAAGGTGGGCTTATTCGCCGCCCTTAACGCTGCGCAACAATACTTGAGCAACATCGAGGACTTGTACATCTGACTCTCGAGCTTGTACTCCATCGGTCACCATGATGCGACAGAATGGACAAGCGACCGCAACTTCTGTTGCGCCCGTTGCTAAAGCCTCATCAACACGCGTCAAGTTAATGCGAGTTCCAATTGATTCCTCGACCCACATCCGCCCGCCACCACCACCGCAACAGAATGAGCGCTCCTGATTGCGTGGCATCTCGGTGATATCGCATCCACTTGCTTCAAGTAGTTCGCGCGGGGGAGCATAAATCTGATTGTGTCGACCTAAATAGCAAGGATCGTGATAGGTCAACTTCGCCTCGGATTTATGAGGGCTTGGCTTTAATCGTCCCTCTTTGATTAAAGTATTTAAGAGTTGGGTGTGGTGCAACATTTCAAGTTCAAAGCCGCTCTGGGCGTAGTCCTTACCAATTGTGGTGAAGCAATGTGGGCAGGTGACGACGACCTTCTTCTTTCCCTTGGAGCGTCCGGCAAACACCTCATTGAAAGTTTCGATGTTCTCTGCCGCCAGAATTTGATATAGGTATTCGTTACCAGAGCGACGAGCGGGATCCCCAGTGCAAGTTTCACGGTTTCCCAGAACGGCGAAATTAACTCCCGCCATGTAGAGCAACTCTGCTACTGCTTTGGTCGTCTTCTTGGCGCGATCTTCATATGCTCCCGCGCAACCGACCCAGAAGAGATATTCGACATCGTCGGGAAGAGTTCCGCTGACGACTTTTACTGGGAAATCGCACTCTGCGATCCATCCTTCGCGGTTATCTTTATTTGATCCCCACGGATTGCCCGCTTGCTCCATATTGCGGAATGTTCCGTTTAACTCCTTAGGAAAATTGGATTCGACTAATACCTGGAAGCGACGCATATTTACAATGTGATCGATGTGCTCGATACCGACAGGGCAGGCATTGACGCAGGCTCCACACGATGTACAGGCCCACAGAACATCGGTGGATATCGGCGCGTTATCGCCCACCAGATTTTCGGTCTCGACAACCTTTGCCATAGCGTGATCGCGCATAGACATGATCAACAACTTTGGCGAGAGCGGTTTGTCGGTGTGCCAGGCAGGGCATTGCGACTGACAGCGTCCGCACTCGGTACAGCTGGTCATATCCAGCAGACCCTTCCAAGAAATGTCACCGCGCGTTCCTAGTCCAAAGAGATCATCTTCTGCAGGATCTTCGAAATTTATAGGCTTACCCTTGGAG
>Ga0194037_1001809_pt1 | contig 14970 bp, 15 predicted proteins | sample JunL306m_MetaG_FD_148653 | JGI IMG/M metagenome (GOLD analysis project Ga0194037, IMG submission 148653) | Anoxic zone freshwater microbial communities from boreal shield lake in IISD Experimental Lakes Area, Ontario, Canada - Jun2016-L304-6m | ecosystem: Environmental > Aquatic > Freshwater >...
GTTGTTTCCCATCTCTTTGCCTGAATATAAATGATGTCAAGGCCCAGACGATCCTCTTTGATGATGCCGTCAATACCTTCATCCCCACTTTTTCCGACAGCCTCACCGGCATCTTTTATTGAACCACCATAGCCCATTTTTACCAGCACTTCGACCACCACTTTTTCGAATAAAGCTGGTGACGATGATTTCAACTGGACAAGTAATTCATTCGCAAGGCTTTCACGCAGTACCATGTAAGCATCTTCCAAGCGCTCAGCGGGCGTCTTTGTTTCCAGCTCTTTTGATGTTGAATCTTCAGTGATCTGGTTATTCTGATGAGGCTCTCTGACGGAACGATATTCTGGAAACTTGCGGAGAAACGCAAGGTTGATTGCTTTTGGGGATTCACCCAATACTGCCAGCCCCCTGTCAGTAATTCGAAAAACACCCCGACGCACATTTTCAAGAAGAGCCGCCATTTTCATGTGAGCCTTTGCCCAAGCTACACGATTATCAAAAACTCGTTGCTGAGCGCTTGGCAACATTTGCTTCAGCTCTTCCGGAGTTAATTGATACTCGCGAGCCAGTGCCTCGACCATTTCCCGGCTGGTGTGCTCTTGTCCATCACTGCAGAGTTTGAGCAATGGAAGCATGACGCTCTGAAAATCAGGTATCGGCATGTCATTTTTACGTTGTAATTGAATCGATACTTTATCTGACTGCGGCAAATAGCATTAGCTTAATTCCTGTTTGACCAGTATTATTTGCAATAATGAGAATGTAAGCAATGCCTGCATCAATATTCAGAGGGTAACATGGTTCAGATGATTTATATTGACACAGCCTTGTTTGCTTGCCATGACCTGACAGCAACATCTCCCCTCCTTCAGCAAACCCGAAACCGGCAGAATCGCCGTCAAGGTCATCAACTACCTCTGCGACGAGGAGAGTGTTAGTATGGAGAAGTGAAAAGAAACAATTTGCTCTCTCACAAGAAATTAGTATGATAAAAGGTATGATGAGTTATTATTAAGGGAGCACTTATGGGAAAAACAAAGATTGCAATAACTGTTGATGCCACCGCCTTGATAAAGATTGACCAAATGGTGCGAAATCACGTTTTCCTCAATCGCAGTCAGGCGATACAGCAAGCATTGTATGAAAAGATTGAGCGCATCGAGCATTCACGACTTGCTGAAGAGTGCGCAAAACTTGATCCAATTGAAGAATGCAAACTGGCAGAAGAGGGTTTTGCCGGGGAGATTGAGGCATGGCCGGAATACTGAGAGGCGAAATACGATGGGCTGAGCTGAATCCCGCCAGAGGCAACGAACAATCCGGTCTGCGACCTGTTTTGGTACTCAGCCATGATGTGTTTAACGAACGATCGGGAACTGTTATCGCCACAGCCTTGACAAGTCAACCTCAAAAAGCAGGGTTTCCGCTGACCTTGCAGCTTGAATGCACCAATTTACCAAAACAGTCGTGGGTTAAAATCAGCCAAATCAGAACCCTCTCTGTTGAACGAATTGGTAAAAAACTTGGCTCTGTTTCTGCCAAAGAGATGGATTTGGTTATTGACGGACTTAACGAAATTATTGGCGGCTAAACTTTTAGTTGCCGACAATCCAATGCTGGTGTCTATTTTCACGATACTCAGGAGCATTCTGTTCAGTTGCAACGATAAGCTGTCGGAAAAGCAGGAGCGACATTCGTCATCACCTTATCTATGCGGGTCATTCAGGAGCGACACCACGTCGCACACCGCCGTGGTCAAAACGCTCAGCTCCCGGTCGGCCATGATGAAGGGGGGCATCAGGTAGACAAGGCGACCAAAAGGGCGAACCCAGACCCCTTTTTCAACAAAGAGCCGCTGGATAACGGCCATGTTAACCGGCTTTTCAAGTTCAATAACCCCGATGGCTCCAAGCACCCGCACATCGCCCACATGGCTGAAGGAGCGGCAGGGTTCAAGGCCCTGGCGGAGTCCCGATGCAAGGCGCTGTACAGACGATTGCCAGTTGTAGCTTGTCAGGAGATTGATACTTGCAGAGGCAACGGCACAGGCGAGGGGGTTGGCCATAAAGGTCGGCCCGTGCATGAAGAGTCCGGGAGTGCCGGAGCCGATGGTTTCGGCCACTCTGTCTGTGGTGATGGTTGCTGCAAGGGTCATGTAGCCGCCGGTCAACGCTTTGCCGACGCAGAGGATGTCGGGCACTATCCCGGCATGTTCAAGGGCAAACATTGTGCCGGTACGCCCGAAGCCGGTGGCGATTTCATCAAGAATCAGAAGGATGTCGTAGTGGTCGCAAAGCTCCTTGAGGCGCGTCAGATAGTGCGGAGAGTAGAATCGCATGCCACCAGCCCCCTGAACGATTGGTTCGAGGATGACGGCGGCAATATTTCGACTGTGGCGTTCAAGTTTCATGCAGAGGTCGGCCATGTCTTCGTCAGTGCAGGGCTCGTGAAATCGGCATGCAGGGGCCTCCACGAAATACTGCTCCTGAATTGCCCCCCTGAAGAGCGAGTGCATCCCTGTCACGGGATCACAGACCGACATGGCACCAAAGGTGTCGCCGTGATAGCCGGAGTGGACGGTGAGCAGACGGTTCCTGGCGGGTTTTCCCAGAGCGGCCCAGTACTGAATGGCCATTTTAATGGCCACCTCAACAGCCACCGAGCCGGAATCGCTGAAAAAAACCTTTTGCAGGGGCTCCGGTGTCAGTGCAATCAATTGCCGGGCAAGCGTTATGGCAGGCTGGTGGGTAAGGCCGCCGAACATGACATGGCTCATCTGCTGAAGCTGGGAGGTGACGGCAGCGTTGAGCATGGGATGGTTATAGCCGTGAATGGCGGCCCACCACGACGACATGCCGTCGATGAGTCTGCGGCCATCTTCAAGTTCAAGAAACACTTCAGAGGCCCTCGCCACAGGATAGACCGGCAGAGGATCGGTGACCGATGTGTAGGGGTGCCAGAGATGCTGACGGTCAAAATCGAGATCGATGGTTGTCATTGTAGTATCATCAATAGAGGGAGAGCCGTAACAGGTCGTCAGCATCAAGCTCTCCGTTACGCAGATCAATCACGGGAGCAGAATATCCAGCCTGCTTGAGAGAGTGCTGGATAACAGCGCGGGTATCATCCACAATAGACTGGTCAGGGTTCTGGAAACAGTTATAGATGACCCCGCGAAGAGCGATGCTCCGCTTCAGGCATGCCTCAATGGAGAGCAGGGTGTGGTTGATGCTGCCAAGGCGCGGGCTGCTCACCATCAGGAGCGGATATCCTGTTCCCCGGATATAGTCTGCGAAGAGTAGATCGGGCGTGAGGGGAACAAGTAATCCTCCAACCCCCTCCAGCAGCACCAGTTCATACCGTTTCTGGAGAGCAAGGGTGGATCTTCGGAGATGCAGCAGATCAATTTCAGCACTCTCCATGCGAGCGGCCAGGTGTGGCGATGCCGGATAGCGAAAAAGGCAGGGGCAGGTGAGCCCCTCCCGGTCGGCATCCTGCAGCTCCATACCCATCAGTCGGCGATGCTCCACGATATCTTCCGCAACTCCATCGCATCCGGTCTGGACAATTTTCTGGGTGATGACGTTTCGCCCTTTCAGGAGTAATGCACGGGCAAGTATGCCGGTCACAAAGGTTTTTCCAATACCGGTATCAATACCGGAGATGACAATCACGGATCCTTTCATGATGCTCTTGTTTTCATGCAGCAGTAAACGGGGTGATAGGTGAGAGAGACACCATGAGCGCAGGAAAATTGCTCTTTGTACTGGTCGATAAAACGCTTGTACTGGCTTTTTGTCCACGTTCGACGGCTCAGGGCGTTCACGCCTGTCTGGCGTATATGGTGCAGCACCGCCTCGGGTGAAGCAAATTCAAGACGTTGCACCTCTTCCCGACAGTTGGTCAGCTCAAAATATTTTCCGGCAAGTTGTTCAAGCTCATGAAGGCTGTGATAGCGGAGCCCCCCCCCTGCAATGGCTGATATCTCCTGCATATTGGAGGTGCTGAAGCTGCTGAAGGCAAGTACTCCGCCTCTTCTCAGCCTCTTGGACATGGAACGGAAAAAGCTCTCAAGGTCATCAAGCCACTGCACTGTTGCATTGGAGACCACCAGATCCAGCTCCGACGGGAGCCACAGCATACGCTCTATATCACCCGGCAAAAAGTGAAATTCGCGAACGGGAAAGCTGGCAAGCAGCTCTTTCAGAAAGAGAGCACTCTCCTCAACAAGATCATTGGCATAGTAGGTATCTACGGTGCATCGGCCCAGTAAATCTGCCATGAGTATGCCAGCTCCTGATCCCACTTCAAGTACCCTGTTGAAGGAGTGCCCGGCATGTACATTGAAGAGTAACTCTGTCAATGTTTTCGCCATACTTTGCTGTACCATGGCATGCTCTTTATAACTTTTGAGTCTACTGGCAAACCGTTCGCGCACGAGTTGTTTCTCTATTTGCTGAGACATGCAAGCACCTCCTGCAGGTTCCGGAAGTGGAAAAAAGGGAAGTGTGGCATATCGGCGATAATGGTCCCAGGAACACCTTTCCATGCGGCAAATTGCTGCTCCGCCGGAAAGACAAGATCCCTTCCGCCAATAATGGCATGATCATAACTCCATGCGGATGTTGTTGCGTTATGATGCAAGAAGAGCGATTGCAATTGAGCCAGCTCCTGCTGCTGATCAGTTGCAGTGCGCTCCGGCGACATACTGGTAAAAAGGGCCAGTGTCTGGCTGTTGCCGCACATTCGGCGATAAAAGCGTTGGCGATTCTTATCCGACCAGCTTGAGAGGGTTGCCTCAAAAATGTCAGGCCGAATCCCCTTGTCGGCATCAACGGGGAAAAGGGTGCCGTTGATGGCAATTGCACCGGTGAGAGGAGGAAGTGCTGTCTGCTGCGCCACCCAGACACCGAATGACCAGGCAATCAGTGTTATGCGCTGATAGTGACGCATCTCCTCGTGCACAACAGCATCAAGCTCCAGAGAGCTGTAATCGTAACAGAGCAGCAAATCCCGGGAGAATTCCGCAGCTTGCGATTCCATGAGGAGATGATCGCCAATGCGGCGATCCATGCCCCATCCGTTAAAGAGTATCAGCAGCTCTTCAGCACCCTCTTTTTTCAGCCATGCACTCTTCATCGCTCCCCTGTTTCTTCGATAATGGCTGGTATTGAAGCGATATCCTTCCACTCAAGGGTGGATCGAAGTGAGATGCGGATACGGGCACTCTTTTCAGGAACAGTCGGTGGACGTACCGGCATACAGAGAAACCCTGCCTCTCTCAGACGGGAGGCAAGCTGGATGGCACGGGCGTTGCTTCCTGTAATGACCGGCACAATATGGCTCTCACCCGGTACGTCAAACCCTCGCTCAAGAAGCTCACAGCGCAGTCTGGCGGCAAGCTGCAACAGTGCCTCCCGTGCGTGCTGCATGGTGCTCTGCCGCTCCAGCGTCAGGAGGCTCCAGCCGAGAAGCACCGGTGGAAGTGCCGTGGTAAAGATGACTGAGCGCATGGTATTGAGCAGATACTCCCTGACCAGCGAGTTCATCACCGCATAGGCACCGGTTGAGGCGAGCGCTTTGCCAAAGGTGCCGGTGATAATATCGATCTTCTGCACAACATCAGCTTGCTCACACAGTCCGAGACCGCGCTCTCCGAAAACGCCAACTCCGTGCGCCTCATCAACAATCAGCAGTGCGCCATACCTCTCTTTTAACTCCACAAGCCGGGCCAGGTCGGCAAGATCGCCATCCATGCTGAAGATTGACTCGGTCACAATAAAGAGTTGGCGGTAACGGTGTGCGGCTCCGGCAAGCAGCTCTTCAAGATGGTCGTAGTCACGGTGGCGGTAGCGCTGCCAGGGTGCTTCGGCGATTTTCATGCCGTCAAGAATGCTGGCGTGGTTCAGCCGGTCGCTGAGCACAAGGTCATGCCGCCCGCTCAAGGCTGGAAGCATCCCGATGTTGGCATGGTAGCCGCTGTTGAAAACGAGGGCCGCGTCCCGTCCATAAAGAGTTGCAAGAGCCTCCTCCAGAAGGGCATAGAGGGGATGGTTCCCTGTCAGAAGGCGGGAGGATGAGCTGGTCATGGTATGATTGCCCTCCCTGAAGGAGCGCGTGTATCCTGCAAGCATCGCGGTGTCGTCGCCCAAGCCGAGGTAGTCATTGGAGGAGAGGTTCAGGAGCTTTTGGCCGTTCACCACAATCTCTTTGCCGTTTCGGGCGCTGATATCCGGCACGACCCGGTACTGGTCAAGCGCTTTCAGCTTGTCAAGCTCCTGCTCTATCCGATCATGAAACTCCATGCTCCACCCGCTCAGTTGAAGCTGGCAATCTGGCTGGCGAAACGCCGGTCATCGGCAACATCTCGTCCCCGTGTGGTGAGATACCCGCCAGTGAGGTAGCCGTTGGCACCCGAAAGCATCAGGAGCCCCTGGAAATCCTTCATGATGGTCTCCCTGCCCGCCGCAAATTTGATGATTTTACGGGGATGAGCAAGGCGGCAGAGGGCAAAAGTTTTGACAATATCAGCAACAGAGAGCGGCTCTTTTCCGGCAAGTGGCGTTCCGTCGATTGGCACCAGAACATTGAGGGGTATGACGGTCACATCAAGCTCCTGAATGGCAAAAATCATGCTGATGCGATCCTGCATAGTTTCACCAACACCCATAATGCCTCCGCAACAGACCGAGATATTGTTTTTTCTCAGCAGTTTGATGGTCGCAATCCGCTCCTCCACGGTATGGGTATCGGCAATGAGGGCGTTATAGCGGTCTGGCGCAACCTGTACGTTGATGTTATAGTGGGCGATTCCGTGAGCTGCCAGTGCTGCAGCCGGCTCCTCTCCCAGCATGCCAAGCGATGCACAGACGTGCAGATTCGGCAGCTCAGTGTGCAGGCGGTCGATCATGTCAAGTATCCGCTGAAATTCCGCATTAATCTTTTTGTAGCCATAACCACTGGTGACAATACCAAAATGGGTGACACCCTCAGCCGCACAGTTGCGGGCCTCAATCAGCGCAGACTCTTCATTGACAAGGTCATACACCTCCACGTCGGCATGGTTGTGGCGCGACTGGGCGCAAAACTTGCAGTTCTCGGCGCAAACCCCCGATTTTGCATTCATGATAGAACAGGCATGAAGCGCTTCGGGGTTGGAGGCGTAGCGGTTTTTCACCTTGTTGGCAAGCGAGGCAAGATCGAGGGCAAGTTCACCGGGCAGATCGGCAAGCTGAAGCGCTTCAGCTTGAGAGAGTGGTTCACCAGTTTCAAGCACACGATAGGCGGCTTCAATCAGAGGGTGGAGCAGTGTTAATGGCATAGTGTTGTATAAAAAATGGTTCTGTGTCAATTTGTAACAGGGTGTCGTGAAAGCTTTTGGCTCCTCATTTTTCAGCTCTTCATTCATAACTCCTGCTTTCGCAAATGCGCTTCGCCGGAGGAGACAAGGAGAGTCTCTCCATCCGCACCTCGAAGTTTCAGCTCTCCTCCTTTTGCAATACCGGTGACCGTGCCGCTCAGGATTCGGTTTCGCTGATCAATGGTGACCTCCTTTGACTGAAGCAGTGAAGAGGCCTCGAGGGCAGGGAGAAGAAAGGTGAGATCATCCTGGAGTAGCCACCCATCGTAGAGAGGCTCAAAATGGTTCAGTATCAAGGCAAGAAGCTCCGGACGTGAAAAGAGCCCTCCTCTCTCCAGCAACAGCGATGTCGCGCTCTCTTTCAGCTCAGGAGGTATCTCGTTCTGGTTGACATTGATCCCGATTCCAGCCACAACAAAGTGTGTGAGATCCGGTTCCGACTGCATTTCACAGAGCACGCCACACAGCTTTTTGCCGTGGACAAGGATGTCATTGGGCCACTTGATCATTGCCTCAAGCTCCGGGGAAAGCTGCAGCAAGGCGCGCTGTATGGCAACAGCCAGAAGAAGCGTCAGTTGGGGAACCCGGATTGAGGGCACGGCAGGCCTCAGAATCAGTGAACAATAGAGATTCACTCCTGGAGGCGAATGCCACACCCTTCCCATTCGGCCTCTTCCCCCACTCTGGGCATCAGCGACAACAACGCACCCTTGCGGGGCCCCTGCTACGGCCATCGCTTTGGCCAGCAGATTCGTCGATGTGGCAATGGGGTGATAGTCGATCTGTTTTCCCAGATACCTGCATTTCAGGAATGGCAGAACTTCCGCTTCAACAGGACGTCCGGTCATTGCCGACAGGCGGTATCCCCGTCCCGTGACCGCTTCAATCTGATATCCATCGCTCCGTAACAGGCGGATATGTTTCCAGACTGCGCTTCTTGTTATCCCGAACTCCAGGCAAAGCCTCTCGCCCGACAGGAAATTGTTATCGTCAGTAAGACGGTTAAAGATTTGGGTGGTAAGGTCATGCATACGCAGGAGCGAAACCGTCAATACTTGTTGTGCAAAGTTGTAAACCGCAATGTAATGCACGGTTTACAACTTTGCAACAGAATGCAGCGAATGAGCAGAACAGAGTGTTCATGTTCTGTGGTTTATCCTTTATTTGGTCAAGGATGCCATAGCGGAGGATTCGTAGTTTTTGCGGTAAAGATGCACCCCTTTGAAGATACCATAGGCAATTTTAGCCTGCTCCTGCCGGTCGCGGAGAATCTGTTCTTCAGTGGGGTTCGACAAATATCCCACTTCAACCAGCGCGCTCGGCATCGAGGGGGTCCAGAGTACCATAAATCCTGCTTGACGTACTCCACGGCTGTTACTGCCCTGTTTCCGATCGACAGGTTTGATAATATTTTGAGCCAGGGTTGTCGACTGTTTTGCAAAAGCGCTTTGCGCCATGCTGCTCATGATGAGATACTCCTCGGTAAAACCCTTGTACTCAACCTGATAGTCGGTCTCATTGCGGATAACCGAGTTTTCCAGCATGGCGACATCTAGCGCGGCCTTGTTTTTATGGGCACCGAGAATATAGACCTCTGAGCCCCGAGCGCTACGGTTGGGACTGGCGTTGCAATGAACACTGATAAAGAGCTTTCCTCCGCTGCGGTTGGCAATTTTACCCCGTTCGTGCAGAGGGATAAATGTATCATCCTTTCTGGTATAGATCACCCTCACCTCTGGCCATTTCTGCTCAATAAATGTTCCAAGGTCGTGAACAATGTTCAGTGCTACATCCTTTTCACGAGTGCCATTACCGCCAAGCGCACCGGGATCTTTTCCCCCATGACCGGCATCCAGAATGATAGTGTTCAGTTTCCATTTTTCAACATCGCGATTGAGCACCTGCGCAATCTGTTGCTCCTTCTCTTTTTTGCGAATCTCCTCCACATCAGCATCGCTGCGGATGTAGATGACATAGCTGTTTGTTTTTTTTGTGTACTGATAATCAACTGAATTAATGATATTGGATCGGTTGTCGAGGGAAATGGTAAACTGCAGGCCGGTGCCGATAAACTTTTTCGGGGTAATGGACTTGACGATGCCACTTTTGTATGTTTTGGTCAATCCATCGACATCGGCAAAGGTGTTGGCAAATGAAAAATAGATATTCCCTTCGCTGTCCGGTTTGAGAAGCGATGCCGGAACCAGTGGGCCGGAAGCGGCAAAGGTAATGATAACACCGTTTGCACGCTTTTCAATTTCAACTCCTGTGATCACTGTTTTTTGCGACTCAGCCGTTGAGCTGCTGCCGGGCTGTGTGCGTGGCTCTTCGTTCTTGAGCAGGCCTATGGTCGCAGGAAGCTCTCCGGCACGCTCGGCCTGGAGTGACGCACTTATCTTGCCTTCTGAAGCATTGTATTCAACGGGTCGGTCAAGCCAGAGTGAAAAGAGTCGGCAGGCATGGTGGACAGGCAGGAAGACTCTTGTTTGTCTGGTTGCCGGTGTTGAGAGTAACTGGATAATTCTGCCGGGTTGTTCAGGGTTTCTTGATGTTACCCGAACAAAATTGTTTCCGGTGTTGATGGTGCAGAGTGTCGGGACTTTACCGAAAGACTCCTCAAGCACCAGTCCGTCAGGATTTTTTCGAAAGCTGAGTCGCAGCGCCCTGGCCATCGATTCAAGATCAACCATGATCTCGTCACCGCTTTTCAGGGCAAGAACCCTGATGGTGTAGCCATGATTGTTGCCCCCCTTTGAGACAACGAGAGGCACCGTGTGTCCTTTTGAGCTGGCCACAATGGCGTTGGGGTTGAGGCACAGGAGCATCTGGAACACGAGAAGAGCAATAAGACGATATGAAGAAGAGAATGGAAGCAAAGAGTTTGCCATGATATGTAGTCTAATGCAATTATGTTGTCTGTAACAGTTCTCTGGTACGGCAGTTGATAATAATAAAATATATTTCTCAAGCTCACCAATAAAACATTTTATTAGAGTCATCTCTGAGATGAGGCAAGGGAAGATTTAAAAGGGTAAAATTTGTTTTTTCTCTTTCAACACCTATCTTTTTTAAATTTTTTTGTCAACGCTCTTACTCCCGGGACTGATCCATGGCTTCCAAACCGTTCATAGTATCTGCCAGAAACAGGACCCTGATTGTCGTTGAATCTCCCTCAAAGGCAAAAACCATCAATAAATACCTTGGTGACAAGTATACGGTTTTTGCTTCGGTAGGCCATATCAAGGATCTTCCGAAAAAAGAGATTGGTCTTGATTTTGAAAACCACTATGTGCCCCGGTATGAAATTATTCCCGGTAAAGAGAAAGTTGTTCGGCAGTTAAAAAAGCTGGCGGCTGAAGCGAGCGATATTCTGATTGCGACTGACCCTGATCGAGAGGGCGAAGCGATTGCGTGGCATATCTCCAATGAAATCGGTGAGACAAAAACACCGGTATCGAGAGTGCTCTTTAATGAGATTACCAAAAAAGCTATCATCGAGGCCATTCAGGCTCCGCGTCAGATCGATACCCGTCTTGTTCGCTCTCAGCAGACTCGTCAGGGGCTCGACAAAATTGTTGGTTATAAAATCAGCCCCTTTTTGTGGAATGTGGTACTGCGCGGCCTCTCTGCCGGACGAGTGCAGTCTGTCGCCCTGCGGCTGATTTGCGAACGCGAGGCCGAAATCACTCGCTTCCTGATTCAGGAGTACTGGACTATTGCCGGTGATTTTGTGACCGCCGGAAAGGAGTCGTTCAGAGCGCGACTTATCCGTTATGATGGTGAAAAGCCGGAGATAACCACCCAGGAACAGGCTGAGGCGATTGCTGCGATTGCCCGAAACGGCAACTATGCGGTCAAGGAGATTGCCCCCCGTGTTCAGCAGCGCAAGCCGCCTTTTCCCTTTACCACCTCATTGCTGCAGCAGGCGGCTTCAAACCAGCTCGGTTTTGGTTCGCAGCGCACTATGCGTACAGCCCAGCAACTCTATGAAGGAATTGAGATTGGGGCTGAGGGTCTGACAGGCTTGATCACCTATATGAGAACCGATTCAACCCGTATTGGCCCTGAAGCTGTTGCCGAGGCACGGAGTTATATTGATCAGCAGTTCGGCAAGGAGTATATCGGCTTTGGTGGCGCGGCAAAGCAGGGAAAGAATGCCCAGGATGCTCACGAGGCGATACGTCCGACCTCCCTTATGAAAAAGCCGGAACAATTGAAGCAGTATCTTTCGACTGATCAGTTCAAACTGTACGAGCTGATCTGGAAACGTTTTCTTGCCGCCATGATGGCTCCGGCAAAAATTGAGCAGACTCGGGTTGATGTGGAGGATAGCTCAGGCAAGTTTCTCTTCAGGGCAACGGGGAGCCGAATACTGTTTCCCGGGTTCATGCGTGTCTACGACGATCAGCGTGAACTTGATTACGAGGCGCAGACCTCAACAAAGGAGGATGTTGAGAAGGAGCAGAATGTCAAATTGCCTGAGCGGTTGGTGGCCAATGATGCCCTTGCCTTGTCGGATCTTGATCAGAAGCAGAGCTTTACCCGCCCTCCGGCTCGCTACAGTGAAGCCACCCTTGTGAAGGATCTCGACCATTTTGGTATTGGTCGCCCATCGACCTACGCCTCTATTTTTTCGACGCTGCAGGATCGTGGCTATGTTGAACTTGAAAAGAAAAAAATTGGCCCGACGGAGCTTGGCAAGGATGTTTCGCTGATTCTGGTTGCCAATTTTCCGGATCTCTTTGATGTTGGTTTTACCGCATTCATGGAGGATGAACTCGACAAGGTAGCCAGCGGCGATGACGAGTACGAAAAGGTGCTCGACAGCTTCTATAAACCGCTTGAGGCAACACTCCTCCTGCGCAAAAGCGATCCGCTGATTCCGCAGAACAGCGATGCGCAACTGTGCGAAAAATGCGGCGTTGGCTCCATGACGGTGAAATGGACCGGCAGCGGAAAGTTTTTTGGCTGTTCGTGCTACCCGAAGTGTAAAAACATTAAGGCAATCACCACCAACAAGGAGAAGCCGGTTGACACTGCAATTCTTTGCCCCTCCTGCAAAGAGGGGCACATGCTCCTGCGCAAGGGGCGACTTGGCCCTTTCCTCGCCTGCTCCAACTATCCCAAGTGCAATACACTGCTCAACCTCAGCAAGCAGCGCCACATTGAGCCGATGAAAATGCCGCCGGTGGTGACGGATATTCTCTGCGCGAAGTGCGGCTCCCCGCTTTATCTCCGCAGTGGCAAACGGGGCCTCTGGCTCGGCTGCTCCAAGTTCCCCAAGTGCCGGGGACGTCTCGCTTGGAGTACGCTTGAGGAGATCGTTCAGAAACACTGGGAAGCGGTGATGGCCGATCACCAGAAGGCGCATCCTCCGGTGCAGCTCACCATGATTGATGGCCAGCCGGTTTCAATGACCACCGCCGTGGATGATATTATCCTGAAGGCGGAGGCGGCAGGGTTGCTGTCTGTTGTCGAGAGTTCCGTCGCGTTGTCGTAAGGGCACGCTATGGCGTGCCCTTGCATTTCGGAAGAGGTTGCGTCATATAAATCACGAGGTCTCATTACCTTCCCTGCTGCCCGGTTTTTAGATCTCGTTCAGTTATGCGTTGACATTATTTTGCACCATTAAATATATAGAACCAGGTTTTACTGTTCAAGTATATTTTGCAGAGGTTCAAAAACTGTACATGAGTTCAAGCGTTCTGCTCAGAACCTCTCCTACGATGAGGAATTGATGCCTGAAATCAACCTGGAGGCACTGAACCTCCGGGTTGCCTCCGGGTTGTTTGCCGGGTTGCGAGAATGGAATGAGAGTATGCCGGAAACCTTGCGTTTGGTTCTTCGCAATCAAGGCAGGTTAGTTCCAACTGTAGGAGGGGTACTCCTTTTTGGCATTGATCGCGAACGCTATTTTCCGGATGCATTGATATGCCGGGTACTTGAACGAGTGCACGTCGTCTGGCTCAGACATGGTGATAGATCTATAAATTCTCTGTAAAAATGAGTGATTTTTCAACGATTTAATGCTGCTTAAAAAGGGACTGACGTTATTTGATCTTTGTCAATAATTGGCATAAATTGCCAGTAGCAGAGTTATTGCAAGGTATCCGAGATAGCTTGAGAACCTAAAAATGAAGCCATGCCGATTAATGTTAATCTGACCCCGCACCTCGAAGAGATGGTTCGGCAGAAAGTGAAGTCAGGACTTTATACTTCTGCAAGCGAGGTTATACGTGAAGCTTTGCGCCTTATGGGAGAGCAGGACTCTCTTCGTCAAGCAAAGTTTGACCAGTTACGGCAGGATATACGTGCTGGAATAGAGAGTGGGCCAGCCACAGTTTGGGATGCTGACGAGATAAAGAGAGTTGCCCGAAAAAGAAAAACCACAGGCAAAACAGTTGGATGATATGCCAGAAATCATCATTCGTCCACTTGCGTTAGAAGATCTCGCTGATATATGGGATTATATAGCTGAAGACAGTCAAGCTCGTGCAGATGCCTTTATAGACTCTATTGATATGAAAATTAATGAGTTGGCAGGCTCTCCCCATGCAGGGCGATCACGTATGGAGCTTTTGCCAGGTTTATTAAGCTTTCCTTTTGGCCGGTATATGATTTTTTATCTCAGTATTCCAGATGGAATAGAGATTGTCAGGGTGTCGCACAGTGCCCGCGATATAGAGTGCCTTTTTACTCTGCAAGAGTGAATGTACTATGATGACAATCCATAACATAATCTAATGCTTACTACAATGCTCGTGAGCGTTGAGGTGAGCATTATGTTAGGTTTAATGCTCACTCCACCAACAAGAAAACCCAAACACCCAAGCGCACCTTGAAGAGCCACCACACCATAATCCACGGCGACAGCCGACAGATGAACCTCCTCGCTGACAGGTCGATGCATCTTGTTGTCACCTCACCGCCCTACTGGCAGCTCAAGGACTACGGGACGGAGAACCAGATCGGCTTTCACGAGAGTTACGAGAGCTCATACCCTCACGCCGTCCCAAACAGCCTCAACATCCTCAAATCATTCTCAAACAACAACCTGATTCTTCTGGGTCAATGCCCGCAGTTGCGCATGACGTTGGGGTGTCCCATACCGTAGCTTATGATTTCGAGCAAGCCTGATTTTTTGCATCCCCTTGCCGCCGCAGAGGTAGCAGGTGACATCCACTTCGGCTGATGGTTCGGTGTAGGGGAAAAAGCTTGGGCGGAACCGGAGTTTGGCGTTAGGGAAGCGAAAAGTTATACAATTTGCGCTTTCAATTCTTTATTTGTATCATATCCTATGATCTATCGCAAACTAACAGCAACCCTTCAGCGGTTGGCCAAAACATTTCCTGTTATCGCAATAACCGGGCCTCGGCAGTCAGGAAAAACAACGTTGGTCAAAGCCGTTTTTGCCGATAAGCCATACATAACCCTTGAAGACCCTGCAGAACGTGCCTTTGCCTTTGAAGATGCCAAAGGGTTCCTTCATCGGTTTCGTGATGGAGCCATCTTCGATGAAGCTCAACGATGGCCGGATCTCTTTTCATACCTTCAGGGCATGGTTGATGAAGAGCCGATTCCCGGAAAATTCATTCTGACCGGTTCACAGC
>Ga0194037_1001813_pt1 | contig 14933 bp, 12 predicted proteins | sample JunL306m_MetaG_FD_148653 | JGI IMG/M metagenome (GOLD analysis project Ga0194037, IMG submission 148653) | Anoxic zone freshwater microbial communities from boreal shield lake in IISD Experimental Lakes Area, Ontario, Canada - Jun2016-L304-6m | ecosystem: Environmental > Aquatic > Freshwater >...
GGAATGAATTTTTTACTGGCATCAATGGTGAAGCTTCCTTCGCTGAGTGGAAATATTTTCATGAACTCAATGCCCCTCAGGGTGATTTTGCTATCTGCTGATAGTGATTGAAAAAAAATACTGCTTACCGCAATACCATTTGCCTGTCGGCATCCAGTTTGATCAGGATGAACAGGAGTACCGTAAATGTCAATAATGACGATCCTCCATAGCTCATCATGGGCAGGGTGATACCGATCACCGGTGCCAAACCGATGGTCACACAAATATTCACCGCCACATGAAAAAAGATGATACCCGCTACCGAATACGCATACACGCGACTGAAGGTACTTCGCTGTCGCTCGGCCATCGCCACAATGCGCAATAATAGTCCCAGATACAATAACATGAGGGTGGCGCTGCCCCAGAATCCAAAATTTTCGCCCACCGAAGTAAAGATAAAATCGGTATGCTGTTCAGGAACAAAATCGCCCTGTGTTTGGGTTCCTTTTAAAAATCCCTTGCCCAAAAAACCACCCGATCCAATAGCGATCTTCGATTGCTTTACATTATAGTTTTGTTGTTCAGTCTTTTTTTGTTTGGTTTTGGCCTCGTCCGTATTCATGAGGTCCGCCGTACTGTTATCAGCAAATGGATTATCAACCCCCACCATACTAAAGATCCTGTCGGCCTGGTATTTTTTAAACACATGCTTGAAAACAAAAGGCACGGCTACGCCCACAAACAAGCAACAAAATGCCCAGCCAACAAAGATGGAGGCCAATAAGCGACTATTTCGTTTGAGGCGTTTGCGGCTATAATAAATGACAAGAACGGCCAGGATGGTAAATGCAATGAGCAGGGTCTTTGCATGAAATAACAGCGATACCACAAGCAGGATGGCCATGGCTGCGCCAATGACCAGGTATACCGAGGGTAATCCTTCGCGGTACATGGGTATCAGGAATGAAAAATAAACCAATGCCAATCCGGTTTCGCCCTGCAGTATCGACAACAATGCCGGAGTGAAGGCGATAGCAGCAGCGATCATCTGTGATTTTGGTTTTTTAAAATCAATCTCGGGCATCGACAGATATTTCGACAAGGCAAGGGCGGTAAATATTTTACCCAGTTCTACCGGTTGCAGATTCATGAAGCCAAGCGGTATCCAGCTCTTCGACCCCTTGATCTCTTTCCCTACCACAAAAGTGGCCAGGATCAGCAGGATGCCGATGAGATAGGATAGGTTGGCCGTGGCAGTAAACAGTTTACTATCGGTAAGCAATATAAAAATAGCCAGCAGGCAACAGGCGCCAAAATAGAACAATTGCTTGCTGTAATTTTTCTTGAAGCCCAGCAGGCTTTGCATCAAAGGATCATCAGTGCGGAATTCCACCGAAAAGATACAGATCAATCCAATGATGCTGATCAGCATATACAGCATCACGGTGACCCAGTCGATACCCTTTGATATGGAAGCATTTTTATGATACATGGATTGGGTGGAAAGGAGTTTGAAGCATTTGGTTTAAAGTTTAAAGTTTAAGGTTTAAGGTTTAAAGTTTAAGGTTTAAAGGGCGCCGCTGATGCGAAGCAATATTTTCTTAGTTGCCTTTTTTTATACTATCCTGCGAATTTGTTTTTCTTTTTTCATCGGGCAAAATACCCAATGGCTTCTCTGTTGGATTTTTGCCGCTGCTATCCTTTTTAGGTTGCCCTTTTTTCAGGGCCTCCTTGTCTTTCTGCAATTTATCCAAAGCCCCTTCATCATCATTATCATCCAGTCCGATAGTATCTTTCATGATCCGGATATAGCCCTTAGCGATCAGGTAGGCTGAGTCTCTCGCATGCATTAAAGAATCCTGCCTGTTCTGCTCTCTGAAGATCCTGCCAGGGATCAAATTGAGCTTCGACAATTGTTCAATGCGGGCCAACCTCCCTTTATCAGTAATGCTATCCTTCAGGTATTTTTCGATCATCAGGCCCACTATCGGTGCTGCATAGGTGCCACCAAATCTTCCGCTGTTCTCCACCACGCACATGATCGCGATCTTGGGGTTATCACGGGGTGCAAATCCACAGAAAAAAGAGTGGTTCTGTTGTTTCACACCACGATAGTAATTTTCCACGGTACCGGTTTTACCGCAGATGGTGATGCCTTCTACTTTGGCGCCCATCCCGGTTCCTCTTTCAACCACGCCCTGCATACCATCGTGCACCACTTCAAATACACTGTCGGGAATATCGATGGCCCTGTTCTTTTCCTCGAAGCGGGTGAGCAATCCGTACTTATCGCCACCTTCAATGGAATCGATCAGGTGCGGGATCTTATACCAGCCCTTATTGGCGATATAGGCCATTTCATTGGCCACCTGAATGGGAGTAACATCCACTTCACCCTGACCAATACTTACTGAGCGGAAATTGCAATAACCCCATCGGCCGGGACCATAAATTTTAGGATCATTGAAATAGGCGGGAGTGGGAATATTGCCTCTTTTTTCAGAAGGAACATCCACGCCTAACTTATGACCTAACCCGAACGCGTACATGTACCTGTCCCAGGCCGCCAAACTACTATCTACATTGGGATATTTTGGGTTGTTGATCACCCGTTGCATCACCGTAGCAAAATAAGTATTATCAGATATCGTGATGGCATTGCGCAGATCGAAAGTGCCGCGGTCGAGGCATTTCATGGGATTTCCCCCACCGCAACCATAAAAAGCCCCTGAACAGGATACCGTGAAATGGGTATTGATCACCCCTTCATGTAAGGCGACGAGCGCCTGTAAGGTTTTAAAGGTAGAGCCCGGAGAGTAGCTGGCACTAACCGAACGGTTCAGCAAGGGCAGTGCAGGATTGAGCAACAACTCGGCAATATGTTTTTTTCTTTCGGAGCCGGTAAGCAGTTTGGGTTTAAAGGTAGGACTGCTCACCATGGCCAGTATGCCCCCGGTTCTTGGATCAATGGCTACAATGGAACCCAGTTTATTTTCCATGAGTTTTTCGCCTAGTTCCTGCAATTCAATATCCAGCGCAGCATGCATATTCTGTCCGGCAATGGCCACGGTATCATATTTACCTCCTTCAATTCTTTCGGTAAGGCGGTTCTTATTATCACGTTTCCACAATTCAATGCCGCGCTGCCCCATCAATACTTTTTCATAACTTTTTTCAAGCCCAACTTTTCCGATATAATCACCGATCTGGTATCCTTCATATTTTGGATTTTTGAGGATATTAGAATCTACTTCACTGAGGTAGCCCAGGATATTACCACCTGCATCGAAGGGATAATCGCGGATGGAACGTTCCTGCAAATAATAGCCGGGCGCAAACTTGAACATGTTCTCCTGTATCTTGGCCATCTTTTCATTACTCAAGGAAGCTTCAAACACAGAAGCGCGGAAACTTTTATTCTTAATAATGGCATTGATGATGCGTTTATGAAATTCGGCCGTATCAATATTGAGGATATTGCAAAGCGCCAGCGTATCAGAGCCTTTTAGTTTTGAGGGCGTCACCATCAGGTCGTAGATGGAAGTGTTTTGCAAAATGGACCTTCCCCTGCGGTCGAACACGATACCACGATCTGGATAGATCACCTTGCGAAAAGTTCCCTGATCATCTGCCTGTATCCTGTATTTGGAAGAGAACAACTGGAGATTGGCCAATTGCATGATGATGATGGCAAACATGCCGATGAACACCAGCATGATCACATTTTTTCTAGATTGATTGAATACGGGCAATGCGTTTAATATTTATCATGACCGACTTATTTCATAGTCGGAGTATGTGATGCTGTTAAATGGTATTCGTCTTAAATTTCTGTTTTCGCACGATCAGCAGTTCGGTAATGATGATCAACAATAAACTGATAGCGGTTGACAAAATCGTTTTGATCAAAAAGTACCAGATATTTCCGAACTGCCAGGCTTCCAGCAAAAACAGCCAGGCATGATGAATAAAAGTTAGTACCCCGGTAAAGATCAGGTAGGGCATCATGCCCCCCATACTTTTAATGGAAGGTTCTTCATAATTGGTATCGGCACCTTCCTGAGGAATGAACAGGTTGATGAGGAATGGCCGGAAGTAGGCAATGAGCACACAGGCAGCGCTATGAAAACCATATTGGTGCCGGAAGCTGTCGAGCGCGAAACCCAGTGCAAAGGCCACGATCAGTTGCCAGCTGCGTTTCATCCGGAAGGGCAGCCAGAGAATGAACAGGAAATAGAGATAAGGCGTAACCATCTGGTGCAGGTGTATCTTATCGAGCACAAAAACCTGTACCCCTATGAATAAGGCAAAACGAATGAAATATTTGATGAAGCTACCCATGCTTGTTGCCGGTTATTGATTTTTCTTTTTTGCTTTATCCAAGATATTATTAATGGCCTCCGTTTGTTTATTATCAATGATATAAACAAACTGCAGGTTGTAAAAATTTGCTGATGACCTGAGTTTGATCAGGAAATTACTGGAAGTTTTTTCAGGGATCACTTCCTCTACCACACCAATGAGCATTCCTTTTGGATAACTGGTGCTGTACCCGCTGGTGATGATGGTATCGCCCTTGGCAACCTTGGCTGTTTTAGGAATGCCGGTCAGGGAAAGCAGGTTGGGTAATTTTCCATCCCAGCTGATGGTACCGGTTTCACCGCCATGCATCAGTTTACCGCTGATCAGGCTATTCTTATGCAGCAGGCTCATCACCACGGCGTAGTCGTTGCTCACTTCAGTGATCATGCCTACCACGCCGGTATTGGGTTCTATCACACCCATGCCCTCTTTCAATTGTTGATCGGCTCCTCGGTGCAATACAATAAAATTATTTTGGGAGGATACGGAGTTGTACACCACTTTGGCATCCAGGTAGAGGTATCGCCGGTAGCGTTCCAGTGAATCAACCTGGATGGAATCAATGACGGTTCGGCTGGCCGTATCCGGTATTTCGAAATCTGATCTTAGTTTATTGAGCAGGATGCCATCGGCCTTCACCAGTTCGTTATTGGTATTTTTTAGCCTGAAATAATATTCTACTCTATTGACCTGATCATTGATCTTTCCGGTAACTTGGTTGGCTGAATTGCTGAAGAGGGCATTGTGGTAACGGCTATAATGTACAATGAAATAGATGCTGAATCCCTGCAACAACAGGAACAACAGAAAATTAAAATAACGGCGGATAAAAAGAAAGATGTTGCGCACCGAGAGAGTTATTTGTTGTTATGCAGTTTCACGTCTTTTTTGGAGGTTAACGGGTAAGATCAGGGCCTGAAATGGTAAAGTTTTATTAGGAATCGGATGCAATCCATGAATGCAGCAGTATCCAATCATACCATCTACCTCATCACAAACGGATACCGGTCATAATGCTTCAGGGCAATACCTGTTCCGCGAACCACACTTTTCAGCGGATCATCAGCCACATGAACAGGAAGTTTGATCTTGGCATTCAGCCTTTTGTCTAACCCCCTCAACAATGCACCACCGCCGGTGATGTACAAGCCTCTGCGGTAAATATCGGAAGCCAGTTCGGGCGGGGTAGTTTCCAGTGCCTTTAAGATGGCTTCTTCAATTTTAAAAATGCTTTTGTCCAATGCCTCGGCCACTTCCTGATAGCTCACCATCACCTGTTTAGGTATTCCGGTTACCAGGTCTCTTCCGTTCACGGGGATATCATCGGGTGGATTATCGAGGTCTTTCATAGCAGCGCCCACCTGAATTTTGATCTGTTCGGCGGTACGTTCTCCGATGAGTAAACTATGGTAACGGCGAAGGGCCTCCATGATATCGGCTGTAAATTCATCTCCGGCAATTCTGATACTTTGGTCGCACACGATACCTGCCAGGGCGATCACGGTGATGCCGGTGGTACCCCCTCCAATATCGATGATCATATTGCCCACAGGCTCTTCCACGTCGATACCGATACCCAGTGCAGCGGCCATGGGCTCATGAATTAGATATACTTCTTTGGCTCCTGCCTGCTCGGCACTGTCGCGCACCGCTCTTTTCTCTACCTCGGTGATGCTGCTGGGAATGCAGATCATCATGCGCCAGCTGGGAGCAAATAAGGGTTTCTTGGGGTAGATCATTTTGATCATTTCCCTGATCATCAGCTCGGCAGCATTAAAATCTGCGATCACTCCATCTTTCAGGGGGCGAACGGTACGGATGCTTTCGTGGGTCTTTTCATGCATCATCAATGCCTTCTTGCCCACGGCCAATATATTTTTCGGATTGTTTCTGTCCAGCGCCACGATCGACGGTTCATTCACTACCACTTCGTCATTATGGATAATGAGGGTATTTGCGGTACCCAAGTCGATGGCAATTTCTTGCGTAAAAAAGTTAAAAAGGCCCATATATTTTTATCTGAAAGGAGTGGTCAATGTTGAATGCAAAGTTGGTGGAAAATATTTGAATAAACAACCGCAAACCCTTTATTTTTCAACATTTTAGCGTTTTTTTTAAAAGAGGGTCAGCCGGCAGAAGAAAGGGTTTTATCGGCAAATACTAATTTTTTTAGTACGAAAATGGGCCATAGAAATGCGTGAAAATCATGCTGCGTTTACACCTAAGAGTTAGTTATACAGCGATCACTTGAATTCGTAGCCGATATCGTTGCGGAAATACAGGTCCTCGAAATACAGGCGTTCCAACACGGCATTGGATCGCTTCACCGCTTCCGTGATGTTGTTACCATATGATGTAACTGCGAGTACGCGTCCACCGTTAGTAACTACTTCTCCTGCTTTTTGCACGGTACCACAATGAAATAATATACTGTTGTCGGGCAGTTGCCGATCCAACCCGCTGATGGGTTTATCTTTTTCATAATCCTCCGGATAACCTCCGCTTACTGCCACCACCGTAGCCACAGTGCGAGGATCAACCTCCATCGTAATTTCGTTTAGCCGTTGCTGTGATGTTGCTTCAAATAGGGCAACCAGGTCATTCTTGATGCGCGGGATCACCGTTTCTGTTTCCGGATCACCCATGCGGCAATTGTATTCGATCACATAAGGTTCCCCCTGATTGTTCATTAATCCGATGAACACAAATCCTTTGTAATCCAGTTTGTCTTTTTTAAAACCCGCGATCGTAGGGGCGATCACTTTTTCATTTACGCGTTGTAAGAATGCTTCATCGGCAAATGGAAGCGGACTCACTGCACCCATGCCACCCGTATTCAGTCCGGTATCGCCCACTCCTATTCGCTTATAATCCTTTGCAGACGGCAATATCACGTAGTGCTCGCCGTCGGTAAGCGCAAACACGCTCAATTCAATTCCTTGCAAAAATTCTTCCACCACCACTTTTTTTCCGGCTTCCCCAAACTTATCACTGTGTATCATCAGTTCATATTCCGACAAAGCTTCCAGATGATTCATACAGATCATCACCCCTTTTCCGGCAGCCAGTCCATCAGCTTTCAATACTACCGGTAACGCCTGCTCCCTGATATACTCAATACCTTCTTCATAATTGGCTGCTGTAAATTCGCGGTAAGCTGCCGTGGGTATCCCATGCCGTAACATAAACGCCTTGGCAAAAGATTTGCTCCCTTCCAACTGTGCCGCCTGAGCAGATGGCCCGATCACCGGTATATGTTTAACCGACGCGTCTTTTGCAAAAAAATCATAAATGCCTTTCACCAATGGCTCTTCCGGTCCTACCACAACCATCCCAATATTATGTTCAACACAAGCCTTAGCAATGGATCTAAAATCGGTAACCGATAAAGGAAGATTGGTGCCGCATAAAGCGGTTCCGGCATTACCCGGAGCAATGAACAATGCACTGCAGCGATCGCTTTGTTTGAGTTTCCAGGCGAAAGCGTGTTCCCTTCCTCCCGATCCAATCAATAAAATATTCATGAATTAATTACTTAAAAATGATGCTTGATTTCTGTTTGCAATTTAAAGTTCTTGTGGCTCATTTGCCTCATTAATTTAGGATCTCCCTTGTACATATCTGTTTTTTGTCATCTATATTAAAAAAATGAGAAGAGGGAATTGACCATACTAAAAAGAATTTCACTATTTTGAGATGCTAAATTTTACTACACGAGCATTTAAAACAACTACACATGAGTGACCAAGCAACACCACAAGGACATCCCAAGGGACTATACGTACTGTTCATCACTGAAATGTGGGAACGGTTTAGTTATTATGGAATGCGTGCCATCTTCATCTTATACATGGGTAAGGCATTGCTGTTTGATAAAGCACTTTCCTCTCAGATCTATGGCAGCTATACCGGTTTGGTTTACCTGACTCCCTTGATCGGCGGTTATATTGCCGATCGGTATTGGGGCAACAGAAGATCCATCATCACCGGGGGCGTTCTGATGGCCATCGGACAGTTTATGATGTTTGCCAGCGCCAGTATGTATACCAATGTAAGTCTGGCTTCCACCATTATGATCGCAGCACTGGTTTTTATGATCGTAGGTAATGGTTTCTTCAAACCCAATATCTCTACCATGGTGGGTCAGTTGTACCCCAAAGGAGATAAAAGAATAGATTCGGCCTTTACCATTTTTTATATGGGCATTAACCTGGGCGCTTTTATTGCTCCATTGGTTTGCGGTGGACTGGCAGGAAGCGGAGATGACCCATCAGGTTTTAAATGGGGATTCTTTGCAGCGGGAGTGGGCATGATATTGAGTACACTTTTGTTTATCTGGCTCAAGAATTTTTATATCGTTACACCCGAAGGTGAACAGATCGGTGAAAAACCCAATAAAGCACGTGAACAGGAAGCAGCTGATGCATTGGTAGCAGCCGGTGGCACCAAAGTAGTTACCACTGCTTTCCCACCAAAATTATTTGCGATCTGGGGCAGCGTTGCTGTAACATTATTTTGTGTGTTTTTTATCGGTGTGAAATTTGACCTCATCGGATCTTCCATCTTCTCTCTCGCGATCGCTGTTCCGGGTTTGATCATCAGTGATCCTAACCTGTCTAAAATTGAAAGAGAAAGGATCTGGGTAATTTATATCGCCTGCTTCTTCGTGATCTTTTTCTGGAGCGCTTTCGAACAGGCCGGTGCTTCATTAACATTCTTTGCTGATGAAAAAACAAACCGCGACCTGGGCCTTATCGTTTCACAAAATATGTCGCGCGGCATCATTATAGCTTTAATCGCCATCGTGGGATACCTTTTATTCTGGATCTTCAAAAAAATGCAGAATGAAAAACCAATGTTGAAAGAATTGATCATGGTATTGCTGATCGCTTCCATTGCCTACTTTGTTTACCTGATCGTAACCATCCCGGCTACCGGACTCGATCTGAGCGTTGTTCCGGCTTCGTTCTTCCAAAGTATCAATGCCATTGCCATTGTAATTTTTGCACCTTTCTTCGCCTGGCTCTGGACCAAACTGGGAAGCAGGAATATGGAACCGGCTTCACCTTTCAAACAGGCACTGGGACTATTCTTACTGGCTGTAGGTTACCTCGTGATCGCATTCGGTGTTAAAGGACTGATGCCCGGTGTTAAGGTTTCTATGATGTGGCTGATCGCCCTGTATACCATCCATACTTTTGGTGAACTGTGTTTATCTCCTATCGGATTATCGATGGTGAATAAATTGGCTCCTGTAAAATTTGCTTCCCTGTTGATGGGTGTATGGTTCCTGGCCAATGCTACCGCTAATAAATTTGCCGGACAATTGAGTTCATTATACCCCGAACAAATGGTGTCTACCGAACTGGTAGCAGAAGTGAAATCAACTTTCAATTTCGATATCCTGAAATCAAATGCAAAGGGTGAAGATTATAAAGGCAGCACTGCCTATACTTTTGAAATGCTTGATTATTCCAAAATAACCGATAAGGATGAAAGAACAAAACTGGTTACTTTATTAGAAACAAAAGGCCTGAATAAAGAAAAATCCTTCATCGGATTCCAGGTTAAAAATCTATATGATTTCTTCATGATCTTTGTGTTCATGGCCGGCATAGCCTCCGTGATCCTGTTCTTTGTGAGCAAAAAACTGGTGAAGATGATGAATGGCATCAGGTAAAATAATTGATCAATTTAAAAAGGCTGTTCTTAAATGAACAGCCTTTTTTTATGCCCGTCTTGCATGATAAAACTTGTAGCAAGCATTCGTTATTCAAATAAAATTCAACTGATCAAATTTTTTCCCCAGGATCATTTGATCATCGGCCCCCAGCCATTTATGTAACACGGTGGCATAAACGCTTTTAAAATCAACCTGGTGACGCAGGTCGCCTTCATCCAGATTAGCCAGGTCGGGCATGGCATTGATCAGGCCTTTTTGCTTTAATCCGCCGCCCATAAAGAACATATTGTTTGCCGTTCCGTGATCGGTTCCCCCACTGGCATTTTGCGTTACCCGCCTGCCAAATTCGCTAAAGGTCATCATCAGTACATCATCGAACCGATGGTTCTTTTTCAGGTCATTGCTAAAGGCCTTCACCGCATCATTGAGTTCGGTGAACAATCTTTTTTGCTGGCCCTCCTGGTTCACATGGGTATCAAAACTACCCAGACTAACATAATAAACCTTGGTATTAATATCAGAAAAGATCAGCGAAGCAATGGTCTTGAGGTCTTTGCCCAAACCGGTATCGGGATAGGTTTCGCCGGAGGGGTGAGACTGTGTTTGCTGATAAATATATTCTGCACTGCTCAATGTTTCGCGCATGGTCTTGTATAAATAATCCAGGTTGCCAGCTCCCTTAGCTACATGATCAGCAGAAAGATCTTTAAAATATTTTCCGGCGGCACTGTTGAAGAGACGCTTTGGATCTTTGAAAGCTAAGCCCTTGCTTTCAGTTCCTTTCAAGGCCAGACTAAGCACATCATCCAGTTCCATGGCCTGGGTTGGTTTATCGCAACCATGGCATTGGGCATCCAGGTAGCGGCCCAGCCAGCCTGTATTCACAAATTCATTGCTGGCGCTGGCGGTTTGCCAGATATCCATACTGCGAAAATGCGAACGATCAGGATTGGGATATCCAACACTATTCAGGATTGACAGATTGCCCTCGTCGTACAAATTTTTAAAATATTCCAATGCCGGATTTAATCCTACTTCATCGGTGATCGATAAAGCCTTATCCTTTGCGATGCCCAATTTTGGACGAAGCTGATAATAAATATCATTGCGCACCGGGATCACGGTATTCAGTCCGTCGTTGCCCCCGCTGAACTGGATAACCACTACCACTTTATTTCCGGGAGGCACCATCTGGGGCCGTTGCAGTGCAGATAAAAATCTGGGCATCATGAGCGAAGCCGTGGCCAGGGAACCTGTTTGTAAAAATGTTCTGCGCTTAAAAAGCATGTGGGTTAATTTTTATAATTAATTTTCAATGTTGCGGTACACTAACACAATTGATATTCGGGAGTACTCATCAGATTTACGATGGCGCTTTTAATAAAATTCTCCCGGTTCTCCTGATTTAAATATTTTTCCAGCATAGTATTGCTTGATCGGGTGGGCGTTTGCAGCACCGTGGCGGCGATCTGTTGCAACAGGTTTTCTCGCGCTACTTTTTCAAAAATGGCCGTAACCGAAGGCCAGTCAATCTTTGCTGCCCCACCCTGTACCGATGCCTTGAGGCGCTTCATCCCCATATCCATCATCTGCCCCATCATGGCATCATCATCGCTCTTGGGATGCAGGTCCATCACATCATTGGCCGATAGGATCTGGGGAATCCTTAACCGCAGCATCAACGAACTGCTGTCGATCCATGTTTTTCCTCCGGGCCATCCCGCTACATTGGGTGGGTAAAAAAGTACTTGCCCTAGTACCCGCTGAAACAGCAATTGTGCCTGATCAGATTCCAGTTCCATCGGCAACAACCTGCGAATGCCGGCCAGCAACACGATGGGAGATTTTATGATAATGCCGATATTCTTTTCGTCATAGAACCAGTCGCTCGTAAAAATATCTTCCAGCAATAGTTTGATATCATACCCATTCTTGAAAAAGCGATTAGCCAGCCAGGTTAGTTTGCTTTCATCTACGGTTTCATTCACTAAGAACACATATAATTTTCTGCAGATGAAATTGGCTGTTTGCTGTTGTGATAATAATATATCAAGCACATCATCCCCATTCCAGTTACCGGTTTTGCCCAGGATGGTCTTTTCGCCATCATCGTGCTGCATTTTCCGAAACTGAAAATCTCCCTGCAGGTTGAACCCCCATCCGGTAAAGGCCCGGGCGGCTTCTTTTACATCGTTCTCGGTATAATTGCCACGCCCCATGGTAAACAACTCCATCACTTCACGGGCAAAATTTTCATTGGGGTGTTGTTTTTTGTTTTGCTGATTATTCAGGAACTGAAGCATGGAGGCGCTTTTACTCACCGCCTTCAGCAGTTCTTTGAAATTGCCGAGCGCATTTTCTCTAATGAGCTGCAACAGCTCCTGTTGATAATAACTATTGATCACCCGGCAGGCGAAATGGCCATGCCAGAACAGGCTCATCTTTTCCCTTAACTGGGCCTCACTGTTGATCATTTCATTGAGCCAGCGGATATTCAGACTTTTCAGATCATCGCGCGACATCTGCTGCAACTGCTTTTTCTGTTCCGGACTGAGTTCTTTCTTCTCGATTTTGGTAAATTCTTTTGCCCCGTTGAAAAAACCATCCACCAGGTTCTGAGATACTTCCAGTTTGGCAGGAGTTGCTGCAGAGGTACTGAGCAAACGTTGCCATAATTGTTTGGGGGATATTTTTTCGAGGGATGCTGCGTTCTCCGCCATGGGACCGAAGGCCGCCCGCCACAACAAATGCTGGTTCTTGATACGATTGGTTACAGCCATACAGGTAGAAAATTTTAAATTGAGCAATACAACCCGGGTAAGACGGCAAGTTGCACACAAAGTTTAATGAATAAATTAACTTATTGTGCCATTAAAAAACAATGCTTAATATTTACCGATTTCGGTTTAAGTTTTAACTGGGCTTCGACAAGCTCAGCCTGACAGAAAGTTGTCACGCTTGGACAAGGCTTCGACAAGCTCAGCCTGACAGAAAGTTGTCACACTTCGACAAGGCTTCGACAAGCTCAGCCTGACAGAAAGTTTTCACGCTTCAACAAGGCCTTAACAAGCTCAGCCTGACAGAAAGTTGTCACACTGAGCTTGTCGAAGTGGAAATAAAGCATGAAATCAGTTTTTGAATAAAATTGATATTTAATAGCTCACTAAGCTGATTATTTAATAAATATCATGCCAGAAATAAGCATCCAAAATCCGGCTGAATCATTAACTTGTAATCAAGATATGAGACCTAATGCCTTAAAATATCTTTGTCCGCTGATGATCTATGTCTTCTCAGCCCTGGCCTTCACCCGGCCGGGTTGGATCACCTGGAGCCCGCTGCTTTTTGTTTGGGTATTTGTTCCTATCCTGGAACTTTTCCTGCCCGCCGATGATCGGAATTTCAATGAAGCAGAAGAAGCGCTTGCAAAAAAAGACAGGCTATATGATTATCTGTTATACGCCATCGTACCCATTCAGTTTGCTGCACTCTTCCTTTTTTTTCAATCCCTGCAGGCCACCAATATGGCCTGGTGGGAACTAACAGGCAGGATCATGAGTATGGGCCTGCTTTGCGGAACCTTTGGCATCAACGTGGCACATGAACTTGGGCATCGGGTAAATCCTGCTGAACAAGCGATGGCAAAATTATTATTGCTTACTTCTTTATACATGCATTTTTTTATTGAGCATAATAAAGGACACCATAAACATGTGGCTACCCCACAAGACCCCAGCAGTGCCCGTTACAATGAACTTCTTTATCTTTTTTTGGGACGCAGTGTATGGTATTCTTATTGGTCGGCCTGGCGCATTGCCAATGAGGACATGCGTAAGTCCGGGCGTGGAATTTTTCACTGGAAAAATGAAATGCTGCAGGCGCAGATCATTCAAATTTTATTTGTGGTAGGTATATTTTTATTTTTCGGCTGGTTGACTACAGTTTATTTTTTATGCGCGGCTATATTGGGCATCAGTATGCTGGAAACAGTAAATTATATTGAACATTATGGTTTACAACGCAGGCAACTCGACAATGGGAAATATGAACGAACCCTTCCGATACATAGCTGGAACAGCAATCATTTAGTAGGCCGGTTGATGCTATTTGAATTGAGCCGACACAGCGACCATCATTATATGGCCAGCAGAAAATATCAGATACTCAGGCACCATGATGATGTACCTCAATTACCTACAGGATATCCGGGCAGTATGATGCTTGCCTTAGTGCCTCCGGCCTGGTTCTATGTAATGAATAAACGGGTTGAAGCATTAAAAACAATGCCCCGATCTGCTGAGGTTGCAGACGATCAATATTGAGTCAACTGATCTTCCTTTAAATTATTTTTTTGCGTTGGCAGTTACATAGGCCAGCACATTGGTTCTTTCTGTCTGACTCAGGTTAGCCCTTGTATTTTCAACAGCCATAATGCTTGCCCAACGGGCTGCGGTATAATCAGATACTACTTTAAGTCCGTGACAAGTTCCGCATTTTACATTATAAGTGGCCTGACCAGCCCTGGCTGATTCATCGCCTGTTCCTGCCTTGGCTACAATTTTAGAACCGGCTACCGGCGAATTGGCACCTGCTACTGCACCCGTTCCGTTGGCGGTTGTAGTACTGCTGCTGGTGCTATATGTAGACGGTGTATTGGAGCCCGATCCGTTATTAGATATTACCGTTCCGGAGTTGGAAGAAGGGATTTCAGATTTGCTTGGCGCTACTTTTTTTGCACAGCTAAACACCACGACTGCCATTGAGCATAAAAGGAAAAATTTTTTCATATCCATCAATTTTTAAGAATTATAAATATAGTGACATTACCCAAACCGTGGGGCCCGTTTAAAAAAATAATTTGTTAATGAATGGACGCTGCGCCAAAATAGGTATGCAGGATATT
>Ga0194037_1001814_pt1 | contig 14930 bp, 13 predicted proteins | sample JunL306m_MetaG_FD_148653 | JGI IMG/M metagenome (GOLD analysis project Ga0194037, IMG submission 148653) | Anoxic zone freshwater microbial communities from boreal shield lake in IISD Experimental Lakes Area, Ontario, Canada - Jun2016-L304-6m | ecosystem: Environmental > Aquatic > Freshwater >...
CTTGTGGAGTTTCATTGGGGTTGGATGGATTTATCAGATAGGTTTTTTCGTTCCGTGTGTCGTACCATTCATCCTGCACAATGGCTGTGGTGGCATTTCCCCAAATTATATTCATAAAGCGTTGAGCTGTTTTGGTGAGCAAAACCGGATTATCAACAAAAGGAGCTTTCCATTGGTACACAGCATCGCGATAGTCGGTTTGGATTTGTGGATTTCCGGCATCCAAGGCTTCCACATAAAACAGTGTGGATAGTTCATCTGCTCGCCAGTTCATTTGCCGTTTTCCGGTTCGCACAGCCATAAAACCCTTTGGCAATACTTCGGATAACGGCACTTCATTGACGGTTTTTAGCTTTTTCCCATTCAGGTCGTAAACTATCGTTGTTTGTGGAAAGCGGTTTAACGGCACCACGTACGAAAATGGTTTACAAATGCTTGTTAGCAACACAAAATTTCCATCGGGCGAAAAACTCTCGAAAGCATACATGTCTTTGCTCTTAAACAATTTTTTTTCTCCGTTTAAGTTTAGCGTATACAATTCCGAAGTAGCCAGAGTAACAAAATTTGCTTCGTCGGAAGCATTTTTCAGCAAATCAGGGTAGGTACGGTTTTGTGATGTAGAACCGTCGCTCACCGAAACAACCGGACCATTTGGCAATTCTTTTTTAGGGTCAATCAGTGCCGGTCGATTTGAGGGAAGCATACGCACCAACAATTGCTTGCTATCCCGATACCAGTTAAACGGATTGCCCAAATTAGCATTCACAACCGGCTCTGTCAGCCTATTTGCCTGCGCAGTGACCAGATCCAGCACCCACAGTTCAACTCCGGTTAGGGATGTATGTGTAAATGCTATTTTTGTTTCATTGGGCGACCAGGCCACAAAACTTATTCGTGGGTTTGCCGGCAATCCTTTTACCTGCAAAGGTTCTTTTGCCGATATTTTGCGCACTTTCAGGTTATTGATATAATTTGTAGCCGAGCCAATATTTGTAACAGGATCAATTCGTAACCCACCCATACTCATTTCCAACTGATTCAAGTCTTCAAGTGTTTTGTAGGTGCTGCGGTAAGTGAGCAGCATATACTTTTTTTTGGTATCGATGGATACCTGTGGAGCACGTTCGTAATCGGCGAGTTCAAGTATTGATTTTGGTGGAACTTGGTAAGTCAGGTTTTCTTGAGCCATGTTATTTGGATTATTAAAAATGAACTGCAAAAGTAGTTTTTTCAATTTAGTTCTGGCATTGCAATTTGTAATTAAATTGTCATTCGATATCAATTTAAACTATAAATTCAGTTTCAATCCTTGTATTTTTATTCATAAAATACTTAAAAGTGTGAAATCAGTTCTAAATCCGAAACAGAATTCATACATTTGCAGGCTTTTGACTGTTTTTTGAAAAGATTCAAATTTGAAATTATTACTTTTATGAGAAAACCGATTACTTTTTTACTTTTTATATTCTCAATTTATGCCTACTGTATAATTCCTACCGGTTACTATAATTCAGCTGTGGGTAAAACAGATGCAAATTTGCGTAGCGAATTAAAAACAATTATTTCCAGCGGTCATAGTGTTACTTCCTATGATGGTTTGTGGACTGCTTACAATAGCACAGATTTAAATGCATCGGGCAAAATATGGGACATCTATTCAAACTGTACTTTTACATATCCGGGCAATAAGTGTGGAAATTACTCAAAGGAGTGCGACTGTTATAACCGCGAACATACCACGCCTCAGAGCTGGTTTAGTTCAGCTTCGCCTATGGTAAGCGATTTGTTTAATGTTTATCCAACCGACGGGAAGGTAAACGGCGAGCGCAATAATTATCCCTACGGTGAAGTTGGTGCTGCCACATATACTTCAGGCAATGGTAGCAAACTCGGTTCGTCAAGCTATTCAGGATATTCGGGTATTGTATTTGAGCCCATTAATGAATACAAAGGCGATTTGGCTCGAACCTATATGTATATGGCTACCCGCTATGCCGGACAATGTGAAACTTGGGGAAGTGAAGGAACGGCGGTTTACAGTGCTTCAAATTTAGGATTTACGCCCTATGCAGTAGCTTTATTTCTGAAATGGAGCCGACAGGACCCCGTAAGTGCAAAAGAAATAGCCCGAAATGATGCCGCACAAGCAGTACAACACAATCGAAACCCATTTATTGATCATCCTGAATTAGCCGAATATATCTGGGGAGTTCATAAAGGCGAAGCCTGGTCTCTCACAGCAGGAATTGAGCAGTTAAAAATCCAATTTTCAATATCGCCAAATCCGGTTCAAAATGAACTTATTATCCAGTCGGAAGAAAAGAATCTGAGTTATTCCATTTACAATCTGAACGGACAGCAATTAGCTAAAAATCAATTGAATATTGACAGACGAATTTCAACCTTGGAACTTCCAAATGGAATGTATTTACTTCAACTTGAGGCAGGTGCTAAAAAATCAATTCAAAAGTTTATTGTAGCTAAATAATTTCGAGCTATATTTTATTTGTCCCTATGATTCAAAGCAGATTTATAACGTTAAAAAAAACAAGTCTGGTTCTTAGCATTCAATTGCTGGTATTCCTAACTGTTTTTGGTCAGATTCCGGCAGGATATTATGACTCAGCAGTAGGTAAGAAACAAGCTGAACTAAAAACGGCACTTCACTTGATCATAAAAAATGCAACTACACCCAGTTACGGCAGTGGTGCCGGTAGCACTTGGGCCGCATTTTCCAAAACCGATGTTCGCCCTGAAGATGGAACAGTTTGGGATATGTACAGCAGCTATCATGTGGCATTTAGCGGCACTTCGGCAGCAAGTGGCTGTAACATTGAACATTCGCTGGCTAACAGCTGGTGGGGTGGAACAAAAAATCAGACCTACAACGATTTATTCAATCTTAACCCTTCCAATAGTTCGGCAAATTCATCGAAAGGTAGCTGGCCAATTGCGGTGGTGGATGGTACTACAAGCTATTCTAACGGCGTTATAAAAGTTGGCAAATCAAGCAGCAGACCCGGTGGGATAATTGATGCCTGGGAACCTGCCGACGAATACAAAGGCGATTTTGCTCGTTCGTACATGTACATGGTAACAAGTTACGAGGATTTATCGACAAAATGGACTGGTAATTCGGTTAATCAACTTGATAACAATACCTATCCGGTATTTGAACAATGGACCGTAGATTTATTTTTAAAATGGTGTGCACAAGACCCTGTAAGTCAAAAAGAAATAGACAGGAACAATGAAATTTACAAAATTCAAGGAAACAGAAACCCCTACATAGATTACCCCTTGATGGCCGAATATGTTTGGGGCAAATTAATGACTGTGCCTTTTGCGCCCGACGGAAATATTAATTTTCCCTACCTCAATAGCCCTTCCAATGCTGCTATTGTTGATTTCGGAAAAGTGGCCTTTCAACAAACAGATACGGCAAGCGTATGGGTAAAAGCATCAAACCTGACCGGTGATTTGACTTTGGCAATTACAGGTACAGATGCTGCGTATTTTTCTATTCAAAATCCAACCATTACAAAAACGGATGCTGAAAACGGCTATAAGCTAATTGTAAATTACAACGCTCAAACCGTAGGCACACAAACGGCTCAGCTCAGTATTTCGGGTGGAGGCATTACAAGCACATCGCTAACACTTAAAGTCATTTCGTCCGACCAATTTGTGGCTTTAGCAGCTACCAACGTTAGCAGCAGCGGATTCACTGCCAACTGGTCAGTTTCGGCAAATGCAACCGGCTATACAATTCAGGTTTTTTCACTTCAGAACACCGGTTCAACTCAACCCAAAACACTGCTTGAAGAAGATTTTTTAAGCGGATTGCCAACGGGCTGGACACAAGTAACATATACCGACAATCTGCTGGCAAGCAATATGCGTCTGGCTTCGGGAAGCAGCGGAGGAAAAATCAGTACTCCTCCCTTAAATCTTAGCGTGGCAGGGGCAGTGCTATCTGTTAGAGCAAAGCAATACAATTCGGATAACGGTGCTCCATTAACCGCCACGCTTGATAATCTGCCACTTGCTGTATGGACAACTGGGGTTGCTAATCAAGATTTCAGTATAAGTTTAGCTGCTGCAACGGCTACTTCAATTATTTCACTTTCAGCAACATCGGGCAGCCGGGTGTATGTGGATTATGTAAAAGTAGCTACTCAGGGTTCTGTTCAATCGGCTGTAATGGCAAATGGTTATCCAAAATCTGCAGGCAATGTTTTCTCCTTACAAGTTAACGGACTTGTTGCCGATTCAAGCTATTACTATAGCGTCACTCCCGAAGGAAATAATGTGCCGGTTTCAAATCAAATACAGGTTCGGACATTGAAAACAAATACCGGACTGGAATTTCAACACTTAAGCCCTGTTAAATGGCTACCTTTCGGAAAAGGTATTTTAGTACAAAATCTTCCGGAACACTGTCAGCTAAAACTACTTGATATTAGCGGAAAAGAGTTGCAACATTTTCAGAATATATCCGGTCAGCTTGAACTTGGCTTATCAAAAAAAGGAACTTACTTGTTGCAAATAATTCAAAATCAGAAATTTAATTTAATAAAAGTGCTTTTTTAAAGCATAAGCAGTATGCGTAATTTAGTTTTATATCTGTTGTTATTTTTGATTTTTTGCTCGTCGTATGGCGCAGTACCAACGGGCTATTATAGCACCCTGGAGGGAAAAAAAACCGCAGTTCTAAAAACTGAACTTCACAATATTATTTGTCAGGATACTACCCATTACCTCGATTATGGTTCAGGTCCCGGAAAAACTTGGGAAGGTTTTTATTATACCGACCGGGACCCGGCTACCAATGCTGTAATTGATATGTATTCAGCCAATGTGCGTTATTTTCCAAATCCAAATCCAAGCTTTAGTGCTTTTGGTTCTACTATCGAAATAGAACATTCGGTACCAAAAAGCTGGTGGGGATGCGACATAACCCACCCGGACTGCCCTGCAAAAGATTTAAATCATCTTTTTCCGGCTGATGGAATAACCAATATGTCGAAAAACGACAACCCGCTGGGTGTGGTTAGTGGCATAGCTACAACCAATAACGGAGTAAGCAAAGTAGGTCCGGGCGTTTACGATGGCTATACCGGCAATGTATTTGAACCAGCCGACGAATACAAAGGCGATTTTGCCCGAGCCTATTTTTACATGGCTACAGCTTATGAACATTATGCTGCAAAGTGGGACACTTCCAAGCCCGAAAACATGATGCAAAATAACCGCTATCCGGTACTGAAACCCTGGGCAATTGCCCTCTTGCTTCAATGGCACAGACAAGATCCCGTGAGCATTAAAGAAACTACCCGAAACGATGTGGTGTACGGCATTCAAAAAAACAGAAACCCATTTATCGACAATCCAAAACTGGTAGAATATATTTGGGGTGACCGTATCAATATTCCTTTTAGATTGGATGGATATATAAATTTCCCATACCTTAGTTTTCCAACCGATAACGATACCATTAATTTCGGTAAAACCTATTATCAGCAACAAAAAGATACCACCATCAACTTAAAAGCAGCTAATCTTACAGGCGATTTAACACTAACGCTTGGAGGGGTAAACGCTGTTTTTTTTAGTTTGAATAAAGCCACTATACCGAAGGCCGAAGCCGAAGCCGGTACAACGATTCGAATTCATTACCAATCATCAGTGCTGGGAAATATGAATGCCATTTTAAGTATTTCGGGAGCTGGAATTTCACCCTTGTTTCTGAAACTAAAAACAAACACCAGCGATGAATTTGCGGCTTTACCTCCTACAAACACCTCAAACAGTGGTTTTGTGGCTACCTGGACACCTTCTGCCGGTGCTACTGATTATAGTCTGAATGTTTACAGCATGGAAGTTATTGGCACAAATCCGACGACACTGATTGACGAAGAATTTTTATTGGCTTTGCCAAATGGCTGGGCTAAAGATGGCTACGTGCTTAATACTGCCGGAACAGAGAAATTTGGATCGGGAACACAATACGGAAAATTAACTCTTCCGGTTTTAAATCTTGCTAATGCCACAAGTACATTAACCGTTCGTGCCAAGCAATTTAGCACTGATAATGCTGCGCCATTGATGGCTACACTCGATAATCAGTTAATCGCTACCTGGCCTACTACAGTTGATTATCAGGATTTTACGGTCGATATGCCTGTATCCACAGCATCATCTGTTTTGTCGCTTTACACAGTGGTTGCCAAACGTGTGATTTTGGATAAAGTTAAGCTTGTTTTAAATGTTCCAATCAACTCCAACGTTTCGGTTGCAGGATTTCCAAAATTGGTAGGCAATGTAAATAGTTATACGGTCAGCAATTTATTGAGTTCGCATTCCTACTTTTACACGGTTACACCCATCGGAAACGGGGGTTCTACTTCCAATCAAATTGCAGTTCAAACCTTGACTAACACTGCCTTCGAATCTGTTTCAGATATCCCAATTTCCTGGTCAATTAGCGCTAACGGTATTGAACTTAAAAACCTGCATTCAGGTTCTGAAATCAGAGTTTTCGATGCTATTGGCAAAAAAGTGTTTTCAACTCTCGCCAATTCGAATGAAGTTATACTGCCATTTACTCATAAAGGCTTATATTTGCTCCAAATTGCCGATCATCAAATACTCAAAACACTAAAAGTGCTGTATTAATATTCAAGCATTGACTCAGAATTTTGAGAATAAACACAGAGGCTGTTCATACTATTTTTTTTGATAGCATTGCTCAGCGCATTAGAGTTATAAATCAATGAATTTCCCGACTTTTAATTTTAAAAAACTCCTTTATTTCGTATTACTCATAGCCTATACTTTGGTACAGGCACAAGCCCCCGATGGATATTACACTGCTGCCAACGGAAAAACAGATAAAGAGCTAAAAACAGCACTTTTCAATATTATCAAAGTTCACACACAGCTCGACTACAATGCTTTAAGTACCGATTTTCAAAGTACCGATTGGCATCCCGATGGTTATTTTTGGGATATGTATTCTTCGTACCATCGTACATCGTTTAGCGGATTGAACAGAGAACATTCGCTGCCTAAAAGCTGGTTTGGCATAGCTTCCGGACAAGAAAATTCAGCGCCCATAGGCACCGATTTACACAATTTATATCCATCCGATGCTACTGCTAACAGTGCTAAGCTCAACTATCCGATTGGCGTAGTTACATCCTCACTCGATTTCACAAACGGAGTTGTGAAAGTAGGTCAGTCTACCTCCTATTCGCCTCAATACACCGGAGCTGTGTTTGAGCCTGCTGATGAATACAAAGGCGATTTTGCCCGCGACTATATGTACATGGTTACCTGCTACGAAGATTATGCATACCGATGGCAAAGTCTCGGTACTTCAAGCATGATGTTGGGTGGCACTTATCCGGTTTTTCGGGCAAATGCAGTGGCGCTATTGCTCAAATGGCACCGTCAGGACCCCGTGAGCTCCAAAGAAATAAACAGAAACAATGCTGTATTTAAACTTCAGCATAATCGCAATCCCTATATTGATCACCCCGAACTGGCTGAATTTATATGGGGTAAATTTGTTGGGCAACCCTGGGATATAAATGGAAGTTTGCCATCAGATAATTTCCCTTTAATTCTTAAGCCCAATCCGGCAATTGCAAAACTGAAAGTAAAAGTAAACAAACCAACCGAATCGACTTTCATAGTCCAAAACTTAAATGGCATAGCTCTAAAAACGGGCAAATTGCTAACTGACAGCACCATGTCTGTAAGTGACTTAAAAAACGGCATGTACATTCTGGTGGTATTTACCGAATCAACACGCAAAACCGGAAAATTTGCGGTGTACCATTGAAATAAATTCATTTCGGAATTATCATTAGAGATTATCTGGTTTGAAACATTAGTTCTCAAAAAACAGTTAAACGAGGGTGTCCATAATACAACACTAACTTTATCACATTACTTATTATCAAAAAGCAGATATTTTAAACAAATTTCTTTCAATAATGTATATGTAATTGAAATTAAATGCATATTTATTTTGATTTTCATTTAAAATGTGTATTTTTGCTGCCTAAATGATATAGAAAATCAACTGATTATGGAAAAAATTGATCATCTCGACCGTAAAATTCTGCAAATTATAACTCAGAATGCCCGTATGCCATTTAAGGATGTAGCCGAAATGTGTGGTGTTTCGCGAGCGGCCATTCACCAACGCGTTCAACGCTTGATTGATATCGATGTAATAACCGGATCGGGTTATAATGTAAACCCTAAAATGCTGGGGTTTCAGATGTGTGCTTACATTGGCATTACCCTCGAACGAGGTTCTATGTATAAAGAAGTGGTAAAAGAACTGGAAAAAATTCCGGAAATTGTAGAATCGCAATATACACTTGGCAATTACACCATACTCGTAAAATTATACGCAAAAAACGACGAGCACCTCATGGAATTGCTCAACGGCAAAATTCAAGAAATACCAGGCGTGGCAACCACCGAAACACTCACTTCGCTCGATCAGCGGATTAAGAGAACCATACCGATAGAGTAAAACTCAAGATGCCCCCTAACCCCCTGAAGGGGGAACAATATTAGCATTAATTTTTAAAACTATAAGTTAAAAACAAAACATACAAAACGAAGCTATCCTAAATCCAAACTTTACGAGGATTAAGAATTAGCATTGATTTTTAAAACTATAAGTTAAAAACAAAACATTCAAAACGAAGCTATCCTAAATCCCCCCTTTAGGGGGTTAGGGGGCTTCCTTACTTTACGAGGATTAAGAGATGCCTACTTAGCTTTCGAAAGGGGAATAAATATTAGAGTTGATTGTAAAATTATAAGTTAAAAACAAAACATACTAAACGAAGCTATCCTAAATCCCCCCTTTAGGGGGTTAGGGGGCTTCCTTATAACATGGAAACAGTAGTAAGCGGCATACGCCCAACCGGAAACCTACATTTAGGAAATTACTTTGGCGCGTTGCGCAATTTTATAAGTATGCAAAACGAGCACAATTGCTACTTTTTTATTGCTGATTATCATTCACTTACCACACACCCCACACCGGGCGACTTGTACGGAAACGTGCGTCAGGTAATGGTCGAATATCTGGCCGCCGGTCTCGACCCCGAAAAATGCACGCTCTATATTCAGAGTGATGTGCCCGAAACGGTCGAGTTGTATCTGTTTCTGAATATGAATGCCTATATTGGCGAACTGGAACGCTGCACCTCCTTTAAAGATAAAATTCGCCAGCAGCCGCAAAATGTCAATGCCGGATTACTTACTTATCCCACGCTGATGGCTGCCGATATTTTGATTCACAAAGCCACCAAAGTACCTGTAGGAAAAGACCAGGAACAGCATTTGGAAATGACCCGTCAGTTCAGCAACCGCTTTAACCGCATGTACAACGTGGAATATTTTACCGAACCCCAGGCATTTAATTTCGGGAATGAGCTGGTAAAAATCCCCGGACTTAACGGAACAGGCAAAATGGGAAAATCGGAAGGCGAAGGCAATGCCATTTTTCTGGCTGATGAACCGGAAGCTATTCGTAAAAAAGTAATGAAAGCTGTGACCGATAGCGGTCCAACTGAACCTAATCAGGCAAAACCGGAAGCTATTCAGAATATCTTCCAGTTGATGAAAGTAGTTTCAGCGCCCGAAACACTTAGTTTCTTTGAAGAACAATACAATAGCTGCCAGATTCGCTACGGCGATATGAAGAAACAATTGGCTGTGGATATGATTGCTTTTACAGAGCCTTTCAGAGAGCAAATAAAAGCCATTTCGGCCGACAACGACTATGTGGCTAAGGTAATGCGCATCGGCAAAGAAAAAGCCCACGAAAGCGCCGCCAGAACCATCCGCGAAGTGCGTGAAATTATTGGGTTTAAAAAGTACTGATTTTACACTAAATAAACTGTGATTTTCTGACCGCAACAACCCAAAGTTGCCAAAACACAACGAATATACACACTTTAGGGCTTCGTGTCTTAGCAAGTTTGGGTTCAAAACACGACATTGAATTTATCACATCACTGTACTGATTTTTCTTCAAAAATCATATCTTTGCATTCCTTTAAAAACTGCTGTATGTCTTGGTTATTCTTTTCCTTCTTTGTACTGGCTTTCAATAACGTAGTCTGGAAATGGACCGCACGCGATGAACATTCGCTGTATCTGATTAGCCGAAGGGCAATTTTTACGGTTTGCTTTACTGCAATAGTTTTGTTTCTTACTGAAACAGGTGGACTTTCATTTGTTCTACAACCCACGTTTTACCGGATTGTAATTGGTTGTTTATTAGGAACAATGGGACTGATATTAATGGTTACTTTTCTGAAAAGCGGAAGTCTTTCACGCCTGAGTTATTATATGTTTTTGGGACTGACTATAAACGGATCATTTACCTACTTCCTCAATCATGAGCCCTTTACCCAAAAGCTTCTAATAGGTAGTGTGATTCTGACTGTCGGTTATTTGATATTTGTCTGGGACGAACGAAGGAAAATAAAACTTGAACCTATATTGCTTAGTCAACATCTGTTACTTGCCGGTATGACTTTGTGTTTCTCAGCTAATACGCTTATACAATGGAAAGCATTGACTAACTTCAAGCCGCTCTCCATCATGCTCACACAGGAATCTGTAGTTTTAATAGTCACAACAATACTATACCTGATACTTGCAAAGCAAAAGAAACAAAAACCAACCGTTCAGAGTTATGTGCGTTTTCCGATAATGGCTGCCGTTATTATGCTGGCTGTTTTCTGCGGATTAATGGGTTTGAAATATACCAATCCGTTTATTTCTTCCATTAGCGGAGTACTAGTTCCACTTCTTACCATTGCTTTTGGTAAGCTGTTTTTTAAAGAGAAACTGAATTGGGCTCAGATAATTTCTTTTGCTGTGATAATTGTGGGGGAAATGGCGTTGGTTTAGGGATATTCAAATAAAACGGACTTACCACGAAAGTGTAATAAGTCCGTTTTTCTATATTAAGTGACCTAAAAAATAAAACACTACTAAGTATTTATATTTCAAATTTAATCTTTGACACAACGAACAGAAAGCCCATTTGACTTAATTAAAGTCCAAGTATCGTCTAAAATAGAATTATCGTTTTTCATCCTAAAGCTACACGCATGGTCGGTAGTGCTATCATTTGAAGTCCACCAGAAACCATAGTAGTTAACGTTTTCGAACGTTCCATTGCCATACCAACAATCGCCTCCCGGAAGGGCAGAAAATCCTGTTTCGTTTGTTGCTCCCTGATTTGGAGATACCCAATTGTTAGTACCTGATTCTTTAAGTTTACCACCTGCTACATTTGCTCCACCTAGGTAATTCTTAAGTGTAGCCAAATCATATAAAGTAGCTATGTGCCAGCCTGTTGGAGCTAAGTTGCGAGTATCATTTACGGCATACCAATTATATAGATGTCCATATTTGTTGCCGTTGGCAGCCAAGTTGGAGTAATCACACCAAGCACCTATTCCTGTATTAGCCCAGTCACTTCCAACTGTAAGATTGGGAATAACTTCACCATTATGATAATGAGTTACACGAAGGTTTGAAGCCATCCAAGTTTGTGTGCCAATTTTAACAGTTTGATAAACATTTCCATCAATATCGGTAATAGTAATAGGTTTGGGTGCATAAACTTTCTTGAATGTTACACTATCTACAGAAGATATTTCACTTTTGTAAGCTACAGCACCTGCTTTATACACATACAAAGTGTCCTGTGCAAAAGATGCATGAACTATTAGAAATAAATTTAAGAATATTGTCAAAATTGTTTTCATATTTTTTCCTCCTGTTTTTTATTGTTTAATGAATTTTGTGCTTATTATATTTGAACCATTATTGCATCGCAATAAGTAAAGTCCTTTTGGTAGAGCTGCTAATGAGAAGCTACTTACAGAATTGTTTAATGTGCTATGCAATGACACTTTGCCATCTATTCCAATAATTTCAATTTGTATAAGTTGTGAAATTGTTTCGGAATAAGTTATGTTCAAAACATCAATCACTGGATTGGGGAAAATCTTAAGCTTACTATTTACAGCTCCATTTATCAGAGCAATATCAGTATTTAATCCAAAATTCATATACTGAACATTGGTGCGAACAAAGGAGCTGGTGCTTGCATCTTTTTTGTTTACCGTTACATTACTGCCATCAAAGGTAAGCGACTTGAGCGTACTCAGATTAAATGGTGTGTTTGTACCCACTTTTTGTTTTACAAACAGTGCGGTTTGTGATTGCGTTGCTTGAAGTCCTAAGCCCAGCAAGAGGACAGCACAAGTTTTAAGTTTTCTCTGTTTCATACTATTTATATTTTTGGTTTTCTATTTTTCGCCATTATAAATGCTTCTCTGTCAATAAAAATAATCTGTAAGTATTTTTAATCCATGTGTTATTATACGATATATACATGGAACCTGTCCATTTGAAAATGCAGAAAGAAATTATAAAAATTAGATATAATTCGAGAAGTATTAGTTAAAATATACTGATTATTAAAAAGTTACAGATGTAAGTAATCAATTTTTTTCAATACGTTCCAGCATATAAATGTTATAGTCTACGGGGTAAGGCTTGTATATCTTATGCGTAATTTTTGGTAACAAGACACCTTCGTTGATATCTTTGAAATTACCAAGAAGTATCTGTTCCCAATCACTGCCATTTTTATCACGTTTCTTAAATTGATAACGAGATAAATTTGAATCTATTTCCAAATTTTTGTCAAATTGATCTTTTTCTGATATTTCCCATAAAGCAACGATAAGTATAAATAAATCTGTTTGCTTTCCAATATTTTTTTTATTGAAATCAGTCTCAATGATTTTCTTATATTGGCCATTAACATCTTTGGGAAATTGATATTTTAATTCTACTAAAAATGGCTTTTTAGAATCGGCTTTATCAACAATTGATAAATCAACTCGCGAACCATTTAATCTTGGGTGCTCTGCAAATGCTTTGTAATTTGCATCGCAATACTTTTTATTAAACATTTCAAGTATCGAATTGCGTATAAACAACTCTTGTTTAAGATTAAAATAGTTAATGTTGATATTTTCTAATGTTGCATTAAATTCAGAAGATTTTATCAAATCGGACAAAAGAGACGTAAATTTACTCATGTTTATATCGATAAGGGTTGAACATGATTGTACATAAGTATTACTGTTAATAAAGAATAAAGTAAGCGAATCTTGATAATTCTTATCCAAGGCTAAAATCATTGATAATTAATTTTCCTGCCTAATTTTATCAAATTTTCTACTTATTTTTGTGTGAGTCAATATTTTAAAGTTCGGCAGGTCTTTCAACCCGCCTCCCTTTTGTTGCAAACAGACAACATAGTTCATAGAATATTATTATCGTGAAAACGATTCACTCCTCTTCATTCACTATGCTGCAAATTTAGAGTTTATTGTTATTCAAAACTTTCTCAAATGTTCTCAAATAGAAATATGCCGGAAAAAGAATAGCAAAGACTATCTTTTCCGGCATATTATGTATGATTTTGAGCCAATTAGTGCTAATAAGCAAAGAAAAAAGTGTCGGGAAACTATTTGTCGGGAGTTGTATTTTTTGAAGTTTCAGTGGCAATCATGGTATTGACAATATCATAATTCCGGTTATGCAAATTATAGGTTTTAGGACATTGATGCAGCGGGTTAAATGTCGAGAGTTTAGATTTCGCTTCCTGCGGTTTGCCATCGCCCAGCAAAACATACGCTTCATAAATTTTCAATAAATTGGCGTAACGGAGCATATTTATGTTTTGAGTATAACTGTTTGTTGTAAAATTCATGTATTGGAACATTCTTTTTAAAGCATATTGATCACGGTTTATAAAAACAATCTGACAAAATATCAATGCCACATATAAACGCATATCCTGATTTTCGTTGGCTACCAAAACAGGTATTTCTTCCAAAAGGTTATCGATAATTTCTTTATCATTCCGAAAATAGTAAATCAACAACGCCAATCGACGCATTTTGGGAATTGGGTGTACCGGTTCCTTTTCTCGGAAATGAATAAGAAAGTTGAAATGCGGAGATTTCAAATTGCCATTTTCAATATCACGCTGACACATCAAACAGTGAAAAAATAGCTGTGCTTCCAGAGTTTTCTTGTGCTTATGGTATTCTTCCAACAGTTCACCGTAATAACCATTTAGGTTATCTTCATCTACAAATCGTTCAATATAACATTCCTGAGCAATCGGGTGGTTTGCATAAAACGGAATAAGGTCTTTTAATAGAAGAGAATTGCGGAAAATAAGTCCTAATTCCTGAATAAAATAAAAATGCGGTGAATTGTATTCAACCACATCAAAAATGTTTGGAATATTAAATAATTGCGAAAGCGTATCAATGTCCTGTTTCGCTACAGCAACCTGAACCAATGCCAACGTAACTTCATATTTGTTAGGAGTATCGGCAAATCTGGAAATAATTTGATTGAACTCTTCAAAATCACGGTATCCGTTGTGTCGTACCATTGTGATTATTTCAAAATGTTCAAAATCATTAGCCGGATTCTCTTTCTTCAAAAAGTCATCCCAATCAGCAAAACCTATTGTTTTACAAATCGCATCGAGAGTAAAAAGCGAAGGATTCGTTTCGTCAGGATATAGAAAAAGTCGCTTCAATGTACTTACACTGACCGAATGGTGAGTTGTTGTATAAATCTTTTGAGCAAGTTGTGTGATATTCTTGTTGATTTTGAGCGAATAAGGCAACGCATTCTGAACAACTGTCCGGAATCGTTCCATAACTTTTTCATCCTGAATGTAAACTCCTTTTGGCATAATCTATAAATTTTAACAACCTATTATACGTTACGAACTATTTTATCCCACTCTCAAAATCTTTCCACATCCGGCATAT
>Ga0194037_1001815_pt1 | contig 14918 bp, 12 predicted proteins | sample JunL306m_MetaG_FD_148653 | JGI IMG/M metagenome (GOLD analysis project Ga0194037, IMG submission 148653) | Anoxic zone freshwater microbial communities from boreal shield lake in IISD Experimental Lakes Area, Ontario, Canada - Jun2016-L304-6m | ecosystem: Environmental > Aquatic > Freshwater >...
GATGTAGTGGGCATTGAGCCAGAGGAGCTTGTCCGGATTGAAAACTCCGGCGGACTTGCCGATGGCTTCCACGGTGAACTTTTCGATGAGCTCCTCGCTGCTGAAGATTTCGTCGTCACCGTGGCTCCAGCCCAGGCGGACCAGGTAGTTGACCAGCGCCTCGGGGAGATACCCCATATCCCGGTAGGCCATGACGCTGGTGGCGCCGTGACGCTTGGAGAGTCGGGCCTTATCGCTCCCCAGGATCATCGGTACATGGGCGAACCGGGGGACCGGGAAGCCGAGGGCCTCGTAGAGGAGGATTTGGCGGGGGGTGTTGCTGATATGATCGTCCCCGCGGATGACGGTTGATATCCGCATGGTGGCGTCGTCGATCACCACGGTGAAGTTGTAGATGGGGGTTCCGTCGCTCCGTTGGATGATCAGGTCATCCAACTCCTCGTTATTGAAGGAAATATGTCCCTTGATCAGGTCATCAAAGGCGGTGATTCCCACCCGAGGCGCACGGAAGCGGACCGCGAAGGGTTTGCCGGGAATCTCGGACGTGAGGTCGCGGCAGGCGCCGTCGTACTTGGGCGTACGCCCCTCGGCCAATGCCAGTTCCCGTTTTGTTTCCAGTTCCTCGGCGGCGCAGTAGCAACGGTAGGCTTTTCCTTCATCAAGTAACTTATTGACATATCCCCGATAGACCGGAAAAAGGTCGGACTGGAAGAAGGGCCCCTCGTCCCAGTCGAGTCCCAGCCACCGCATCCCCTCCAGGATGGCGTTTACCGATTCCTCCGTGGAACGGGCCACGTCGGTGTCCTCGATCCGGAGGATGAAGGTTCCTCCCAGTTTGCGTGCCAGGAGCCAGTTGAAGAGGGCGGTGCGGGCGCCGCCGATATGGAGATAGCCCGTGGGGCTGGGGGCAAAGCGGAGGCGAATGTCGGACATCAATAACTCCAAGGCTAAAGGTGAAAGGCTAAAGGCTAAAGGTGAAAGGCTAAAGGTGAAAGGTGAAAGGTGAAAGGCTGAAGGTGAAGGGCTGAATCCGGATTTATGGTTTTTCTTCGTCGGGAGTGGCCTCGTCTAGCCGGAACTCTTCCGCCGGAACGCGGTACTCTTCCGCAATCCAAGCGCCCAAGTCGCTGATCCGGCACCGTTCGGAACAGAATGGGCGGGTGGGGTTCCCTTCCCATTCGACACTCTTTTGACAGATTGGGCAGTTGATAAGCATCTTGTTTGGGATAATAAACCAATCGTTTCATGCTGTCAATAGACGCATTTCTTGGTTTTGCGAGGTATTTTGTGATGTATTGCTTGACAGAAAGAGTGTTTGGATTTAGTGTATGAACCTCGCATAACTTGCCAGAGAGGTAACGACATGCCCGCCAAGAAAGTAATCTATCAGTTCAAGATAACCCTCAAGGATATCAAACCCCCGATCTGGCGCAGAATACAGGTTCCGAGCACCTATACTTTCTGGGATTTACACTCAGCGATTCAGGACGCAATGGGGTGGTTGGATTATCACCTTCATGAATTCTCTATCAAGGATATGAACAGGAACAAGCTTGCATTCGGAACCCCTACCAAGTCGGATGATTTCACGTTGCCTTATCATCTCCTCCCCGGTTGGAAGCACAAGATCTCCAAGTACATCAACTTGTCGACCCCCTCCTTTTTGTATGTTTATGATTTTGGAGACGACTGGAATCACGCAATAAAGTTGGAGAAGGTGTTGCCTGTCGAAGAGGGGGTGAGATATCCGAGATGTATCGGCGGCAAAAGAAACAGTCCGCCTGAAGATTGCGGAGGAACGCCCGGATATGAGCGTATGTTGGAGGTTCTGGCGGATAGAGAGAATACGGAGTACGAGAGTACCAGGGAGTGGGTTGATTCAATGAAGAGAGGACATTTTGACCCGGAGGAGTTTACTCCCTCCCAGGTCGTGTTTGATGATCCGCAAGAACGCTTTAAGAGTGATTTTCAACAATTGTAATTCAGGGGCGGGTTCGTGACCCGCCCTGGCGAGTATATATCACCTTGATTGCGACACCGAATTATCTCCCTTCAAACATCCTGCAACCCGCATAACATCATAGCGATCAAGGATAACCGGTTGTAGCTTTATCTTTTGAACGAGTTCCGTGACGGGGATAACGGGCACACCACTAATTTCTCCCCTGGTTTTTATATAGGCGCGGGTAAAGCAGAGTATCGGCTGTAACCGCCAATCCCCTCCGGTCTGTTCTTTCAACAAGGTCTGCAACTCACTCATTTTCTCCTTCATCAGTCTGATAAAGTCTTTTTGAGGTCGCCGATTGTTAAGGAGAAGATGATCTTCTCCCATCCGTTCCACCGTCCCGCGATGGAACATGACGCCGATGACAAAAATCCCTGTCGGGCCAATAACGATATAATCAATGCTGCGGTTGAAACAGAAATATTCTTTCTGGATGATATAGTGTGGTGGCAGTTGTTCCAGCGCTTCATCAATCACCGAGTCATCATCGATTTCGATGAGTTCACGTTCGATACGTTGCACAACGCCGAAGTTCCGGAGGGCCCGAAGTATCTTGCGCACGTACCGCGTTACATTTCCGGAGATGGTAACCTGTTTCATTATCAGCAAGTTATGAGTTGGAAGAACGCATATGGTCAGCCAGGGCCTTGTCGGTTTCCATGATATGCTGAACCAGCCACTTGACCATGACATGACTGGTCTGAAGGACACTCACCATGTTAACCCCTTTCAATGCAATCTGCTCCTGAAGTTTCAGTATATCCTTACAGAACTTCTCATGCTCCCGTTTATGAAAATCATAACAGAGGTAGTGGGTTTTCTCCATAATCTCTTCTTCGTCACGGAAGTGTGTCAACGTGTAGCTATTAAGATAATTGAGGACTTCAGTGACCCGAAGAGGACCGTTCCCCTGATTGATTGCATCCATGAACTCGTTGACCCGTCGGAAAATCTCCTTATGCTGATTATCGATCCGTTCTACCCCGATGGCCAGATATGAGTTCCATTCCACAGGCATTGCTTACTCCTCTCGCGGTAATTAGTTGTAGTTGTTCTTCATCTATAGCACAAACATGGACAAAAAGGGGATAAACCTTGACCGGCGGTTCACCTCTGAAGGTATAAAATAATTTACTTGATCTACCCGTTAAAATGACTTATAAATAATGCTATCGACATTATAGGATTACATTTTATGCTGATTTCACGTAAAAGCAAATATGGCCTTATGGCCCTTATGAATCTGGCCAGGAATCCTTCTCGCGCCCAAGTTCTTATCGCGGATCTGGCCAATGAAGAAAACATTCCGAAAAAATTTCTTGAGGCAATCCTCCTGATCCTCAGAAACGGCGGCATCCTCACCAGCCGTATCGGCAAGGGTGGCGGTTATTCTCTGGGACTTCATCCCAAGGAGATCACCTTGGGCAAAATAATCCATATCCTGGAAGGTGACTTTTCGTTGCTTCCCTGTATCAGTAATTCAAATTATGTCCGCTGTGAAGAGTGCGAAAACGAGGAGAGCTGTGGCATTCGGCTCGTCATGCTCGATGTCCAGCATGCCATGGATACGGCACTTGATGCGATAACCCTGGCGGATATGGTTGCAAGAAGCGAGGCCGCTCGGCAAATGGCCCGGAATGTCGTTGACTACCATATATGAGGAGAGCCGGTTACTTGTGTAGCCTTCTCTTTTTTAAGGAGCACAGATCATGAGCAGAATTTTTCAAGACAACTCGTACTCCATCGGCAATACTCCGTTGGTCAGATTCAACCGCGTCAGCAAAGGGGCCAGAGGCATTGTTCTGGGCAAGGTCGAGGGACGGAACCCGTCCTACTCGGTCAAGTGCCGTATCGGCGCCAACCTCATCTGGGACGCCGAGGAACGAGGAATTCTCAAGCCGGGAGTGGAGATCATCGAGCCCACCAGCGGCAACACCGGTATCGCCCTGGCCTATGTGGCCGCGGCCCGCGGCTATAAGCTGACCCTCACCATGCCGGAGTCCATGAGCGTCGAGCGGCGGCAAGTGCTGGCGGCCCTGGGGGCGAATCTGATTCTGACCCCCGCTTCCGAGGGGATGAAAGGGGCTGTCGGCAAGGCCGAGGCAATCGCCGCATCCGATCCCAATCGCTGGTTCCTGCCGCAGCAATTCAAGAATCAGGCGAACCCGGCCGTCCACGAAAAGACCACCGGCCCCGAGATTTGGCACGACACCGATGGCGCTATCGACGTCCTGGTTGCCGGAGTCGGCACCGGCGGCACTATTACCGGTATCTCCCGCTACATCAAACTGCGCCAGGGTAAAAAAATCCTCTCCGTGGCGGTGGAGCCCACGGAGAGTCCGGTCATCTCCCAACACCTGGCGAACGACCTGTTGCGGCCGTCGCCCCACAAGATTCAGGGGATAGGCGCCGGGTTCATTCCCGATACTCTTGACCTTGCGGTTGTCGACCGGGTGGAACAGGTTGAGAGCGACGAGGCAATAGAGTTTGCCAAGCGGCTGGCCAGGGAAGAAGGTCTCCTGGTCGGGATATCAAGCGGCGCCGCCGCCGCCGTTGCTGTTCGACTCGCCAGACGGGACGAATTCGCCGGCAAGACAATCGTGGCGATACTTCCCGATCTTGCCGAACGATACCTCTCCACGGCCCTGTTCGAGGGGCTTTGAAAATATCATCAACAGCACCGAAGTGTAAAGTTTTCCGACAATACTGTCGGAAAACTTTACACTTTCAGTATGGTTTCGCCGAAGGACGTGTCTCTTTTCTGAATGTAAACAGTACTTGGGCTTATGGTACATTTTATGCATGTATAATGATAAAGCAAGGAAGGAAGGAAGGACTAACGGAACAAAATTGCAGGATATTATAATGTTGATCAACGTAGTATACAAAAACGACCGGCACGACTTGGTTAAACCTTCTCTCTTACAGACATTACTTGACGACGACTTGGTCAAGCAATTCCACAGATGCGACGGTTGGGTCACCATCGGTGTCGATCATGTCAGGAATATGACCACTTCTCCCTCTTTTCCCGGACAGAACCGCAGAACATATGATGAGACCGTCGCGGTACCGCTGAGGCTCCTTTCGACCCCTTTCGCTGCTTCTCGCGTCCCTTCTCGCTATTCTTGAGGACTCAATAAGCAATCATAATGATGAATAAAAAAGCACTAGCCCTCCTTTCCGGAGGTCTTGACTCCACCCTTGCCGTCAAGGTCATCCTTGAGCAGGGAATCAGAGTCGAGGCCATCAACTTCACCTCACCCTTCTGTACCTGCACCAGTAAGAATGCCGGCTGTAAATCCGAGGCTGTCAGAGTTGCCACTGAGTTCGGCATCCCGATCAAGGTCATGGCCAAGGGACTCGACTACCTGGAGGTGGTCCGCAAGCCCCGTCACGGTTACGGCAGAGGTTTGAATCCCTGCATTGATTGTCGTATCTATCTGCTGCGCAAAGCCGGGGAGTATATGGCCGAAGCCGACGCCGACTTTGTCATTACCGGCGAGGTACTGGGCCAGCGTCCCATGAGCCAACGCCGCGACACCCTGCACGTCATTGAGCGGGAAAGCGGGCTCCAGGGGTTGCTGCTCCGCCCGCTCTCCGCCAAGTACTTCGCCCCGACCATTCCCGAAATCGAGAAGTGGGTGGACCGGGAAAAGCTCCTCGCCATTCAGGGGCGCTCCCGAAAAAAGCAGATGCAGCTTGCCGAGGAGCTCGACGTCGGTAATTACCCCTGCCCCGGCGGGGGCTGCCTGCTTACCGAGACCTCCTTCGTGCCCAAGATCAGGGATATTTTTGATCACAGCGACCAATTGAACATGCGGGATATGCTTCTGCTCAAGGTCGGGCGGCACTTTCGGCTAGGTCCCCGCGCCAAGGTCATAATCGGCCGTGACGAGGCGGATAACAAGTTCCTGGAACAGCATGTCCAGCCGGGAGAGGCGCTCCTACGCTGGATCGACGGCGGCAGCCCTAACGGCGTGCTCATGGGCGATGTAACCGATGATTTGATTGTCTTGGCAGGACGGATACTACTCCGCTACACCAGGGCCGAAGTGGGGCATGAGTGCCGGGTAAAGGTAATTCGAGAGGGGGCCGCGGGGCTGCTCTCCATCGTCAACGACTGCGACGAGACCACGGCGAAAGCATACATGATCACGTAACCCAATCAACAGCTTTTGCAAAAGCCTCTCTGGACAAATTATTCACAGTGTGGTTAACTTGTTCCCTACCTACCCTTTAATACGGAAGGAGAGGAAACAACATGGGCGACACCACACGTTTCGGTATCTCTATGGATGAGAATCTCCTGGCAAACTTTGACAGGCTGATTACCGCCAAGGGATATCAAAACCGTTCGGAAGCTATTCGTGACCTGATTCGCTCTTCACTGGTGGAGCACAAACTGGAAACCGGCGCGGAGGTGATGGTCGGAACCGTCACCCTGGTCTACAATCATCACGTCCGTGATTTGGCGGACAAGTTGACGGAACACCAGCACCAACATCATCACGAGGTCATTTCCTCCCTCCATATTCATCTCGACGCCCACAACTGTCTTGAAGTTCTCGTCCTCCGCGGCAAGGCCCCCGTCATCAAAAAAATTGCCGATGAGCTGATCGGTGTCAAAGGTGTCAAGCATGGGAAACTTGTCATGACCTCCGCCATTGATCTTCACTAGCCATAGGTGGCAGCCATGAAAACCCGGATTGCCCTTTCGGTATCAGTTGCTCTCGGCATCGTTCTAGCACTGGGAGCGTTGTTTATCTACGATTTGGATCGCGATTACCGGCGAGACGTCAAGAACGCCGAAACAGTTACGGCCACCATCGCGCATCTCCTCGAACAGCAAATCCTGACCTCAATTGAAAAAATTGATCTGATCGAGCAGGAAGCGCTCTTCCATTACGAACGCTACCTCAACGGCGACGGCGTGTCGGCCGTCGAGCTGAATTCGACATTGCAACGACTCCTCGCCAGGGTTCCCGGCGTTCTCGCTCTGCGACTGGCCAACGAAGACGGAGACTTCGTGTTTGACGCCGTCGGCCATGCTTTCGCCGTCAACATCGCCGACCGGCGCTACTTCAGGGTTCACCAAACCGGACAGGCCACGGGGTTGTTCGCCGACGGCCCCCTCTTTTCCCGCGTGGCAAAGACCTGGGCGCTCACCTTCAGCCGCGGAGCCCACGACCGGCAGGGACGTTTTCGCGGCATTGTACAGAGCTCAATCCCGTTGGAGTGGCTTACTGCCGCTTTCAAGAATGTCTTGCGGTACCATGACGATACGGTTGCCCTCATCAATGCGGATATCGTGCTTATAGCGTGCATGCCCCAAGCGCCCGCACTGATCGGCAAACCCCTGGCCGACGCCACACTCCGCTCACTCATCAAGGTTTCCCCTGACCGGGGAACCTATACGGCTGTCAGCGCCATTGACGGGGTCCGGCGGATTTACAGCTACCGGCGGATACCGGGATTTCCACTCTATATTCGATTCGGGGTCAGCCGGGAGCAGGCTCTAGCCTCATGGCGCAGTTCGACGGTCGTATACTCGGTATCAGCCCTGCTCATCCTTGCCGGGGGCGTCGCCCTGATCCTGGCAACCTATCGGAGCGTGCAAGCATCACGACAGAGACAGGAGTCCCGTTACAAAGAGCTGTTGCGGACGTCCACCGACGGCATCCACATCCTCGACACCGACGGCAACCTGTGTGAAGCCAGTGATTCGTTCTATCTGATGCTGGGGTATGACGCACAGAATGTCGGAAAGATGCATATTTGTGACTGGGAGGCCCGCTTTACCGCGGATGAACTAGCCGAAATTTTTAAAAAATTTCCCGTCGACGGCACAATCCTTGAAACCCGGCACAAGCGTAGAGACGGCTCTAGCATTGATGTCGAAATCAGCGCCCATCACATCGACCTGAATGGCGCGCGCTTCATTTACTGTTCGGCGCGGGACATCACCATGCGCAAACGCGCCGAGCAGGAGTTGCGCGCCACGACAACCCGCCTTGAGGCGATGATCAATGCCTTGCCCGATCTCATGTTCCGGATTGATTGGGAAGGGAAGCTGTATGAGTACCGCTCATCGGCCTTACATAATTTATATGTTGCGCCGGAACTGTTTTTGGGGAAAAAGATTACCGAGGTACTGCCGGATGACGCCGCCCGGATCGTCATGGCCGCTGTGGCCGAGGCCGCCGCGACCGGGAGTCATCGGGGCGCCGTCTACTCGCTCCCCATGCCACAGGGAACGATGTGGTTTGAACTCTCCATCGCCGCCATGGGAGAGCCCGGCCGGGACGAAACGCACTACATCATGCTTGTGCGCGACATCACCGAGCGTATCCGGACGGAAGAAAAGCTCCGGATCAGCGAGGCGCGCCATCGGCTGATCGCCGACAACGCCTCCGACGTCATCTGGACCATGGATCTCAACGGCGGCTTCACCTATATAAGCCCCTCCGTCGAGAAAATGCGCGGCTTCACCGTGGACGAGGTGATGCGGCAATCCCTGGCGGAGGTGCTTGCCCCCGCGTCGTTCGCCGACGCCTCGAGCGTCTTTTCACAAGCCGTGGCCGCGTTTTATTCCGGACTTCCCATGGAAAGTTTTCGGGGAGAGCTGGAACAACGCTGCAAGGACGGCTCAACGGTCTGGACCGAGGTGAGCGCGAACGGTATCTATGATTCCGATGGTCATTTCGTGGAAATACTGGGCGTCGCCCGCGACATCAGCACACGCAAAGAGTACGAACGCGAGCTTGAGCGGGCAAGGGATTCCGCCGAAGCCGCCAACCGGGCCAAGAGTGAATTCCTCGCCAACATGAGCCACGAGATCCGCACCCCCATGAACGGCATCATGGGGATGGCTCAACTCCTGGCATACACCGATTTGACCGACCGGCAGGCGGAATGCCTTGATGTCATCAGAACATCCTCGGAAAGCCTGCTCTCCCTGATCAACGATGTGCTTGACCTTTCCAAGATCGAATCGGGCAAGCTCGAACTTGAACGCCGGGACTTCAGCCTCCGGGAAACCGTCGGCAACGTCATCAAGACTCAGATATTCCTCATCCGGAGCAAGCAGCTCGGGATGGAGACCGACATCCCCGCCACGGTCCCGGACAACCTGATCGGCGATCAGCTCCGTCTGAAGCAGATCCTGCTCAATCTGCTGGGCAACGCCATCAAGTTTACGGACGAGGGGGGGATTAGCATCGCCGTCACTGTCCGCGAGCGCCGGGACGACGTGGCTCTGCTCGAAATCGTGGTCGCGGACACCGGCGTCGGTATGAGCCCCCAAGCCATGGAGAAAATATTTGACCCCTTTGTCCAGGCCGACTCCTCCACCACCCGACTGTACGGCGGCACCGGTCTTGGCTTGGCCATCTGTACCCGGCTGGCGACGCTGATGAGGGGGAGCATTCGGGCCGAAAGCAGAGAGGGGGTCGGCAGTAGCTTCATCCTGCAACTCCCCTTTTCCGTCTCTGAATCCGGCGTTGCGCGAGACGATTCCGACGGCGGGGACCGAGCGCCTCGGCGTCTGACCGGCTCACCCCTCCGGATACTCATCGTCGACGATCAGGAGATCAACCGGCTCGTTGCCATGGAGATGCTGCGGAATGCCGGTCATGTCGTCTCTCAGGCCGGCAACGGCCAAGAAGCCCTGGAGCTAGGGGATCGGGAGGCGTTTGACGTCATCCTGATGGATATCCAGATGCCGGTTATGAACGGCATCGACGCCACTCGGGCCATTCGGGAGAGAGAACAGGAGACCGGCGGTCACCTGCCGATCATCGCCCTTACCGCACGGGCGCTGCGCGAAGAGCGAGACCATATCCAAAGCCAGGGTTTTGATGGTTTTATCGCCAAACCAATCGAGATCGGTAAGCTGCTCGATGAAATAACGAGATGCCTGGAGTTGACATGATCTCTCGCCGTCGGTTCATTGCCTTCTTGGGGGGGCTGGCCTTTGCCCGGACAGCACCGGGATGCGCCTGGCTGGATGACAAACCCGTTACTGTCGCTGCTCACGTCTGGTCCGGCTACGAGCCGCTGTTTCTGGCCCAGAGGGAAGGATGGCTGGATGCGCGCCGGGTGCGCCTCGTCGAAACGCGCTCGGCATCTGATTCTATGAAGGCATTGGTTAACGGCACGGTGGAGGGAGCGGCCCTGACGCTGGATGAGGCGCTGAGAGCTCGGGGTAATGGCGTGCCGCTTTCCGTGGTGATGATTTTTGATATCTCGGCCGGAGCGGACATGCTGATTGCGCGCGCCGGTATCACCTGTATCGCCGACCTCAGGGGCCGCTCCATCGGTTTTGAGCAGGGCGGGGTGGGCGCTTTGATGTTGACGGAAGCCTTGCGTTCCGCCGGTCTGACGCATGGAGACGTCAAGCTGACGCCGCTCACCATCGATCAGCACCTTGATGCCTGGAGGCGCAATCTGGTGGATGCCTGCATTACGTTTGAACCGGTAGCCGGCCGGTTGCTGGGGCTAGGCGGCCACAACCTGTTTGACAGCCGGCGGCTTCCCGACACAATTGTTGATGTACTGGCGATGCGCGGCGATCTCCTCAACCGACGCGGCAACGCCATAACAGTCCTGATTCAAGGGCATTTCCGGGCACTGGAGCACCTGTGGCAGAATCCACAGGATGCGGCCTACCGGATGGCGAGCCACATGAATCTACCCGCGGCAGCGGTGCTGAGCACGTTCAAAGGGATGGTGCTGCCGGACGCGGCCAACAATTACCGGCTCCTCACCGGGGAGTCTCCGGAGGTGCTCACCATTGCCCGCAAGCTGTCGACCCTCATGGTCAAGAACGGTTTGCTCAAGGAGGAGGACTCCATGAACGCGCTGATCCTCGCCGATTTCCTCCCCGCAACGCTCCAGGAGCAGTGATTATGTCGAGATCGACACTTTTCTTGCGGATAGCCATTCTGGTACTGTTCCTGGCCGGTTCATGCCGGTTTTCCCCGCCGGTCCATGGCGCGGAGACGGTCAGGATCGGGGTGCTTACCGTCCGCCCCAAGGCAGATACCCTGGCGCGATGGCAGCCGTTGGCCGACGCCCTCAAACAGGAGATACCGGGACGTGATTTTGTAGTGGAGGGGATGACTTTCTCCGAATTGGACCGGGCGGTTGCCGGACGGCGCCTGGATTTTGTCCTGACCAGCCCCGGGCATTACATCCTGCTGGCGAGGAAAAGCGGCCTCTCCTCGCCCTTGGCCACGTTGGAGGCCGATCTTGAGGGGGTGCCGACCACGGTCTATGGCGGCGTGATTGTTACCAATGCGGGGCGCTCCGACATCACTGCCTTGAACGACATCAAGGGCAAAACCGTCGCCATTGCCGGCGCCGAAGCCTTTGGCGGCTATCAGATGCAGGCGTATGAACTCGCTCACGTGGGGATCCGAGCAGAGCGCGACGCAAAGCTGCTCGTGACCGGCATGCCCCATGACACCATAGTTTACGCTGTGTTGACAGGTCGGGCCGATGTGGGATTTGTTCGGAGCGGGGTTCTGGAAGAGATGGCGTGTGAAGGGGCGTTAGATCTGAAACAGGTCAAGGTTCTCAACCGCCAGCACCTGCCTGGTTTTCCCCTGGCACTGTCGACCCGGCTTTATCCTGAGTATCCGTTCAGCGCACTCCCCCATATCGACGAAGATCTTGCCCGTCATGTCACGGCCGCACTGTTGCTGCTGCATGAAAAACATGGCGTCGCCACTCGTGCAATGCGGATTCACGGCTTTACTGTGCCGGCCGCCTACGCGCCGGTGGTTGACCTGCTCCGGGAGCTGCGCTTACCACCTTTCGAGACGGCGCCAAAGTTTACCGCACGAGATATCTTGCGTCGCTACCATCGGCAGCTCATTGGGGGGGGACTCGCCCTCGGCCTGATCCTGTTGCTGGCGGTTCGGTTGCTGGTGATACATCGTGTGCTCGCTAAAGAGCATCTGCTTGTGCTGAGGCAACAGGAAGAATTGCGTGCGACCAAGGAACGCCTGGAGATCATGATCAATACCTTGCCTGATCTCATGTTCAGAATTGATCGGGAAGGGACGCTGTATGAGTTCAATTCATCGGCCTCGCATCGGCTGTATTGTTCGCCGGAACTGTTCCTGGGGAAAAAGATTACCGAGGTACTCCCCGCCGAAGCCGCCCGAATCATCATGGCGGCCCTGGCCGAGGCCGCCGCGACCGGGATTCATCGGGGCGCCGTCTACTCTCTCCCCATGCCACAGGGAACAATGTGGTTTGAACTCTCCATAGCCGCCATGGGAGAACCCGGTCAGGACGACACGCAATTCATCGTGCTCGTGCGCGACATAACCGAGCATGAACAGATGAAAGATAAGCTGCGCTTCAGCGAGGCGCGCCATCGGCTGATCGCCGACAATGCCCACGATGTCATCTGGACCATGGATCTTGAAGGCAACTATACCTATGTGAGCCCATCCGTGGAGAAACTGCGCGGCTACACTCCGTCCGAGGTGCTGCGGCAATCCATGGCGGAGATGCTTACCCCCGCATCGTTTGCCATTGCCTCGAAAGTTTATGAACATAGTGTGGCGACGATACATGCCGGTCGTCCCATGGAAAGTTTCCGGGGGGAGCTTGAATTGCGCTGCAAGGACGGCTCAACGGTCTGGACCGAGACGACGGCGAACGGTCTGTATTCCGGTTGGTTATTTGTGGAAATACTTGGCGTCACCCGTGACATAAGCATCCGCAAAGAGTACGAACGAGAGCTTGAGCGGGCACGGGACGCAGCCGATGTCGCCAACCGGGCCAAGAGCGAATTTCTCGCCAACATGAGCCACGAAATTCGCACCCCCATGAACGGCATCATGGGGATGGCCCAGCTCCTCGAATATACCGCGCTGACCCACGAGCAGCGGGAATACCTGGACGCCATTACATCATCCTCGACAAACCTCCTCTCCCTGATTAACGATGTACTCGACCTCTCCAGGATCGAATCCGGCAGGATCGAGATGGAGCAGAGAGATTTCAGCCTCCGGAGAAGCGTCAGCGACGTCATCAAGAGCCAGATTGCCCTCATCCACCGCAAGGGACTCGGCATAGAGACCGACATCCCCGCCACGGTACCGGACAACCTGTCCGGCGACCAGCTTCGCCTGAAACAGCTCCTGCTCAACCTGCTTGGCAACGCCATCAAGTTTACCGACAAGGGGGGTATCCGCATCGCCGTCGCCGTTATCGAACGCCAGGACGATGTCGCGCTGCTGGAAATAGGGGTCACTGACACCGGCATCGGCATGAGCCCCGAAGCCATCGAAATAATATTCGCCCCTTTTGTTCAGGCGGACCCCTCCACCACACGGCGGTATGGCGGAACCGGTCTCGGTCTGGCCATCTGCAACCGTATGGCCGCGCTGATGGGAGGGGACATCCGGGCTGAGAGCAGCGTGGGGAGCGGCAGCTCCTTTTTCCTGCGCCTCCCCTTTGCCGTCAACGAAGCCGTTACGGATCGGCAAGAGATCGTGAACGGTGACATGACGCCACCCCGGTGGGAAGGTCCCACTCTGCGCATACTCCTCGTGGATGATCAGAATATCAATCTGCTTTTTGCCACCCGTATCCTGCGGAGATCCGGCCATACCGTCGTTCAGGCCGGCGATGGCCAACAGGCGGTGGGCCACTGGGAAGAGGGGGGCTTTGATATCATCCTGATGGATATTCAGATGCCGGTCATGAGCGGGATAGAGGCAACCTTGACAATCCGGGAGAGGGAACGGGCGCGGGGTGGACACATCCCGATAATCGCCTTGACCGCACGGGCCATGCGCGAAGAGCGGGAACATATCCAAGGCCAGGGTTTTGATGGTTTTATCGCCAAACCGTTCGAGATCAGGGTGTTGCTTGATGAAATGAAGAGATGTCTTGGGGAGGTGCAAGAATGGAACAGACTTTAAATGAAAAACGTGCGACAGTTGAACAGATGCTTCGCGACATGGGGGGATGCGTGATCGGCTTTTCCGGAGGGGTCGACTCGACTCTTCTTTTTGCCATGGCAGCCGGCGTCCTCGGCGACCGGGCCTTGGCGGTGACAGCTACCTCCGCTACCTATCCGGAGAGAGAACTCCGCGAGGCTGAAGCCCTGGCAGTGAAGCTGGGGGGACGGCATCGGGTCATCGTCTCCGAAGAGCTGGATATCCCCGGATTTACGCAAAATCCGGTTGATCGCTGTTACTACTGCAAAAAAGAGCTGTTCGAGAAACTCTCCATGATTGCCGCCGCCGAAAGTATCCCGGTCGTGATTGACGGGAGTAACCTGGACGATCGTGGAGATTATCGCCCCGGCCGTCAGGCCCTGGCGGAACTTGGGGTGCGGAGCCCTCTGGAGGAGGCCGGATTCACCAAGGCCGATATCCGGGAGCTGTCGCGGGAGATGGGACTCCCGACCTGGGACAAGCCGGCCTTTGCCTGCCTTTCCTCCCGTTTTCCGTACGGTACCGAGATCACACGGGAGAAGGTGAGCCGGGTGGGACGGGCCGAGGAGAGCCTCCGGGATCTGGGATTGCGCGTCCTGCGGGTCCGACACCACGGCGACGTAGCGCGACTGGAGCTGGGTCCCGAGGAGTTTGACCTGGTGCTACACACTCTCCGGGACGAGGTGGTGGCGCGGGTCAAGGCCGCCGGATATGTCTATGTGGCACTGGACCTTCAGGGGTACCGGACCGGCGCTATGAATGAAGTGTTGGGGGTAGCGCCATGAACGCCGCCAGGATCAGAACTCTGATTGAAGAGCACCGGGATGGCGGAATCAGCACCGACGAGCTGATGGAGGTGCTGAAAACGCTCCCCTTTGAGGATCTGGGGTTTGCCCGGATAGACCATCACCGCGGGATCCGGGTCGGCTATCCCGAGGTGATCTATGGCG
>Ga0194037_1001817_pt1 | contig 14912 bp, 9 predicted proteins | sample JunL306m_MetaG_FD_148653 | JGI IMG/M metagenome (GOLD analysis project Ga0194037, IMG submission 148653) | Anoxic zone freshwater microbial communities from boreal shield lake in IISD Experimental Lakes Area, Ontario, Canada - Jun2016-L304-6m | ecosystem: Environmental > Aquatic > Freshwater >...
CAAGATAGCGGGTTACCCCGGTGGCTTCAAGGGTTACCGGAACTGTCAAATTGTCGTAGGGGGACGGGGACAACGGCATGATAAAGCGGGTTACCGTCGGCGGTGTTATATCCGCCACGGTTACGTTAACCGTGGCGGAAACAGGAGTGGAAATATTACCGGCGGCGTCCTTGGCAAACGCGTAGAGAGTTTTTAAGCCGGCCGAGTCAAACGTATAGGTGTTGGTAGGCATGACAGTCCAGTGCGGGTCGTTCAGTGAGGGAACCGTGGACGTTTCGCCCAGATAGTAACCGGTTACGCCGACGTTATCGGTTGCGGTAAATGAAGAAACTGATACGGTCAGGCTGTCGGTTGTCGTTGCCGGAAGGGTGAATGGTGGCGATACCGACGGCGCCGTGGCGTCGGGCAGAGTTACATTGATGGTTGTGCTCTGGGGTTCCGAGATATTCCCCGAAGTATCTTTGGCAAAGGCATAGAGTTTATTTACACCTTGAGTGAGGAAGGTGTAGGAGGTCGGTTTGGTGGCGCTCCAGGCGGTGTCATTTGCCGCGGGAGGGGTGGCGGAATCTTTGAGCAGGTATTTGATTTCACTTTCATCCGATGCGGTGAGTGAGATTATCTCTACCGTCAGGCCGCGGATAGGGCCGGGAGGCAAGGTGAAGCTGGTGATGCGCGGCGGCGTGTTGTCGCCGGTTGCAATGGTTACATTCGCGGTAGTGGGTAGCGAGATATTCCCGGCGGCGTCCTTGGCGAAGATGTAGAGAGTTTTATACCCCTGGGTATAAAACTCATACCGGGTCGGCGCCGCTAACCACCTCTTATCACCGGTCCGCGGCTGGATAGGTGACTCGCTGATCAGATAGCCGGCAACACCAGAGGCATCGTCCGAGCTTTGGACTGTTATCGGCTCAAGAAGAAGGGTTTTTGACGTTGCCGGAACGGAAACGCTTGTAATTACAGGGGGGGTAATATCATTCAGCGTAATGATGACAGTACGGGAAGTTGGCGCCGAGATGTTGCCGGCGGCATCCTTGGCAAACGCATAGAGAATTTTTGTTCCTTGAGAGGTAAAAATATACTGTGTCGGAGGGGCTGATGACCAGTTCGGATCGGTGTCCCGCGGCAGAGGATTAGGATTTTCTGTCAGCAGATAGCCGGTGACGCCATTTTGGTCAGTCGCGGAAAACGTTACCACCGGAACCGCCAGGCTGGCGGCTGTTGACGGAATGTTGAAGGTGTTAATGTTCGGGGGGGTCATGTCGTTATTCGTGATGTTTATCGATGCGGAGGCGCTCGCCGAAATGTTCTCCGCGGCATCCTTGGTAAAGGCGTAGAGGGTATTTATCCCCGTGGCTTTAAAGGTATACTGTGCCGGCGGGATTCCCAACCAGTTGGGATCGGCGATGAGCGGTTTCGTTGATGATTCTGTCAACAGATAACCGGAGACGCCGACACCGTCACCATCGGACGCGGCAAACGATACCGGAACCGTCAGGCTGGTGGCTGTTGGCGGAATGGCGAGGGTGGTGATGGTTGGGGCTGTCATGTCGATAGTAGTTGATGCGGCAAAACCCGCGGAGACGTTGCCGGCGGCATCCTTGGCAAATGCATAGAGGGTTTTTTTCCCTGTCGAGCCGAAATCATAAAATGTCGGTGCTTTCGTGTACCATCCCGAATCGGTGCTTAGCGGCGTAGGAGTTAAATTTTCCGTCAGCAGGTAGCCGGTGACGCCGATATCATCAGTCGCGGTGAGAGTTGTTATCGGCACTCCCTTCGGGTTGGCGGCTATCGCCTGCAAGGTAAAGGCAGTGATGCGCGGGTTCGGTGAAGGGGGATTCTTGGCAACAAAGGTAGCGTTGATGGTGTGAGTGGTGGTGATGTTTTCGAGGGTGACGAGTGTGATGGCGCCCTGATTGACACCATCAACTTCTACTTTGGAGATATCGTAGTCAGCCAGTGGAGTGATGATAAATGATTGTGTTGTGCCTTCTTTCAGATTGCTGGTGCCAGGTTGGATGCTTCCGCCGAGGTTGAGCGTCGTAGTCACGGTATAGGTTGGCCTGCCATCGCACTCTCCTGGGCGAACCGGCAAAACAGGAAACTTTCTGTTAGGATTCCTTTCATCCCACTGTACATAGCCATTGTACATGTTGACTTGCTCGTAGTCGCCCTGAATGGCGGCGTATGGCGTGGAAGACCAGTAGCTGTAACCTATGACGTCCAAAAAGTGATTATCACTATTCGTGAGCCATATGTAGGGTTTCACCGCGAGGGATCCATTGATGAGAAAAGTAAGATCACTTGTAGCAGGAACTTGCCAGGTTCCCGCGTGCGAGCCGTCCTTAAGACCGCAGGCGCCTGCGGCAAGGCCGGCGCTCCACGCCTGGGCGTCATCCCAGCTAAGCTGAAAACCTAAAGAAGGATCCTTGGCGGGGGTAATCCCGTTCACCTTTTCGGAACAGTTGGCGTTTTTCAGCCAGATCCGGTTTTTATTGAGAGCTTTTATGGTGGTATCTTCTATGGCGCCGTTGCCACAGTCAACGAAACGTCCGGCCGCCGGAACAATCGACGGCGCCAAGCTGCCGAGACAAAGAATAATGATGAGCAAACGTAGTTTCATGGCGACACCTCCCTGTTTATCGAACATAATTCTAATAGCTGTCGAATGTCAAGCGATAATATTTACATTTGCTCGATGATTTTCTCTGTATCTCCGTGCCTCTATGGTTTAAGCGCTTTTTTAAAAATAAAATGAGATGACGCGCGACGCGTAAAAAGGTTATGATCCCGCCATGAAGCCTGATAGTGATACACACACTTCCTTTCTTAAGCGGTTTCTTTCCCAGCCATTGCGAACCCATCTCTTGTTCATGGCTTTATTCCTGGCGTTGCCCGCCATTATACTGATCGTCCTTTCGGGACTGGACAAGAAGAATGACTCCATCCGTGAGGGGATCGCGGCCGGCAACAAAATTTCCACAAGAATCGCCATGGAACAATATAACATCGTTGGAGACGCGAAACAGCTCGTTACCGTGCTCTCTCAGGCGCCGGACATCAAAAGACATGATGTCGCGGTAACCGATGTCATTCTCGGAAACATCCTTAAGTTAAGCCCCCAGTATGCCAATATCGCCATAGCCGACAGGCAAGGAGATGTCTGGGCGTCGGCTCTCCCCCTGAAAGGCAAACTCTCTCTCAAGGACAGACGTTCCTTTCAGAATGCTGTCCGTTCCCGGCGGTTTTCTTCAGGAGAGTATAATTTCGGCGTAGGATCGTCAAAAACGACCATTGGCTTCGGCTATCCTTTGTTCACCGTTGCGGGGGAGCTGGACGGCGTCATTCTGGTAAGCCTCAATTTCTGCAATCTGGACCAGGCGCTACGTGACGTCGGCCTGCCCGGAGGCACGGCGTACAGCATCATCGACCATAATGGGGTCATTATTACTCGAAACATTGAACATGATACAGCCATCGGCAGGAAGGTGCGCGCCTCGCTTGCCCAGCGGATGGAAAGCGGCGGTGACGAGAGCTATTTTATTGAATCATCTGAAAACGGCAATAAATTTATCTATTGCTGTCGCAAGCTGCGCCTCCCTGGTGAACATACCCCCTACCTCTCCATCCTGACCAGCATTCCTCTCAAGGCGACACAGGAAAAATCAAGGCAGGCCCTGATCAGCAATATTGCGATACTTTCGCCATTTCTCCTGCTCAGTTTTGCCTTGGTCGAACTGTTGGGGGGCTTCTGCTTCGTGATCCCGATTAACAGACTGAGGGAAGCGGCGCTGCGTCTGGCGGAAGGAGATATCAGTGTAAGGGCCGCCGAACAGGTCAGTAGTAGAGAGCTGTGGGAACTGGGGCAGGCATTTGATGAGATGGCCGGAAAGCTCCTCGCTAGGGAACGGGAACTGATCAAAAGTGAACGAGAACTGAATGATCTCTATAACAACGCGCCCTGCGGCTATCACTCGCTGGATAAAGACGGCGCGATTGTCCGGATCAACGATACCGAACTCGGGTGGATGGGATATACCCGTGATGAAGTCGTGGGTAAAATGCATTTTCGTGACATCATTACCCCCGAAGGTAGCGTGGAATATGCGCGGAGTTTCTTCCTGCTGCAAGCAGAGGGTATGGTACGCGACCTGGAATTTACCATGATCCGAAAAGACGGCACCATTTTTCCGGTTCTCCTGAACGCCTCAGCCATCTATGATGAAGACGGTTCTTTTCTGGTCAGCCGTAGCACGACGTTCGATATTACTGAACGGACCCAGGTGGCCCGCGGGCTTACCGAACTGAACCGAAACCTGTCGATAAGGGTCGAGGAAGAAACCGAGCGGCGGATCCGTCATGAACGATTGTTGGCGCGCCATGTCCGTCTGGCGGCGCTGGGTGAAATGCTGGAGGCGATTGCCCACCAATGGCGGCAGCCTCTGGCAACCTTGGGGGCAACCATTCAGAGCATCGGCATGGCCCGTGAGCAAAACTGTCTTGACACCGCCTTCCTCCTGAAGGCTGAACAGGATGCGCGGAAACAGCTATACTACATGTCCGACACTATTGAGGATTTCAGAAATTTTTTCAGACATGACAAGGTAATCGAATGCTTCGACGCCGTGCGGAAGGTACGCGAGGCTCTACTGCTCATCACCCCACAGTTTACACATGCCGGAGTCGGCCTGCGGGTAGAGATCGGTTCTCCCAAAGAACGTCTGGAGATCAGGGGGTATCAGAATGAATTTAAGCAGGCATTGCTTAATCTCGTCAGTAACTCGTTTGACGCCATCGTTGAAAAACAGCGCCAGGAGAGTACGGCTCGTGACGGCATGGTCGTGATCTCCGTGACCGGTTCTGCGGAATTGGTCGTCATTGAGGTCAGGGACAATGGGTGCGGGATTCCTCCCGAATATATCGACAAGATTTTTGATCCATATTTTACCACCAAACCGGGGGGTAAGGGGACCGGTATCGGTCTCTACATGTGCCGGCTCATCATTGAAGAGAGCATGGCGGGTTCGCTTGGCTTCACGAGCGGCCCGGACGGCGCCACATTCCGGATAGCGCTGGCGGGCGCCCTGGCCACGGAAGGAGAGATGAATGTCTGACAAATTGCCGGTGACTATTCTTTACGTGGAAGATGAACCGGACCTGCATGAAAGAATCAGTATCGTGCTGGAGATGCATTTTTCCCGGGTCGTCTCCGCCTCCAACGGGAAAGAGGGATTGGAGGTCTTTTCCCGTGAGCGTCCCGATGTGGTCGTCAGCGACATCAGGATGCAGGTTATGGACGGCCTTGACCTGATACAAAGGGTCCGCGACCGTGCCCCGGAGACTCCGATCATCCTCACCACGGCCTTTACCGACACAGCCTACCTCCTCAAGGCTATCGAACTGGGGGTGTCCGCCTATGTTCGCAAGCCGCTCGATTGCCGACGCCTGGTCGAGACCATCGCCAGGGTATCAACCCCCATTCTACAGCAACGAGAACTGGAGACAGCGCGGCGCCGTGAACTATCGTCCTTGGAGCTCCTGCTCGGAGAAAGTCCGGTTATACAAGAGGTCATCCGGCAGGCGCAACGGATCGCTCCGACCATTTTTTCGCTCATCATTCAGGGGGAAACCGGCGTCGGCAAGTCGTATCTTGCTGAACTCATTCATGGCTTGAGCCCACGCCGACATAAGCCTCTTATCATCGTCAATATCAGCGCCCTGCCGGAATCACTAGCGGAGAGTCATCTCTTCGGACACGTCCGGGGGGCGTTTACCGGAGCCGGGAACGCCAGGAAGGGGCTCTTTGAAGAAGCCGACGGAGGGACGCTCTTTCTTGACGACATCGATTGCGCTCCACTCGCTATCCAGACCAAGATTCTTCACGCGGTTGAGCAAAAACGGTTTTTTCCCGTCGGCGCCGCGAAGCCGGTTGAGGTGGATGTCCGGATCATCACGGCCAGTAACCGCGACCTCCTCCGGGAAGTCCGTTCGGGGAGCTTTCGTGAAGACCTCTACTACCGCCTGAGCGATCTGGTCATCACGTTGCCGCCGTTGCGGGAGCGTGGTGGAGATATTGCCCTGCTGTCGCGCCGGTTTCTCAATGGCATCGCATCTGAGTTGCAGCGGGTACCCCCCCGGCTGGCCCCGAACGCGGCGGCCCTCTTGAACCATCATCCCTGGCCCGGTAACGTGCGAGAACTGAAGAGCGTCATGAAGCGGGTCGTACTATTTGCCGGTGAAACCATTACCTCTGAAGCGCTTGCCGCCGCCCTCGTCAATCAGGCGGTAGACTTGACCGTCAGGGAAACGCCTCCCACCCTTGATGAGTTGAAGCGCCAGGCCATCCGGCAAGCCCTTGCCGCGACCAACGGCAAAAAAATGGAGGCGGCCCGCCTCCTGGATCTGGACTACAGTACATTTAAGCGGATGCTCGACAAATACCAACTGTAACACTCTTCATTTTGCACACCCGTTTCTTCCGCGACTCGTCAGTTTGCAGACTCCTCTCTATCGCTCACATCCGTATATCCGGCAATTTCAGTATGTTAGAATCATGGCATCCTTATTGCTAATGATCGAGAGCCATATCCATTGGCTTCCAGCATTGAGAGGAAGGACCGGGACATTTATGCTAAAACGCACCGACGGCACATTCGACAATCAGCGCCATCTCGAACAATTTCACGTCTGCGGGTTCCTGAAACAACCTTTCAGGGAATGCTATTGTTTGAATGTCTCAAGTAGACACATCACCAAGTTGCTGTCATTGTGCGGCGGCAATTTTACATCATGCTCGATTTATTGCGCCAGGACCGGAGGCGGCAATGAATCCCCATCCTTGTGAGTACCGTGGAACCATGCCGGTTATGGATAGGCAGCCCCCTCGAAACCGCTATGCATCAGACTGATATGTATCCATGAAAAAAATTCTCATCATCTCTCCCCATTTTCCGCCGGTGAACGCCCCGGACATGCACCGGGTGCGCCAGAGCCTCCCCTATTTTGCGAGGTACGGCTGGCAGCCGGTCGTTTTCGCTGTCAAACCGGAATATGTGGAAGGCGCCAAGGACAACCTGCTGGTAGCGACACTCCCACCGGGGACGGAAATTTACCACGTCAAGGCCCTGACGGCTTCGCTTACCCGCAAAGTCGGTCTCGGCAACCTCGGAATCAGGTCGTACCCCTACCTGAAACAAGCAGTTGATCGCTATCTGAGTGAACACCGGGTTGATCTCATCTATTTCAGCACCACCGTCTTCGTTTGCATGACCCTCGGTCCCCACTGGAAACGAAAGTTCGGCGTCCCCTTTGTCATCGACCTCCAAGACCCCTGGCGTAACGATTATTACCTGTCAATACCCCGCCGGGAACGCCCGAAAAAATTCTGGTTCGACTATCGTCTGAACAAATTTCTTGAGGCGCGCACCATCCCTGAAGCGGCCGGAATCATCTCCGTCTCACCGGCATACCCGGAGGAGCTGCGTCGACGGTATCCTTCAACCGCAACCATTCCGATGATGAAACTCCCTTTCAGCGCCCTGACGGTCGATTTCGAGGTTGCCGCCCGGCCCGATATCACGAATCATCTGTTTACGCCGGTGCCGGGACATGTTAATGTAGTTAACGTAGGGGCTGTATCGCCGAACATGGCCTACAGTATCAGAGCTCTGTTCGCGACAGTCAGGAGAGGACTGGACCAGGACGCTTCGCTCTTCTCGAAGGTCCGTTTTTTCTTTGTCGGCACCAGCTATGCCACTCCCGACAAGGCAGTCAAGATGGTGGAGCCTCTGGCCAGGCAGTATGGTATAGCTCATCTGGTGTATGAACAAACGACACGCGAGCCGTATTTTACTTCGCTGAAGATGCTCCAGGAAGCCGACCTTCTGTTTCTGCCGGGATCAACAGACAGTGGCTATACCTCCTCCAGGCTCTATCCCTATGTCCTGGCACGGAAACCGGTCCTTGCCATATGCAATGAGGAGAGCAGCGTCGTTGAGATCATGCGGGTAATCAAGGCCGGTGACGTGGTGGCGTTTCGCCCCGATGGAAATTTTGAAACCCTGTGCGATCGACTCCAGCCCATCCTGACGCAACTGCTGCAAAAACTGCCGTACCGGCCGGCCACGGACTGGTCCGCGTTCGAACCGTATACCGCAAGCAACATGGTCCACCAACAGTGCGCCTTTTTCGAGTCACTAGTGCCAACAAATAAACGAATTCTTATAATTTCCCCCCACTTCCCCCCGGTAAACGCGGCGGATATGCATCGGGTGCGTCAGAGTCTCCCGTACTTTGAGGAGTTCGGCTGGCAGCCGGTGGTGTTTGCCGTGGCGCCCGAGTATGTTGAGGGGACCAAGGATGACCTGCTGGCGGATACCCTCCCACCGGGGACGGAGATCCACCGGGTCAGGGCTGTTTCGACTCGTATTACGCGGAAAATGTGGCTGGGTAACCTGGGGATCAGGTCGTACCCCTACTTGAAGAACGCGGTTGATCGTTACCTGAGCGAACATCGGGTTGACCTCATCTATTTCAGCACCACCGTCTTCGTCTCGATGGCCCTTGGCCCGCACTGGAAGCGGAAGTTTGGCATTCCCTTCGTCATCGACCTCCAGGATCCTTGGCGTAACGATTTTTATCTGACAATACCCCGAGGGGAACGCCCGCCGAAATTCTGGTTCGACTATCGCCTGAACAAACTGTTGGAGGCGCGCACCATGCCTGAATGTTCAGGCGTCATTGCCGTCTCTTCCGGGTACATCGATATGATCAGGGAGCGCTATCCGGCGACCGCCGGACAACCCTGCCTGACGTTACCGTTCGGGGCGTTGCCGCATGATTTTCAGATAGCCGCATCTCTTCCGTGTATCCGCGCAAACCATGATGTCATTGATGTAGTGTACATCGGTCGAGGCGGCGGCGACATGTCCCTGGCGGTCGGCGCCCTCTTCACCACCTTCAGCACAGGTCTGCGCACTCATCCGGAGTTGTTTTCCCGAGTGCGCTTTACCTTTATCGGTACCAGCTATGCCGCGGCGGGGAAGGGGACCAAAACCATTGAACCGTTGGCGGAACAGGCCGACATAGGGAGGTATGTTACGGAATCTACAGATCGCCTCCCCTATTTCCACTCTCTCAAACGCTTGCAAGAAGCTGACCTGCTGTTCATGCCGGGGTCCACCGATGCTTTCTATACCGCATCCAAGCTCTATCCCTATATCCTGGCGCGAAAACCAATCCTCGCCATCTTCAATGAACAGAGCAGTGTGGTTGACGTTCTCGCCAGGACCGGCGCCGGAGAAGTGGTGACGTTTCGTAATGACGACGGAGTTGCCTCATTGAGTAATCGTCTGTATCCGGTACTGACCTCAATACTGGAAAAACTGCCGTTTCAGCCCGCGACCGACTGGGAGGCGTTCGCACCCTTTACGGCGCGAGAGATGACTAGGCGGCAGTGCGAGTTTTTCACAAACAGCATCCTGTTCAATCAAACAGTGCGTTGACGCCAAATTGCACCTTTGCCTCCCGAGGATAACTCTTATCCCACATCTCCCCAGACGTACTGAAGTATCGCCAGCACGGCCAAGCCGGCGGTCTCGGTCCGGAGAATCCGTGTACCGAGTGAGACCGGGATGAATCCGGCGTACTTCGCCTGCTCCACCTCGTCCCTGGAAAGCCCCCCCTCCGGTCCTACGAGAAGCGCCACCGACCGCGGCAATGTGACTGATTCCAGAACCTCCCGCAACCTCTGTTCGCTCTCCCCCTCCCAAAACAGCAGCTTCACCTCCTGCCGTGCGTCGGCTAGGGCGTCGGCTAGCGGCACGATTGCCTTGACCATCGGGATTTCAGTCCGCCGGGACTGCCGGGCCGCCTCCCTGACGATCCGATCCCAGCGGCGCACCCGCTCCACGGCCCTATCGCCGGAGAGACGGGGAACGGATCTGGACGACAGAACAGGAACAAAACGGTTGACACCCAGCTCGGTCCCTTTCCGGAGGATCAGCTCCATCCGCTCCCCCTTGGGTATCCCTTGGAACAGGATAATCTCGGGCGCGGCGCAGTTGACGGCAGGCGCCACACGTTCCTCGATTCTGACGATAGCCCGCTCCCCCGCCACTGACGTGAACATTCCGACATACTCCCCACCCAGCCCGTCGGCCAGCGCCACCCGGTCTCCGACCTTGAGGCGGAGTACCGTGACCATATGCCTGAACAGCTCCCCATCGATGAGCGCGACCCCGTCGGCAATACTGTTTCTATCAACAAAAAAGCGGCGCATCAGGAGACACGGCGGTAGATGAGACAGATCCACTCACCTTCTCGTGACCGCCGAGGCAGGGCTAGGTCAAATAATGAAAACCCCTCGACAACAAGCGGCTCCTTTTCCGTTAAAATGCCGGAGAGAATGAGAAACCCTCCCGGCGCCATCCGGGCAATCAAGGAGGAAGCCATTCGGACCAGATCCTCGGCCAGGATGTTGGCGACTACCACGTCGAAAGTTCCGGCGACACACTCCAGTTTGGTCGTCGTGGTCGTCATCCGGTCAGCCACACCATTGATCGCCGCATTGTCGGCGGCCACCGCCACCGCATCGGGATCAATATCGATCCCCAGGGCGACCGGTATCCCCAGCTTGAGAGCCCCGATAGCAAGGATACCGGAACCGGTGCCCACATCAAGACAGGAGGCTGCTTCCGGATACTCTATCGCCCCATACTCTCCGCGACGTCGACAGATCCCCTCAATGGCTTCGAGACAGAGCTTGGTACTCTCGTGGCTGCCGGTGCCGAATGCCATTCCCGGATCGATTTCCAGAATCAAATCTCCTTCCCCGGCCACGTATTCCTCCCACGTAGGCTTGACGACCAGGCTCTCTCCCACGCGAAAAGGCTTGAAGTACTTCTTCCAGGAGTAGGCCCAATCTTCCTGTCTGACCAGTGTCGGCTCGGGGAGGGCGAACGACCAGCCGGGATTTGCGGCGGCCAATCCCGCCAAGTACGTCGTGATCCGTGCGACATGAACGGAAAGAGTGTCGTCGTCGGGAAAGTAAGAATTAATGACACACTCCCCCCCATCGTCAACTCCTTCGATGGAAAAGGTATCTACCTTGCGGTTTGCGGTGCAAACCCCCACCCCGGAAAGTTCGATAAGGTAGGCAGAGAGGAGGTCAACGGCGGCGGCCGGCGCATGGCAGGTTACTTCAGCCCAGTGTTCAATCATTTCAACCTCTTTTTCATGAGCAGGTAGCAAATTGCCGGATTACCCTAGCAAAACCGGGCAGTAAACACAATAAAAAAACCTTGACAAGCGAAAGCAACGGGTGTAGTCCTCATTAAGACGCCTTTTGTCGACTTTAACAATGCATCAATCGAAAAAATTAGCAGGAAGGTAAATTAATCTATTGCATTTAATATCAAAGATGGTATAGTATTCATGAACATTCGCGACACTCACTGATGGGGATCCGCCTGAAGCAGTATGTATGAATCGGTTGGCCGAGATCCGCCGGAGGCCATCATCGCATGCAACATATCTTTCTCCTGTCGGATTCCACCGGCGAAACGGTAGAACGAGTCGTGCGAGCCGCTCTGTCACAATTCAGGAACGTGGACTATCAACTGCATCTCCTGAACCGGCTTCGGACCAGACAGTATGTGCAGCGTGCGCTTGACGACGTTCTTGAAGTCAAGGGGATTGTCGTCTATACCCTGGTCGACTCCGCCTTGGCGCAACTGGTGCGTGGATGGGGAGAGGAACACGGCATAACCACGCTAGACCTGATCACGCCGCTTCTGTTCAAGCTTTCGGAATTTCTCCTTGTTGCGCCGCGCCAGGAACCGGGCCTGCAGTATCAATTGGACGCCGACTACTACAAACGGATTGAAGCGGTCAATTTCACGGTACAGCACGACGACGGCCAGGGAGTCAGCGCCATTGCCAAGGCAGACCTCATTCTGGTGGGGATCTCGCGGACCTCCAAAACTCCATTATCCATGTATCTGGCGCATCGCGGCTACAAGACCGCCAATGTCCCTCTGGTCATGGGTATCGAGCCACCGGCCGAACTGAAAGAGGTTGATCAGAAGAAGATCATCGGCCTGCTCATCGATCCGAACCGGCTCATAGAGATCAGAAGGGAACGTCTCCGATCCATGGGGCACACGGAACGGAGTTCCTACTGTGATTTTGATCGAGTAGAGGAAGAAATGACCTTCTGCCGCCGCCTCTATAGAGCCAATCCCGATTGGCTCGTCATTGACGTAACGCGTAAATCAGTGGAAGAATCGGCCTCGGAAATTCTGAGAAAACGTCATCTTAACCCAGGTAGTTACTAAAAACTCTCAAAAAAAGGAGGAGTACACAGATGGCACGAAAGGAAAGCGACGTGAAAATTCTGGTGGTGGAAGACGAAAAGAAGGTAGCAAACTTTATCAAGCGGGGGCTTGAAGAAGAAAAATACGAGGTGGTCACGGTCAACGACGGCGAAGAGGGGCTTGCCACGGCCTCGGAGAAGTCGTACGACTTGATTATTCTTGACGTCATGCTCCCCAAAATGGATGGGGTGACCATCATGAAGGAACTGCGGGCCAGAAAGGTGCTGACCCCGGTTCTGATGCTGACCGCAAAAAATGAGGTTGAAGACATTGTGGCGGGTCTTGATTCGGGCTCCGATGACTACCTGACCAAGCCGTTTGCCTTTGCCGAACTGCTGGCCCGGGTCCGGGCGCTGCTCCGCCGGAGCGAATTCGACCGGGGTGCTGAAATCCGTTTTGCCGACCTCCGGCTCGACCCGGTCTCCCACAAGGTCTGGCGGGCCGAGAAGGAGATCGATTTGACCGCCAAGGAGTACGCGCTCCTTGAATACCTGGTCCGCAATCCCAATCAGGTGCTGACCCGGACCATGATTGCCGAACATGTCTGGGATTACACCTTTGACAGCTTTACCAACATCATCGACGTGTACGTCAACTATCTCCGAAAAAAGATCGACCGCGAGGCCGAAAAGAAGCTGATCCACACGGTCCGCGGCGTCGGTTACATCCTGAAAGACGAAGAGTAACACGGGCATCATGGGGGCACGGTTCGCCGTGCCCCTCCCCTTTCTCACCTTGCCTCCCTTTCTTTTGCAGCCTCTTGAAGAAACCGTCCCGCCCGGAGAGATCATGGCCGAGGAATTCATCCCGAAATGGATCGCGTGGGAGACTACGCAAAAGTGCAACCTGAAGTGCGTCCACTGCCGCTGTTCCTCGGACATGGTCTCATCCGAGGGAGATTTCACCACGGAAGAGGGAAAACAGCTTTTAAAAGAGATTGCCGATTTTTCCAAACCGGTGGTGGTTCTCTCGGGCGGTGAACCGCTGCTGCGCGAGGATATCTTCGAGCTGGCCGGCTACGGCACTTCCCTGGGGCTGCGGATGTGCATGGCCACTAACGGCGCCCTCGTCACCGATGACGTGTGCGAGAAGTTGAAAAAAGCCGACATCAAGATGGTCTCGCTCTCGCTGGACGGCTCCACCGCCTCGCTTCACGACGATTTCCGATCATCTCCCGGCGCCTTTCAGGGAGTGATTACCGCAGCCGGACTGTTCCGGCGGTATGGCCAAAAATTCCTTATAAATTCATCGTTTACCAAGCGGAATCAACATGACATCGCCGCTACCTTCAGTCTGGCCAAGTCGCTGGGGGCAACCGCCTGGTATCTGTTCATGATCGTCCCCACCGGCCGCGGCGAAGAGATAATGAGTGAGCTGATCTCCAAGGAGGATTATGAAGAGATCCTGGAGTGGCACTACCAGCAAGAGCATCTGGAAGAGAATCTCCTCATGCGCCCCACCTGCGCCCCCCACTACTACCGGATCGTCTCCCAAAAAGCCAAGGTGGAAGGGGTGAAGTTTGAGCGCCGTTCGCTGACCTTCTCCACCGGCGGCGGCAAGGGGTGTATCGCGGCCCAGTCCATCTGCCTCATCGACTGTTTCGGCAATGTCAAGCCCTGCTCCTATTTCCACCGCGCCGCCGGCAACGTCAAGAGCGCCCCGTTCCGGGAAATATGGGAAAATTCAGAAATCTTCAGGGATTTGCGCGCATTCGGCGACTACAAGGGAAAGTGCGGCGTCTGTGAATTCATCAATGTCTGCGGTGGCTGTCGGGCCCGGGCCGATGCGGTACATGGCGACTACATGGCGGAAGAGCCGTTCTGCAACTACGTGCCGCTCAAGGCGCGGCAGAGTCGATGACTCCGGCGGACACCCTCATTACCTTCATGGCCCCGAACCTTGGCGCCGAAATCCACGTGGGCGCCTGGTTGACCGTTGATCAGGAGCGAATCAACCGGTTCGCCGAGGTGACCGGCGATATTCAGTGGATTCACACCGACCCGGAGCGGGCGGCGCAAGAGTCCCCCTACGGCGTCACCGTGGCCCACGGGTACCTGACCCTGGCGCTGCTCCCCTGCCTCACCGAGAGTAATCATCCCGATTTTTTCCAAAAAAACTATCCGGGGATGCGCTACCGTGTCAACTATGGCCTGAACCGGGTCCGTTTTCCAGCCCCCGTGACCGTCAATGCCCGGATCAGGGGGAGGACGGTGTTGCGGGAGGTGGAAAAAGTCGGCGCCGGCGTCCAGATCATCTATCAGTATACCGTGGAGGTCGAGGGTGAAGAAAAACCCGCCTGTGTGGCGGAATTCGTGGCACGGGTATATCCGTAAGGTCTCCACTACCATAGATGTTGACTCCCAATAATTTTACGTTCCACTGCTCCCTAAACCCCAGGTCGCGACGGCGGGGGCAACCACTCCAGTCCTGTCAGCACCGGTGTAAGGGCATTATCCAGCTTTTCCAGGCATGAGTGGATACTCTCGCGTTCTTCCCGCTTCAGTGCCTGTTCCAGTGCCGCGGCTGCCGCGGCACTGGAAC
>Ga0194037_1001819_pt1 | contig 14910 bp, 20 predicted proteins | sample JunL306m_MetaG_FD_148653 | JGI IMG/M metagenome (GOLD analysis project Ga0194037, IMG submission 148653) | Anoxic zone freshwater microbial communities from boreal shield lake in IISD Experimental Lakes Area, Ontario, Canada - Jun2016-L304-6m | ecosystem: Environmental > Aquatic > Freshwater >...
CATCATTGGTCTTGTAAAAGATCGTTTAACTCAGCCTGATTGCAGTAAAGGTTACTTGTTTGATGGTTTCCCTAGAACCATTCCGCAAGCACAAGCCATGAAAGATGCTGGCGTGCCCATCGACTACGTTTTAGAAATCGATGTGCCATTTGATGCCATCATTGATCGCATGAGTGGGCGACGCGTTCATCCGGCATCAGGTCGCACTTATCACATTCAATTCAACCCGCCAAAGGTTGAAGGAAAAGATGATGTCACTGGTGACCCATTGATTCAGCGTGATGACGACAAAGAAGAAACCGTGCGCAAACGCCTACAAGTCTACGATGATCAAACCCGCCCATTAGTGGAGTACTACTCTACTTGGGCAACCCAAGCAAGTCCGACTGATAAAGTAAAAGCCCCCGCCTATCGCAAAGTGAATGGCACTGGTAATGTTGATGACATCACCACTTCTATCTTTGCTGTATTACAGTAAAGCATTATTTTCTTTCTTTTAAAGGGGCTGCAATTGCAGCCCCTTTTACATTGTCAAGATATAAGGTAATATCTACCTATACCACTAGGTGGTATAGTTTTGCATGATCAAAAAGCGTGCATTTAAAACCAAATCTTTTACAAAATGGATGAAGAAATGCAATATTCATGATCAAGACTTATTGGCTGCAATTATTGAAATGGATTTAGGCCTCATTGATGCCGATCTCGGTGGGAATGTATATAAAAAACGTATTGGTTTGCCTGGCTTCGGGAAAAGATCTGGCGCCAGAATGATTGTGGCTACCCAACTAATGAAGCGCTGGTTTTTTATATTTGGATTTGCTAAAAATGAAAAGTCTAATGTAAGTGGTGATGAATTACTCTACTTGCAAGAAGTAGCAAAAAGATTGTTAAATTTATCTGATAACGCCATTGATATTGCGATTAGTGCAAACGAATTGAAGGAGGTGAGAAATGATGAAGAATAATCAGAAAAGTCGCATCATTCAGGAGATGCGAGAAACCATGGCTGGTTTGCATCGCTCAGGAATAATTACAAAAAAGAGTATGGCTGAATTCCAAGCCCTGCAAAACCTGGATGTCACCCCAATGACTCCAACACGCATTAAGCGCTTGCGTACTCAAACACGCTTAAGTCAGGCGGTATTCGCGCTGACCATCAATACCAGCTTATCTACCATTCAAAAATGGGAGGCTGGTGATAAAAGTCCAAGCGGGCCATCCCTTAAATTACTATCCTTGATTGAACGCAAAGGCTTAGAAGTTGTTTTATAACGCCGTTGGGATTACTTCAGCTCTTTGAGAGCACTCTCAAACGATTCAATATCCGCGAAACTACGATATACAGAGGCAAAGCGAATATAGGCGACCTTGTCTAAGCGCTTCAGTTCGCGCATGACCAATTCACCTACCCGCTCACTAGGGATCTCTTTTTCACCCAGACTGAGCAATTTCTCCTCAATGCGGGCAATGGATTCATCCACAGAATCAGAGGAAACAGGACGTTTTCTCAGAGCTAACTTGAGGGAGCTCGCTAACTTATCGTGACTGTATTCCACTCGACTGCCATTTTTCTTCACGATCGCAGGTAGAACCAACTCCACTCGCTCATAAGTCGTAAAGCGCTTGTCGCACTTGGCACAACGGCGACGGCGACGAATGGTGTCGCCCTCATCAGATACCCGAGTGTCGAGCACCTGAGTGTCATCGTTATGGCAGAAAGGACAGCGCAAAGTAGACTTTCTTTAAGTGGCCAGTAATTAGCCGTAAACCGGAAAGCGCTTAGTCAACTCTGCAACTTGAGCGCGAACCTTGGCAATATTGTCAGCATCATTTGGATTATCTAAAACATCCGCAATGAAATTACCCACTTGTCTTGCCTCAGCCTCTTTAAAACCCCGTGTAGTCATTGCGGGTGAACCTAAACGAATACCACTAGTCACCATTGGTTTTTCTGGATCGTTTGGAATGCCATTTTTGTTACAAGTGATATGGGCTTCACCCAATACACGCTCAGCTTCTTTGCCAGTCATTTTCTTAGCACGCAAATCCACTAACATTACGTGTGAATCTGTACCGCCAGAAACAATCCTTAGTCCACGAGTAATCAATGTCTCTGCCAAAGCTTGTGCATTCAATATCACTTGCTTTTGATAATCCTTGAAGCCTGGATCTTGCGCCTCTTTAAATGCTACCGCTTTAGCAGCAATGACATGCATTAAGGGGCCACCTTGCAAGCCAGGAAATACCGCAGAATTAATCGCCTTCTCGTGCTCAGCCTTCATCAAAATAATGCCGCCACGGGGACCCCGTAAACCCTTATGGGTGGTGGAAGTAACAATGTCAGCATGTGGTATCGGGTTTGGATAAACACCCGCTGCAATCAGACCAGCATAGTGCGCCATGTCGACTAGAAAAATAGCACCTACTTCCTTAGCTAATTTTCCGATACGCTCAAAGTCAATTTTTCTAGAGTAAGCAGATGCGCCAGCAATAATGAGTTTTGGCTTGTGTTCACGAGCTAAACGTTCCATTTGCTCGTAATCAATTTCTTCATTTTTATCGAGACCGTAGGCGATGGGATTGAACCACTTGCCACTCATGTTCAAGGCCATACCGTGAGTCAAGTGACCGCCTTCAGCCAAACTCATTCCCATAAAGGTATCGCCTGGTTTTAAGAAAGCTAAAAAGACCGCTTGGTTCGCAGAAGCGCCGCAATGGGGTTGCACGTTTGCCGCTTCAGCACCAAACAATGCTTTGACTCGATCAATTGCCAATTGCTCAGCAACGTCTACGAATTCACATCCGCCGTAATAACGCTTACCTGGGTAGCCTTCAGCATATTTATTGGTGAGCTGCGACCCTTGGGCGGCCATAACCGCTGGGGAGGTATAGTTTTCAGAGGCAATAAGCTCAATATGGTCTTCTTGACGCTGATTTTCGTTCTCAATGGCTGCCCACAACTCTGGGTCAGTTTTGGCTAAGGTGTTTTGACGGTCAAACATAGTAATAATCCTGAAGAAGTTGGATTGCTGAGTGAATTAACTTAGTAAAATCAACCTACATCATACAAAATCCACCATGAACCCTACACAAGACCTCTCCTTTCTCTCTCTAGTCCTCAATGCCAGCCTATTAGTCCAGTTAGTAATGTTGTTATTACTCGGGATGTCGGTAGCCTCTTGGGCCATCATTTTTAAGAAAACCGCTGTTTTACGGGGGGTGAGGCAAGACACCGAGCGCTTTGAACGTGACTTTTGGTCAGGCGGCGATCTAAATACCCTTTTGGAGTCTGCTCAGCGCAACACGCGTAGCGATGCGGTCCTGGAACATATCTTTGAAGCTGGTATGCAGGAATTCATGAAAGTACGGGAAATTGATGCTGCCCGCCGCGCCATGAAAGCGACCTACCAGCGCGAGATGGACATTCTGGAGGCCAATCTCCCTTTCCTTGCCTCTGTAGGCTCTGTATCACCATACATTGGCCTTTTTGGTACTGTATGGGGCATCATGCACGCCTTCCGCGGTCTTGCGAACGTGCAAAACGCCACTTTAGCTGCAGTAGCTCCTGGTATTGCCGAAGCATTGGTAGCAACTGCCATCGGTTTATTTGCCGCGATTCCTGCTGTGGTTGCCTACAACCGAGCAGCCACCGATGTCGATCGTCTCGCAATTCGCTTTGAAACCTTCATTGAAGAATTTACCAACATCTTGCAACGTCAAACTGCAGGTCGCTAAGCGAAATAATTAGATATGGCTGGATCTTCTTTGCGCAAAAATAAACGTCGGGCAATGTCGGATATTAATGTCGTTCCCTATATCGATGTGATGTTGGTGCTGCTGGTGATCTTTATGGTCACTGCGCCAATGGTCAATCCTGGTGTCGTGAACTTACCCACGGTTGGTGGGGCCAAAGTTCAAGCCTTACCGCCGGTCTTTTTAACCATCGATGCAAACGAAAATGTCATCGTGCGCAAAGATGGTGAGCCCGTTCAAACACTCAATCAATTTGAGTTGGGTGCATTTGCAAGAACTCAGGCAGAAAAATCAGCTGAGCAACCAATCGTGATTGCTGCAGATAAGTCAATTAAATATGAAACCGTCATGGATGTCATGTCCAAACTAAAAGAGAACGGCGTCAAACGCGTTGGTCTCGCAGTCAAGAGTCAATAAGGGCTCAGTTTCCTTTTTATCCTTTTTATTGAGTTATGAATAGCGCGCAAACATTTCCATCCCCCCACTCTCCATTTAAACGGGGAAGACTCACTAAAGAAGAAAGTACCAAACGCGCCTTTACCTTTTCATTGATAGCGCACTTAGGACTACTCGCTTTTTTAATGATTGGTATTAGTTGGAATAACAGCACACCTGCTGGAGTGGAAGTAGAGCTTTGGGATGCGGTACCGCAAGTCGAGACGCCACCAGTACCCGAGTTAAAGGCAGAGCTGAAGGAAGAGGCTGCCGATATTGCAGTCAAGAAAAAGAAGGTAGAAATAGAGCCTCCAAAAAAAGAGGTAGCAAAAGAAACGCCTAAGGCGGTCAAGCCTCCTCCGCCGAAGGAGAAAGAAAAAGAGCCTCCTAAAAAAGCAGAAGCGCCTAAGACGCTCTCTCCAGCCGAAGTAAAAGCGAATGCTGCAGCTGAAAAAGCGCGCGCCGACCAATTGGCGCGTCTGCGTGCTGCAGCAGGTGCTGAAGGTGGAAGTGGAGGTACTGTTGGCAGTGGTGTTGGCGGTGGTGGCAATGCACCTACGGGATGGACTGATAAAGTCATCAAAAAAGTGAAGCCCCTGATCGTTTTTAATCCTGAATCAGTGAGCGGCAACCCTGCTGCAGTGATTCAGGTGAACTTGGCGCCAGATGGTGCCATCCTAAGTACCAGTATTTTAAGTTCCAGCGGTAATCATCGTTGGGATCGCGCTGTGTTACTGGCTTTGTCGCGCGCAGAAAGCCTGCCTAAAGATGACAATGGCAAAATACCTCAACGCGAAGTTAAGCTGACCTTTAAACCCAAGGACTAAAGCATGTTGCAATTGGTAAAGAAGTTCCATTTTTTAGTAGCACTGCTATTTGCAATTGGTGTCAGCGTAGCAACCCCCGCATTGGCACAAATGAATATCGAAATTACTGGTGTTGGCCAATCGCTTTATCCAATTGCAGTTATGCGCTTTAAAGATGAAAATAAATTGCCAACTAGCGTTACCGAAATTATTCGTCAAGATTTAGCTCGCAGTGGTTACTTCAAAAACACCGAGAACGGCAATGCCGCTGAAAGTGATGAAGGCACACCAAACTATAAATCCTGGACAGCACGGGGTGCTGATGCTTTAGTAGTGGGCTCCGTTGTGCAAACTGGCCCTACTCAGTTTGAGATTCACTACAAATTATTTGATGTGCGTAAATCACAAAGCCTGGGTGGTTTAAACCTGAATTCCAGCGCCGATAACTTGCGCGCTGTTGCTCATAAGATTGCCGATGACATTATCTTTAAGTTACTTGGCGAACGCGGAGTATTCTCGACACGCCTGTCTTATGTGATTAAGGATGGTAAGCGTTATCGCCTAGTAATATCCGATGCTGATGGTCAAAATATTCGCAATGCCATGAATAGCAGCGAACCAATTATTTCTCCCTCATGGTCACCGGATGGCAAAAAGGTGGCTTATGTATCCTTTGAAGACCGTAAGCCAGTGATTTATGTTCATGAACTAGCCACTGGTCGGCGTATTTCTCTATCCAATCAAAAAGGAAATAACAGCGCGCCAGCTTGGTCACCCGATGGCAAAAAATTGGCCATCTCACTTTCGAAAGATGGCAATACGCAAATCTACAGCATTAACGCTGACGGTACTGGATTACAGCGCTTAACTCGTGGCAGCACCATTGATACAGAGCCCCAGTATTCAGCCGATGGCCGTTATATCTACTTCACCAGCGATCGTGGTGGTAATCCCCAAATCTATCGTATGAGTGCAGAAGGTGAACAAGTGGAAGGTGCCAAAAGGGTTAGCTACAAACAAGGTTTTGTCACTTCGCCCAGAATTTCTCCAGATGGAAAATACTTGGCTTACATTGCCAACATTGGTGGAGCTTATCGTCTCTATATTCTGAATCTAGCAACCGGAGATACTCAAGCACTGACCGATGGTACAAGTGATGAATCCCCCTCCTTTGCTGCAAATGGTCGTTATGTTCTCTACTCCACAAAAGTGGGCGGGAAGCGTGTACTAGCTGCGGTTTCTGTGGATGGAAATTCGAAGCAGGTATTAAGCATTCCAGGATCTGATGTACGTCAGCCGTCCTGGGGTCCATTCATGGACTGAGTCCAACTCAATCCCAATATCTTTTTGATATGCCCTTGTTTAGGGCGAATTACTCACTTTGATGGCGCTTGGGGGCATAATATTGTTTATAAGCTCAGCTATTTACTAATGTACCTAGACAGTTTGTATGAAAAGGAAAGACCATGAAGATCTCTATCGCACGCCGCACAGCGACACTTGCCCTTATAGGCGCAACTGCACTTTTAATGGCAGCATGCTCTAGCGTGAAGCTCGATGACGTTGATGGCGCCAATGGCAGTAGTGGCAGCGGTAATTTTGGTTCACAGCCATGGAATGATCCTAAGAGCCCCCTCTTTGAGAAGAGTGTGTACTTTGGCTTTGATGAATACACCGTTCAGACTAAATATCAAAAAATGCTGTCTGCGCACGCAAGCTACTTAAAAGCCAATCCAAAACAGAAAATTATCATTCAAGGTAATACCGATGAACGCGGTACTGCTGAATACAACTTGGCATTAGGGCAACGTCGCTCAGACGCAGTGCGTAAATCACTCAACTTGATGGGGGTTTCTGACGATCAAATGGAAGCCGTCAGCTTTGGTAAAGAAAAACCAAAAGCAGATGGTGACACTGAAGCCGCTTGGGCAGAAAACCGCCGAGCTGATATTGTTTACATTACGAACTAAATGAGGATGTCTTCAATCCCTGTTAAACAAACGCTCTCACGAGCGTTTTGTTTAAGTGCAGCGCTCTTTTGCTTAGCCACTTCTAGCAGTGCCTGGGCACTCTTTTCTGATGATGAGGCGCGCAAAGCCATTCTGGACTTGCGCAAGACTTTAGCCACTACCCAGCTTGAGTTGCAGGGTCAGATTGATAAGCTCAAAACTGATAATGCAGAACTCCGCGGCAAAATTGAAGACCTCGAGAAGCAAGGCGAAGACATTAACTCAAGTCAAAAGACTTACTACCAAGATTTAGATACCCGTTTAGGAAATTTTGAGCCTCGCACAATCACTATTGAAGGGGTGAGTGGTATCGTTCAGCCAGGCGAGAAAAAAGCCTATGACGATGCTTTGAAGGCTTTTCAGGCGGGTAGTCTCAAGAAAGCGGATGAAGGCTTTTCTGCATTTGCAGTCAAGTATCCCAAAAGCCCTTATCTCCCTTTAGCCCTCTACTGGGGCGGTAATAGTAAGTACGCTAACAAAGATTACTCCGGGGCCATTAATCAGCTACAAAACCTGATTAAGAAATTTCCTAACCATCCCCGTATTCCAGCGGCGATGGTGACATTGGGTAATTCGCAATTAGAGAGTGGTAACAAAGCGGCTGCCAAGAAAACATTTAGCGAAATCATTACTAAGTATCCCGATACTGAAGCTGCTAAAGAAGCTCAGCAACTCTTAGCATCCAATAAGTAATCTATTCTCATGTCTAAGTTGTCTGCAGCATTTCAGAATCTAGCGCCCCGCAAAAAGGGTGCGCCAGCAGTGATCCTATTTTCTGGTGGCTTGGATTCCACTACCATTCTCGCCCTAGCAAAAGACTTAGGCTACACACCTTACGCACTATCAGTCGCTTATGGCCAACGCCATTCCTCAGAACTAGCTGCAGCAAAACATATTGCCAAACAGATCGGCGTGATTCGTCATGAAGTGGTCAATTTAGATCTCACTCGCTTTGGTGGTTCTGCCTTAACTGATTCCTCAATAGCCGTTCCGACTACGCCTGGTAAAGATCAAGAAATCCCCATCACCTACGTACCAGCTCGTAATACGATACTGTTGTCACTAGCTTTGGGCTGGGCCGAGTCATTGGGTGGCTTGGATGTTTTTTATGGCGCTAACGCAGTCGATTATTCTGGATATCCTGATTGTCGCCCGGAGTATGTTGCCTCTTTTGAGCATATGGCCAACCTAGCAACTAAAGCTGGTGTAGAAGCCATCAATAATGAGAATCGCTTTCGGGTCCATGCTCCTATCATCAGTCTTAGCAAGGCAGAGATTATTCAATTGGGCAGGACTTTAGGAGTGGATTATTCGCAAACCGTATCCTGCTATCAAGCAAATGATTTAGGTGAAGCTTGTGGTGAATGTGAGTCCTGTCGTCTACGCCAGATAGGCTTTAAACAAGCCAATGTGAGCGACCCTACTCGTTACCGCAAACTAATCAATACCTAGGCTGCACGCAGTTCATCATCAGGCTGAATAAGACTTTCTGCCGGAATACCTAGCATTGAATGTAGTTTCCAAATCATTCTTAGGGTTAATGGGCGCTTATGATTCAAAATTTCATAGACCCGATTTAGTCCGCCAATCATCGGCTGCAAGTCTTTAGGTTTAAGACCTGCTTGCTCCATTCTAAATTTAATTGCCTCTACTGGATCGGGCGGAGAAATTTGGTAATGCTTGACCTCATAAGCCTCAATCAACATTAAAAGAATTTCAAATCTATCAGCCTCTTTACTACCTAGCTTAGGCTCAGCATCAAAAAAGTCAGATGCCTCAGCTAATGCAGACTTATATTCAATCTGATTTCGTATGGGTTTTAAATGTTTCATGCGCCCTCCATATTTACTGTTTTTGCATTAACACCATCATATGCAGCATGTGTTCCAATAAACTTTATATACACTGCACCAAACTGATAAGCCACTGCAACTATTAATCTGTAATCATTGCCTTTGATATTAAAAACCACTCTATTGCATCCAATAAAACTTGCACTTCTGTAGCAATTTTTTATATCTTGCGGTGAGGTCCACTTAGCATTAATTGCCTCATCGTACCAAGCTCTCAGGGACTGCTCCGCATTCCTATGAATCTCCCAGAACTTCACTAAATGTTTTCTAGCAATTACCCTCATCTAGCTATTATAGTCCCAAAATGGGACTATTGCAAATAGGGTTATAAGAAAGCTGGGGGACTTAGAAGACTCAAACTGAATGGTTGTTACGTTTTATTTAGCATCCGAGCTACATAACGCGCAATCAAATCTACCTCAAGATTGACAGCATCGCCCTGCTGTAAATTACCTAAGGTAGTATTTTGCAAGGTATGGGGAATGATATTGATATTCACAATGCAAGCAGTTGGAGTGTCTTCTGTTTGATTCACTGTGAGTGAAACCCCATTTACTACGATTGATCCTTTGTATGCCAAAAAGGGAGCTAATTCCTTTGGAGCCTCAATGCGCAGTAGCCAAGAACCATAGGCATCACTGGCCACTTGCGAAAAGTGCGCTACTTTACCAAACCCATCGACATGCCCGCTAACTAAATGGCCACCTAGGCGATCATTTAAACGCAGTGCCTTTTCTAGATTGACTGGTCCAGGCTTATCTAAGCCCATGGTTTTATTAAGCGACTCACGTGAGATATCGAGAGAAAAGGTATTACCCTCAAATTGAGTAGCAGTCATGCACGCGCCCTGAATAGCAATGCTGTCACCCAGAGCTGCATCATCTAAGTATCCCGCAGGCACTTCGACTACCAAATGCAGGCCGTCGCCCTTCGCTTGAGCGCTCTGAATTTGACCAATAGCAGTAATAATTCCAGTAAACATAGGGTAATTTTAGTTCTTAATGTATCTGAGTCTGAGATCGGGACCCAAAAGACTGTGCTCAATAAATTGCCAATCTTTTCTTAAATCCAATGAGGGGATCGTAGGTACATTAGCCATGCCAATGCCATCGCCAATAAAAAATGGTGCGTAGTACAGCAGTAACTCATCGACGCAATTTTCTCGCAACATCGAGCCATTCAGTTTGAAGCCTGACTCAATATGGATCTCATTCATTTCACGGTCTTTGGCAAGATAGGCGAACAGCGCTGGTAAGTCGACCTTGCCAAATGCATTTGGCATCGCAAGTACCTCAACCCCAAGCCCTTCAAAAGCCCGTGCCTTTTCTTGGCTAGTAGGTGAATTGAGTTCTGCGCAAATCATCATTACGCCAGACTGTTCAGCATTTCTGAAGATCTTTGAGTTGAGCGGGGTCTCTAACTTCGAGTCAATGATGATGCGCCATGGTTGACGCTCTGTATTTACCTCTCTGACATTGAGAGATGGATCATCCTCTTTTACGGTACCAGCACCCGTGATGATGGCGCATGCTTGAGCACGCCAGTGATGGCCATCAGCACGAGCGAGCGGACCGGTAATCCACTGACTTCGACCATCGGGTAAAGCAGTTTTACCATCAAGGCTGGCAGCGATTTTCATACGCACCCATGGCAAGCCGCGCGTCATTCTAGAAATAAAGCCACGATTGAGTTCTTGCGCCTCTGCTGCCAATAATCCAGAGTGCACTTCAATACCAGCAGCGCGTAATCTTTCCAATCCTTTGCCTGCAACCATAGGATTAGGATCGCTCATAGCCACAATGACTTTTGCGGGCTTGATCGCAATGAGCGCATCCACGCAGGGAGGGGTTCGACCAATATGGTTACAGGGCTCTAAAGTGGCGTACACAGTCGAACCTTCAAGAGAATTGCCTTTAGATTTAGCATCAGCAATAGCCTGAACTTCTGCATGGGCCTGGCCTACTTTTTGAGTAAAACCACGTCCGATCACTTCTCCCGCTTTGACAATAACGCACCCCACCCGTGGATTGGGATTAGCTAAATAAAGGGCTTTTTGAGCTTCGGCTAATGCCTCACTCATAAACTGATGGTCAACTGCGCTGTACATGGGTCTATTAAACCATTCAATGACAGCGTTTTGCATCCCTAGCAGGATCACAGATACGCCAACGTCCACCACTGCCCAAAATAAGCTGGCGCTCAAGCTCAGGAACCTTGCGGTGACCCAAGATCAAGCGGTTGGCGACAAAGCCACCTTGGCCAGTTTTAGCAGCTCCAGCGGCATTAAATAAAATACCTTTTTTGCCAGAATGTGGATCCTGAAACTGCTTACCGCCGCCCTTAAAGTAAATAGGGTCTATTGCACTTTGGGAGAACCAATGCTTAGGAATGCAGTTTGGCTTAGCTATTTTCGTCAAGCAGCCACTTTGGATAAGCCACCCCCAATCCCAACTCTCTGAGCTATTGCCTATTGTTCCACTCATAGAAACAGGATTTATCAACACTGCTTCGCCCAAATGTAATGCTTGTTGTCTCGCAAAATGGGTATGAGCAATAAATCGTCTAGCAATGGAATCGATTTCTCGGGCTGCGACCTGCTCTCGCAAAAGGGGCATTGAGATGATGGTCATAATGGCGACAATACACAAAACCGCCATCAACTCCAGTAGGGTTGCCCCAGATTGTTGGTGAAACTGTTTACTCAAAAACTTGACGCCAATTTAAGCGAGTAGCAATATCCGTTTTTTCATCTAGAAATACTTGAACCTGAATTGTTGGTTTTGACTTACTCGTAATTAACCAATGATTTTTGGCAGTCGATTGAATAAAACAAGCGTTCTCATTCAAGGCAGAAAGGTTGGAGAGATTTTTCTCACATGCAAGTACTGATTTTTCTGCTTCAATAAATCCTTGTTGAGCTATAGCAATGGTTTTGACTTCCACTATTCGTAAAGCGGTGAGGCGCTCTAAGCAAACCAATAAGGAAGAACAAAGAAGTAGTAAGGAAGCAACCCAGGCCAGAATCATGGCAGATTCCGAGTACTAAAAGTACGCTCCAGCGTCAGATGCAGTAATGCACCATCAGTCATCTGAAGCTCCACCCTATATAGCCTCTGCCCTGACTGAGCAGATTGCATTGGGTTCTTAAGCTCCTCTATCAATAAGCTATTTATCCCATTCATCAGGGTGGTATTTTGGATGCGGCCTTGACGATCCAGTGACTGACAAACTAATGATCCTCCATTCACCTTCACGCCTTTCGGAATACCTGCCTGTCTATCCACCAAAAAACCTTGGTATGCCAATTGATTTTTAGTTCGCTCCACATTGAGGACATTACCGATGCAGTCCAAATCGATTCCATTCGATAAGCCATGGCGCACGACAATGGCATCAGATCCGCGATAGCCCGTTTTTTTCTGAATCTCGATGTAAGGATTCTTCGAAGAATGATTTGTAGTTTTCTGACTTGACTGAGTTTCGCGATAACCTGCCATTCGGATGGCACGACCAATGAGTTCAAAAGCCCGCTCAGCCTCAGAAATCAGTCCTTGTGATTTTTCATGTTGGATTTGCTTAGTCACTAAATCAGCGCTTGTTTTTAACAGAGGATTTAGTAGCACCATGCTGAGTGCGAGAGCGACCAGGCATTCGAGGAGATTCATTTATAAGGCCTTTGCTAGTGGTGACTTCATTTACCCTGGTATGCTCGCCAATCTCAAAAGCATCTAATTCCCTTCTCAGTTGAGCTCTTTTGCTTTCTTCTTGAGCAATGCGTAGAGTCAGGTTTTGATAAGTTCCCACCATGGTCATCCAAGACCCCAAAATGAGGCTCATTGCCAGTAAAACCTCTAGTAGGACAAAGCCCTTAGAGTTGGCGAGTAGCTTTTTGGACAAAACTTGCTCTGCGAAGTACATGCAAGCATTTTCAGGGGGTCGTGCAGACCTTCAAACACTTTGCCAAGGCTCTTACTGTCAGAAAGTTGGGATATTCCTGTAGTACTCAACCGTATTCCTCTCCTCAGCTTAAAATAGAGGGCTATGCCAAATACCCTCGCCTCTACAGAAGAAATTATTGCCGAGCTACGTGCCGGCAAGATGGTCATTCTCGTCGACGAGGAAGACCGTGAAAACGAGGGTGATCTCGTTTTAGCTGCCGATCACGTCACTGCCGAGGCTGTCAATTTCATGGCAAAGCATGGTCGTGGGTTGATTTGCCTCACCTTAACTCGGGAGCGTTGCCAACAACTCAACCTCCCCCTCATGGTGCGCGATAACGGTGCGGCTATGGGGACTAATTTCACAGTCTCTATTGAGGCCGCTACTGGTGTCACTACCGGCATCTCTGCTGCTGACCGAGCCTTAACTATCAAGACTGCTGTAGCACCGCATGCAAAACCTAGTGACTTAGTTCAACCCGGCCATATCTTTCCTTTAATGGCACAACCCGGTGGCGTCTTAATTCGTTCAGGTCATACTGAGGCAGGCTGTGATCTCGCCGCTATGGCAGCTTGCTCCCCAACTGCGGTGATTTGCGAGATCATGAAAGACGATGGCAGCATGGCACGCTTGCCAGATTTACTTGAATTCGCAAAAGAACACCAATTAAAGATTGGTAGCATTGCAAACCTCATTCAATACCGCAGCCAAAATGAAAGCATTGTGGTGCGAGAAGGTAAACGGGAATTCATTACCCCTTGGGGTAAATTCGAGGGGATTATTTATCGCGATACTCCAAGTTCATGCGTCCATATTGCCTTGGTACATGGTAAGCCAACAGAAACTCTAGAAACCTTAGTACGAGTACATGAGCCAGTTACTGTCTTGGACTTCTTAGACTCTAATGTCAGCAACCATTCTTGGCCGCTAGGACAAGCGCTACAGCAAATTGCTGCTGCTCCGGCGGGTGTGGCGGTGCTATTAAATGCCTCAGGCATTGCTGCCCCGAATGATGCAGATTGGTTAGCGCAGTTTCAGAAACTCAATCAAGCCAAAGGTGAAATCAAAAAACCTTTGGCACGCAAAACTGACTTTAGAAGCTATGGTATTGGTGCCCAAATTCTGAAAGATATTGGTGTAGGCAAGATGCGCTTACTAGCGAATCCAAGTCCTGTACCTAGTTTATCTGGCTACCAATTAGAAGTGACTAGCTATCAACCGTATAGCCCTCAAGCTTAAATTCACATTCTTTTTATAGAAAACAATCATCATGACTAACAATGACTTTGTCGGCGTATTAGAGGCAGACCTAAACGGTCTAGACCTGCGTATTGGTATTGTGCAAGCGCGCTTTAATGAAGAGCACTGTGTTACTTTAACAAAAGCATGTATTACCGAATTAATTGCCCTAGGCGTTTCGCAAGCAGATATCAAATTAGTTACTGTTCCAGGTGCACTCGAAATCCCCTTTGCATTGCAAAAACTGGCTGAGACTGGTGAGTTTGATGGCCTAGTTGCATTGGGCGCCGTGATTCGTGGGGAAACTTACCACTTTGAGCTTGTCTCGAATGAGTCTGCAGCAGGTGTAACTCGCGTTTCAATTGATTCAGGCCTGCCAATTGCTAATGGCATTTTGACTTGTGATACGGATGAGCAGGCGCATGCGCGTGTGGTAATTAAAGGCGCAGATTGTGCCAAAGCTGTAGTGGAAATGGCCAACCTGGCTTTAGCACTGACTCCCAACATTGATATCGAAATCAATCCAAGTGAAGAGTAATAATTGAAATGACTAAACCTTCTCTCAGCCCAGCGGATCCTCAAGTAAAGAGAGATCCCAAGCCAGCGGCGCCTAAACGCTCACTGACACCCCGTCGTCGTGCGCGTGAATATGCACTTCAAGGCGTTTATCAGAGCTTGGTCTTACGTCGCGCCGGAAGTATTCCAAATGGCCTGGCTATTGCCAAACAATTAGCGGAAGATCCCGCCTTTCGTCGCTGCCAATTAGAACTATTTCAAGGAATTTTTGAAGGCGTCCTAGAGCGCACCGATGAATTGGAAGCCCTCATTACACCAGCCTTAGATCGCCCTATTAACGAACTTTCTCCAGTAGAG
>Ga0194037_1001820_pt1 | contig 14908 bp, 12 predicted proteins | sample JunL306m_MetaG_FD_148653 | JGI IMG/M metagenome (GOLD analysis project Ga0194037, IMG submission 148653) | Anoxic zone freshwater microbial communities from boreal shield lake in IISD Experimental Lakes Area, Ontario, Canada - Jun2016-L304-6m | ecosystem: Environmental > Aquatic > Freshwater >...
ATCAAACTCTCCAGTTGATATACCGAATAGTCTGAACTAACAAACTCAAATCTGATTCTTGCTGACTTGATTTACTACAATCACGAAAATGCTATTCGGTTTTCAAAGACCATCTGTCAATCAGGAATTTCAGACTATACACAAAATAACTCTAGCTGTCAATACATTTTTACCAGATATTTATTGCGCCCCAAATTTTCAATGGCATCAAAAGGGATTTGTCTTGTAGCATGAGGTGAAAGTTCCTGTCAAAAGAAAAATGCAATCCACACAAAAAAATATTCCCTCATGCATTATTCTTCAAATACCTCATAAAATCCATGAGTACCAAGCTTATGTACTTTCATAAGATTAGTCGACCCACGTGTTTCAAGAATACCCATTGAAATCACAATCAAATCTCCGTTGCGAAAACCTGTTGCCAATAGTTTCTTTTCGACCTCGAAAATCTGTTGGTCAGTATGTTCCATTACGCCAATTTCTGTGCAGTGCACACCCCAGAAGATTGAAAGCCGACGACGAACTTCCGCTGATGCTGTAAATGCAATGATAGGAGTTGATGGGCGAAAGGCCGCCATCAAGGCAGCTGTGCTGCCGGAACGGGTAAATACTACTATAGCTTTAGCTTTCAGCGTAGCTGCAGTTCTACAGGACGATTCGGCAACCGCTTGGGCGATGGTAGAACCTGAACCGGTAAACTTTTCGCCTCTGACAAGAAATGCCGTGTGTTCTACATCCCGAGCGATGCGGACCATAGTCTCAACCGATTCCAACGGATAGTCACCTGATGCCGTCTCTGCCGAAAGCATGATTGCATCGGTGCCATCCACTATCGCATTGGCTACATCTGAGGTTTCAGCTCTGGTCGGGCGCGGATTTCGGATCATGGAATCCAACATCTGGGTCGCAGTAATGACCGGCTTGCCAGCCCTGTTGCAAGCCTGAATTATCTTTTTCTGGTAAATAGGCACCCTCTCCGGTTCAATCTCGACTCCCAAATCTCCTCGAGCCACCATGACGGCATCAGTGACTTTAAGAATTTTCTTGAAGTTGCGAAGCGCCTCCGGCTTCTCGATCTTTGCCACAACCGGTGTGTCTTTCCCTTTATCATGGATGATTTGCTTGATCTCTTCAATATCTTCGGCAGTACGCACGAATGAGAGCGCAATAAAATCAACATCGGCATCAAGAGCAAAAGCAAGGTCGATCAAATCTTTTTCAGTAAGACAGGGAGCAGAGACATTAACGCCGGGCAGGTTGATGCCTTTATTGTTCTTGAGAAGTCCGCCTGTGACAATTTGACAGCGTACCCGCTCACCCTCAACCGCAATGACTTTCAGTTCCAGCAATCCGTCATCCAGAAGTATTCGCGAACCAGGGCACACATCGTGCGGTAGAAACCTGTAAATAGTCGGAATGACCCCGTCTCCGCCAAGCACATCATCAGTAGTAATGACCACTTCCTGTCCTTTGGTAAGCGTCATCCCCTCTCCTGCCATCTTGCCGGTCCTGATCTTTGGTCCCTGCAGATCAGCCAGAATACCGGCCTGACGTCCGATTCTGTCCGAAACCCGCCTGATAGTCTGTATTAATTCAAGCTTTTGAGTATTGTCCCCATGTGAAAAGTTGAGCCTGAAAATATCCACCCCCCCCTGCATCAGCCTATGAACCATTTCAGGCGACGAACTTACCGGACCCAAGGTAGCAACTATCTTGGTTTTACGGTTTGATTTTGGCATTATCATTACTCCTTCAATTAATGATTAGTTTTTACAGAATTGAGTGTTCCCCCGGCCAATATCTCCAAACGTTGGCGATCGGAAACATCCAGGAGGGTAACGACTTCCCTGCCGTTGATCAGCAACGGAATCTCGGTGGCACCGCTCTGAACAAGATGCCGTAAACCGGAAAACGATACATGATCTCCCCTTTTAATGATAGCCATATCGTCCTGATTTTTGAAAACCAGCGGCAGGATGCCGAAGTTTACCAGATTAGCCTTATGAATACGGGCGAAACTCTTGACGATTTTGGCCCGGATGCCCAGATAGCGTGGTGCAATGGCGGCATGTTCTCGGGATGACCCCTGGCCGTAGTTTTCGCCGGCGATAACGATGCCATTTCCAGCAGCGCGTGCACGAGACGGGAAGTCGGCGTCCACCTGTTCAAATACATGCTCGCTGATGGCCGGAATGTTGCTGCGCAGTGGCAATACTTTGTTGCCGGCCGGCATGATATGATCGGTCGTGATATTGTCGCCAAGGGTGATAATGACTGAGGCTCGCAGAGTATCAGGCAATACGTCAAAATCCGGAAACGGCAAGATATTCGGCCCGGTTTTGATTTCAACCGCCGAACTGTCTTCGAGCGGAAAGATGATACCGGAATCGTCCAGCATGTATTTTTCAGGATTTTGTACTGCTGGATAAGACTTGATTGCTCCACGGGTCCGTGGATCAGTTATTACACCGGCCAGCCCCGACGCAGTTGCCGTTTCCGGAGAACAGAGGTAGACTTTGTCATCTTTGGTGCCGCTCCTTCCCGGAAAGTTTCTCGGAAAGGTACGCAGACTCACCTGGTTTGTTCCCGGCGCTTGTCCCATGCCGATACAACCAAGACATCCGGACTGGTGAATATTGATTCCAGCCATCAGCAGCATCAAAACACCGCCATCCTGCGCAACGTTCTCCAAAGCCTGGCGACTGCCCGGATTGACATGAAAGTGGACTCCCGGTGCGATGCGACTCCCTTCAACCATGCGGCAGACAGTCATCAGATCGCGGTACGATGAGTTTACAGAACTGCCCACAATAACCTGATCCACCTTTGTTCCCGCAACCTCGCTAACCGGAACTACATTGTCCGGAGATGAGGGACAGGCTATCAACGGTTCCAGCGAGGAGAGATCGATTTCGTCGTATTCGTCATAGATTGCGCCCTCGTCAGCCGACAGCGGCTGCCAGCAGTCACCTCTTCCCTGCGAAACAAGAAACTCGTGCGTCCGCTCGTCAGAAGGAAAGATCGAGGAGGTTGCACCCAGTTCGGCACCCATGTTGCCTATGGTGGCTCGATCGGTAACCGAAAGCGTTTCCACACCAGGACCATAATACTCGATGACCTTGCCAACACCCCCTTTGACCGTATGTCGTCGCAGCATTTCCAGAATCACATCCTTGCCGGACACCCAGTCCGGCAGGCGGCCGGTCAGTTTGACCCCCATCACCTTGGGGCAGGGAAGTGAGAATGGATGTCCGGCCATAGCCAGAGCAACATCAAGACCACCGGCGCCGATAGCCAGCATGGCAAGTCCGGCCGCCGTCGGCGTATGAGAATCGGCTCCCAGAAGAGTCAAGCCAGGGGCGCCGAAGCGCTCCAGATGCACCTGATGCGAAATACCGTTGCCCGGCCTGGAGAGATGCACGCCGAATTTCATGGCGGCCGAGGTCAAAAAAGCGTGATCATCAGCATTCCTGTAATCGGTCTGTAGCAGATTATGGTCGATATACTGCGCTGCCAAACCAACCTTTACTCTTGGAAGTCCCATGGCGATGAACTCCAGCATGGCCATCGTACCAGTGGCATCCTGAAGCAAAGTGTGATCGATCCGGATTGAGATCTCTGAACCGGGTACCAATATTCCTTCGACGAGGTGCGATTGCAGTATCTTTGCGGTCAGATTATTCGGCATAGCGTGCCTCCATTGATTCTCATTTATCAGCACCACATTATTTCTCCATCCACTCTCATCGATACACCTCATCATGACTACCAACGTCAAGCAGAATGATTTCCATGTCTGCAACAACAATGGTAAGGGTGATGCGATAGCTGTAGGTGATGCTGACCACTTGAATGTCTTTGAGATTTCCACCGAGTTGGTGATATTTCAGGTGTGGCTGAAACGGATCATTTTCGAGTTCACGCAGTACTGCGGCAAACTTATCCTTCAATAGAGGATGGTGTTTGATGAATTTTTCAGCCGAACGGGTGAACCCGGCGCTCCATACAAGGGAATACACAATCTAATTTTCCAGCTTCAGTTCTTTGATCAGGTCATCTGCCGTACCCCTTTTCACCCGTCCCTGCTTGATATCCTCAAGCGAAGCTCGGATTCTGGCGTAACAGGCCTCTTGTTCAGCAACAACCAATTCCTGATAACGAACCTCAGAGATCACCACGTACTGCGGTTGATTGTTGCGGATAACATGAAGATCCCCGTTGCCAATGAGTTCATCGACCACTGCAATACCACGACGTTTGATCTCTTGGGCCGGTATGACGTTCATGGCGGGACTCCTGTTAATACTTAATTTAGTACTTGAATCATATTCTTTTTTGAACCATATAACAAATGTATTTTAGCACTAAACATGAATCGCCTCATTATGAACATCCAGCGCAGCCTCCCGGATGGCTTCTGACAAGGTCGGATGGGCGTGGCACATCAGCGCTATATCGCCAGCCGAACCACAAAAACTCATCACCGTGGCTGCCTCTGCTATCAGGTCCGACGCCCGTGGGCCAACGATATGAATCCCAAGAATACGATCGTTTTCAGCATCCGCCAGAATTTTCACGAACCCCTCCGTCTCGTCCATACAACGTGCACGACCGAGGGCAGCAAAATTGAAGCGTCCTGCTTTGTACGTTATGCCGGATTCCTTGAGCTGTTCCTCGGTCTGTCCCACAATAGCACCCTCCGGCCAGGTATAAACAACTCCTGGAATATATTCATATTCCACAACAGAGTGGTGGCCAGCCATGCGCTCCACACAGACAACCCCTTCGTCGGAAGCCTTGTGAGCAAGCATCGGGCCGGGTACCAGATCACCAATGGCATAGATGCCCGGAATCGTCGTCTGATAATCGCAATCGATAACCACCCTCCCCCTCTCGTCCAGCTTCACGCCAAGACCCTCCAGCCCCAGCCCGGCCGTCAAAGGCCGCCGACCGACAGCCACCAGCAGCTTGTCGCAATCGATCTCTTCACTGCCGGTACCGGCATCAAAATGCACAACCGCCTTTGAATCTGTCCGGCGTATACCGGTGATGCGTGTCCCCAACCTGAACTGAATACCCTGTTTGCGCAACGAGCGATAGAGAGCGTCCGCCGCCTGACGATCCATGGTAGGCAGGATCTGCGGCAACATCTCCATCACCGTCACCCGGGCTCCCAGTCTCCTCCAGACCGAGCCCATTTCAAGGCCGATATAGCCGCCACCGGCAATTATCAGGTGCTCAGGTACTGCGTCAAAGGAAAGCGCCTCGCGGGCGCTGACCACAATCTGACCATCAAAAGGCATGCCCGGCAACCCGGACGCCTCGCTGCCGGTAGCAACAATAACTTTTGGCGCGGTCAGCGTCACTGCAGTGGCGACCTGTTCCGGCTTCACGTCAACCTGATGATGACCGACAGGATTCCTCCCCGTCAGAGATGCCGCGCCATGGATTCGTTCAATCCCGTTCTTCTTGAAAAGGTAAGCGATACCTTCCGTCAGTTTTTTGACCACGTCATCCTTGCGTTGCATCATCACACCCAGATCCAGTCGGGGCGTCTCAATGCCGATGCCGTGCAGGGCAAACCTGTCCCGGGCCAGTGCGAACAGTTCGCTGGAATCGAGCAGCGCCTTGCTGGGGATACACCCCTCGTTCAGGCAGACGCCACCCAGCGTAGCACGCTTTTCCACCACAGCCACCTTCATCCCGAGTTGGGCCGCCCGGATGGCAGCCACATAACCGCCAGGCCCGGCACCGATAACAATTAAATCGAATGTTGTTATTTCAGACATGCAAATACCTCCCATAAATAGGGTCAAGGGTCAAGGGTCAAGAAAAAAACGGCTTAGAATCAACTTGCCCCTTTGCCCCTTTGCCCTTTGCCCTTTGCCCTTTGCCCTTTGCCCTTTGCCCTTTGCCCTTTGCCCTTTGCCCTTTGCCCTTTGCCCTTTGCCCCTTGACCCTTGACCCTTGACCCTTGCCCCTGATCTTCTCACCCTTCCAACAGCAACTCTTCTGGCTCCTCAATATACTCCTTTACCTTTTTCAAAAACCCGACCGCCTCGCGACCATCAATAATTCGGTGGTCGTAGGAGAGCGCCAGATACATCATCGGACGGATAACGATCTGGCCGTCACGCACAACCGGGCGCTCCTGGATGGCGTGCATTCCCAGTACGGCGCTTTGGGGGGGATTGATAATCGGAGTGGAAAGCATCGAACCGTAGACACCTCCGTTACTGATGGTAAAGGTTCCACCGGTCAGATCCGAAATAGTGAGTTGATTTGTCTTGATCTTCGCTGAAAAGGCAGCAATCGCCTGATCAATCTCAAACATTTTGAGACGGTCGGCATTGCACAGAATCGGTACGACCAACCCCTTGTCGCCGCCGATGGCAATTCCGATATCGTAATAATTATGATGTACGATATCATCGCCGTCAATGCTGGCATTGACCAGTGGAAACTCTTTGAGTGACTCAATACAAGCCTTGACGAAGAAAGGCATGAAACCGAGAGCGATGCCGTGGCGTTGCTGAAAATGTTCACGATAGGTACTGCGCAGTTTCTTGATATGCGAGAGGTCCGCCTCGTTGAAAGTGGTCAGCATGGCGGTCTGCTGACGGGCCGCTACCAGACGCTCGGCAATGCGCTTGCGGAGAGGGGACATGGGACGCCGCTCTTCGCGGCCGGCAGTATAGGCGGGCGACTCTTCGTAGCGTACGGAAAACTGCTGCGACGTTTCGGCCACCACCGGCGCAGAAGGGTGTAACGCTACCGCCGGAGATTCCGGGACAGGTGGAACAGCCACACGCACTGCCGAAGGCTCGATGACTGCTGATGGAAAAGACGGCGGCGGAAGCTTCGAGCGCTCCCCGATGCGGGTAAACAGGTCATCCAGTGTGATGCGCCCCCCCTTGCCGGTTCCTTCAACCTCGTCCGGTGCAATACCATGCTCTCTCATCTGAAGCCGTGCCGATGGCGATGACGGAGCAGCAGGCTTCTCAGCCGGCAACGGCGACGATTCGTTGTGCGAAGTTTCTGTAACGCCCGCGGACTCATCTATGGAACCGATGACCGCCCCGACCGCCAATGTCGTACCTTCGGCTACGGAGACAGACAACACACCGGCGGCATCCGCATTCAAATCAAGCGTGATTTTGTCGGTTTCGATCTCGCAGAGCGGCTCATCTCTTTTCACAACATCTCCGGACTTCTTGAACCACTTGGCCAGCAGCGCTTCGCGCACCGACTCGCCGACTTCAGGTATGCGTATTTCCATGAGTTACTCCCTCACTATCGCTGGAATATCCTTTGCCCAAGGATTGCAGGGTATTTTAACGCATTTCCGATAATTCTCCAGTAAAAATAAAAGACGGCCAACAGGCCGCCAGTCGTAGCGTGATATACACTTCGGTTACGTGCCGGATATTACGGTTTCCTCGTTACCAAGCTCCCGCTTGGTAACGTACTGGCCTTTCAAGCTCCTGTTTGCCGAATCCGAAGACGCCAAGCTGAAGCTTGTCGTGCCATTGCGTGACGCAGCAGGAGCTGCGTAACGAGATCGAATATACCATTTATCGTAGGTTGTGTTGAACAGCCTCATCGTGAAACGCAACAGAGCATATGTCGCGTTGAAAAACTAACGCGACCTACATGAATCGAATGTCGACGGTATATCGACTGGATATTACGGTTGCACGGCTACAAACATACACATAAATGTATATTTTATTATTGACGGCAGGAACAAACATGTTTACCTTTCAGTAATGAACAGCAAAGAACTGAAAAGATGGCTTGAAAAACAGGGCGCAACCTTTGAGACAAAACAGAGCGGTAGTGGCCATTTGATTGTAAAAATTGGCGACCACAAGTCAGAATTACCGATGCATGGTCACGGCAAAGAGTTGAAAAAAGGTACGGTTGAAGGAATCAAAAAACAACTGGGCCTGAAATAAGGAGGCACACAATGCTTGCATATCCCGTACACCTTGAACCGGCTGAAGAGGGCGGTTTTGTCGTCACCTTCCCGGATATTCCTGAAGCCATTACAGAAGGCGACGATGAAACCGAAGCTCTTGTATGGGCGCTTGATGCTCTTGAAACCATGCTGGAATCATATATGGATGATCGACAGCGGATACCTTACCCTTCCCCTGCTGATGGCCGTCCGGTTGTCATATTGCCGGTTGTTCCGGCTGGTAAGGTCATTCTGCATAACACCCTGCTGGAAACCGGCAAGAAGAAAGCCGACCTTGCCAGAATGTTGAATCTTGCACCCACGCTTGTAGATCGGCTGTTATCGCTGCGTCACAAGAGCCGGATAGAGCAGATTGAAACGGCTCTGGCTGCTTTCGGCAAGCGGCTTGTGGTAGATGTCATCTAACAAATGTAATTGTGAAAGTCGGGTTAATAGAGCTTTTCAAAGTCGTTCGTCAGCACTGTTGGCGGAGAATAATAAAGTAAGAGGCAGTACGATATACCGGGCCGCCTCTTCCGTGAAGCTCATGTTCTATACTTCACATGGTCATACATTGAGATGTTGTTCCCTTCGACTCCGCTCAGGGAACGAGCGTTGGCTGAGCGGTGTCGAAGCCAAAAGCGCAACTTTAAGCCGCGTGAAGTGTTCGCTCTACCGGTTGCGAAGTGCCCTTTACCGGGACACCCGTTCATTTACTTCGTCGTCGTAGTAACTCCCCTACCGTACAGATTATCCCGCCATTCCGTCTCACCCTGAATATGCCAGGTCGTGTCCGGTTCTGTGTAGAGTGAGACAACTCCTGACACCGACAGGCCGTTCATCTGTAGAAGGGATACCTGCCCGGTCTGCTGGTTCCACCAAAGCAGCTCGGCCTTGTTGTCGCTATTGTAGTTGCCGACGCTGACGATCTCCCACAGCGTGTTCGGCTCGGTGTACATCATTGCGCCGTTTGTTACTGATGATCCATTGGTCTGCATGCCGTAGACCTGGCCGGTTGTTCTGTTGTGCCAGACAATATCCGCCTTGCCGTCTCCGTCAAGGTCGCCTGCTCCGGCTATGCGCCAGCTTGTGTCCGGTTCGAGCCAGATGACGGTAGCGGTGGAGGCGTTTGTTCCGTTAGTCTGGCCTATAGCTACCTTGCCGGCTACGGTGTTCCACCAGAGCAGTTCAGCTCTGCCGTTGCCGTTGAAATCGGCAGCGGCGACTATTTTCCAGTCGGTGTCCGGTTCTGTGTAGATTATGCCCCCTTGTGTCACGGTTGTTCCGCTTATCTGCATGCCATCACCGTTGATGTCGCCGGTGGCAACGATGCGCCAGTTTGTGTTCGGTTCGGTGTAGATGGCTGTGCCGGATTTCACCGTCGTGGGGCTGGACATCAGCATGAGGTAGACCTGACCGGTACTGCTGTTCCACCAGGCAAGATCTTTGACGCCATCGCCGTCAAAGTCACCCTGACCGACGATTGACCAGGCCTGATTTGTTTCCTGGTAGAATTGTGCACCGCCGGTGATGCTGCTGCCGTCGGTGGTAATGCCGGATACCTTGCCGTCTCCCTGGTGACGCCAGGTGATGGAGGGGGGGGTGGGAGTCGAGGATTGTACGTTGGCCGAGCATGTTGCGGTCGTGCCTCCGTTGCTGCCGGCACAGGTCCAGTTCCACGGGCCGGTTCCGGTGACTGCTGATGCTGTGCCGGTGGTGCAGAGGTTTGCGGTGGGTGTGATGGTGACGGTTGTTCCGTTGGCGGCGCCGCAGGCGCCGTTGGTGGATATGAGTGCTAAACCCGCGCCATTGTTGTAAAGGCTACTAATTTCAAGGTCAGAAAGACTTCTTTTCCAAATTCCAACTTCGTCAATATAACCTTTGAAGAATACTTTAAGGCCTGGTCTTTGCACTCCGATGTTTAAAAAATCGGCACCGACATTTGGCGTATAAGGTAAAGTTGATGAGCCAATTGATGAACCGTTCACGTAAAACTTTACGTTTCTTGTGGTTGCAGTGTAAACGGCACTAACCATATACCATGTGTTAGTGCTATAAGGCCAATATACACTCACATCGTTAGCGTAACCTCCCCAATATAAGCCGTTGGTGCCAGGAGAATTGATCAAAAGTCCGGCCATTCTGTTTTGACTTTCAACGCCGAAAGCCGCAATGCTAGGAAACTGTCCCGATTGATTTGCTGTCATGTACACCCAGGCATATATAGTTATATCACTATTTCCACTTGGCAGTCCGGTCGGGTTTGATTTGATAATATAGCTGCTCGAACCATTAAAACTGGCACCCTGATTGATTTTCCCATAACTGGTACCATAAACCACGCTAGTATCAGTACCGTTGTTGCTACCCATACTGTCGTTCGAATTGCCGGTAAATGGATAATAAGCGACAAGCCCTGTGGTTAAATCTGCGCGGACATCAAGTGGCGCAAATACGCTTGTCAACAATAACAACACGGTGACTATTGATCTCACTTTAATTCGCATCTGCATGAATCTCCTCCAATCGTTATCTGGTACGGTGTAGTAATACATTGGGTAACCTCCTGTTAAATTTAAATTATTGCTGCAATACTCCGTGTGAACGCAGTCTAGCCTGGTAGGGTGGGCATGGATTCATCATGCCCACGCGGTATGCCAATCGGTGGGCAAGGACTCAACTGCTCGCAATGTCATTAATTTTGCGATTATGTAGGCCGGATGAAGCGGAGCGCATCCGGCGACAATATTGGCAATGGCAGCGATGCCGGATCCGCTTCGCTTGATCCGGCCTACGAAATATATTTTCCCGTTACGCAGCAGGAGCTGCGTAACGAGGAGAAAATGAAACGAAAAACGCCGCTCCCCCGGTCAAAATCAGACCGGAAAAGCGGCGTTATAGTGCGTGCTGAAAATATGGCCGTCACAAATGACGGCAGCACCTCAAACGAAGAGCGACGAGGGGTTACCCCCCCCAGAAAATCATGTTTTTACGGGTGGTTACGGGAGTTTCAACGGCATTCCTGTTCACGGTAGTACCCTTTCAATCTCTTCACGGCTCAGGCCGGTGATTTCCATGACATCATCAATCGCCATCCCTTTTTGCATCATCTTGCGGGCGACTTCAAAACGATTCTTTTTCTCACCTATCTCTATTCCCTGATCAATTCCTTTTTCATGCCCATTCTCAAAACCTTTTTCATGCCCTTCCATCCAGGCGGTCTTGCTGGAACTCTCAGCGCAACGGCGATCTTCAATGTACCTCTCGTATGCGCTCCGTTCCTCTTCAGGAAGTTTCAAAATATCAAGCTCTTCCGAGGCTTTCTTCAGACCCTTGGCGCTGAATTCCTGACGGATTTCAGAGTGCTTCAGGAAATATATCCACTCATCCAGCGTGTCATGGGCGTGGTCGTCAAATTCATTGACCTTCAAAATGTAGTATTCGGGATAGATATCTGATACCTCGACAATTTCAGGCAGGCTTTTCTTCTGTGTCGCTGATAGTTTCAAAAGATCGTTTTTATGAATCCCTTTGAATTCGGTAACTCCTTTGTAGACATAATCCTCTCCTTGACCCAGATCGAAATAGACAATATTGATCGATATGACTTTTCGAACATGTCGATATTCAAAGCCGGCCGACATGAAGTCGGTTATCAGTTTGCTGGAACCGTAAAGCATCCGGTGGAAGTAGTCGAATTGACCTTCAACCTGAAGTTCTATCAGGATCAGTTCGCCGCCGTCAGCCTCCGACAACAGATCGACACGATTGTATTTGTCATCGTCACTCTGCTTGTTACCTTCACTTTCAAGGATATTCAGTATCTTGATATCCTGGCGCAGCAGTTCAGAAAAGAACCCTTCCAATATCTCAAAGTTGGCTTTGTTGCGGAGCAGCTTCTTTATGGCCCAGTCAAATCTGACAAGCTGTTTTTTCATCATTTGTCTCCGACAGTTACCCTTTCAATCATCTTTACGACTCATACCGGTGACAGCAATACTACACATTGAAAACCAGTGTCAAGTTGTTTCTGGGATGTAATTTAATTAAGGATAATTTACTATTTCCGCAGGTCGCGTACGCTTTCCAACGCGACACGACCAATCTTAAATATCTTGACTCGCTTCAGTAGTATGTTAGCATTAAAAGCATGAGACGGATGGGCTTTTCCAAAACGGTCACTGGTATTTCGCCTGTTAAAGATTTCCTCGAAACTCTTTCCGATAACCAAACCAGCAAACGCGAAACTTCCATTAATGGAGAACGAGATGTCTGAAAAACCCAAACTGGCGGTCTATTGGGCTGCATCCTGCGGCGGCTGCGAGATAGCCATCACCAACCTGCACGAGAAGATCCTGGATGTGGATGCGGCGCTTGATTTCATGTTCTGCCCCTGCCTGATGGATACCAAAAAGAAAGATATTGAGGCGCTACCGGACCGGGCCATTGCCGTGACACTCTTCAACGGGGCCCTGCGCTCCGAGGAGAATCTTGAGATGGCACACCTGCTGCGAAGGAAATCGCAACTTCTGGTGGCCTTCGGCTCTTGTGCCAAAGGGGGCTGCATCCCGGCCCTGGCCAATTTCACCTCTAAAGAAGAGCTTCTCCATTCCATCTACCTTGACAATCCCTCGGTTGATAATCCGGCGGGAATCATCCCGTCCGGTACGACCAGCTTTCCGGAGGGGGACATCCATCTGCCCGGTTTGCTGGGACGGGTGAAACACCTGGCCCAGGAGGTTGAGGTGGATTACCATATCCCCGGCTGTCCGCCAGAACCGCACCAGATCTGGAATGTCATCGAAATAATACTCTCCGGCAAGCTCCCCCCTAAAGGGAGTACGATCGGGTGTGGCACACTGACGGTGTGCGACGACTGCGACCGGACCAAAGAGGAGAAACGCATCACCGCCTTCCGTCGCACCTATGAATTCTATCCCGAACCCACAGTCTGTCTGCTTGAACAGGGACTACTCTGTATGGGTATCGCCACACGCAACGGCTGCGGCGCACCCTGCACCAGGGCCAACATGCCCTGCACCGGCTGCTACGGCACTCCGGACGGGGTCAGCGATCAGGGGGCGAAAATGGTGGCAGCGCTCGGTTCAGTCATGGATATTGGTGATACCACCGGCCTGTCAGAGTCGGAGATCACCGGACGGGTAGATGCATTTCTTTCGACAATCCCTGATTATGCCGGACAGTTCTACAAATATACTCTGGCCAGTTCGACACTGGGCGGCCGGATCGGGAGGTAACAAAGGGATGCCGAGAATCACGATTGACCCGATAACACGCCTGGAAGGGCATGGCCGGATAGACATTTTTTTAACCGATCAGGGAGCGGTGGAAAATGTCTATTTCCAGATACCGGAACTGCGGGGTTTTGAGCAATTCTGCGTAGGACGGATGGCAGAAGAGATGCCGGTCATCACCAACCGGATCTGCGGAGTCTGCCCGGAGGCCCATCATCTGGCTGCCAGTAAGACACTGGACGCCGTTTTCGGCGCCGAACCGACTTCCGTTGCAAAAAAGCTGCGCGAACTGCTCTACATGGCTTTTTTCGTCACTGATCACACGACCCACTTCTATGCGCTGGGAGGCCCGGATTTTATCGTCGGACCGGACGCACCACCCTCGGAACGGAACATCCTGGGTGTAGCACGCAAAGTCGGGTTGGAGGTGGCTGGCGAAGTGATTGCCTGCCGCAAGCGCAATCACGAGATTATCACATTTCTGGGGGGCAGGGCGATTCATCCGGTGGCCGGGGTGCCTGGCGGCTGGAGTCGTTCAATCACCGGGGAAGAGCGTACACAGATCGAGAATGCGGCCCGCAAAAACATTGAGTTTGCCAAATTCTCGTTGACCACCTTTGAGAAGATTGTCCTCAAAAATCCTGTTTACCTGGATCTCGTCACCTCGGACATATACCTGCATCGTACCTACTCGATGGGAACCGTAGATACCAACAATCAGGCAAATTTTTATGATGGCATGATCCGGGTGGTTGATCCGGAAGGGAACGAATTTGTAAAATACCACCCGTCCGAATACCGAGAACATATTGCCGAACGGGTGGAAGCCTGGACCTACCTGAAATATCCCTACCTGAAAAAGGTTGGATGGAAAGGGCTCACAGACGGAGTCGAGAGCGGCATCTATATCGCCACACCCCTGTCGCGTCTGAATGTCTCGGAAGGGATGGCTACTCCTCTGGCCAATGCAGAATACCAGCGCATGTACGAAACCTTCGGCTGCAAAAAAATCACCAACGCCCGCTACCAGCCGATCCACCACCGTCTGGCCACCCACTGGGCACGGCTGATCGAGATGCTCTACGCCTCTGAACATATGCTGGAACTGGCGCTCGACCCTGAAATTACCTCCCCGGAGACCCGCACTATTCCGGATCCGGCCCGCTTTGTCGGCGAGGGGATCGGGTCGGTTGAAGCGCCGCGCGGGACGCTGACCCATCATTATGTTACGAATGAACGTGGCGTATTAACAAAGGTCAATATGATCGTCGGCACGACCAACAATTATGCCCCCATATCAATGTCGATCAAGCGGGCCGCAGAAAAGCTGATCACCGACAACGCCCCGGAGGAGGCTATTCTCAACAGGATCGAGATGGCCTTCCGGCTCTATGATCCCTGTTTTTCCTGCGCAACCCATTTTCTGCCGGGCAAGATGCCGCTGACCGTTTCGATACGCGACCGTCAGGGTATGTTACTGCGGGATATACGGAGACAGGGATGAGAGAAACAACAGGACAACCTTCCCCCCTCCTAGCCTTCCCCCGCTGGGGGGAGGAGTTGCGCTCCCTCCCCCAGCGGGGGAGGGTTGGGGAGGGGGTGTCGGAAACTGTCATCATAGGGATGGGTAACCCGCTGCTATCCGATGACGGGGTGGGGATAGCCGTTGCCCATGCCGTGGCGGAACACCTGA
>Ga0194037_1001822_pt1 | contig 14888 bp, 17 predicted proteins | sample JunL306m_MetaG_FD_148653 | JGI IMG/M metagenome (GOLD analysis project Ga0194037, IMG submission 148653) | Anoxic zone freshwater microbial communities from boreal shield lake in IISD Experimental Lakes Area, Ontario, Canada - Jun2016-L304-6m | ecosystem: Environmental > Aquatic > Freshwater >...
AAAACTGAATATACCTAGGACGATTGGCTCAGCGGTAGAGCACCACATTGACATTGTGGGGGTCACTGGTTCGATCCCAGTATCGTCCACATCATGGTGGCTCTCCTTTCCGGGTTTCTCGCGAGCGTCTCGCTCATAATCGCAATCGGTGCACAGAATGCCTACGTCATCAAACAGGGTCTTCTCCGTAGCCACGTAGCTCTGGTCGTACTTTTCTGTTCAGTCGCTGATGCCTTTTTCATTGTTCTCGGTGTTGGTGGCCTTGGAACTTTCGTGCAATCACAACCTCGAGCCCTTGAATATATCCGTTGGTTTGGCGTTGCCTACTTGACGTGGTTTGGCATCAAGAGCGTTCGTGCTGCTTTCTCAACGCAATCGCTTACAGTCGCTACATCTGAAAATCAGACCGCGGGTAAAGTCCTAATCTCGCTGATTACTTTCACATTCCTTAATCCCCATGTTTACCTCGACACAGTAATTCTCTTGGGCAGCATCGCAAATCAATTCTCGACCCATCGCTGGTTATTCGCGCTCGGGGCATCTACGGCCAGCGTTCTCTGGTTTACAACTATCGGTTTTGGGGCGCGAGCCGCGTCGAAATATATGACCCGACCGATCTTCTGGAAGATTCTTGATTCTGTCATCGCGGCAATTATGTTCTCAATCGCGATTACTTTAGCTTTCTATAAATTTAGTTAGCGCTCTTTCGGCTTAAGTAGAGAATCCCTAGGGCAACCGTTGCGATTCCAAGATAGCTCTGAACGACCAACTTTTCACCAATGACGACAGCAGCTAATACCGTCGCTGTAGCCGGCTCGGCTAATACCACCGTAGCTGCCAGGCTGGATTCGATCCGCTTAAGACCGAACATAAAGAGGATGTAACCCACTGACGTTGTAATGAGTCCCAACCATAAGACAGTAAAGAACCCTTTGCTCGTGAGAATCCATATTGGGCTCTGCGTAAAGAGAAAGGGGAAACTGACAAGTGCAGCAACACCAAAAGTTGTCGCTGTAAGCCAAATATCTTGCGCACCTCGAGCAAGTGATCGGCGGCAGACGACGTTAAAGACTGCAAAACCAAAACCAGCCAAAACTGCAAGGGCAACACCTTTTCCATTGAAGGATGCAATGCCATGCGCGGTTCCAACCAGAACGATTCCGAGAATTGTGATTGCCGTTCCTAAGTACCAACTCTTCTGGGGTTTCTCGCGCATCAAGACAAAGGCAACCAACGCTGACAGAGTTGGAGCAGCACCTAACGCCGTCACTGTTGCAATAGCGATACCGGTTGAATGCACTGCGCTAAAGAATGTGAGTTGGTACATGCCGATACCAGCGCCACAGATGATGAGATCTCGCAGCGGCATTCGAATCTCGCCACGGGTCTTCTTCTGAAATGAGGCGAAGATAAAGAGGAAGAGCGAACCACAGATCAGGCGCGCTGACGCAACGGCCACCGGTGAAATATCTGGAACTCCCAATTGCTGCGTCGTGCCCGTGGTTCCAAAACAGAGCGCTGCACCGAGGACTGCAAATATTCCAGCCCTCTGCTTGGTAGTACGCATTAGGCGAGGATACTCGTAGGATGCTCGCATGACCTTTCGCGCCGTGAAACCAATTGATGGAAGCTCGTACGGAGCAGAGATTGCAGAAAATACCAAAGCAGAAGTTGATTCGCTGATAGAGCTAGCTGCTGCAACATCGGCTTCACTTGCGCAACAATCTCCGGCTGAACGTGCCGCGTTATTACGCGCGATTGCCGCTGCGATTGAGTCAACCCGAGAGACTCTTATTGAAACTGCCTGCGCAGAAACCGCTCTTCCTGAAGCCCGTATCGCTGGTGAAGTAACGCGAACCTCAGTGCAGTTTGAACTCTTCGCCCGACTTGTAGAAAGCGGCAGACACTTAGCCGTTGTTATCGATAAAGCAGATCCGAATTACTCTCCTGCACCACGTCCTGATATTCGAAAGATGAATCAGCCACTTGGCGTTGTCGCAATCTTCGCCGCAAGTAACTTCCCACTTGCCTTCTCCGTCGCAGGCGGAGATGCCGCATCTGCAATTGCAGCAGGAAATCCCATCGTTGCTAAGGCGCATCCATCACATCCCAATACATGCGCCATTGTCGAGAAGGCCATCAAATCTGCACTCACGCAATGCGGCGTCTCGCCAAACGCTTATTCCGTTGTTCAAGGGACAAATCCACACATTACACACTGGTTGGCGCAACATCCTGCGATCACCGCTGTTGGTTTCACAGGCTCTGAAACTGTCGGACGAATTCTCGTAGAGCTCGGAGCTCGTCGCACCAATCCAATTCCGGTCTATGCCGAGATGGGAAGTCTCAATCCCGTATTTGTCACACAGAAGGCGATAGATGAACGTTCGGAGGCTCTGGCCAAAGGTCTAGTTGATTCAGCGCTCATGGGATCTGGCCAATTCTGCACAAAACCTGGCCTTATCTTCGCTCCCGCGGACTCAGCATTTATCGCAACAATGAAATCGCATTTAGCGAGCTTGAGCGTTGCTCCCCTCTTGAGTAAAACCATTGCAGATCGTTACTCGGCTGCAATTACTGCTCTTACATCGAGCGGCAAGATTGAGATTGCAACTGGTGTGGCACAGACAGAGGGTTTTGCAGCAACTCCCACAATCTTCTTTACAGATTGGCAAACCGCCTCAAAAAATAGCTCACTCCTCGAAGAACATTTCGGACCTACCACCGTGGTTATCACATGTGAGGAAGAGCAGTATCCAGAGATTGCATCTGCGCTGCATGGACAACTGACTGCGACAATCCACGGTACGGATGCAGATCGCGTTTCAGACCTGGTCTCCGTCCTGAAAGAGAAGGCTGGTCGCGTTATCTGGAATGGTTTTCCTACAGGGGTTGCCGTGACATCTGCGATGAATCATGGTGGTCCGTGGCCAGCATCTTCCTCATTCACCACATCTGTCGGAACTGATGCGATCTATCGATTTATGCGCCCGGTTGCTTATCAAGGATTCTCACAAGCTGCATTGCCAGAACCGCTTCACGATGCAAATCCTTGGTCGGTACCTCAAACAATCAATTAGACAATAAATCCATTAGGAAAAGGATCAGCAGGGTCGAGTAGCCAGGTTGCTTCACCCATTACCCAGGCACGGCCCGTAATCATCGGAACGATGGCATCAAAATTTCCCACTTTGGTATGTTCCTTGATTCTGCCCTGAAAATGCGAACCAATCCACGACTCATTATTGAGAACATCGCCATCTTTAAATTCACCACGAGCAACCATTTGGGCTAGCCGCGCACTTGTACCGGTACCGCACGGTGATCGATCAAACCAGCCAGGATGGATTGCCATCGCATTCCGCCAATGCAACGGGCCATCAGAGCCAGGGGCTATGAAGTCGATGTGATGACATATCGCGATATCAGGATTTTCTGGGTGCACAGGACGATTCTGTTCATTGATTGCATCAGAGATTGTCAGACCTAAATCTAGAAACTTCTGCCCGTTCTCACGCTTGAACTCAATACCAACACGATCAACCGGAACGATGGCGTAGAAATTTCCGCCGTAGGCCATGTCATAGGTCAGCTTTCCAAAACCAGGAACATCTACAACTTGATCTCGTGCGTAAGAAAAAGATGGGACATTGGTCATCGTGACATTCTTTGCTCGACCATTTTCAACAGCAACATCAACTACAACTAGCCCCGCAGGAGTATCTAGGCGAATAGTTGTAACTGGTTCAACGACGGTAACAAGCTTCTTCTCAACCAACGCAGTTGCAACTCCAATTGTTCCGTGCCCACACATCGGCAAGCACCCAGAGACTTCAATATAGACAACTCCCCAATCAGCGTCGGAACGTGTTGGCTTCTGCAAGATCGCACCACTCATGGCGCTATGGCCGCGTGGTTCATACATCAGCCACTGGCGCCAAAAATCCATGTGCTCCATGAAATGTAGACGCTTATCAAACATCGTCGCCCCTGGAATCTCACCGATTCCGGATGTCACAACACGAGTAGGCATACCTTCGGTATGAGTCTCAACGGTTGTAACGGTGCGAATGCTATTCATAGGTATTAGCGATTCTTAAAGTACGCCAACGCAACATCCATCTCGCGATGGATCTGCTCTTGTTCATGCTTAGGAAGAGGCAGGCGCGGCAGACGTGTTGGCCCTCCGTAACGGCCTACATGGTCCATTCCTAACTTGATAGCTTGAATAAATTCCTTCTTCGAATCCCAGTGGAAGACATCGTGCAACGCTGCGTACATCGGAGCAGCTTCTGTGAAGTTACCCGAAGTCGCGAGGTTGTAGAGCTCCATAGATTCTTTAGGAAGGGCATTGGGAAATCCAGCAATCCATCCAGAAATTCCCGCGGTAGAAAGCTCGAGAAATACATCATCTGCTCCGACGATTACTTCAATGCGCGGTGCCAATCTCTTAATCTGCCAGATGCGGCGGACATCGCCGGAAAATTCTTTAATCGCAACAACATTGGGAACTTCCTCTGCAATGCGTGCAACCAGTTTTGGTGTCAGATCTACCTTGGTATCGAAGGGATTGTTGTAAGCGATGATCGGAATTCCAACTTTGCCAACTTCTATATAGTGAGCCAGGACTTCATCATCTGATGCGCGGTATGCATTGGGAGGAAGCAGCATGACGGCTCCGGCTCCTGCCTGCTGTGCGTGTTCTGCCCATTTACGAGATTCTGCTGCACCGTAAGCGGCTACTCCTGGCACAACCGAAAATCCTTTTGGTGCGGCAGCTACTGCAACTTCCACCATCTTGGCGCGCTCTTCAGCTGTAAGTACTTGGTACTCACCCAATGATCCATTGGGAATTACTCCGTGAGTTCCATTAGCGGCCAGCCATGAAACATGTTCAGCGTATTTGTCGTAATCAATTGAGAGATCTGCTTTGAAAGGTGTTGCCGTTGCAGTGAGTACGCCATTCCATGGATTAGTCATGTTGCACAAGGTATCCCTTAAAGAGCATTTTTTCCATCAGCCAGTTGTCCGAGCGAGATTGGAGCGGCAGTCGGTCGATTACTCGCTGCGATTCGCTCGTTATCTGAAACCGCACATCGAGTAATACCCGCGACAATCTCTGAAACGCTACGCGAACACATGCGACCTTGACAGAGGCCCATACCGGCACGAGTGAAGAGCTTCGATGTACGCGAGTCCTCGGCACCAAGTTCGCTGACCGAATCCCTAATTTCTTGTGCAGTCACTTCTTCACAACGACAGATAATCGTCTCGGGCGCTAGCCAGCTGCGCCATCCGTCTCGCACTGGATAACTTCGTTTGAGAGCGTCAGCAAAGCGCTGCTTACGGGCTCGCTTTTGTAAAAGCGATCTCGCAATCTTCTGGCCCGATGCAGCAAGACCTGCAATTTCACCTTCAATAAGTGAAAGGTCTGCTCCCCCAATACCTGTTGCTTCTCCCGCAATCCAGATATGCGGCTGCGAACTCTCTTGGTTTGTATCGACGGTAAAGATAACGGCTCCGTCGGAGTCCACTCGCTGCGAACATCCCAAAATCCCGCCGAGTGATACATCGGGAGTAAATCCCCATCCGACAGCTACAACATCTACATCCACGGTGTGCGAATTCTGATACGTGATTTCGAAACGTGAATTGATGCGCGAAATCGTCGCTCTTCCATTATTGAAATTTGTTACTGCTCTTCCATAACGCGGCGTGATCAAATATTTACGAAGTAATTTTGCGTAATAGAGCAGCTCTGCGAATTTAGAAATGTTCTCAAGTAACGCTCGCGGCGAGAGCGCCCACCTCAAGGGGTTGTGTGCATCAAAGAGCCCTACGATCTCAGCGCCGGCCTCAGCAAGTCCTGTCGCCACCGGTAAGAGAAATGGACCAGTGCCTGCAACGATTACTCTCTTGCCCGCAATAACTCCATGCCCCTTCAGAAGTGATTGCGCAGCACCAGGAGTCATAGAACCTGGTTGATCCCAACCTGGAAATGCAAGTGCTCGGTCATAGGCGCCAGTAGCAAGAATTACTTTCTCGGCTATGAGCGAACTCTCACTTCCTCCTTGCAAGTAATTAACTCTGATTAATTCGCCTTCCCGTTGCGCACTCCAGACAGTTGCTTCCGAAATGTAGGTAATCGAATCTGCAGCAAGTACTTTTGCGAAGAGTTTCTTGCCACGATCGCTGCGATAACCCGTAACTGTTGTGCGATGCCGCCAATACTGACCACCTATACGAGACGCGGAATCCAATAGCGCAACCTCAGTGCCATTGCGTGCTGCCGCTTCGGCTGCCGCTAGCCCCGCCGGCCCTGCGCCAATCACGATAATCACGGTGCGCTCTCCACTTTCATTCCATCTTCTGCCTCAATAAGGCAGGCGCGCTGGTTTGCAACCCCATCGATTACCACTACACAATCGAAACAGATTCCTATTCCGCAAAATATTGATCGTGGTTCGTTGCCGAATCGGGTCGTTCTGAGAGTTCGTTGATCTGTTGCAATGAGCGCAGCAGCAACGCTCTGGCCTGCTTCGCACGAAATAGTGGAGCCATTGAAGGTAAAAGAAATTGGCTGGGTCATGCCCGCACCGCCGCAAAACGCTGTGGTGAAAATGGTGCACCATCCATAAAAGATTCCCGCCCAAGGATGGCATCGGTAATGAGAGCTGCAGATCCTGGCGCTAAACCAATGCCCGCACCTTCATGTCCAGCCGAATGCCACAAACCTTTTACTTTTGCATCTTCACCAATCACGGGCAGATGATCGGGCGCATATGGTCTAAATCCGCGATAGGCGCGAAGTAACGCTACATCGCGCAGGATAGGAAAGAGCGATGTTGCTTGCTGCGCCAAAGTTCGCAGGATCTCATAATTCATCGAACCATCGAATCCAATGCGTTCTCTACTTGCACCAATCAAGATGGTGCCACTGCGCGTGCCTTCGACGACGGTACTCGTCTGTAAATCCGCATCGCTACTTGCGACATTGGCGACATAATCAGAGTCATAGACTTTGTGAAAGATGTACTTCTGTGTCGGTTCTGTAACCAGGATAAAACCTTTACGCGGCGCAATTGGAAGGTGCGACCCAGCAAGTTCGGCTAACTCTCCTGCCCAGGTTCCGGTTGCATTGACAATGATCGGCGCCTTAAAAATTCCGCGGCTAGTCTCGATACCCGCTACCGCACCATTTTCTACAATAATCCGAGTCACTTTGGCTTGCGAGATAAACGCTCCTCCACGTTGCACGACGGTGCGAATGACGTGAGCTGCAGCAAGCATCGGTTGGCATTGTGCATCTTGCGGATAGAAAACACCCGATGAAATATCTGGATGCAGGTACGGCTCTAACTCATGCAGACGTGATTGGCTACATTTTTCAATGTCGACCCCATGCTGACTCTGTTCTGTTGCAAGTTTCATCAATGGTGCATCATCGTGCCGCGCAACAACCACGCCACCTTTAGCCTCTAGTTCGAAACTGTCGCCGACATCCTCTTGCATCTCAAACCATAAATTGCGCGAGTGCAGAGCCAAGGTGAGTTCGGGACCAGGATCCTTATCTGAAACGAGAATGTTTCCTTCGCCTGCTCCGGTAGTACCACTGGAGACTGCGCCGCGATCGATTACCAGAACTCTAAGTCCAGCATTGGTCAGTGATAACGCCGATGCCGCCCCGACGATACCTGCGCCAATAACTATCGCATCGGGGTTTTGCATAGGTGAAGTCTGCTCTACTTCGTGATTTGTCGCGAGATGTCAGCGAGCGATTCCTCAGTAGCCGGTGCAATATCCCACGGCTTATGCAGGCCATCGTTGCTCCAACGAGGAATAACGTGCATATGCAGATGAAAGACCGTTTGCCACCCTGCTTCACGGCTCATTTGAAAAATCGTTGTGCCTTCTGAGCCAAGTTTCTCCGCCAAGAGATCGGCTACCTCTTTTGATGTTGCAGCAACTTCTGCATAGGTAACAGCATCTGCTTCGTGAATATCTTTCACATGCTTCTTCGGAATCACGAGAGTATGGCCACGATTAGCAGGAAAGATATCGAGAAAGGCGTAGCACGTCTCATTCTCGAAGATTTTATGAGAAGGAATGGAGCCTTCAACTATCTTGCAGAAGATGCAATCTGACATGGTGTCACTGTAAGGCTTTGATTCTTTGACGCGCAATCTTCTGACTAGGTGATTCATGGCCCAACATGTAAGAGAGAAAATCGAGCAAGATTCGACTGATACGTAACCAGACCTTAGATTTCTTCTTCAATCCCAAGACTGTCAGAAATGGTTCGTCAATGGTGGAAATCGCCGCATTGGCGAGGATGCGATAGAAGAAGAGCCCACCCTTAGAGAATGGCGGCTTGAGAATAAATCCCACAATCGGTGGTGTCATCGCAATTCGCGTTACTTCTTCGCGCGCAAAGCTATCCATGACATCTCTTAACTCGCCTTTGGAATGAGGAGCGCGATCCAGCCCCAAGGGAATTGCGCTCTTCGCCCATTGGCTCACATATCGATCGGCTCCTTGCGGCAATTCATATCCGAGCTCTTCATGCGCCCGCAGGAATGAGTCAGTAAATGCGCAATGCACCCACAAGAGAAAGCGTGGATCTGCTGCACTATACGAAGCCTGCGCGCCAGATTTCTCTTCATAACTTCCTTGAACACGTTGATGCATCTGACGAACGCGTCTTGCTTCAATCTCAATTGCTTCAGTTGAACCAAAGGAGGTAATCGTTAACCAACGAGTCGTGCGTTCAAGTCGACCTAAAGGATCTGTGTCATATGCCGAGTGCTCGGCAACTCCTGTTAACGCGGCCGGATGTGCTGCCTGCATGAGTAACGCGCGAATTCCTCCAACCAACGTTGCGATGCATCCATGTACTTCCCAGACAGCGCTATCGGGACCGAAGAGCCCCACATCATTTCCAATGGCCATTTGTTGCGACCATGCTGGTGCGCCGGTCGGATCCCCTGAGACTGTCTTACGAAAAGCGTCGGCAGCCTTATTTCCACCTAGTACGCCCAGCAGCTTATTCACGCCAGAATCTTAGATGGAATTTATGCGGTGGTTGACTGTGAAACTATGAGTGCGATTCGATAAAGAGTCGTGAATTTTCGAAGATGATCTCTTGGTCATAATCAAGAGTTGCCACGTGATAGCTGTTGACTAGCTCAATCCGGTTCTTCTCGCGAGATCCGACCCCCGCCATAATGATTTCAGTATTAGAGACAGGCAGAGTGTGGTCTTCGACGCTATGAAAGAGCTGCAATGGAGCAGTTACATCATGCAAGCGCTTTCGGGTATAGGAAAGCATCTTGAGAAGTTGATAGACACCTACTGCTGGCAATGAGTCATATCCCCATTCGGTAATACCTGGGCGTTTAATGTCATCACCAACAGAATCACGCATCTTTTGAAAGCGCGAGATAACCCATGCCAGTTGATGAGGAACCAACTTCACGTGGATCATGGGATTAACCAGAATGATTCCGGCGAGTTCTTTGGAATAACGAGTAGCAACATTGAGAGTAGTTCCACCACCCATAGACAAACCACAGATAAATACCTTGTCGCAACTTTGCAGAAGCACGTTGAGATCGTTCTCAACTTTGGCTGGCCACTCTTGCCATTTGACTTGATTGAGATCCTCGGGACGTGTGCCATGTCCCGGTAGCAATGGCACCATTACGGTGTAGCCACGTTGATTGAGGTATTCCGCCCATGGTCGCATCGATGCAGGTGATCCGGTAAAGCCGTGAACTAAGAGAATTCCAATCTTGGCATTGGCACCTTTTCCTTCAGCGCGCCAATCTTCCAAATATCCTGCCGGTGCTCCATGTACGCCCATGTACCCGAGGGTATTACTCATGCAATGTCATAGCAATCATCTACTGTTCATTCGTGGTTGACGATTCGGTGAATTCTTCGTGGCAGAGCACTCTGCAAGAGCTCGGTCAACCTCTCCAAGAGACCACCTTCGTCGTCTTCGATCTAGAAACTACTGGTGGAGCTCCGCATCTCGGGGCGGCCATTACTGAAATTGGAGCAGTCAAAGTTCGAGGTGGAGTAACGATCGCCGAATTCAAAACCTTTATCGATCCAGGTCATCCAGTTCCTGCCTACATCACTGAACTCACTGGGATCACCGATGAGATGGTCTTTCAATCCCCCACTATCAATCAGATATTTCCTTCACTTCTCGAATTCCTTGGAACCCCTGATTCAACTGTCCTGGTTGCACAGAACGCTCCCTTTGATTTGTCTTTCCTTACCTTTGCGGCGCGTGCACATGGCTATGAGTGGCCAAAGTTTCAGGTACTCGATACCGCCATCATCGCCAGAAAAGTATTGACGCGCGATGAAGTGCCTAACTGCAAACTTGGCACTCTCGCCGAATTCTTTGGTACTTCCACCACACCTAATCACCGAGCGCTCGATGATGCTCGGGCAACAGTTGATGTCTTTCACGGTCTTCTCGAAAGACTTGGCACTCACGGGATCTATACCCTCGAAGAGCTTGCCAATTTTGGAAAGCGGGTTAAGCGAGTGAAATCTCCTGAGTAAGTGCCGCCCACTTATTCAGCAATTCCGCAGCAGCACCTGAATCAACTGCCTGTTCTGCACGGCGAACACCAGCGGTAATTCGCTCCTTAATACCTGAATGCAAATCGCCTTCAAATGCTGCGATTGCCGCACCTGCATTGAGAATCACTGCATCACGAGGAGCACCGTGTTCGCCGGCAAAGATCGCTCGGCTGATTCGTGCATTCTCTTCAGCATCTCCTCCAACTATCGCTTCCAGTGGTGCATTAGCTAAACCAAAATCCTTAGCGTCGATTCGATCGCTCTTAATCTCATCGCGCCCAATAGACAATACTGAGGTGGTTGTGGCAAGAGTGATTTCATCGAGTCCATCATCGCCACGAAATACAAAGCCATCGCAGCCTTTCTCGGAAAGTACCTGCGCCATCACAAGATGCATCCGTTCATTTGCCACACCAATAGCTGCAGCTTGTGGTCGTGCCGGATTGGCCAACGGTCCCAAAATATTAAATACAGTTGAAGTAGCTAACTCTTTGCGCGCGGGGGCTGCAAAGCGCATAGCTGGATGAAATACCGGAGCAAAACAGAACCCAATTCCGAGTTCCCGCACAGTGCGTTCTACGCCCGCAGCGGATAGCCCTGGGACTACGCCCATCGCTTCAAGAAAATCGGATGCACCGGACTTCGATGAAACAGCGCGATTGCCGTGTTTCACCACTCGCGCGCCTGCCGCGGCTGCAATAACGGCGGCGGTCGTAGAAATATTAATAGTGTGTGCACCATCGCCACCGGTACCAACGGTATCTACCGCTCTTTCGGTAATTGAGATCGGAGTGGAGTGTTGATACATCTCAGCGACCAGCGCTCCTACTTCTTCGGAAGTTTCGCCCTTTGCCTTGAGTGAGAGCAAGAACTTTTTGATATTTTCAATATCGCTTTCGCCACCCAGAATCGCCCGCATGATTTCTTGGATTTCGGTGGTTTCTAGATCAAGGCCGGAATCCATCTTTGCGATAGCGCTATCCCAGAAACGTTGTTCAAGCGACATCGGATTTCCTAGCGATATTAGGCAGTTGTTGCCACGGTATGTGAGCGCAGCAGATCTGCAACAGTGTGCGACAAGGTGAATGGATCTACGGGATGCAGAACATTTGCTTCTGCTCTCGACCATGCCGCCAGCCATGCATCTTCTTTGCGACCAGTGATCACCATGACTGGTGGGCAGTTAAAAACTTCATCTTTCAATTGACGTGCGATACCGAGGCCGCCTTCAGGAACTGATTCGCCATCGAGGATGAATAGATCGATTGGGCTATCGCTGCCAGGCTTCTTCGCATCGACAAAGAGTCGCAGAGCTGCGGCAGTGGCAAATTGATGGATTACATGTTCGGCCATATCGGGTGCAACACGATTTCCCAACGCCCCAATAACTGCTTCGCGGACCGAAGAATCATCGGAGTACAAGACGATTGAGTACTTGCGCTCTCGAGCACCCTCGTTATGACTCATGGCGCAAAGTCTAATCGCCTGCCGAGCGATTGACTGACGAGAATTTAGAACGAATCTGCGTGACCCTTTTCACCTCATTTCAGCGGCGAATTCGACCTCGGCGACCCCGTCTAAATAGGTTAGTAAGCCCCTTTTCGGGAATAATGCCACCCATGACCAGCACCAGCGTGAGCGCTCACCACAAGATCACCCGCCCCAACTTGGTGGCTGTCGGAACTATCGTCTGGCTCTCTAGCGAACTCATGTTCTTCGCAGCGCTCTTCGCAATGTACTTCACTACGCGCGCAGTGCAAGGCCCAAAGGTCTGGCTCGAATCAACGGGAATTCTTAATGTGCACTTCGCTGCGATCAATACAACTGTTCTTGTCTTGTCATCAGTGACGTGTCAGTTCGGTGTCTTTGCCGCTGAGCGTTACCAAGCACGCCGCACCGGCTCACTCTGGAACTTTAAGAGTTGGGGAATGCGCGAATGGTTTGCTCTTACCTTCTTAATGGGTGGCTTCTTTATCGCCGGCCAAATCTACGAGTATGCATCTCTTGTCACTGAAGGGCTCACTCTCTCTTCTGCTGCATATGGTTCTGTCTTCTACATCGCTACCGGTTTCCACGGTCTCCACGTAACTGGTGGATTGATTGCATTCCTTATTGTGATGGTACGAATTTCCAAGGCTCGTCGCTTTACCCAAGGTCAAGCAACGACTGCGATTGTTGTCTCGTACTACTGGCACTTCGTCGACGTCGTATGGATTGCTCTCTTCTCTGCCATCTACCTGATCAAATAATTTAGAACTCCAACTGAAAGGAAAAACGTGAAGCGCCTCTCGCGTCTACGCAGACATCGTGCAGCAGGACCAATTCTTTTGATCTTCGCTCTCTTCACCATCGGAACTACCTTCCAAGTTGCGAGTGCCGTTAACAACGACACCACCACTGTTGCCGCACGATCTGCAACAGTGGATGAAGGAAAACAACTCTTCCTCAAGGGATGTTCTTCTTGCCACGGTATCAATGCCGAAGGCGGACAGATTGCACCTTCTCTCATTGGTGTCGGTGCCGCTTCTGTAGATTTCCAAGTTGGTACCGGACGTATGCCGATGGCGGATATGAGCACACAAGCGATGCGCAAGAAGCCGGTCTACAACCCAGAACAGGTCAGCGCTCTAGCTACCTATGTTGCATCCCTTGCTCCCGGACCAGCAGTTCCCAATGACTCTCTACTTAACTACGAACGCGATGGATCTATCGCCGAGGGCGGTCAACTCTTCCGTACCAACTGCGCCATGTGCCATAACTTTGCAGCGCAAGGTGGAGCTTTAACACAAGGTAAGTACGCACCAACTCTTATGGGCGTCGAACCAAAACATATTTATGAAGCGATGATCACCGGACCACAATCGATGCCGGTCTTTAGCGATAAGACAATTACTCCAGCAGAAAAGCTCTCGATCATTAAGTGGATAAAATCAACAGAAGCTGAACCACAATTAGCTGGTTCATCTCTAGGGCGAGTGGGTCCAGTAACTGAAGGACTGCTTGTATGGACACTCGGAATCGGACTGCTCATTGGCGTTGCAGTCTGGCTAGCGATGAAGGCGAGATAACAGATGTCTAACGAGATTGAACCGATAAAAGATCCGGGCTTGCCAGCACATGTTCATCGCAAAGCCGATAGCGATCCCATCGCAGCACAAAAGGCAGAACGACAAGTCGCCATTCTCTTCGGTCTATCTGCGCTAGGTACTCTTCTCTTAATTTTCTCTTACATTTTTATCAGGAACGATAAGTTCATCTTTATTCCGGTCATCGGTGAAACGGGTGCGCAACAACTTGGTCTCGGTATGGGAATGGCGATCGCGCTCTTCTGTATTGGTGCCGGTGCAATTCACTGGGCCAAGACTCTGATGCCTGATGAAGAAGTAATTGCACAACGTCACGAATTTAGATCTGACGATGAAGATCGCGCTGAATTTGTCAAGACAGTTAAGGCAGGTGCAGCGGCTGCAGGACTTGGACGTCGACCACTAATTAAGCGTTCCCTGGGACTCGCACTTGGTCTGTCAGGATTAACTCCACTACTTCTGCTTCGCGACTTGGGTCCGCTTCCAAAAGATAATCTGCAGAAGACTTCTTGGAAGGCCGGAACTCGATTGGTAACAGATCCGGGAGATCGACCAATTCGTCCAGAAGATTTAGAGGTAGGCGCTGTAGCGCAGACACTTCCGCAGTTGGCGCCCGGTGAAGAACGCACTTTGAATAACATCGGTAAGGATGCCGTTCTCTTAATCCGTCTTCGCCCTGAGGAATTTAATCTCGATGCCGAGCGACTTTCCTGGACTCACGAAGGCATCATCGCCTTCTCCAAGATCTGTTCACATATGGGATGCGCCGTCGCCTTGTATGAGCAACAGACCAAACATCTACTCTGCCCATGCCACCAATCAACATTTGATGTGACACGTGCTGCCAAGGTTATTTTTGGACCTGCGGCCCGACCACTTCCGCAGTTAAATATCACCGTGGATGCCGAGGGTTACCTCGTCGCCCGCACACCATTTACTGAACCTGTAGGACCTAGCTTCTGGGAGCGCTCATCATGACAGCACGCGAAAGAATCGCCGGAAACGTCGCAGGATATGTAGACGATCGCACAGGCGCGGCAAAGTGGATGAAGAAGAACCTCACCAAGGTCTTCCCTGATCACTGGTCATTCCTTCTCGGCGAAATCTGCCTCTACTCATTCGTGATCTTGCTTCTCTCCGGAACTTTCTTAACTTTCTGGTTCGATCCTTCACAACGTGAAGTTATCTACGATGGTGGATATC
>Ga0194037_1001823_pt1 | contig 14874 bp, 12 predicted proteins | sample JunL306m_MetaG_FD_148653 | JGI IMG/M metagenome (GOLD analysis project Ga0194037, IMG submission 148653) | Anoxic zone freshwater microbial communities from boreal shield lake in IISD Experimental Lakes Area, Ontario, Canada - Jun2016-L304-6m | ecosystem: Environmental > Aquatic > Freshwater >...
CGCCCTTATAAAATAAGCTCTATAACATTGGACTTTCGATGTTGGGCGTATGCAATACGCCCCTACGGTGTTTTTTATCGTTTCCACGCCGATAAGAAACTTGTGTAGTTACCTATGGTTTTAGGGGTGACAGATTCGCCTAGTAATCCGATGTCCCAAAATACAGGGCAAATTTGTCGCCCTTACAAATGCTTAACTTTGAGTAACGAGGGTTGGTGCGGGATAGTATCCAGGGCTAATGATATCGTTTTTGATGATTATGAAAAATACTTTCACAGTCTCGCTAGCGCATCCACCAAGACAATGAATGGTATAAGACACTTAACAAATTAATAAACTAACCGATTTCGACCTAAACGGTGGATGCGCTGACGCTTATCCACCCTACAATATTATCGCTTATCCACCCTACAATATTATTAGGTCAGCTTAATTAATCTGCTATTTCATATTGATCCCTAGCATCGTCTACGCGATCACGTAATTCTTTGCCAGGCTTAAAGTGAGGAACATGCTTTTCAGACAAGCTTACAGACTCACCTGTTTTTGGATTTCGGCCAATTCTAGGAGGTCGCTTATGCAGAGAAAAGCTACCAAACCCTCTAATCTCAATTCTATTGCCAGTAGATAAAGCCTGATTCATTTTTTCAATCAAACACTTTACAGCGAGCTCTACCTCTTTCAATGCTAAAAGGGGTTGTTTTTTAGCGAGCGCTTCAATTAACTCTGATTTTGTCACATATTATCCTGTAAAAAAACAAGAGGCTCTGCAATAAAACAGAGCCTCTTTATTACTTGATTAATTTATTTTTCTAACTGCTTAAAAAGGTCAGCCATCGTAGGTGTTCCAACTGATTGTTGGGTATGATCCTTAATGGTATGAGTTTCTTCATCTTGATCTTTTGCTTTAATTGACAATGAGATCGACTTGCTCTTCTTATCAACACCGATGAATTTAGCCTCAAGTACATCGCCTTCTTTCAGTAAAGTACGAGCATCTTCAACGCGATCACGTTGAATTTCAGAAGCGCGTAAATAACCTTCAACATTATCAGCTAATAAAATAATTGCGCCTTTAGCGTCAACTTCTTTGATAGTACCTTTTACCAAACTACCTTTTTCATTGGTCGCTAAGAAATTTTGGAAAGGATCTTGTTCTAACTGCTTAATGCCTAGAGAGATACGTTCACGCTCAGAATCTACCGCTAAAATAACAGTTTCTAATTCATCACCTTTCTTAAACTCACGTACTGAGTTTTCGCCATCATCTGCCCATGAAATATCAGACATGTGGACTAAACCATCAATACCGCCATCTAAGCCGATGAAAATACCGAAATCAGTAATAGATTTGATTTTTCCTGAGATTTTATCGCCTTTGTTATGAGTTGCTGCAAATTCATCCCATGGATTAGTTTTGCATTGTTTCATACCTAAAGAAATACGACGACGCTCTTCATCAATTTCGATAACCATAACTTCAACGTCATCACCTAACTGAACTAATTTAGATGGATTAACATTTTTGTTGGTCCAATCCATTTCAGAAACGTGAACCAAACCTTCAACACCCTCTTCAATTTCAACAAAGCAACCATAGTCGGTTAAGTTATTTACTTTACCGAATACACGTGTACCGGCTGGGTATCTACGAGCAATGTTTTGCCATGGATCTTCACCCATTTGCTTCATGCCCAATGAAACACGGTTTTTATCTTTATCGTATTTCAAGACTTTAACTTTGATTTCTTGACCGATTTCAACACATTCAGATGGGTGACGTACGCGTCTCCATGCCATATCAGTAATATGTAACAGACCGTCAATACCGCCCAAATCAATAAACGCGCCGTAATCAGTAAGATTTTTAACAACACCGGTAACTACTGCACCTTCTTCCAGTGTTTTCAGCAATTCTTCTCTTTCTGCGCTGTATTCTTTTTCTACAACCGCACGACGAGATAAAACAACGTTATTACGTTTCTGATCGATTTTAATAACTTTGAATTCAAGATCACGATTTTCTAAGAAAGTCGTATCTCTGATAGGACGAACGTCAACTAAAGAACCTGGTAAGAAGGCACGCAATGCGCCAACAGATACTGTGAAACCGCCACGGACTTTGCCAGTGATTTGACCCACAATAGTGGCTTCTTTTTCAAATGCAGTTTCAAGTTCGAACCAAGCTTTATTTTTCTTCGCTTTATCTCTAGAAAGAAGCGTAGCGCCTAAACCATCTTCGAACAAATCCAAAGCAACTTCAACTTCATCGCCAATTGAAACTTCCAATTCACCAGCGTTGTTTAAAAATTGCCATTTAGGAATAACGCCTTCAGATTTAGAATGCGTACTAACAATAACCATGTCATTTTCAATATCAATGACTGTACCGATCAACATGGCACCAGGACTCATCTTAGTTCTGGTTAAACTTTCTTCTAGTAATGCAGCAAAGCTTTCGCTCATTTTATTATTTCCCAAGCTTATCGAAACTCGAACAAGCCTTTTCTTTATCAAAGTTAAAAAAAACCACACTTACAAATAGTGTAGCCATATGAAAAATCCTTAACGGATTAAATTTAAAACCTCTTCAATGACTGAATCTATAGTCATCTCGGAAGAATCTATATAAAGGGATCCACTCGCCATAGCTAATGGAGCGGTTTCACGTTCCATATCGCGGCGATCACGAGCTTCGATCTCACTTTTTATTTCGGCAAGATTAGCATCAATTTCTTTTTCTTTCAACTGTTTATATCTTCTTTCCGCTCTTTTTTCTGCGCTAGCAGTTAAAAATACTTTATTTTTAGCGTCTGGAAAAACAACCGTACCCATATCTCGACCATCAGCAACCAAGCCAGGCAACTGCCTAAAATCTTTCTGCTTCTGCAGCAATACCGCCCTAACTTCAGGTATAACTGCTATTCGAGAAGCGATATTTCCAGTACTTTCAAGCCCTAACTGATCAGTAATATCTTTGCCATTAAGCTTAACTATTAGGGTATCGCCACACTCGAACTCTAACACCATAGATTGCGTTACTTTAATAATGTCACCGATATTAGCCAAATCAACAGAAGCATTTTGAATCGCAATAGCCACTGATCTATAAATAGAACCGCTATCCAAATAATGCCAGCCTAGTTTTTTTGCCACTAAGCGACTAACAGTACCTTTACCCGCCCCACTAGGACCATCTATCGTTAAGACAGGTGCTAGCATTAAGACTCCTCACAAACCAAAGCTAAACCTAAGCGATGCACCAAATCTTTGAATTCAGGAAAAGAGGTATTCACATTAGCACAATCTAAAATAGTGATATCTGCATTAGCACGTAATCCAGCTATAGAAAACGCCATAGCAATACGATGATCACCATGTGAAGTCACTGTTCCTCCACCTATCGCACCACCTTGAATAACCATACCATCATGAGTCGGTTGCGCGTCTACACCTAATATTTGCAAGCCATCCGCCATCACTTGAATTCGATCTGATTCTTTAACCCTCAATTCTTCAGCACCGCTTAAGCGCGTCTGACCTTTTGCGCAAGCAGCGGCAACAAATAATACGGGGAATTCATCAATCGCTAAGGGCACCAATGCTTCAGGAATATCAATACCTGTTAACGGACTATAAACTACATGTAAATCAGCGACTGGCTCACCACCGACAATACGCTCATTCAACACTTCAATATTTGCACCCATTAAACGTAAAATATCAATCACGCCAGTACGGGTAGGATTGATTCCCACATGCTTTAGCAATAAATCAGAACCTGGTGCAATTGATGCGCCGACCAAAAAGAAAGCCGCCGAAGAAATATCACTAGGCACATCAATATCAGCAGCTGTTAACTTACCCTCAGCGGTAATACTGACCTTGCTACCCTGTTGTTTAACAGGATAAGAGAATCCTGACAACATACGTTCGGTATGATCACGAGTAGGCGCTGGCTCAGTCACGCTAGTCTCTCCAGCAGCATACATACCGGCCAACAACAAACACGATTTTACCTGCGCACTAGCCATAGGCATTACATAATCAATGCCATGCAACTGACCTGCCTTACCAGCAATGTAAAGAGGTGCAGTACCATTTTCGGTCGCTTTTATATCAGCACCCATTAGTGCTAATGGCTCAGTAACTCGCTTCATGGGTCTGCCAGATAAAGACTTATCACCGGTCAACACTGAATTAAAAGACTGCCCCGCTAACAATCCGCTCAACAAGCGCATGGAAGTTCCTGAATTACCTAGATACAAATCGTTTTTAGGTGCTTTCAAACCGTGTTTACCCACACCATGAATAGTCAAACAACCATCAACAGGCCCTTCGATCTCAACACCCATATCGCGAAAAGCTTGCAAGGTCGCCAAGGCATCTTCAGCCTCTAAAAAACCTTTAACATGAGTAACACCGTCAGCCAATGAACCTAGCATAATAGAACGATGTGACATAGACTTATCACCCGGTACTCGCGCTTCACCCTGCAACATCCCGCCCGGCTGAACTTTAAATGTAATTATTTTAGTCATATTACCTTCAAACTGATTAAGAAAGCGCTGCCTTGCAGTGTTGGCATACGCAAAGATTTCAAAAAGCTGCTGGCCATCATCATGTTCCAACAGAGACTGTATTTTTTCGAGCTGTGCTCTGGTTTGTTGCAGTAAAGGGATAATTTCATTTTTATTTGCTAAACAAATATCTCGCCACATTGTAGGGTCGCTAGATGCGATCCGCGTAAAATCTCTAAAGCCACCTGCCGCATAATTAAAAATCTCATTTTGCTCATCTTGATGACCCAGCATCTCAACTAAAGCAAAAGCCAGTACATGTGGCAAATGACTGGTTGCCGCCAATATCGCATCATGCTTCTCCACATCCATCAAAGACACTTCAGCACCACAACGTTCCCAGAAGCTTCGTATTTGTTGCAATGCATCTTGGCAAGTATGATTAAGTGGTGAAATAATCAAACGCTTATTAACGAACAAATCATCAACAGCCGCCTCAACCCCACTTTGCTCGCCACCAGCGATAGGATGTGCCAATACAAAATTACTAGGCACTACACCAAAAACTCTCTGCGCTGCAGCAACGACACTGCCTTTAGTGCTACCAACATCGGTATAAATTGTGCGATCTGACCAAACAGGCTGCAACAAAGCAAGTATGCTTTCAATAGATTCAACTGGAGTAGCAATAACGACACAATCGGCATCTTTTACTGCCTCCTCTATGTGCAGAGTGTAATTATCTATAACACCTAAACGCTTTGCAGTTTCTAAGTTTTCAAGATCCTCTAAACGACCATAACCAAGTATATTGTTACTTAAAGCGTTTATTCTGGCTGCACGGGCGACTGAGCCACCCATTAAGCCAACACCAATAACACAAAGTTTATCGAACATCAGCCAATATTTCAGTTAACGCATCAAGAAATAACTGATTCTCTGTTTTTGTGCCTATGCTGATGCGCAAATGATTCGGTAATTCATACACACCTACCGGCCTAACAATAACGCCCTTGCGTAGCAAAGCTTCATAAATGGGCATTCCAGCTTGCTTCAAGTCTACTAAAACAAAATTTGCTGCTGAAGAAATCCACTCTAAGCCTAAAGCTTTAAAACCATCGACTAATTGCTGCATACCTTGGGTATTAACTGAAATAGTGTCTTGCAAATGCTCATCATCACTCAATGCCGCTAAGGCTGCCACTAAAGCCAAATTATTATTATTAAAGGGTTGACGCACACGATTAAGAATATCGGCCATTTGAGGACTCGATAAACCATAGCCAACGCGTAATCCAGCCAAACCATAAGCCTTAGAAAAAGTACGAGTAATCAATAAATTAGGATAGTCTTTTAACCAAGCTATAGAATTGATAGGCTCTGCACTATTAACAAATTCAAAATAAGCCTCATCCAACACACAAATACAGGTCTCTGGCAGAGCATCTATAAATCGCACCAAACTAGCTTGGCTCAGCAAAGTCCCCGTTGGATTATTTGGATTAGCAATAAATACCAAGCGTGTTTTTTCATTGACAGCCAACAGCATGGCATCCAGATCATGACCATAATTTAATGCCGGAACCACAACTCCCGTCGCACCAACGGCTTGAGTCACAATAGGATAGACCGCAAAGGCATGTTGCGAAAAAACTGCTTCATGTTCGGGCGTTAAAAAGGCTCTAGCCACCAACTCTAATATTTCATTAGAACCATTACCTAAGGTAATTTGAGTATCGTCTACTGCATATTTATTTGCCAGAGCCTGCTTTAATAAAAAACCACTACCATCAGGATAAAGCGCTAATTCAGACAAAGCAGAAGCAATAGCATCCAAGGCTTTTTTTCCTGGACCTAAAGGATTTTCATTAGAGGCTAGCTTGGTAATTTGAGTAAGCCCCAACTCTCGCTCTAACTCTTCAATCGGTTTGCCCGCTTTATAAGGTATGAGGCGCTGCACGCCAGCTGCTGCAAGCGTATAAATATTATCGGAATTATTCATGATTTTAATTAATAGAATTTAATGATTGCAAACACTACTTGCCATTTAAAGCACAGCTTTAGGATAAGATCCTAATAACTTAAACATCTTAACGTTGTCTTTAACGCTCTCCAAAGCTTCAGCAATAAGCTTATCTTCACTATGCCCTTCTACATCAATAAAGAACACATAATCCCATAAACCCTGACGTGAAGGCCTAGATTCAATTTGCACCATGCCTATACCATATTTAGCAAAAGGCTCAAGAATCTTATATAAAGCACCCGGTTGATTGCCGGTAGAAACAACTAATGAGGTTTTATCATTACCGGTAGGCGACGATAATTGTTGGCCGATAATAATAAATCGAGTGGTATTATTTGGCTCATCTTCAATATTCTTAGCAATGATTGCTAAATTATAAACTTCAGCAGCAACCTTACCCGCAATGGCTGCACTATGTTTATTATCTATGGCTAGACGTGCCGCTTCAGCGTTGCTATTCACAGCTGTCAAACGCGCATGAGGCAAGTGCTTATCTAACCATTGTCTACACTGTGCTAATGATTGCTGATGAGAATAAACATCGGTTATTTCATCGAGACTAGTTGCATGACCCATCAAATTTTGATGCACTCTAATCTCAACTTCACCGCATATTTTTAGCGGCGAAGTCAGAAAACGATCTAAAGTATGACTAATCACACCCTCAGTTGAATTTTCAACAGGAACCACTCCAAATTGGCAATACTCAGATTCCACCGCATTAAATATTTCGTTAATGGTAGTTGCCGGTATTGCTTTAACAGCATGACCAAAGTGCTTAAAGACTGCTTGCTGGGTAAAAGTTCCTTCAGGCCCTAAAAACGCGACATCCATTGGCTTTTCTAGCGCCAGACAAGCCGACATCAATTCTCTAAAAAAACCAGCAGCCACCTCATCAGAGAGCGGCCCCTGATTTAACTCCATAATGCGTCTTAATACCAATGACTCACGATCTGGACGATAAAAAGTACCTTGTTCGCCTTGAGCAATTTTGGTTTTAGCAACCTCTATAGCACAAGACGCACGCTGGTTGATCAACTGCAAAATCTTTTCATCAATTGCATCGATTTTGTCTCTTAATTCAGAAAGTGGGATCACTGAGGTCATGGCGTGGGTCTATATTGATACGTTGCAATTAATGAGTGCGTTCAAATTCAGCCATAAAATCTATCAAAGCTTTTACACCCGCTTCTGTCATCGCATTGTAAATACTTGCTCGCATTCCACCAACAGAACGATGACCTTTTAACTCAAATAAACCTTGTGCTTCGGCTGCTTGCAAAAAGGGCTTATCCAAACTCTCATCAGCTAAAATAAACGGAACATTCATACGTGAACGCACTGCAACATCAACCGGATTTGAATACAACGCTGATTGATCAATCGCTTGATAAAGCTTAGTCGACTTTGCAATATTATGTTGCTCAATCGCAGCAACACCGCCTTGAGCTTTTAGCCATTTCAACACTAAACCCACCAAATACCAATTGTAAGTAGCTGGGGTATTTAACATAGATTGGTTTTTTGCCTGTTCAGCATAATTAAATACCGAAGGCACTGCTTTACCGGCATGTCCGATCAAGTCATCTCTGACTATAACCACTGTTACACCAGCTGGACCCATATTTTTTTGAGTTCCCGCATAAATCAATCCATACTGACTAACATCAATATGACGCGATAAGATATTCGATGACATATCCGAAACCAAGGTTAAACCCTTAGCATCAGGAATATTTTGAAACTCCACACCATGTATAGTCTCATTAGACGTGTAATGTAAATAAGCCGCTTGCTCATCCAGTTCCCAAGTAGCTGCATCTGGAATACTAGTGAATTTAGACTCTTCAGAGCTAGCACTAACCAACACCTCACAATAACTTTGCGCATCTTTAACGGCTTTTTCAGACCATGCGCCTGTTTTAAGATAACAAGCCTTAGTTTTACCGTTTAAAAGATTTTGTGGTATGAATGAGAACTGTGCTGAGGCACCACCTTGCAAAAACAATACCTTATAATTATCAGGTATCGCCATCAAACCACGTAAATCGCTTTCTAACTCTTCAGCAATAATAGAGAAATGTTTGCCTCTGTGACTCATTTCCATCACTGACATGCCACTGTCTCGCCATTCCAACATTTCCTGCTGGGCTTGCAACAACACTGATTCTGGGAATGCAGAAGGACCGGCACTAAAGTTAAATACTCTGGACATAATTTTCTCGTCGTTAAATTTTAAAAAGGAATTCTTTAGCCATCTAGGTATTATTTTTCGCTGGTCATTACAACCATTAAGTGTTCATAAATACAGCAAATAAACACTAAAACACTGATTAAATCTATCAAAAAAAGACTAAGTAATTAAATGTTGGCTTACGCTACCGACACTATAAAAGTATTATGATTTTAGCATTCCCTTTTAAAAAAAGAGGTAGTGCAAAGCAAGAGGGCAGAGGGGGATTTCTTAAAATCATAAGCTACTAATGTTTTGTGATTATTTTTAATAGATTAAATCTCCCCTAACCCCTCTTTGTTAAAGAGGGGAAATCAAAGCAATACTTTCACAGTCTCTATCACTAAGCCAACCTACATAACTACTCTTGATCTATTTCATCCTCTGCATTAGAGACTAAATCTGCCGCATCAATAATCACTTCATTAGCATCTAATGAACTATCTAAATCTGCATCTTCTTCAATATCATCGATACCCGCCAAACCTTCAATGCGATCAACACCGATGACTTTTTCATTCTTACCTAAACGAATAATAGTGACGCCTTGGGTATTACGTCCGACTACCGAAATTTCGTCAACACGGGTGCGCACCAAAGTACCACCATCGGTAATCAACATAATCTCATCGTTATCATTAACCAATACCGCACCGACAACAGCACCATTACGCTCAGAAGTTTGTATAGCAATTAAGCCCTGCCCTCCTCGTTTATGGCAAGTAAATTCTTCTAACTTAGTGCGTTTACCATAACCATTTTCAGTAATATTAAGTACCGTACCTTCCGATGCAATAATCAAAGAAATGATTTTTTGGCCTGGATGCAAGCGCATACCGCGAACACCAGAAGCAGTTCTACCCATAGAGCGCACATCAGCTTCATTAAAACACACGGCTTTACCAGTACTACCGAACAATAAGACATTTTGCTGGCCATCAGTCACAGCAACACCGACTAAAGTATCGTCTTCTCTTAAATCGATAGCGATTTTACCGGTAGCACGTTGACGTTCAAACTCGGTTAATGGCGTCTTTTTAACAGTACCTGCTGAAGTCGCCATAAAAATAAATTTATTTTCAGTAAATTCACGGATAGGCAAGATTGCATTAATTTTCTCACCCTGCTCTAGCGGCAATAAATTAACAAAAGGCTTGCCTCGTGCAGCACGACTAGCCACTGGCAATTGATAAACTTTCATCCAGTAGACTTTGCCGCGTGAAGAGAAGCATAGAATCGTATCGTGAGTATTAGCGACAATTAACTTATCGACATAATCCAATTCTTTAGTCGCAGTCGCTGATTTACCGCGTCCACCGCGTCGTTGCGCTTTGTAATCGCTTAATGGCTGAGACTTAACGTAACCTTCATGAGACATGGTCACTACCATATCTTCTTCAGTAATTAAATCTTGCTCAGATAAATCCAACTGGTTTTTTATAATTTCTGTGCGACGCGCATCGGAATACTGATCTTTAATGGCAACCAGTTCTTCTCTGATAATTTCCATCAAACGGATGTCACTACTCAAAATAAACAAATACTCATCAATTTGTTCTAACAACTGCTTATATTCATTAACGATTTTATCTTGCTCTAAACCCGTTAAACGATGCAAACGCAAATCAAGTATGGCTTGCGCCTGTGTTTCTGAAAGACGATAAATACCTTCAAAAATACCAAACTCATCACCTAAATCTTCTGGCCTTGAACGACTCGCATCGGCGCGTTCCAATAAAGAAGAAACTAATCCAGCATCCCAAGTTCTTGCCAACAAGCCTTCTTTGGCTTCGGCAGGATTGCTCGCTGCTTTAATCAGCGCAATCATTTCATCGATATTGGCTAAAGCAACGGCAAGACCTTCTAAGATATGCGCTCTTTCACGGGCACGACGAAGTAAATAGATAGTTCTGCGTGTAACAATTTCGCGCCTATGGTTAATGAACGCACTAAGAATCTCTAGCAAATTCATACAATGCGGACGACCGTCCAGCAAGGCCACCATATTAATGCCGAAGACAGTCTGGAATTGAGTCTGCTTATAAAGATTGTTCAATACAACTTCTGGCACCTCACCACGACGCAATTCGATCACCATGCGCATTCCGTCTTTATCAGATTCATCACGCAAACCTGAAATACCTTCAAGCTTACCTTCCTTAACTAACTCGGCAATTTTTTCAAGCAAACGCGCTTTGTTAACTTGATAAGGCAACTCAGTAGTAATAATCGCTTGTCGACTACTGTCACCTATATCTTCAAAGTGACATCGAGCTCGCAAATAAATCTTGCCCCTACCTGTGGTATAGGCATTATAAATACCTGCAGCACCATTGATAAAAGCAGCTGTAGGGAAATCAGGGCCCGGAATATATTCCATTAACTCCAGAATACTAATATCCGGATTATCAATCATCGCCAAACAGGCACTGACCACTTCCGTCATATTATGCGGAGGGATATTAGTTGCCATACCCACGGCAATACCAGACGAGCCATTCACCAATAAATTAGGAACGCGAGTGGGTAATACTTCAGGTTGAATTTCTGATTCGTCGTAGTTAGGAATGAAATCAACCGTCTCTTTATCGAGATCGGCTAACAATTCATGGGCAATTTTTGCCATACGTACTTCGGTATAACGCATTGCCGCAGGAGGGTCACCATCAACCGAACCAAAGTTTCCTTGGCCGTCGATCAACATATAACGCATCGAAAAAGGCTGCGCCATACGTACCATAGTGTCATAGACTGCGGTATCACCATGAGGGTGATACTTACCGATAACATCACCGACGATACGCGCCGACTTTTTATAGGGCTTATTCCAATCGTTACCCAACTCACTCATCGCGTATAACACGCGGCGATGCACTGGTTTTAGGCCATCCCTAACATCAGGTAGAGCTCGGCCCACAATAACGCTCATTGCGTAATCGAGATAGGACTGTTTCATCTCGTCTTCGAGATTGACAGGTATAATTTCTTTAGCGAAGTTTGACATTGATCCCTAGATAAACAGTGTGCCGGAATACTTTATCGGCATGGTTTTTTGACTAAAATTAAGCGCATCACTTCATTCCATGCAATAAATGCGCTCTACAACTTTAAATAACACGAGATTATACCAAATAGTCAAAATTTTGATGATTAAATGTGACTAAAACTTAAGATGGGGCAGTTTAGCTTAATCGTTCACTTTTAGACAGGGCTCTCAAATGCAGACAAAAGGCCAAAGCTTAAAGGCGAAAAGTTAATTCCAGCATCTGTTTTAGCTGAAATTATCTCTCTTTAAGTAGCTATCTATTAATTTTAAGCAAAAACTTCGGCTAAGAAATTTTTCATAGTTTGCCATGAACGATGATCAGCAAGCGTACGATAAACCATGCCATTCTCAGGATCATTAGCTACTGGATTAGTAAAAGCATGAGCGGTATGTCCATAACAGTGCAATTGCCAATCCACACCCACCGAGGTCATTTCTTGCTCAAAAGCTAACACCTGATCAGGCGTTGCCAAGGGATCATCATGACCATGCAAGGCCAAAACTTTAGCTTTAGCTTTAATCGGCTTATCCAAACTATGACTGGGCGCATTCAACATACCATGAAAACTAACGACACCTTTCACATCAGCACCAGATCTAGCCAAATCTAAAACACATAAGCCGCCAAAACAAAAACCGATGGCGGCAATATTATGATCATCAACCCAAGGCAATAACTTAACCGCATACAAAGCCGCCATTAGACGTTTTTGTAACAACCCTCTATCTTCCATAAAAGGCTGCATCAAGGCTGAGTTTTGTTCAGGGCTCGTTCCGACTATACCTTTACCATACATATCAACAGCAAACCCTACATAACCCAACTCTGCCAGCTTTATCGCCTTTTCGGCTACAAAATCATCTCTACCCACCCAAGTATGATTAATTAAAACCGCTGGTCTACGTCCAACTAGAGCCTCATCAAAAGCAAAAAAAGCTTCCAACACCACATCCCCATCCATATAGCTTACGGTATTCGATATTATTGCCATGCTCTCACCTTAATTTATTGTAAATATTTAGTGCACATGCCGGAAACGCTTTACTCGCTTTCGCTAGCAAAGTCTTATTCCGGCCTACAAAAAACATAAATACTGTTGCTTATTTCAAACCTGTGGCCTTTAAGGACTCTAAAAAGCCCACCGATGCTTCTTCGATTAAATCTAATACCCGCTCAAAGCCATAAGTACCACCATAATAAGGGTCAGGCACTTCACGCACACCCAAATGCGGTGCAAAATCTAAGAAATAATGAATCTTAGCTTTATATTGTTCAGGGCAAGCATTCATTAGCACAGCATAATTATCATCATCCATCGCCAACAAATAATCAAAATCTTCAAAATCACCCATCACCACTTTTCTAGCTCGTAAATGCGCTAATTTTACATCACGCAACAGAGCTGCCTGTTGTGAACGTGAGTCAGGCACTTCGCCAATATGATAAGCATGAGTTCCAGCCGAATCGACTCTAAAAGATGCTTCTAAAGCCCTATCTTTGATAAGCTTTACAAAAACACCCTCAGCAGTGGGTGACCTGCAAATATTACCCATACAAACAAATAAAACTTTTATTTTTTCCATGACAATGCTGATTGACTAATGACTATTTAAAATTAAACACTACCTTGGTAGCCCTATTTTGCCGATGCGAAATGATAGCAATACTAAAGACACTGAGTCTACCATTAGAACTATATGACGATACACTTAAACACAAAGAACTTTCACAGGAATCTGCTTTAGTTGTATAGTTCAATCTCTTCCTATGCAAAGCCTTACAAGCAAACCTAGACCATTATCCGTTAACATTTAATTTTATAACTCCGAGGTGACCTAATGAACACATTAAAATATTCCGTTTTTGTAGCCTTAATATCGACTTTAATTTGGACTAGCGTTACTTTGGCGGCCGACAAAGTAGCTGGAGAGCAATTAGCTACTAATTGCATAGGCTGCCATGGCTCTATAGGTCATGGAGGACACGCTGATCATAATCCAGCGCCCAATCTCTTTGCACAACAACCCACTTATCTTATTAATCAGCTAAATGCCTTCAAATCAGGAACACGTAGCAATGGCATTATGAAAGCAATGGCCAGTAACTTAAGCGATGATGACATTAAAAATATTGCTGCTTATTTTTCCAGCGTGCCCGCCGCCAAAACAGAAAGTAATTTACCTTTAGCAAAAATCGGCAAAGAAAAAGCGAGCATGTGCCTTGGCTGTCATGGCTCTAATGCAGAAGGTAACGGTCAATACCCTAGATTAGCGGGTCAACGCGCCGACTATTTAGCCAATCAATTAGCTAGTTTTAAAGCCGGTATAAGAAAGAATGGTCAGATGCAAGCGATTGCCAATATGCTCAGTGAACAAGACATGCAAGCATTGGCCGCCTATTTTAGTGGTTTATAAATTGATAGCTTAGGGTGTAACGTCCACCCATAATTTAAATTTAACGGCGTTTTAAAATGATAACCCTACACGACAAAAGTTGTAGCAAAACCGTAGGCCGGAATAAGGCTTTGCTAGCGGAAGCGAGCAAAGCGTTTCCGGCATTGACTCTGCTCCTGTGCCGGAAACGCAACCACGCGCTACGCTTGGGTTGTCTTATTCCGGCCTACGACTGATTTAATTTTAGGAAAATCTCCCGTCCAATTAACAATGCCCTTTGTTTTTTAGGGATCACTCCTAACTCATTTAGCAACAGTAGCAAAACCGTAGGCCGGAATAAGGCTTTGCTAGCGTAAGCGAGCAAAGCGTTTCCGGCATTGACTCTGCTCCTGTGCCGGAAACGCAACCACGCGCTACGCTTGGGTTGTCTTATTCCGGCCTACGGCTGATTTAATTTTAGGAAAATCCTGCGTCCAATTAGCAATGTCCTTTGTTTTTTAGGGAACTTTCCTAATTCATTTAGCAACAGTAGCAAAACCGTAGGCCGGAATAAGGCTTTGCTAGCGGAAGCGAGCAAAGCGTTTCCGGCATTGACTCTGCTCCTGTGCCGGAAACGCAACCACGCGCTACGCTTGGGTTGTCTTATTCCGGCCTA
>Ga0194037_1001825_pt1 | contig 14862 bp, 14 predicted proteins | sample JunL306m_MetaG_FD_148653 | JGI IMG/M metagenome (GOLD analysis project Ga0194037, IMG submission 148653) | Anoxic zone freshwater microbial communities from boreal shield lake in IISD Experimental Lakes Area, Ontario, Canada - Jun2016-L304-6m | ecosystem: Environmental > Aquatic > Freshwater >...
GCCTTATTGGGTAATTTTTTATTGATGGGTATGGCTTCGATGGCGCAGCAAGCACCCAATAAAATTTTTAAAGACAAACAAGTAGTCACTATTAGCAAACAAAGTTTGCAAGATAAAATTAAAGGGGGCTGGGCTGGTCAAACCATTGGGGTCACTTTTGGTGGTCCTTATGAATTTAAGTTTTTAGGTTCGATGATTCAGGATTACCAAAAATTAGAATGGCCCGAAAATGCTTTTCAACACTACTTTGATAAGGAACCAGGTTTGTATGATGACATTTATATGGATTTAAGTTTTGTAGATGTGATTGAAAAATATGGGGTAGAAGCGCCTGTAGATTCTTTCGCTAATGCCTTTGCCAATGCAGCTTATCCATTGTGGCATGCCAATCAAGTGGGCAGATACAATATATTAAATGGCCTCAAAGCACCGGCTTCAGGTTATTGGAAAAACAATCCCCATGCAGATGATATCGACTTTCAAATTGAGGCCGACTTTGCAGGCCTGATGAATCCGGGTATGAGTAGCACCGCCTCTAAGTTATGTGATAAAGTGGGCCATATCATGAATTATGGAGATGGTTGGTATGGCGGCGTGTACATTGCTAATTTATATACCCAAGCCTTTGTTTCCAATGACATCAACTTTGTGGTGACAGAAGCTTTAAAATCAATACCAGCGCAAAGCACTTATTATCAATGCATCAGCGATGTTATCAAATGGCATCAACAATTTCCAAAAGATTGGAAGCGCACATGGTTTGAAGTGCAAAAAAAATGGACCAGCGATTTGGCTTGTAGCGAAGGCGTATTTAAACCCTTTGACATAAGTTCAAGAGTAAATTCTGCTTATGTGATTATGGGCTTGTTGTATGGCAATGGAGATTTTGGTCAAACCATGGAAATTGCGATACGTGCAGGTCAAGATGCCGATTGCAATCCTTCTTCTGCTGCTGGAATTTTAGGCGCCATCATTGGTTATGATAAAATTCCAAATTATTGGAAGAAAAACTTAAGTCAAATAGAAAACAGAGATTTTGTGTACACCAATATTTCTTTGAACAAAATGTATCAATTGGGTTATAAGCATGCCTTAGCCTCTATTTTAAAAAATGGAGGTGCTGTACAAGACAATGCTGTATCTATTATTTACCAAGCACCAGTGCCTGTTCAATTGGAACAATCATTTTTGGGAGTAACACCTAGCATAAGAAAATGGATTGGATGGAATAGTATTCCTTTAAAAGATACCTATACTTATTCATTCGAAGGGAATGGCATTATGATTACAAACGCTATGTCCAATGAGTTTAATGCAAGTACAGATTATGTATTCAAAGTAGAAGTTGATTTAGATGGGAAAAAAGAAATTGTTTCCATGCCTTATAATTTCAAAAAAAGAAAGACCGAAATATTTACTCAATTTGAACTTGCAGAGGGACCGCATCAAATAAAATTAACTTTATTGAACCCAACGACAATTGGTGACTTATTGTTAAGTGACATTGTTGTGTATTCAAATAAAAAAATCAATTAATGGGTCTTACAAAAATAATTGTAGTGGGTAGTGCCAATACTGATATGGTGGTTAAGGCAAAAACATTACCCTTGCCAGGGGAAACCATTTTAGGCGGTGAGTTTTTTATGAATGCTGGTGGCAAAGGGGCCAATCAAGCCGTGGCAGCAGCTCGCTTGGGGGGAGATGTTTTATTAGTGGCCAAAGTAGGGGATGATATTTTTGGAAAGCAAACCATTGAAGGTCTACAAAAAGAAAAGATCAATACTAGTTTTATTTTTATAGATAAGACTGCTCCTTCTGGTACTGCTTTAATCAATGTGAATGCGCAAGGAGAGAATTGCATTGTGGTGGCTCCTGGGGCCAATGCTAATTTATTACCCGCTGATATTGCCAAGGTGAAGGGTATGGAAGCTGCTCAAATACTTTTGATGCAATTGGAAATTCCAATAACTACCATCGAGCAAGTAGCTAAAAATGCCAAGCAAAATCATCAAAAAATGATCATCAATCCTGCGCCTGCACAAAAACTATCTGATGAATTATTGAATGGCTTGTTCCTCCTTACACCTAATGAAACAGAAGCAAGTATTTTAACTGGCATCCATGTAGTGGATGAAAAAAGTGCAGCAGAAGCTGCAAATATATTTTTAACCAAAGGCGTACAAAATGTAATTATTACTTTAGGTAAACAAGGTGCTTATTTTCAAAATAATGAGGAACATTTTTTAGTTGCCGCACCCGTTGTTGAAGCCCTTGATACCACTGCTGCTGGGGATACTTTTAGTGGAGCCATGGCAGTAGCTATCACCGAAGATAAATCCTGGAAGCAAGCCATTGAGTTTGCAGTAAAAGCTGCTTCTATTGCAGTGACCAGATTGGGTGCACAGGCTTCTGTGCCTTATAGAAATGAAATTGATTAATTACTTATCAACTTAAAATAACCTACTATGTTTATTGTAGAAAATTACTCCTTAGCTATTTTACTTTGTTTTGTGACCATGATTTGTTGGGGATCTTGGGCCAATACCACCAAGCTTACTTCTCCTTCCTGGCGTTTTGAATTATTGTACTGGGATTATGGCATGGGCATTTTAATAACTACATTAATTATTGCCTTCACACTTGGTTCAAATGGTGCAGCAGGAAGATCTTTTTTAGAGGACATGCATCAAGCGTCCAATAGCCATATCTATTCGGCCATACTGGGTGGGATAGTGTTTAATTTGGCCAATATATTATTGGTTGCTGCCATTGCCATTGCGGGAATGTCGGTAGCCTTTCCAGTGGGCATTGGTATTGCCTTAGTCTTAGGGGTGATAGTGAACTATATGGATCATCCAGCAGGAAGTCCTTTGTTGATTTTTGGAGGCGTAGCTTTAATTGTATTGGCCATCTTACTTAATGCAAGGGCTTATCAAAAATTACAATCCAATGCTTCAGAAAAAATTTCAAAAAAGGGTTTGATACTTTCTATTGTGAGTGGATGCTTGATGGGCTTGTTTTATAAATATGTAGCCGCTTCGATGGTCAACGATTTTAGTAATCCTGAAGCGGAGAAGCTCACGCCCTACACAGCGCTAGTATTTTTTGGCATTGGGGTAGTGCTTAGTAGTTTTGTTTTTAATAGTATTCAAATGAAAAAGCCATTTGTAGGCAGCCCAATTTTATTAGGGGCTTATTTTAAGGGCAGCCTCAAGGATCATTTGGTTGGCATTTTAGGAGGTGCCATTTGGTGCATCGGCATGTCCTTAAATATTATCGCCTCTGGCAAAGCAGGTCCTGCTGTTTCTTATGGTTTAGGCCAAGGGGCTACGGTCATTGCAGCCATCTGGGGTATTTATGTATGGAAAGAATTTGACCAAGCACCTCAAGGCACTAAGCGCCTATTGAATTTTATGTTGTTATTGTATATCGTAGGGTTGAGTTTGCTTATATTGTCTAAATAAGCAAGCGATACTTCAGGTTGGAAGGGCCTAACAAATTCGAGGCAACTGTTCTCCAGTTAAGTAGGTTACAATTCTTTTACCACCAATCCTACTTTTCATAATTACTTTGCCAGGATTGCTGGTGGTGACTTCTCCTATAATGGCAGCGTTCCTGCCATTATCATCGGCACGCAATTTTGCTAGAAATTCACTAGCAATTTCTTTTTTAACAACGGCTAAGAACAAACCTTCATTGGCGACATACAAGGGATCGAGTCCTAACATTTCACAGGCACCCTCTACCGCATCATTCACAGGAATTAAATTTTGGTCTAAATAAAAGCTTAGCTGTGTTAATTCGGCAATTTCATTCAATACAGAAGCAACCCCTCCTCTTGTAGGGTCACGAAGAAATTTAATATCGTTTCCGAAAGTTTCAATTAAATTTAAAATGGTATGGTTTAAATTGGCTGTATCACTTTCAACACTTGTTTCAAAGTTCAGTCCTTCTCGAATACTCATAATAGCAATGCCATGGTTGGCAATATTTCCACTCACTATGATTGAATCACCTGCTTCAATATGGTTGTGATGAATATTTGCTTTCGGATGTATGCTGCCAATGCCCGATGTATTGATAAAAATTTTATCTCCCTTTCCCTTTTCTACTACCTTGGTATCACCTGTCACAATCAAGACTTTTGCTTTATCTGCTGCATTTTTAATACTCACCAATACTTCCCAAAACTCTTTCATCGTAAACCCTTCTTCAATAATAAAGCCTAACGATAAATATTTTGGCATAGCACCACACATAGCAATATCATTGACGGTTCCATTTACCGCTAAGTCGCCAATATTACCACCTGGAAAAAAAATAGGAGAGATGACATAGCTATCGGTGCTGAAAGCCGTTTTGCCAGTAAGTTCAAATATGGCACCATCATGTTGTTGGTCTAAAATATCATTTTTTAAAATATCAAAAACACCACTTTGTAAAAATTTATGTGTGAGCAAACCACCGCTTCCATGCCCCATTGTAATTACATCAAAGTCAAATTTTGGCATGGGGCAACTCAAATTCATTTTTATTTTGCTTAACATAGTATGGTTGTAAAGGTTATTATATAGTAGTTCTTGCTTACTCATTGTTTTATTTGATTCCGTTTTATGTATATTTTATTCTACTATGGCTACATCTGCGCTAGCATAATGATAATAGGCAGCACAAGCACCTTCACTACTTACCATTGGGGCGCCTAGTGGATGCTCTGGCTTGCATTTAATACCAAAATTGGGACATTGCTTGGGCTTCATTAAACCCTTCATAATAGCACCACTGATGCATTCTTTGTTTTCTTCTGCAAAAGGAATATCTATCTTAAATTTCAATCTTGCATTAAAGGCGGCATATTCTTTATTTACTTCATAGCCACTAAGTGGAATATTCCCAATGCCTCTCCAAACACGGTCACTAATGGCAAACACTTGTTGAATGGTTTCTTTTGCCATCTTATTTCCTTCGCGTTGAACACTTCTAGCGTATTGGTTTTCTACTTTGTAAATGCCGGCTTCTAATTGATGCACTGCCATTAAAATACCTTGTAATAAATCTACTGGCTCAAAGCCTGTAACTACAATAGGACATTTGTATTTTTCGGCAATTGGATCATATTCATCAGTGCCCATGATGGTGCATACATGCCCGGCGGCTAAAAATGCATCAATCTTATTTTCCTCATCTCCTAAGATTGCTTCCATGGCGGGTGGCACCAATACGTGGGAAGCTAAAATGCTAAAGTTATTTATGCCTAATCTTGCAGCATGCACTACACTTAAAGCATTGGCAGGTGCTGTGGTTTCAAAACCAACTGCGAAAAACACCACCTGTTTCTCTGGATTGGCTTTAGCCAATTGTACCGCTTCTAAGGGGGAATATAAAATGCGCACATCTGCGCCCTCGGCCTTTGCTTCTAATAAACTTTTTTTACTTCCTGGTACTCTTAGCATATCTCCAAAAGAACATAAAATAACCTCTTGCTGCGCTGCTAAAAATAGGGCTTCATCAATTACGCTTACACTTGTAACACAAACTGGACAACCTGGTCCGTGCACCATGGTAATATTTTTTGGCAACATGTCTAAAATACCATTCTTTACCAGGCTATGCGTTTGGCCCCCACAAATTTCCATCAAGGTCCAAGGCTTGGTGGTGATGGCTTTGATTTCTTTTACATATTCTAGCACCATTTCAGGATCTCGATATTCAGATAAAAATTTCATATATGTTTTTTAAATAGTTGGAATTTCTAATTCTTCAACCTCCCCCATGTCTTTTAAATACTTAAAAGTTAGTTTGGCTTCTTCTTCATCCACCACACTAATAGCCACACCCACATGTACCAAAAGATAATCTCCAATTTTTGCTTCTGGTACCATAAACAAATTCACTTCTTTTTGAATGCCACCAAATGAAACCTTCCCAGTTCTAAAAGTTTCATCTAGTTGCCCAGTGATGGCTAATAATTTTCCAGGTATTGCTAAACACATAGTTTTATTTTTATTGAGTAGTTAATATTTTTTTATTTTGATCTTCTTTATTCAATTGCTTAGCTACTTTTTTTAAATCATTTAAATAATAGGCAATTTGACCAAGGGCTATATTTTCATCATTGGGACTTAGTTGTTGGTGGAAATACAATTTTTTATATTGGCCAGCATTTTCAATGAGTAGGTCTATTAATAGTGCATTTTGAAATACACCTCCACTAAAGGCTAGGCTATTTATTTTATAGACATCACTTAATTGAAAAATCAATTCTACTAAACTGTTCATTACTTTTCTGGCTATAAAATCTATTTCTTTTAAAATACTCAAATCCATCAACAATTCTTCTACAAAAGGTGACCAATTAATTATTGAACCTTCAATTTCAAAAGAATAATAAGCTTTGTGTGGGTAGGCCTGTCTTGCGATGGCTTCTAGTTTCATCACGCCCTCTGATTCATAACTAGTTTTATTGGACAAGCCCAGCAAACATACTATGCCATCTAAAAATCGGCCCATGCTACTTGTTTGAATAAGGTCAGTATTGTTTAATAATTGTTCGTAGTAGTTCCATTCTTGAGTTGTAAAATGTTTTTTTACAAGCACTTCTTGACCTATACTTTTTAATAAACTCAGCGCGGACAATCTAGGTTCTTTACTCATTTTATCACCAACTAATACTGGGAAATAGGATAGTTGTGCTTGATGCGAAATGGCATTGTCTTTAAATAGCATTAATTCACTTCCCCAAATTTGACCGTCCTCTCCATAACCAGTCCCATCCCATATAAAACCAAGGACGGAGGCAGAGGTGGTGAATAATTCATTTTCGGCTAACACTGCGGCAAAATGTGCTTTATGATGTTGCACTGTTACTATAGGCACTGATAAATATTTTGCTATTTCTCTACCAGCAATTGAAACAAAATAATTTGGATGTGCATCTATCAATACCTTTTTGGGATTTGCCTTAAAAATTTTGTGAAAATTTCTAAATGTTTGAGTGTAGGCTTCCTGTGATTCTAAATGACTTTGATCGCCTAAAAACTGACTAATGTACAAATGCTGCTGGTTGGTAAATGCAAATACACTTTTTAGTTCACCACCACTTGCAAAAATATTTTCGTTACCTGCATTAAGTGTGTTGGGAAAATAATTAGGGGCTAACCCTCTACTTCTTCTTAAAATAATTTTTTGTCCTAGCGCTGTATATTGAACCACACTGTCGTCCTGAGGTGTTAGAATTTCTCTATCATAGGTAAGTACTAAGCTTGCAATTTCAAATAAATTTTCAAGTGCATCCACATCTCTATAGATAATGGGAGTACCACTTATATTAGCACTGGTGGCAATCAATGGTTTGCCAAATGCAGAGGAGAGAATGTACAATAATGCAGCACTTGGCAACATAACGCCTAGCTTATCTAAATTTGCTGCAATCAATTTGTAGGGAAGAACTTCGTCTAAAATATTTTTTATCTTACATAAAACAATCGGAGCAGACACCTTGTTTAACTCGTTTTCTTCGAATGGTCTTATATTTAAAAAAGTTTTAGCCATTGCTGCATCTGTACACATTAATGCTAAAGGTTTTGACGGTCTTCTTTTTTTGAATCTTAAATTTTGAATGGCTGTAGCGTTGGTTCCATCGCATAATAATAAATAGCCCCCTGTATTTTTGACTGCCACTATTGACCCATTTTTTAACTCGTCTACAATCCTATTTAGTATAGTTTCATTTTCATGTGCAACGCATGTGTTAGAACTGTTAAACAAATGCATTGGAATGCTACAATTGGGGCAGCTATTGGTTTGGCTGTAATGCCTTCTGTTGTTGACATTGTTGTATTCTGCTTCACATGATGCACACATTACTATATTTTTCATGGTGGTATGCACTCTGTCATAGGGCAATTGATGAATGATAGAATACCTTGGTCCACAATCTACACAGGTCGTAAAAGGGTATAAATGCCTTTGATTACCAGCCTCCTGAATTTCTTTTTTACAATTGGAGCATAGGGCGTAGTCTGGAGGCAATAATAGGTTAGGCGCTTCAGCTGAATGACTACTTAGTATTTCAAAATCTTTCAATTTTGTCTGCTTAGTTTCCTCAATAAAACTATTGGTAATGATTGCATTTTTTGGCGCATTGCTAATGATGCGTTGAAGAAAATTTTCAGCCTCTGCTTGACTAGCATTCACTTCAATTTGAACGCCTTCCTGCCCATTGCATATCCAGCCATTTAAATTCATTTCTTTGGCTAATTGGCAAACAAGCGGTCTAAAGCCAACCCCCTGTACCAGTCCTTTGATATGAATTAAAAAATTTTGCATTAGGCCAGTTCTGGTGCCACCACTTTTGATTTAAGCCATTGATACCATTGATCTAAACCAATGCCTGTCGTACAACTTAGTTCAATGATGGTAAGGTTTCTATTAATTTTAAGTGCATTTTCTTTAACCTTTTCAATACTAAAAGGTACATAAGGAAGTAAGTCAACTTTATTGATGATGCAAAGGGTAGAGGTATAAAACATATCAGGATATTTCAAAGGCTTGTCATCACCTTCGGTTACACTTATAATCACCACTCTTTCTTTTTCACCTAGATCAAACATGGCTGGACAAACCAAGTTGCCTACATTTTCTATAAATAAAACTGAATTATTTTTTGGCTTCATACCTTGCAGCGCATGTAAAACCATGTGTGCATCTAAATGACAACCTTTTCCCGTATTTATTTGCGTTACTTTTGTTCCAGTGGCATGAATACGATCGGCGTCATTGGTAGTTTGTTGATCGCCTTCGATAACGCAAAATTCAAGCTGCCCTTTTAAGTCTGTCAACGTTTTTTCAAGCAAAGTGGTTTTCCCTGAACCAGGCGAACTCACTAAATTCATGGCCAATATATTTTTCGCATCAAAGTAGCCTTTGTTGCGCTCTGCCAATAAATTATTCTGATGTAGTATGTCTTGTTCAACATCCACAATTTTTGTTACATGACTATGTCCATGACCATGTTCATGACTATTGTCTTCTCCTGGAACATGCATGGTTACTGTTCCATCTGCATCGCATCCGCAAGTTGCACACATAAATATTATTTTAAATTAATTTCATTGCTCACTAGCATAGTTCACTAGCAAGCTTTTTACTTTGAGCTCTTTCCCTTTTTTGATGTTTAAAAAATGACCGCCACAAACAGGGCAAGCATCAAATAAATTTTTAATAGAAAAATCAATCATGCAATCCATACAGCCAGCCACAGCTTCTACATGGTTGATTTTCCGAACTGCATTTTGCAAGGGAGTATTTTTTATAGCTTGATTCCATGCAAACTCAAAAGAATTCGCTTCGATACCACTTAAGGTACCAATTTCTAATTCTATTTCTTCTATGTCAGTAGCGTCAGTACCTTGAATTTGTTTTTTTGCAATATCAATGATACTCATGACAATGGAAAGCTCATGCATTAGCTATTGTTGTTGTTTTTTTCTGCTATAACGTACTAAAACAATGGCCACTACAATAGAGCCTAATGTTACTATTGCATGCATCGGTTCTACTATATAATGAATGATGGTATATCCGCCTTCGTGTCCACCATGGCCAGGATGTGCCAATAATACTTCAGGTAAAAAGGCTACAAAAATCATTAAAGAAACAGCAATAAATTTTTTCATATTATTTGGTTTTTATACTCAATGATAATAAGATTCTAAAAAAACCGGCATGATTAGAATCATAAATAATAATGATATTAATCAGTGTTGTTAATAAGCTTAATTTTTAATTTAACATCAAATTTCCACAAATCTTCACCTTTAAATTTTTCAGCATGGATAACGAAATGCCTGAAGTTAAACAACCTACCTACTATGAAGAGGTAATAAGAAAAGGTTATAACCGTCGCGACTTTATGAAATTTGCTAGTATGATGACTGCCTTTATTGGGTTAGAAAAATCATCTATTGGGCAAGTAGCCAAAGCGATGGAGACCAAGTCCCGTATTCCTATCATATGGTTGCACTTCCAAGAATGTACTTGTTGTAGCGAAAGTTTTATTCGCTCTTCACATCCAATGGTAGCCGATATCTTATTGGATATGGTTTCTTTGGACTACACCGAAACATTAATGGCAGCTTCTGGTATACAGGCTGAGCAGTCATTAAAAAACACCATGACCAAATACAAAGGCGAATATATACTTTGTGTAGAAGGAAGTGTTCCATTGGCTGCAGATGGTGTGTATTGTATGATTGGTGGAAAAACATCTATGCAAATTTTGGATGAAGCGGCTGCAGGTGCCAAAGCAGTGATTGCATGGGGTAGTTGTGCCAGCAATGGTTGTGTGCAATCTGCAAAACCAAATCCTACACAAGCAACACCTATTCATAAAATTATAAAGGACAAACCTATTATTAAAGTTCCTGGTTGTCCTCCAATTGGTGAAGTAATGGCTGGAGTCATTGTTCATTTATTAACTTTTGGAACTATTCCTGAATTAGATAGAATTGGACGTCCTAAAGCTTTTTATAGCAAACGCGTTCACGATACTTGTTATAGACGCCCTTATTTTGATGCAGGTTTATTTGTAGAAACATTTGATGATGAAAATGCTAGAAAAGGATATTGTTTATATAAAGTGGGATGTAAAGGACCTACTACTTATAATGCTTGCGGTGTTATGAAATGGAATGGAGGCACAAGTTATCCTATTCAATCAGGGCATGGCTGTATTGGTTGTAGTGAAGAAAATTATTGGGACAATGGAAGGCTCTACGATCGTGCTTCTGCTTTTGCAGGATTTGGTATTGAATCAGATGCCGATTCCATTGGAAAAATTGCATTAGGTACTACTGCTGTTGCTATAGCAGGACATGCCATTGCTACTAATATTGGCAAGAAAAATAGTATTCACGATTTAGAAAACGAAGGAAAAGTAAGCGAGCACGAATTACCATCCTAATTAATCAAACTTACAATTTATTTTATGAGTAAAAAAAGAATAGTAGTTGACCCTATTACAAGAATAGAAGGTCATTTACGCGTCGAAGCAGATATTGAAAATGGTAAAATTGTTGATGCGTATAGTAGTGGTACAATGGTTCGTTTGCTTGAAGAAATTTTAAGAGGAAGAGATCCGCGTGATGCATGGGCCTATGTTGGCCGTGTATGTGGCGTATGTACTTCAACACACTCTTTAACTTCAGTAAGAACAGTAGAAGATGCATTAGATATTGTTGTTCCTCCTAATGCAGAATTAGTGAGAAACTTGATGCATTGTGTTTTATACATGCATGATCACGTAGTACATTTTTATCACTTACATGCCATGGACTGGGTAGATGTAGTGAATGCTTTAAAAGCAGACCCGAAAAAAACATCTGAATTAGCTCAAACCATTTCTCATTGGCCAAAAAGTTCTCCAGGTTATTTCAGCGATATCCAAAAAAGAGTGGCCAAATTTGTGGAAAGCGGTCAATTAGGAATTTTCGCTAATGGTTATTGGGGACATCCTGCCTATAAGCTTCCAGCAGAAGTTAATTTAATTGGATTAGCGCATTATTTAGAAGCTTTAGAATGGCAAAAAGAAATTGTAAAAGTACAAGCCATTTTTGGTGGGAAAAATCCGCATCCTAATTATCTAGTGGGTGGTATGGCTTGTTCAATTGGCTTAGATGATGTAAGCGGTATCAATGCAGAAAGATTGGCTTATGTACATCAATTATTAAAACAAGGCAAGGAATTCATCAATCAAGTGTACATCCCAGATTTAATGGCAGTGGCGTCTTTCTACAAAGACTGGGGGGCCATTGGTGGTGGACTAGGCAACTATTTGGCTTATGGTGATTTACCTACCAAAGGTTACCGCGATACTTCTTCTTATAAATTTCCTCCAGGGGCGATATTAAATAAAGACATCAGCAAAGTACACGATGTGGATTTAAGAAAAGAAGATGAAGTACAAGAATTTATTACGCACTCTTGGTATGATTATAAAGAAGGTAAGGACAAAGGTTTACATCCATGGAAAGGAGAAAGTAAAATAAATTACAATGGGCCTAAACCTCCATTTGAACATTTAGATACGACCAAAGAGTACAGCTATTTAAAAACACCAAGATGGAAAGGGCATGCGATGGAAGTAGGCCCCTTGGCTAGAGTTTTGGTTGGTTATGCAAGAGGCAGAGAAGATTACAAAGCAGTGGTAGATAAAACTTTAAAAGATTTAAATGTACCAGTAGCTGCTTTATTTTCCACACTCGGAAGAACTGCTGCTAGAGGTTTAGAAGCTGTATTGGCTGCAGACTGGGCATTGGAATTCTATGATAGTTTAATTGCCAACATCAAAGCCGGGGACACTAAGATGGCGGAGATGACTAAGTTTGATCCTTCTACTTGGCCTAAAGAAGCTTTTGGTGTAGGACATTCAGAAGCACCACGTGGTGCCTTGGCGCATTGGATTAATATTAAAGATGAAAAAATTGCGAATTATCAATTGGTGGTTCCAACTACATGGAATGCATCACCAAGAGACAATAAAGGACAAATGTCTGCTTATGAAGCTGCGTTAATTGACACACCAGTGCATGATGAAACTCAACCATTGGAAATTATTCGCACCATTCACAGTTTTGATCCTTGTATGGCATGTAGCGTGCATTTGTATGACGAAAACGGTAAAACCATTAGTCGTATAAGTGTGGTTGGCGATTAATCATTTTTAAATATATTTTATGGCAAGTAAATATTTACACGTTCAAAGATTGAGAAGAGTATATGTTTGGGAATTACCCGTTCGCTTGTATCATTGGCTGAATGCATTAGTGATTGTAGCATTGATTGTAACTGGTTTTTATATTTCCAATCCATTGGCTATACAAACGCAAAGAGACGCTTCCAATAGTTATATCATGGGTTGGTTTAGGTATATTCATTTTGCAGCAGCCTATTTGTTCTTTTTTAATTTCTTATTTAGAATTTATTGGGGTTTTGTGGGCAATAAGTTTGCCAATTGGAATCAGTTTATCCCAACTTCCAAAAGATTCTTTCAAGAAATGTGGACTGTTTTTAAAATTGATATTTTGATGTTGAAAAAAGAGGGCAAAGAACAACATCATTTAAGTATTGGACATAATGCCATGGCTGGCTTTATTTATTTTTTAACTTTTCTCGCTTTTTTGGTGCAAGTTTTAACAGGTTTTGGTTTGTATGCTGCTATGGGAGGATGGTGGTTGCCTAGGTTATTTGCTTGGGTGCCCTCTTTGCTAGGCGGCGATATCTTAACAAGACAGATACATCATTGGGCAATGTGGTTCTTTATTTTGTTTGCAGTCATTCACGTGTATTTGGTTTTTTATCATGATTACGTGGAAGGGCGAGGTGAAATAAGTAGCATGGGCGGTGGTTGGAAATTTATTGAAGAAGATGTTTTTGATAAAAACAAACATCAAACCCCTAACCCAGAAAAATAGTAAACAAAAAAACATGCAATCAACCAACAAGATTTTAATCTTAGGAATTGGCAATTATTTAATGGGCGATGAAGGAATTGGTGTTCAAGTTGCCAATAAAATGATTCAGGAGCAATTGCCCGCAGGGGTGGATGTTTTGGACGGTGGTACAGGAGGTTTTCATCTTTTAGAGTATTTTGAACAATACCCTAACGTAATTCTAATAGACGCGACATTAGATGTAAATCCTCCTGGCACCATCCGTTTAATCAAACCTAAATTTGCCAAGGACTTTCCACAAGCCATGAGTACTCATGACATTGGTTTGAAAGATATGGTTTGCGCCCTACAATTATTAGGCACCATGCCTGAGATACATTTATTTGTAGTAAGCATCGAAAGTATTCAGCAGCAAGGCATTGAGTTGACGCCCGAAATTGAGGCAGTGGTTCCTTTGATTATGGATCAGGTAAAAGAGTTGATGTATAATTTGCTTGAAACAGAAAAAGTAGTAAATTAGGATAACAGATTAACGAACCTTAAACTTGATTGCATATGCCTACCGTATACGATCTCTTACATACCAAAAACAGAAAATTAATCACTGTCACCAGTAGTACCTCTATTTTAGATGCGCTTAAAATGATGGCTGATTATAATATTGGCTGTTTGATTGTCTTAGAAGGTGAGCATTATATAGGAATGTTCACGGAGCGAGATTATGCACGTAAAATTGTTTTAGCTGGCCGTAGTTCTGATACCACCACTGTAGATGAGATTATGGTCACGGATATTCCTTTGTTGGATAGTAAGGATAGCATCGAGCTTTGCAGTAAAATTATGACCGAAAAAACTTTGAGGTATCTGCCAGTATTTGAAAATGGAAAACTAATTAATTTAATCAGCCAAAGTGATATTATTAAACATACCATCGACACTCAAAAATCCTTAATCGAGCATTTACAGGATTATATGAATTTGAAATAGATTATTCGTGTTCAATCATATCATACAAATGATGTATGAGTCCATCTGCTAGCCCAATCTTAGGCACATAAATTTCTTCGATAGCTGCCCATTTGCAAATGGCGTTATAAATGCTTAAGGCAGGTACAATTACTTCTGCTCTATCTTCTTTTAAAGTGTATTTGTCCATTCTTTCTTCCACAGTTAAGGGCTCCATTTCCTTGTTGACTTCTTTTAAATTCTCTGCGCTGATGTATTTCCCGTTTTTATTGCCATTCAAAGAAAACAATTTATTGATATTACCACCAGAACCAATGCCAATCATATTACTATACTTTTTGGACAAGTCTTTCAATGTTTCTTTCATTTCCTCCCAGGTCTCATCTTTTACTTTCTTGGTTAGAATACGAACGGTGCCAATATTGAATGATTTTTGTACCACTAC
>Ga0194037_1001830_pt1 | contig 14835 bp, 5 predicted proteins | sample JunL306m_MetaG_FD_148653 | JGI IMG/M metagenome (GOLD analysis project Ga0194037, IMG submission 148653) | Anoxic zone freshwater microbial communities from boreal shield lake in IISD Experimental Lakes Area, Ontario, Canada - Jun2016-L304-6m | ecosystem: Environmental > Aquatic > Freshwater >...
GAGCGGTCAGTCCACTGCTTTCATCAAACGCATAGGACACCACCGGCATCCGGTATGGCGATGGGTCGGTGTTCTCCTGGCTAAGAATGACTGCCATATCGTCCAGGTACACCCCGGTTGCGGGATACATCGGACTGACGAGCGCACTGGAGTTATAACTGGACAGGTTGGTCACCGTGGCCGCGACCGTCGGGAACGACCCGTTGGAGACATTCTTGGGCGCGACCAACGAACCGACGGCGCGGGTGACCTTGACATAGACCGTGGCACTGGTGCTGTCCGCACCCATGAAAAACGGCACTTCAAAGATCGTGGGCACCGAGCTTACACTGCTATTTCCCCAGGTGCCCGTGGTGGGCACAGTCACCTCCTGGTCCGGAGAGCCATAGCTGCGCACTCCCACTTTGACCACGGCGTCAACGTCGGTCTTCTGCACGGTGCTGTAGAACTTATACCTTTTGCCCGCCTGCAAACCCGACACATTCTGGCTGATCTCCGACTCTGCGGCGCCTCCACCAAACTGCAGCCCGTAGTAGCTGGAGTGCAGCTTGTGGTCAACCCACGCGAGGCTTTGGATCAACCCGAGGTTGCTGCCTGCCTTGACCGTCCAGTTAGGTGACAGGCTGCCGGTTTCAAAGCCGCCGTCCCTGACCTGGTTGGCATAGGTCAGGGCAGGCGTGGCATAGACCGGATCGGGGGTGGGCGGGATGGCATTGCAGCCTGCGGATGAAGTCCAATCGGGAGCGCCGGACTCGAGCGCGCCCAGGTCGGGGGCGCTGCCGCTGAATCCATCGGTGATCCCGGGAATGGCGGTGCCCGCATCCAGGGCCGGCGAAGCACCCTGCAGCTGGAAATTCCGGTTGGCGGGATCCACCAGCAACGGATCGGTATAAAGATTGAAGCGCAGATCCGACTGGCTCCAGACCGACTGGTTGCCGGCGGGGGCACCGTTGAAGAGGTTGTTGTAGATATGATTGCCGGTTGGTCCATCCACCCAGAAGCTGTTGAGGATCGCGCCGGACGAGCAGTTCCAGGTGGTGTTGTTGAAGATCATGTCATAACTGCACGGCGCGTTGATCTGCATGGCATAGCCGTGGATGTTCCAGATGAGGTTGTGGTGGATGATCCAACCGCTGTGTTGATTATCCAGATAGAACCCCTGCACCCCGTTGCCCGAATGACCCACCGGACCGCTTGCGTCATGGATCAGGTTGTAGCGGAAGAAGCTGTTGCCCCCGTCCGACGCCCAGTAACAGAGCCCGCCGTCGGTGGAGCCCTTCATGCCGTCATAGAGATCGTTGTATTCAATGATCACGAATCTTCCCGGATAGCCGATGGCCGCGTGACCCACCGCATGGATGGTATTGTGGCTGATGAGATTGCGGTTGGCGGCATACGCGCTCGACCCGTTGCCGTTGGCGGTGATGGCCCCCACCCCGGCGGGCACGTAAGCGGCATCATGCAGGTGGTTGTTGATCACGCGCATGTCGCTGCCTTGCATGGACAGGAGCCCCATTGAGCTGAATGCCAACTCGCTGTTGCGCAGGACGCAGCGTGACCCGAGCGTGAGTCCGATCTCCCCGTCACGCAACCGGGAATGGCTCAGGTATTTCATGGCCAGACCGTCGAACACGCTGTCGGTCACGTAAGGAGTCGCCGGATCGAGGGTGCAGGCGAAAAAGTGGATGTGGGTCAGATTGATGAACGACCTGCTGGTCAGCTTGAAGCCGTACGGGCGAACCTTGACCTGAACGTTGGCGGGCGGAGCCGCGGAATAAATGCACAGGCGGTTGGCCGGCAGGGTGGCGCCGGACAGCACTTGGATGGCCGTGCTGGTGTCGTAAAACCATTCCCCCGCGCTGTCCATCTCCCCCTTCTTGCCCGATAGATAAAACTCATTGCCGGCCTTCATCGTGTAGGCGCCCGCGCTGCCGCCTGAAACCGGCCCGTGATTTTCATCCGTGACCATCGTCTTGGTGGCCTCGGTGTAGGAGGTCACCGCGGGATTGAAGGTGTACCAGCCGTCGCCGAGCATGATGTGCACTCTGGCGCCGATCCAGTAGCCGTCGGTGCGCTCGGGCAGGAGCGCGTCGCTGAACCAGCCGTGCAGCCCGTTGGCGTCATAGCCGGCGGATTCCACATACGCCCAGTCGGGCGAGGGATTGATCGAGCTGTCCTGCCACGGGAACGTGGCGCCCGGATTCGGCCAGCGCGCCTCGGGCTGCATCGCCAGGCTGTCCTGGGTGCCGCCGCCCTGGAAAACCTGATTCTTGTCACCCAGGGTGGCCCAGCCGGCGGGCATGGCGTCGGCCCGATAGATATTCGGGCTTTCGAGCGTCCAGCTCGCGATCGGGTCGGCGCCGCTGATGGTGACGCTCTCGTTGTTGTAGGCGGCGAAGGTGATCGGCGCGTCGGCGGCGCCGGAGTGAGTCACGGTCACCGTCTCATGATAGATTCCGCCGCGGATGAGGCAGGTGTTGCCCGCAACCATCAAAGTCGCCGCATGTTGGATGGTCGCAAACGGCGCGGCCGCGGACAAGCCGTCGTTCGAATCACTGCCGGATGGCGACACATAGTAGGCGGCGATCGAGCGCAGCGTCGCCTGGGTGGCGGTGTAGTCCACCGCAAACCCGGGTGGCACGCTGGCAAACGTGCCGGTCAGCGGCGCGCCCTGCGCAATCACATAGGAGGTCTGGGTCCAGCCGCCAGCCAACAGCGTGACCGTGAGCGTGGCACCGCTGAGGTTGAGCGTGCCAGATGCCACCAACTGGTCGCTGGTGGCACCGTCGATTTTCACCGCCAGAATGCCACCGGGCGCAAATGACGCGGTGCCGACGCTCAGGGTTCCGGCGGCATTGTTGCCGGGGGCCAGCGTGCCAGCTGCGGTCACGCCGTTAGACACACTGCCGCCGCCTTGCAGGGTGGCGCCGCTGGCCACGCTCACGCCGCTGGAGGCGAGGGAGCTGTTGACAACCAGGGTTCCGGCGGTGACCCAGGTCGCGCCGCTGTAGGTGTTGGGACCGGTGAGCGCCAACGTGCTCGAGGCGCGGTTGAGGGTCAGCGTCTTGCCGCTGCCGGCGATGTTTCCGCCGAAGCTGCTGCCAGTGGAGCTGGTGTAGTTCACGCTGCCGGTGAGGGTGCTGCCGGTGGTGCCTGCAATGCTCCCGCCGGTGACGTTCAGCCCGCCGACGGCCGTGAGTTTGGCGCCTGCGCCGAGAGTCAACGTGCCGCTGCTCACGGTGACCGCGCCGGTCACGCTGCCCGCGCCATTCCAATTGCCGCCGGTCACCCCCAAGCTACCGGTGATCGTACCGGAGGGTTTGTTGATCACGCCGCTGCCGGTCACCGTGGCGTTGCCGTTGACCGTGGCGCTGCCGGTCAAGGTGCCGGCGGCGCCCACCGCCAGCGTGCCGGCCGCGGAGCCGTCCAGCTGCAAGGTGCCTGCGCTGACCGTGGTGGTGCCGCCGCAGGTGTTGGCGCCGGTGAGGGTGAGCGTGCCGGTCCCCACTTTGATGAGGTTGTTATTGAACGCGCCCTTGAGCGACCCGCTGTAGGTGGAGGATTGGTTGTTGCCCCCGACGCTCAGGTTGCAGACCGCCATGTCCAGATCGGCCGTGCCTTTGAGACCGCCGAGGTTGTAGGTGGTGCCCTCGGGCAGGGTTAGGTTCACGCTCTGGCTGCCGGCGGGTCCCGTGTCCAGCGTGCTGCTTTGCAGCGCGTTGGAGTTGACCAGGACGAGCATGCCGGCGCTGACCAGCGTGTCACCGTAGAAATTGTTAGCTCCGGTGAGCTGCAGCGTGCCGGTGCCCACCTTGGTCAGGCCGCCGAAGCCGGCAATCCCGCCGCCGGCAATCACCCCCGTGAAGTTGCCCGAGTAGGTGGTGGTGGAGTTGTTGGAGCCGACCCGGATCGAGTTGGCACCCAGGGCGATTTCGTCGGAGCCTTGCAGGCCGCCCAGGTTGTAGGTGTTGGTGCCGGCGACCGTGAAACTGACTTTCTGGTTCTGCGAGTTGCCGACGTCCAGGGTGGCGTTTTGCAGCGCGTTGACGTTACCGAGCTGCAACTCGGTGACGTTGCTGGTGGACTGGTTGACCAGGGTGCCGGAGAACGTGTTGGCGGCGGTTAGCACCAGATTGCCCGTGCCGGACTGGCTGGGCTTGCTGAGGATGCCGGTGCCGGAGATCACGCCGTTGACCGTGAGGGTGGCGGCGGTGTCGAGAAAGCTGTTGGAACCCGTCACGGTGATGCCGCGATTGACGGACAAGTTGATCGCGGAGGTGTTGCGCAGCGTGCCGCCGGCGAGGGTGATCTGATCGGCGACCACGCTCGCCGGGGTCGCCCCAAGGTTGGCCTCGGAGGAGATGACCAGCATGCCGCTGCCGCCCACGATGGTCCTGCCGGTGTGGGTGTTAGCACCGGCGAGCGTCGTCACCCCCGCGCCGGAGGTGGTCACGCCGACCACACCGCTGCCGTTGTTGGTGATGGTGGAGTTGATGGTGAGGACGTTGACTAGGTGATTGTTGATCAGATAGAGTGTCCCGTCGGCGTTGGCCGCGCCACCGGCGGTGAGCTTGCCGTCAATGACACCAGTTCCGATCGTCAACGCCCCGGCATTGCCTGCCACCAGGATGCCGCCGGCCGCGCCGAGGCGCAGGACGTCGCTGGTGCCGGGATCATAAATCGCCGCGCCGGTGGCGCTCTGCAGCAAGGTGTTGATGTCAGTGGTGCCCGCCGCGCCCGGGGTAAGGCTCGCCGCTGTGCCCGTGCCTTCGATGATGCGCACATTGGCGGTCGCGTCGGCAGTGATCGCCTTGGTGCCGGAACTCAGGCGCGTCACATCGGTGTAGCTGGCGAGCGCGGCGACATTGCCGCCGGCGGCGTTAGTGCGGTTCGCGGCCCAGTTGTCGCCGACCCGCGCCCAGCCGCCGAGGATGTGGTTGGAGTTGGTGTTGCTCAGGGTGATGCCATTGGTGGCGCTCTGGGTGCCGGCGGGCAGGGTGAAATTCACCGTGCCGCCCGCGTTCGGGGTGATCGCGCCGAGGTTGAGCACGGTGGCGGGAGTGGCGGCACCGTTGGCGTTGACCGTCACATTGGCGGCCCCGGCATTGAGTCTGATTCCGGCAAACGTCTGGGCGGTGCTGAAGCTGCCAGCGGTGGGGGTGAGGGTGGCGGCCGTGCCGGCGGCCGTGGTATTGGCGCTGATAGTCACCTGATTGCCGATGATGTTGAGCAGTCCGGTCAGAATGCTCACGATGTAAGTCCCGGTGGGAATGCCGCTGCCACTGATGATTTGTCCGGGTGCCAGGGTGGCCGTGGAGGACATCGCGGTGAGGGTGCTGGCAGCCGTCGCCCAGGTTCCCGTCACGGCAGTGGCCGCGCCATCTTGCCGACCGATCAACTGAAAGGTTCCGCCTCCCAGGGTCAGCGGAGCCACCACAGGCAGGTAGTTGCTCACCGCGCTGGCGCTGGAGGCCGCCCGGTCAAAGCTTTCGTTGAGAGTTCCGCCATTGACGGTGAAGGTGCCGGTGGTGGTGCTGGGTCCACTGAGGGTGAGGGTGCCGGTGTTGTTCTTGGTGAGTGACACCGCACCGGTCAATTTGCCATCGTAGATGGTGGTGCCGGTTGGGTTAAGCGTCAGGGTGGCCGGAGCGGCGCTGGTGACGACTCGCTCCTGGCCGACGACGATGAATGCCGTGCTCCGAAGTTCGCCGCCCAGCTGGTTGTTGCCGTTGAGGTCGAGGGTGCCATTCGAGCCCATTTGCAGGCTCGTCGACGGGGCCAGCGCGTTGGCCACATCGGTACGCAGGATGCCATTGGCCAGCGTCGTGGTCCCCCAGACATTGCCCCCCACGCCGAGAATACGGGTCTGGGATTGGTCCATATACAAGGAACCTGCCCCATTGATGATCGGCTTGCCGGTGACGGTCGTGTTGAGGTTGAACAACAGGAACGTGCCGCCTGTGCCACCCGTGGTGCTCAGCCCGCCGCTGAAATTGGTGGTGGTGCCGCCGCCGCCGAGCCGCACGCTGCTGTTGACGCGCACCGGCCCGCTGAGGGTGCTGGCACCCGCGGCGGCCAGGAGCACACTGCCGGTGACGCTGTCGAAAAAAACCGGCTCCGGGGTATTGACCCCATCCACCAGAAACAGATAGCCGTCGGAGACGTTGTCGGTCCCGATGCCTCCGCTCAGGCGCGTGCCGGCATCCGCCGACCCGAGGGCGTTGTTGCTGGTGATTTGAACCAGGCCGCGCGTCACCGTGGTGACGCCGGTGTAGGTGTTCGCGCCGCTGAGCACGAGCGAACCCTCGCCGCCTTTGGTGATGCCGGACGCGCCGCTGGCATTGTCGCTGATGACGCCGGAGAGGGTGACCCGGCGCAGGGCGTTGTTATCCCCGTTCATGACCACCAACTCGCGGGCGGCACCGATGGTGGCGGTGCCGCTGAAAGACACCTCCCCGCCCCCGGCCGTGAGGATGCCATTGGCCGAAAAATTCCCGGCAATCGTGCCCCCGGCAGCCCCGCTGTAGCGCAGGGTGTTGAAGGAAGCACCCGTGCCCAACGCTCCAACCTCAGCCACATCGTAGTTCACCAGGCCGGTGGTAGAGGTCACCGCCGTGGCCGCGGCCGCGCCGGTGTAAGCGACGATGCCACCACTGCCGATGGCGGCATAACTGGCTGCCGTGCCCGTGCCAGCGGTCGCCCATGGACCGATCTGGCCGGTGACGTCATTGGTGAGCATCGACGCGGACACCGTGCCGGGCCCCTGCACGTTCAACGTCGCGCAAGCACTGCGGGCAATGACTCCCGTCTCCAGGGTCAAGGTCCGCCCGCTGGCGACATTCCAGATTTGCCCAGAACCACCCCGCAAGGCGAGACCGGACTGGATCGTGAGATTCGAGGTGGCGGCACTCAGGTCGATGCCCCGGCCGCCCAGAGTGAGGGTGTTGCCGGCGCTGATCGTGACCAACCCGCCCGGGGCGACGATCTTGAGGCCCTGCCAGTTCAGGTTGGCACCCAGCGCCACGGTGTTGGAGCCGGTCACGGTGCTCGTCCAACTGCCGACATCAGAGCTGGCTGGTGCCGTATCCCAGCTGCCGGCAAGGTTGAGGGCGGTGGTGTTGTTCTGCTTGATCCGCTCCCCGATCCCGGCCTGCGCGCTCGGAATGGATAACAACACCGCGCACACGCCGGTGAACGACCTTAGACGCACACGGCACAGATGCAATGGGGTGATTCTCATCGGGTTTGAAAATGACAGGCTGTTTATGAATTACGGACTGCTGACCGTCAAGCGCACCAGTCGCCGCCTGCTGGCCGCGCCGATGGCGGGCAGGATGCGCGCGGTGACCACCTCGGTGACGCCATCCACCGACTGGACAAAAACCCTTGGTTTCATCCGCCAGGATGTGCTAGTCTATCTTCTTCGAACCGGCAAAAATCCATCACGAGTTGAAACGGTGCGGCAGGTGATGAGAGTGGCTCGCCTACCGTTCGAAAAACGGCGAATGGGGCGGTGCTGGTGACCGATAGTTGAATCATCACCGGGAAAGGAATCGCTATGAAAATGACACCCCACGCGGACCAATGCCTCTCGTTCCTAAGTTGCCAACTCAACCCCGAGACCAGGCGGCGGTTTGTGCCCTCGAAGCACCGCCCGAGCATCACGATTTCACGCCAGATTGGCTGCGGATCCATGGCCATCGCGGAGGAGCTGTGCACGTTGCTTCAGGCGCACACCACCGAGCCGTGCCACTGGACGGTGTTTGACAAGAACCTTGTCGAAAAGGTGCTCGAGGAGCACAAGCTGCCCAAGGAGGTGGCCAAGTTCATGCAGGAAGACCACGTGTCCGCCATCCAGGACGCGGTGGAGGAAATCCTCGGCCTGCACCCGTCGTCCCGAACACTCTGGCAGCAAACCTCCGAAACCATCCTGCATCTGGCAGAACTCGGGCAGGTCATTCTGATGGGACGCGCCGCCAACGTGATCACCCGGGAAATGAACAGCGTGTTCCATGTGCGCCTGATTGCTCCGCTGGAGATCCGGGTCCAGCAGGTCATGGCCCGCGACCAACTCGACCACAAGACCGCGCTGAGGTTCACCGAGCAGGTCGATGCGGGCCGCAGACGCTATCTGAAGGATCACTTCCACACCGACATCGATGACAGCCTGCAGTACGATCTGGTGATCAACACCGCCCGCCTCCCGCACCAGGCCGTGGCCCGCTTGATCGGGGACGCCGTGCTGCACTGGGGCAAAACCTTGCCCTGACAACGGCCCCGCCAACCCATTCCACCGCACGCAAAAGCGGCCCCCCTCCTCCAGAGTGGTCGGCCCGGCTTGCGGGCCGACTCCCGCTACTGCCGCCACCTCCCCCGGGTTGCCGCAGTCCAATGACTTCCGCGCGCCGCGGCCCAACCCGCGCGACTTGTTTCCAGAGGGGCTTGGCATGATGGATGCTACCCTTCCGTGGCGGTTGCAATCACGACCACCGAGCATCACCCCTTCGCCTTCTCCACCTTACCTGGCCACCCCACACCGCCTCGCACGCATCGATGAAGCCACTCCCTATCCACCGCCAAGCATCGCCCACACCCGGCCCTCGGCGAGCCGTGACTCAAGTCATGAGAGCCAGTGACGGACCGGACCGGATTCTGCTGGCAATCTGGGCGGTGCTCACCCTCCTGACGCTCTGCTGCGCTCTGCTGGTTTCGGCGAATCCGGCAGGCCCATGGCCAACTTGGTGACCCTCGGGCGCAACGCCGCGCGCCACGACTGGCGCTAATCTCTTCAACAAGGCGTTCTTGTTGATTCCACACTCCGGCATCGGTCTTGCCGAGCCGTCCACCCGCTCACGGCCGGTCCCGTGATTTCAAGGGTCCTGTGGAACTCGCCGATCGAGACCGCGGGGGCTCGCACCCTCACCGCGTTGTCCAATAAAGCGTCCGCATGCCTCAGGCGAATCCATACCACGCTTTAGACTAGTAATGAAAAACGTGAACGTTTGATCTCGGACAGGATCATCAAATAGCACGCAACCTGCTCACCTTTAGTCGTTTAAACTTATTTTCCGAGTGCGATCAGGGAAAAGCCCGCCAATTCCATACTTTCTTTATCAAATTAATAAATTATTCTCTTGCCGATAGCACATTGTCTGGTATGGTTTCGCCGTGCCGCCGCTCAAGGGCCCGCGTCATTGACCCGAAACCGGGAAATGGCCAGCAAGCACAAGGCGACCCTCAACCAGGGAGCCGCACCCACTGCATCGATCCACCTCCACCCCGAGGAGCCCGGCTCAAACGCCACGGCCACTTCAGGCGAAGGCTGCGGTCCATCCGCTCGTTGGCACCCCTTGCGGGAGCGCCCCAGATTTTTCACTCCGCAATTCCATCCACCATCCTGTTATGATTCATCGCACTCTTGCTCCAACCACCGCCCTGGCCGTCATCGCCGGGCTAGCGCTTTCCATCATGGCCTCGTCCGCCGCCTTGGTGCCCAGCTTTGTCAACGGAGACCTATTCCTCGGTATCCGCGCCGCGGGCGCACCGGGCGACGCCGAGTCCTATCTGGTCAAACTGGGCAATGACGCCACCAGCTTCACCGCCTCCGGCGCGCTGGCGCTTGGCAATCTGGGTGCCGACCTGTCGGGGGTGGACAAATACGGTGCCAGTTGGAGCAGCCGGGCGGATCTCTACTGGGGCGTGTTCGGGGTCCGTGATCCGGTTGGCAACCCCACCCTCTATGTCTCACGGCAACGCAGTTCGCCAGGCACTCCAGCCACTCCCTGGGCTGCCCTGAATCTGACCAAGCGCCAGAACACGGCCAACAATATCAACACCGTGATTCAATCCACTTCCGGCGTGCCGGTCGGCTATGGCACCCGCACCGCCACCGCTAACAGCCCGGTGGCGACGTTTCAGGAGAACGGCAGCGCAACCTCCAGTTACAAATACCAGGTGACCAACGGTGCCACCGACTTCGGTTCGACCAGCGGCTGGTCCACCATCGAGGGCAACTTCGCCTCCGGAGCCGCGGCAACCGTGCTGGATGTCTTCAAAATCGATGCCACCGGCGTGGCGCTGTTCGGCACGGTCTCTATCAGCAGCTCGGGGGTGGTCACGTTCACCAAGCCGTATGTCGCGCCGGTTGACCATGATGGCGACGGGTTCTTTGATTTCGAGGAAGCGCTGGCCGGAACCAGCGACAACAATGCCGCGGATTTCTTCAAGGTGGAATCCGTCACCAAGGGGGCCGGCGGCATCGCGGTGACCTTCCACTCGATTGACTCCAGGACCTATCAGGTCTATTACCGCGAAGACCTGGGCACCGGCTCCTGGCAGCTGATCGCGTCCGTCGCCTCGGGCCCCTACACCGACACCGATCCGGTGCGCACCGCGCGGCCCAAAGGCTTCTACAGGGTGGGGGTCACCTCGCCGTGACCGGGCGGTCTGCGGAACTCATCCGCCGCCCATGCTCTTTGCCAATTTCCATCCGACCGGAGCGACCGGAGGTCCATATTAAACCAACCCTTTTGGGTCTGACAGACACCCTCTGAAGCACCTCGGATTAGATCCGACAAACCCGATCCTTTCCAATCCGGGAAGGCTCCGGCTTGTCGAAACCAAAAAAAAATATCAGCAACCAGATGAAAATCAGAATCAGAATTCCACTATCAGGCATGACCGCGTTGGCCGCGGTGGCGCTGGGCTTCGGCCCGGCCCGCGCGGCGATCGTCGCCACGCCCGTCGACAACGACATCTTCCTTGGCATCCATGCCACGGGAGGCACCGGTTCCAGCGTCTCCTACCTGGTCAACCTCGGCCAATACTCGCAGTTTGCCAGCCAGGCGTCGGGCACGACCGTGAGCCTGTCCGGCCTGGGCGACATCGGCACCGACCTGGTGGCGACCTTCGGCGCCAACTGGAACACCCGCGCGGATGTCAAATGGGGCATCTTCGGGCGTGACAACTCGGGAACCGTGTCGTTGTTCTCGTCACGCGAAGAGCAGAATGTCGGAACCCCCGGCCCGGCATGGGCCGCGATCAGCCTCACCCGCCGCCAGAACACTTCGTCGAGTGTCGGCACCGTGCTCCTGGGAATCAACGGCTACAACGGCCGCGAATCCACCCCGAACAGCACGGTCGCGGTCCTCCAGGACAACGGCAGCTCCAGCACCGCGTCCTACAACTATCAGGTAGTCACCGGCGCGTCGGATTTCGGCACGACCAGCGGCTGGAGCAACATCGAGGGCGACTTCGGCGGCGGAACCTCGGGCACCGCGCTCGATCTTTTCAAGATCTCCGCATCCGGAGTGACGACCCCGGGATTCTTCACGATCGCCAATTCCGGGGGGCTTAGCTTCACCACCATTCCCGAGCCATCGGCCGGGCTCCTTGGGGCTGCGGGCGTTGTCCTGCTCCTGACCAACCGCCGTCGTCGGCTCGCATCCATCTAACCTGTCCATCAACCATTCCCAATCAAACACCTCACTAATACCATGAAACTGAAATCACTGTTCACCCTCGGAGCCCTGGCCGCACTTGCCAGCAACTCCGCCCACGCCCTGACCGTCATCCGCATCTCCGCCTCCAACGGCGACCGCGGGCCGACCCAAACCGCCATTTCCAAGATCCTGACCACGGGCTGGACCTTCCGCGGCATCAACGGCAACACCAGTTCAGCCGGATCCTTGACCACCGCCACCGGTGCCAACTACGGCGCCTGGCACGGCTACTATGGTTCCGCGATTGCCGCCAATGAAGTCGTCATCAAGGTTTCCTTCTCCGGGGCACTGGCCGGGGTCGCCGCGGTCTCATCCAATCCCCAAGTCCCCCAGCGCTATGTCGCCACCGACGGCACCGGCACCGGTGCGGTGCTGGACCCGACACTTCCCGCGGCGGTGTTAACCACTGACTATGAATTGGCCACCGCCGATTTCGGGTTTTCAACCAACTTCCAATCCACCTCGCCATTCAACGGGCTCTACAATGGAGTGACCTACGACGGCCTGGTGGAAGAATTGGTCGGGGTCTCGCCGCTGGGTTTCTATGCCAGCCCGGGCTTCCCCACGACGAGCGCTAACATCACCACCCAGCAGGCGCAGTTGCTCTACACCACGGGTGCGCTGCCGCTGGCCTTGTTCACCGGTGATTTCACCAACGATGCCAACAAGATCGTATACGCCATCGGCCGCAACACCGACGCCGGCCAGCGGTTTGGAGCCTATACCGAAATCGGCCTGGGAACCAGCACCCTGGTCAAGGTCTGGAAACCCACGGTCACCGGGGAGAACACGTCGTTCACCGGAATTCCCTTCGGCGGCACGGTGGCAAGCCACATCCCATGGCCTGCCGAAACCGTCAGCGGAATCTTCAGCCCGGAAGGCAGCGGCGGCTTCACCACCGGTGCCAACCTCGCCCCCACCCTCACCCGGACGCTGACCGGCACCGCCATCACCGGCGGTGGCCTCTACCCCAGCGCGACCGCCGCCTATTACATCGGCTACGTGACCCCGGGAGATGCCCTCACCCGCATTCTCGGAGTGGGCACCAACTTGACCACCCCGCTCTATGATGGCGGCCCGAACACGGCTTCGCGCGGTGTGGCGCTGAGTTACAATGGCGTGCCGCTCCACAACGCGGTCAACGGCAACGCCGCGACCGTGAACACCGCCAACATCCAGAACGGCAAATACACCGCCTGGCTCTACAACCGAATCCTCAAGTCGGTCGCCTTCGACTCGACTCCGAGTTTCAAGCTGACCTTCGCCAACGCGTTGCGCGATCAAATCAAGAACACCGATGCCACCGTGGGCGGCGGACTCAAGATCGACGCGAACTTCAAGGTCGAACGCTCGACGGACGGCGGCCTCGTGACGCCGCTCTAAGCGATTCCCGCCAGGACCGTTAGGCCGCGATGATTTCATGCAATCATCGCGCCACCCGCCGGTCACCCGATTCAGCCGGCATGGACTTCCAGGTCCGTGCCGGCTGATACGGTGCCAGCACCACCCCGATTCATGATCCACCCTCACCGCCTATCATTTGTCATGAGATCTCAACGATTGATGCTCTTGGTCGTGGGGATCGCCGCCTTGGTTGCGGCAGTGACTCTGGCCGCATTCTCCTTGCGCCAGCCGACGGAGGAATCGCGGCCGGCGCCGCGCCTCCTGGTCACAATCGCCAAGCGCCCGCAACTGCACGGCGGTCAAACGACACTTCTCGCCAGGCACCAACCGCCGGCAACGACTCGCGACCTTCACCCTGACGGGGCACCTGCCGATTCCGTTCCGAACTCGACTGCCGATTCCCGGCCAGGATCCGACACGCTTGCGGGCGGGACGGCACTCGCCAAGGGTGCGGATGTCGTGCGGGAACAACCATGGGTCGCCGCCAATCCCGCCGCCCCCGGCCATCAACTGGCATATCAAGGCCGCGAGGCCAGCATCGAGGCCTATCAAGCCAGGCCGGCCAGCCACAGCGTCGCGCTCTCGGTGGTGATCTCGGCAGCTCCGCCAACCGAAGCGACCTCGATCGCTCCAGCCTCCCAACCGGCGGTCACCACGCATGCCCCGGCAGCGGGGTGGACTTACGAGCAGCAATTATTCCGCACCAAATGGGGTTGGCTGGCTTTTGACCAAATGCAGCTGGCGCTGCGGAACACTTCAGATTGAACACCTGGCAGATGTTGAAAGTGACTTGAACACAAGAATTTTCTATCATGAACCAACTTGCACCGCTCGTTAGGCGGGTCGCGCGGCATTTTGCCGCGCTGGCCGCCTGGGCCGCGCTGTCGGCAGGCGTCGCCACCGCCCAGGAGATCGCCAGCTTCTACATCCGCGAATACCGGGTCGAGGGCGCCGGGCGGCTGCCCAAGCTCGAGGTCGAGCAGGCGGTCTATCCGTTTCTGGGGCCGGGGCGCACGCCCGCCGACGTCGAGCAGGCGCGCGCGGCGCTGGAGAAGGTCTATCACGACCAGGGGTTCCAGACGGTGGCGGTGGCCATCCCCCAACAGGACCCGCGGCGCGGGGTGATCCGGCTGGAGGTCGTCGAGGGCAAGGTCGGGCGGCTGCGCGTCAACGGCGCGCGCTTCTTCCTGCCCAGCGCGATCAGGCGCGAGGTGCCGTCGCTGGCGCCAGGCCAGGTTCCCGACATGAACCGGGTGACCCGCGAGGTCATCGGGCTCAACCGACTGGCCGATCGGCGGGTCACCCCGGTGCTGCGCGCCGGGGCGGAGCCGGGCACGGTGGACATCGATCTCAACGTCGAGGACAAGCGGCCGCTGCACGGGTCGCTGGAGCTCAACAACCGCTACAGCTCCAACACCACCGAGCTGCGGCTCAACGGCTCGCTGAGTTATGGCAACCTGTTTCAAAAAGGCCACACCGGCGGACTGAGCTTCCAGATTGCTCCTGAAAACACCGCCGACGCGATGGTGTTTTCCGCCTACTACCTGGCCCGCGTCTCCGACGGCGTGAGCCTGATGCTCCAGGGCACCAAGCAAAACAGCGACGTCTCGACGCTCGGCGGCGCCGTAGGCGGCCGCGGCGAAATCATCGGCCTGCGCGCCCTCTACGACCTGCCCTCGACGGCCACGTTCTATCAGAATTTCAGCCTCGGCCTCGACTACAAGAACTTCCAGGAGGACCTCGTCATCGGCGCGGACACGATTTCCTCGCCGATCCAATACTACCCGCTCAGCGCCAACTACGGCGCGGCCTGGCTGGCGGATCGCGGGTTCACCGAGTGGAACAACTCTCTCAATTTCCACCTGCGCGGCCTGGGCAGCGCCGAGTTGGATTACGCGAACAAGCGCTACAACGCCGATGGCAGTTATGT
>Ga0194037_1001831_pt1 | contig 14834 bp, 9 predicted proteins | sample JunL306m_MetaG_FD_148653 | JGI IMG/M metagenome (GOLD analysis project Ga0194037, IMG submission 148653) | Anoxic zone freshwater microbial communities from boreal shield lake in IISD Experimental Lakes Area, Ontario, Canada - Jun2016-L304-6m | ecosystem: Environmental > Aquatic > Freshwater >...
GTTTTATATCTAGTTTGGAGTCGTATGGCACGAGTTTTTATCGGATTTGGCGGCAATATTGGTGATACGCGTCAGCTCATCACTGATGCGATTGTTTGTCTTGCGCTGCGCTCTGAATTGCAAATTCTTGCCAAAAGCTGCTTTTATCAAAGTGCGCCTGTGGGTGCGACTGGCGGCGACTACATTAACGCAGTCATTGAAATTGAAACTGAACTCACCCCATATGGTCTATTGCATGTCTGCCAAGCAATAGAACAGGAGTTTGGCCGCGAGCGCCCCTACTCAAATGCGCCTCGCACACTTGATCTCGATATCCTGTCTTTTGAGGGCGTTACTCAAAACGAAACTGAGTTGATGCTGCCTCATCCGAGAATGATTGAGCGCTCTTTTGTTCTTCTGCCGCTCTTGGAAATAGCTCCGAATTTCTTTTTACCAAATCTAGGCGAACTGAAGACCTATTTACCTCAAGTAGCGGACCAAAGAATTCAAAAACTACCCTGCAGGAACTGTAATTGCGGGGAAAAAGACGTTTATAGGCCATCGTCGCATTAATTCATTAAACTCTCGCCATGGGTTACTTACAAGGCGATAAGCCAATCACTATTACTAAACTCCTCGCTATGCATGCCGAGCGAGAGAAAATTACTATGCTCACCGCATATGACTCGACCATGTCGGCGTTGTTAAATCGCTGTGGCATCGAAGTCATTTTGATAGGCGACTCATTAGGCAATGTGATTCAAGGTCACTCGAGTACGACGCCGGTTACCATCGAGCAAATGGTTTATCACACTGAATGCGTAACCCGCGCTAATACACATGCATTTTTGATAGCGGATCTTCCATTTGCAAGTTATGGCGATCCAGTGCAAGCACTAGATTCAGCAGCAGCGCTGATGCGTGCTGGCGCTGACATGGTCAAGCTTGAAGGCGGAGATTGGCAAGTAGACATCATTCAATATCTAGTTGAACGCAGCGTTCCTGTTTGCGCACACCTTGGCCTGCTCCCACAATCAGTTCATCTTTTGGGCGGCTACAAGGTGCAAGGTAAATCTAAAGATGCTGCAAGTCATATGCTTGAACAAGCGCTTGCTTGCCAGGCAGTTGGCGCACAAATGGTAGTACTGGAAGCGATTCCTTCTTCACTCGGAGAAAAAATTACTGCTGAACTCCATATTCCAACTATCGGAATCGGTGCAGGACCAGATTGCTCTGGTCAGGTATTAGTTCTTCAAGATATGCTGGGTATCAGCCCAGGTAAGCCACCCAAGTTTGTCAAAGACTTTATGGATGGTCACCACTCGATTGAGGCTGCCATTAAATCCTATGTTCGCGAAGTGAAATCTGGAAAGTTTCCTGGACTAGAGCACGGTTTTGCTGGCTAGTTCATTTTTAACTAAAAAAGCTCTTCACACCATCAAACCAGCCCTTTTGCTGTGGGCTGTGTTTATCACCACCGGATTTCAGATTCTCATCAAACTGCGTAAGTAATTTTTTCTGCTCATCCGTCAGTTTCACCGGTGTTTCAAGCAGGACATGAACAAAAAGATCGCCTACCAATGCAGAGCGCAATCCTTTAATACCTTTATTACGCAAACGGAAGGTTTTACCAGTCTGCGTGCCCTCTGGAATCGGAAACTCAACGCGACCCGATAAAGTTGGGACTTCGATTTGACCGCCAATGGTTGCTGTTGCAAATGAGATAGGCATTTGTACATGCAAGTCGCTACCATCACGCTCAAATACTGGATGCGTCTTAACACGAACTTCTACGTAGAGATCGCCAGAAGGTCCGCCATTCAGACCGGGCTCGCCATTACCGACTGAACGCACGCGCATACCATCATCAATACCCGCTGGAATTTTGATTTCCAGAGTTTTTTGTTCTTTATGTTTACCGCTACCGTGGCAAGTTTTACAAGGCTTCGGAATGTACTCACCTGTGCCCCGGCACTTAGGGCAAGTCTGTTGCATAGAGAAGAAACCTTGTTGCACACGCACTTGGCCATGCCCATCACAGGTAGAACATTTTTCCGCTTTACTACCAGGTTCTGCGCCCGTGCCATGACAAGGCTTGCAATTATTCCAGCTCGGCACGCGAATTTGAGTTGTGTAACCCTCCGCTGCTTGCTCGAGACTGATATCCATGTTGTAGCGAAGGTCAGCGCCTTTATAGACTTGCGGACCAGAATGGCGGCCGCCACCCTGACCGAAGATATCGCCAAAGATATCGCCAAAGGCATCACCGAATCCGCCGCCACCGAATCCGCCACCGCCCATTGAAGGGTCAACACCAGCATGACCATATTGGTCATAGGCTGCCCGCTTATTAGGATCAGTGAGTGTTTCGTAGGCTTCTTTGGCCTCTTTAAATTGGGCCTCAGCTGTTTTGCTATCAGGATTGCGATCGGGGTGATGCTTCATTGCCATCTTGCGATAGGCTTTTTTAAGCTCTTCATCGCTTGCACCTTTTGCTACCCCAAGCACTTCATAAAAATCGCGTTTACCTTTAGCCACAACCAATTCCTCTCAACTACCTGAATGACACAAGTCGGCGCGAGGCCGACTTGTTATTTAAGCACTTCATCAATACATTAATGAATGCGTCTTTTAAATATTAAACGACTTAGTTACTTCTTGTCATCCACCTCTTTAAAGTCAGCATCGACTACATCAGGATCTGGAGCAGCTTGTTGCGCGCCCCCAGGGGCTGCACCAGGAGCGGTACCACCAGCTTTTGCTTGCTCAGCCGCCATCACCTTCTCGCCAAGCTTTTGACTGGCTTTACCTAAAGCTTCAGTCTTTGCTTCAATAACAGCTTTATCACTACCCTTGATTGCTTCATCTAACTCTTTAAGGGCTGCTTCAATCGTTTCTTTCTCTGAAGCTTCTAAGCTGCCGCCATGCTCTTCCAAGGCTTTCTTGGTGGAGTGAGCCAAAGCATCGGCAGTATTACGAGCCGTTACCAACTCAAGCACTTTCTTATCTTCAGCCGCATTCGCCTCGGCATCTTTGACCATGCGCACAATCTCTTCTTCGGTTAAACCAGAGTTTGCCTTGATAGTGATCTTATTCTCTTTACCAGTGGTCTTGTCTTTTGCAGTGACATGCAAAATACCATTGGCATCGATATCAAAGGTCACCTCAATTTGTGGCATGCCACGCTGTGCAGGTGCAATACCCTCAAGATTAAATTCACCGAGCAATTTATTGGCTACAGCCATCTCGCGCTCACCTTGGAAACACTTGATAGTTACCGCAGGCTGGTTATCTTCTGCAGTCGAATAAACCTGGGAATGCTTGGTTGGAATCGTCGTATTCTTCGGAATCATCTTAGTCATTACGCCACCAAGAGTTTCGATACCCAATGACAATGGGGTAACGTCTAAGAGTAATACGTCTTTACGGTCACCAGACAATACTGATCCTTGAATCGCAGCACCAACAGCAACTGCTTCATCAGGGTTGACGTCTTTGCGTGGCTCCTTGCCAAAGATTTCTTTTACTTTGTCCTGAACCGCAGGCATGCGGGTTTGACCACCAACCAAAATGACATCATCAATATCGGAAGTGCTCACACCAGCATCTTTAATCGCTGTCAAGCAAGGACCGGCCGTACAGTTGATTAACTCCTCTACCAAAGATTCTAATTTGGCGCGGGTGAGTTTCAAATTCAAATGCTTAGGGCCACTAGCGTCAGCCGTCACATAAGGTAAGTTGATTTCTGTTTGTTGTGCGGATGACAATTCGATCTTGGCTTTTTCAGCAGCATCTTTTAAGCGCTGTAATGCCAATACGTCTTTGCTCAAATCTACACCTTGTTCCTTTTTGAACTCAGCAATGATCCAGTCAATGATGCGTTGGTCGAAGTCTTCACCACCCAAGAAAGTATCGCCGTTGGTAGAGAGCACTTCAAATTGCTTCTCACCGTCAACGTTAGCAATTTCAATGATAGATACGTCAAAGGTGCCACCACCCAAGTCATAGACAGCAATCTTGCGATCCACTTTGTCTTGTTTGTCTAAGCCAAATGCCAATGCTGCAGCAGTAGGCTCATTAATGATGCGCTTGACATCTAAACCAGCAATACGACCGGCATCTTTAGTTGCTTGACGTTGGCTATCGTTAAAGTAAGCAGGCACAGTAATCACTGCTTCTGTTACCTCTTCGCCAAGATAGTCTTCAGCAGTCTTTTTCATCTTGCGCAAAATTTCAGCGGACACTTGTTGTGGCGCCATTTTCTTATCGCGTGCTTCAACCCAAGCATCACCGTTCTCTGCTTGAATGATTAAATAAGGCATGAGGCCGATGTCTTTTTGCACTTCAGCATCAGTGAACTTACGACCCATTAAACGCTTGACAGCGTAAATAGTGTTCTTTGGGTTGGTGACTGACTGACGCTTAGCGGGCGCGCCAACTAATACTTCGCCATCTTCAAGATAGGCGATGATGGATGGAGTTGTACGCCCGCCTTCTGCATTCTCGACAACTTTAGGTGCATTGTTTTCAACGACTGAAACGCACGAGTTAGTGGTTCCTAAGTCGATTCCGATAATCTTTCCCATAATTGCTCCAAAAAATTAAGTTACTTTGTTGTGCTTCTAATGTAAATATTCCAATACCCAGTAAATGGGGCCTAAAAAGGCAAATTCAAGGGCTGGAATAGCAAAAAAGGCAGAAATCTGCCTTTTTGATGCTTTTATGAGGGTTTAAGCCCTAATTTTTAGTTTATTTGGGGGCGCTTACTGTGACTAAAGCAGGTCTGAGTACCCGGTCAGCCACGGTATAACCCCGTTGCAATACAGAAACCACGGTATTGGCCTCTTGCTCAGATGGAACAGAAGCAATTGCCTGATGATGGTGTGGATCAAACTTATCCCCTACCGCAGGATTAATTTCAGTCATACGGCCTTTATCAAAAGCAGACAGGAGCTGCTTTAGCGTAATTTCTAGACCCTCTTTAAAAGCCTTAGCATCGCCAGTCTCTGTACTCAAAGCTGCGTACAGACTATCAGTCACCGGCACTAAATGTTCAGCAAAACTCTCAATTGCAAACTTATGTGCCTTAGCAATATCCTCAACGGCACGGCGACGAATATTTTCACCTTCAGCTTTGGCGCGCAAGAATCTATCTTCCAGCTCACCAATTTTTTGATTAAGTTCTGCAATCTCTTGCTCTGGCGTCTTAACAGCGGCTTCTTCAGGTACTGCTTCAGCCGGAGTCTGTGCCGAGGAGTTTTCTTGCTCTGGATTTGGAGGTTGATTTTCTGGTGTCATGGACGCTGATTCACTTTTCTGTATTTTGTTCTACCTAATGTTGCTTTATTTAAAGCTAGTGCTTTTTAATATTGGGACATTCTATTCAATTTCAAGTCTTTGCTTTGTCAGCCAAGTCCGCTCTTTTTGCACGCTGAGTCAAAACATCCGCGGATTCGACTCCCAAGGTCCAGCCTAACAAGTGCTGATAAGCTATGTCACGCAGGGCATCGATCCATTTTGGATTACTGTTTAAGCAAGGAATATAGCGATAGTCCTTGCCGCCGTGATCTAAGAATATTTCTTTTGCTTCCATCCCAATTTCTTCCAAAGTCTCCAAACAGTCTGCCGGAAATCCTGGGCAAAAAACATCGACTCGAGAGCAACCTTCTTTTGCTAGCTTTTCAATAGTTGGTGCGGTATACGGCTTCAACCATTCAGCTTTACCAAATCGAGACTGAAAAGTAACAATGTATTGCCCTGGTTCTAAACCTAAAGCCTCTCCGAGCAAGCGCCCTGTTTTCAAGCACTCACAGTGATAAGGATCACCCTGCATCAAATTGCGCTTAGGTAAGCCATGAAAAGACATGACGAAGCGATCACCTCTTGCAAAATCCGGATTACCATCCTTGTCCCAGGCACTTAGTACCTGATCACGAAGCGCTGCAATATATGCTGGGTTGTCGTGATAGTGTTTGACTAAGCGCAGCTCGGGTTGATTTCTCCAAGTACCTAGTACTCGAAAAACTTCATCAAAGCTCGATGCAGTAGTGGTCGCCGAGTATTGGGGATATAAAGGTAACAGGAGCAATCGCTCCATCCCTTGCTCCTTCAAACTCTCCAAGACTTCCTGGGTAGAAGGTTTGCCATAGCGCATCGCCAGATCAACTAAAGCAATGTGCCCCTCATTCGCAAATTTATCAGCCAGCTCTTTGGCTTGTAACCGAGAGTAATGCATCAGGGGCGAACCCAGTTGTGGCATCCAAATGGATGCATATTTTTTTGCTGAAGTATTGCTACGAATCGGCAAAATAATGACATTCAAAATAAATCGCCAGATAAAGCGCGGTATTTCTACGACGCGAGGATCAGAGAGAAATTCTTTTAAATACGCTCTCACCGCTTTTGAAGTTGGCGCAGATGGTGTACCTAAGTTCAACAGTAGGACTGCCGTCTTAGTAGCACGTAGGTGTGGGTTTTGATTCAAAATAATCTATCTCTAATGAATATCATTTTAGGAGCTCAGCGCACCTGATAATAGCTTGGAGGTGATATCCACAATAGGAATGACCCGGTCATAAGCCATACGGGTTGGGCCAATTACCCCCAAAGTACCGACGATCTGGCCGTCTACGCTATATGGCGCACTAATCACTGCCAAGTCTTCGTAGGGTAATAAGTCGCTTTCGCCACCAATAAAGATTTGAATACCGTCGGCATGACTCGATACATCAAGCAATTGCATCAATACCGATTTTTGCTCCAGCATGTCAAACATCTTGCGTAGCTTATCCAGGTTAGAGCTCAAATCACCAACATTCAATAAGCGCCGCTCACCAGATAGCACCATGTCGCCTTGACTCATATCGTATTCAGCAACACCACTTTGTAGGGCCAAAGTCATTAAGCCAGAAATATCTGCTCTTAAATTATCCAAGTCGGCTTTAAGATGCAGGCGCACTTGATCAAAACTTTTTCCAGCAAACTGTGCATTGATGTAATTGCCAGCCTCAATTAATTGACTGGGAGTGTAATCCTGAGTCGTTGGCAAAATTCGATTTTGCACATCTCCCTCTGGGGTCACCATAATCAATAAGATCTTGCCTTCGCCTAAGCGTAAAAACTCAATATGCTTAAAAACTTGGGCTCGCTTTGGAGTCATTACAACCCCAGCAAAATGACTTAAGTTCGACAAGATTTGAGCGGCAGAACTCAAAACCCGTTGAGGAGAGTCTGGCAAGAGCCCTCTTTCCAGTTCACGGGTAGCAATTTCCTCAAGGGGGCGAACCGTGACCATGGTGTCTACAAATAAGCGATAGCCTCTTGGAGTCGGAATTCGGCCTGCGGAAGTATGGGGGCTGGTGACTAGGCCCATATCTTCTAGATCTGCCATCACATTGCGAATAGTGGCCGCCGAAAGGTCTAAACCCGAGAATCTAGATAGCGTACGAGAGCCAATAGGCTGGCCCTCCTCGATATAACGCTCGATGAGGGTTTTTAGTAAAGCGCGGGAACGTTCATCCATGGTGGAAGGGATTTTATGCCTATGGTTTAATCGTTATATGTTAAGCCCATCCCCCAATTCCTCCAAGAAGGCATTTAGCCGGGTGGCGCTCGTCGGCAAATTTCAGGCTGACGGCATTGAAGAGCGCCTCAAAGACCTCGCCAAACTAGTCTTAGGCCTGGGTTGTGAGGTTTTTATTGAGTCTGCTACTGCTGCTCATCTTGGTATGAACGGCTACCCTATTAAATCCCCCCAAGACTTTGCGGGAGCTATTGACCTGGTGGTTGTCTTGGGTGGCGATGGAACCATGCTGGGCATTGGTCGTCAATTAGCAGGCAGCAATGTCCCGCTCGTAGGAATCAATATGGGTCGTCTTGGCTACATGACGGATATTCCCATTCAGTCGGTAAAAGATACTTTACCCAAAATTATCGCTGGCGAATATGAAGCCGACACCCGGACATTACTTGATGCGGTCGTCATTCGTAACGGCAAAACAATTAATCGCGCGTTAGCGCTGAATGATGTTGTCGTGAATCGCTCTGGTATTTCTGGAATGGTAGAGCTAGCTGTGCACGTCAACGGTTCTTTCATGTACAACCAACGTTCTGACGGCTTGATTATTTCCACGCCGACTGGCTCAACTGCATACGCATTATCTGCCGGTGGCCCTATTTTGCATCCCCACGTTGCAGGTATTTTGCTAGTACCAATTGCCCCCCACTCGCTTTCTAATCGGCCGATTGTCTTGCCGCAAGACAGCATCACAGTAATTGAGGTAATCAATGGACTTGGGGTGATCGTCAATTTTGATATGCAATCGCAAACTAACTTACAGGGCGGTGACAAGATTGAAGTACGTCAATCCGATAAAACAATCGCCCTTTTACACCCTAGCAATCACAGCGACTACAAAACTTTGCGTGAGAAATTGCATTGGAATGAATACCCATCGACATTCTGATGTCGAGTTATTTGCTACGCTAATACATGCTTCAAACTATCTCACTTCGTGATTTCGTCATTGTCGATCAGCTTGAGCTGGACTTTTCTGCTGGCTTTACTGTCCTGACCGGTGAAACTGGTGCTGGCAAATCCATTCTTCTAGATGCTCTTAGTCTAGTTTTAGGGGAGCGTGCTGATAGCAGCCAAATTCGAGAGGGTAGCAGCCGAGCAGAAATCTCCGCTCTCTTTCGAATTGATCCAGAACTGGTTCAATCTTTTGGCAAATGGCTGGATGATCAGGGCTTTCCCATTGAGGATGATGGCCAAAGTCTCTTACTCAAAAGAACTGTAGAAAGCGGCGGTAGAAGTCGTGCTTTTATTAATGGCAGCGTTGCTACTTTGGCGCAACTGCGTGAGGCAGGTGATCAACTAGTTGATATTCATGGACAACATGCACACCAACTATTACTGAAGGGCGGTGCCCAACGTGAACTACTAGATCGTCATGCTGGCTTATTGCCCCTTGCTACTGAGGTAGCACAAGCCTTTAAAACTCTGAATGATTCACGTCGTCGCTTAGAGCAAGCAGAAAATGCAGGGCAGGATATTGAGCGTGAGCGTGAGCGCTTAGAGTGGCAACTTGAGGAGCTTAATGAGTTATCACCTCAAGAAAATGAATGGGTAAGCATTCAAGTTGAGCATGCGCGGCTTGCCAATGGCGCTAAAATTATTGGTGGCTGCCAAGAGGCTATTGAAGTCTTAAGTGATGCCGATAACTCGATTGAATCGAGCCTCACCAAGGTGTGCAGCACTATCGGCGCATTGGCAGAGCACGATCCATCTCTTAGCGATATTAGTGAAGCCCTTGAATCTGCACAAATTCAATTAGATGAAGCAATTCATAGCCTCAATCGATATTTACAAAAAGTAGATCTTGACCCAGCACGACTAGCCCAAGTTGAAGAGCGTATGCAAGCACTACATAGCGCGGCTCGAAAATATCGCACTGAGGCAGATGCACTACCAGCACTTCTTCTCGAAACTGCTGAGCGCTTAGATGCCCTAGCAGCATCACAAAATATTGAGGCCTTACGCGAAAAAGTGAAGCAAGAAGAAGCTGCTTATCTCAAGCTTGCAAAACAGCTATCGCAAAAACGGGGTGGTGCTGCATCCGAACTGGGGAAATTAGTAACTGATGCAATGCAGGATCTCTCAATGGTAGGCGGCAAAATAGAAATTGCCCTGACACCGCTTAGTGAGGGCGGCTCGCATGGCTTAGAGCAAGTTGAATTTTTGGTTGCAGGGCACGCTGGTAGCACCCCGCGCTCCTTAGCTAAAGTTGCCTCTGGTGGCGAGCTTGCTCGTATCAGCCTAGCAATTAGTGTGATTACCAGCAAAGCTTCATTTACCCCTACTTTAATATTTGACGAAGTCGATGCAGGCATTGGTGGTGCTGTTGCAGAAACGGTTGGCAAGCTATTACACCAATTAGGGCAATCTCATCAAATCTTATGTGTGACGCATTTACCTCAAGTTGCAGCACAGGGAAATCACCACCTTAAAGTCAGCAAATCACAGAGTGGTGATAAAACTATTTCACAAGTCCAGCCTTTAGCTAGAGCGGAACGCGTTGAAGAAGTAGCGCGTATGTTGGGTGGTGCAACAATCACCGATACCACCCGTCGCCATGCGCGCGAGTTACTTGAGCAAAGCTAAAACTTACTCATTATCAGAAGGCGCTTGAAAGATTTCTAGCCAGAGTGCCACAACAGCAGCTCTAGCAGCACTCAATTCAGGCTCATTTGCAAGATTAATGCGTGTTTTCTCGGCCCCATCCAAACGTAAGCGATGTTGACGCGATCTCAAGAGACGATAGGCATCGCCAACGGAGGTAGCAATTTTCTGGTCGATCAAACTCGCTTCTCCAGCAATGCGAAGCAAGGCAATATTGCCCAGATTACCAACTAGTTGTGGATATTGATGCGAGTAAGCTAAGACTAAGAACTGCACAATAAATTCAATATCCACCATACCGCCAGAGTCATGTTTTAAATCAAACTCGACACTGGCATTAGGATGGCCAGCATGAACTTTGCGGCGCATCTCCAAAATTTCAGTACGAAGCTGAGCAATCTTGCGTTGCTGGCTTAATACTTCCGAACGCACAAGGTCAAACTCCGCACCAACGGCTGGATTACCAGCAGAAAAACGCGCCCTAGTTAAAGCTTGATGCTCCCAGACCCAGGCAGCATTATCTCCCTCACGCATTTGATATTTTTTAAAAGCCTCAGCATTGGTCACTAAAAACCCAGCTGTTCCATTAGGGCGAAGCCGGGTATCAATTTCAAACAAACTACCAGTAGATGTAAACGACGTTAACCAGTTAATCATGCGTTTAGCTAAAAGCGCATAAATTTCTTGGGCGGCATAGTCGGACTCTTCTGATTGATACAAAAATACCAAATCCAAATCAGAAGCGTACCCAAGCTCTTTACCCCCCAACTTCCCATAAGAAATCATTGCAAATGGTGGAAGCAAATCTTTGGGTAAGCCAAACTTCTGAGCTACACCTGGCCATACACGTTCAAAAGTAGTCTGCAATATCAGATCTGCCAGAGCAGATAAATGGTCGCTCACCTTTTCAACAGCGAGAGGCTTATCAACACCAATCCCAAGATCCGCTAAAAGCGTAATAAATGTCTCGTTGTGGTGGGTCACACGCAAAATATCCATGGCCTGCTCTGAATCATCACCATCGGTCATGACATCATCTAGACGCATATTCAAATTGGCTCTTACTTCTCGCCAATATTCTTCGGGTTGCTCGATTAAAGCCTTCTCAGTCCCTGAATGGAGCAAGTGATCCAATAAATGTGGGTGTCGTGTAAGGTACTGTGCGCCCCATTGAGAAGCTTTTAGCAAATCCAGCACATTCAAAAGTGCTCTTGGATATTCAGCCAAAATCGACAGGTAAGCACTACGTCTCGCAATTGCTTCGAGCAAATCAAAAAAACGGAGTAAGGTTTGATCGGCATGCGCTTGATCACCACCAGCAAGCTGCAAACTCTCTGCAGCTTTACGCATCAAATTATCAAAGATGAGTCGACTTTTCTCGGGTAATTGTCTTTGCTTTGGGCCATCAACCCATCCACTCCAACGCACAAGAGTTTGCGGGAAATATTGCTCATCTGGCTCCCAACTTAAATCGAGAGGGGCGAGCTCTAACCGGGAGGTGTCGTCTAACAAGAAAGCTTTCTCAAAAAGACGAGCAACATTATTTTGGTGAAGATCCAACTTGGCCATAAAAGATTTGCTGTCATGGTCGAGATCTCTCCCCGCCATTGACATCGCCAAGCGCGAGCGGACTAACTCATCATCTGGCAGGTAATGGGTTTGTTGGTCATCCCAAACTTGGATACGATGCTCTAGGCGTCTTAAAAAGACATAGGCTGCTTTTAAGGCCTCTACTTCTTCTGCAGGTAAGCTGCCTTGCTGACTAATCAGACTGAGAACGTCTAAAGTAGGGCAGACCCTAAAGCGAGGGTCAGTACCGCCCCGCATTAACTGAAACATTTGCGCCAGAAATTCAATCTCTCGAATACCGCCGCGGCCTAACTTAATATCGCGTGAACGTCCCTGATGCCCAGCTGATCTTTTATCAGCCTCATGTTGAATCTGTGCATGCAAATCTCGGATAGAGGCAATCACGCCATAATCCAAATGCCGTCGATATACAAACGGACGAATCAGCTGCTCCAACTCCTTTGCGCAGTAAACATACTCTAGAGATCCTGGCGCTGGCGCGATCAAGCGGCCTTTAATCCAGGCATAGCGCTCCCACTCTCTGCCTTGCACTAAAAGATATTCTTCAAGCATGTCTAAGCTACATACTAGTGGTCCAGAATCCCCATTAGGACGTAAACGCATATCTACCCGAAAAACAAAACCATTTTCATCGTGCTCAGATAAAAGCTTGATTAAACGTTTGCCCATGCGAGAAAACCATTCGTGGTTTGAAAGACTTTTGGGTCCGCCCTCGGTCTCACCTTCATGCTCATATAAGAAAATCAAATCGATATCAGATGAGAGGTTCAATTCAAGACCGCCCAATTTACCCATCCCTACAACCATTAGCGGCATCTCGGCATTATTTGGCTTGCTCCACGGAAGTCCAAACCGACTTTTTAAATCTTCACGGATAAAGGCAATAGAGTCTGTCACGGCCAACTGCGCGAAATGACTCAAGGCATGAGTGACTTCATCTAAGCTCGCCATCCCATTTAAATCCCGAAAGGCTATCCAAATCATTAAGCGCTGTCTGGCCAGCCGTAAATTAGCCATAAATTGCGCTTCATCTAGCACTGCCCCCTGCTGAGTAAGCCCACAGGGTTTCAATAAATCCTGGATACCCTGAAGATCAACCTTTTGCTGTCTGCAAGTCTTTAGCCAGTCAAGCCATTCGGGGTGAGCATTCAGCCAACGCTGCGCATACGTGGAATGCCACTCTAGAAACGCAATTTGCCGAGAAAAATCATCCATTCCACCATCTTAATCCGTACCCTGAACTTCATGGCAGAAGCTTGGCGACTGGCCAAAGGCTGACGGATAATAGAGGGCATGCTGCAAAATATCATCCCGCCTCGCCTCAAGAGTTTGCTTGCTAAACGTCCTCAAGATTCTGGTGGACCTTGGCGCAAACGCATCCTCATTCTTTGTGGCTTTGTTTTGGCACTATTTGTGATTGGTCACTTTAGCATTCGCTTCATTATTTGGCCCCAAATCGAGAAATCTAAAGCCTCAGTAGAAAGACTGATTAGTGTCCGCCTTGGGGTAGATGTCGTCATGGATGATTTAAGAGTCTCTTGGACTGGCATCAGACCCGATTTTGAAATCGATGGTCTACGCTTCAATAGCCCTGACAAATCACAAGCACTACTGCAGATTAAAAAAATTCGGGGCGAACTCAGTTGGAATTCTTTCTATCACTTAGCACCCTATTTTCACGAGCTCTCCTTTGAAAACGCTGAAATTTATTCCCAGCGCGATAACAAAGGCATCATCAGCATCGCTGGAATGCCGATTCATGGAAAGTCAAATGGTCATGAATTTGAGAATTGGCTCATGTCTCAAGATAAGATTGCTGTTAGTAATCTCAAGTTATTTTGGGTAGATAAGCTAGATAAAAAACTAAGCACCTCTATTCAGATTCAAAATCTGGAGTTGAGTAACGGAATTCGTAGCCACCAGGCGACGTTATCAGCAACAACGCCATGGACCAATGGCTCCTTAGGAATCAAGGCTGACTTTGTCCACCACCTTGGTGGACAAGCTGGTAATTGGCGCAACTGGATTGGGAGCGTCTCTTGGGATGTAGCCGATCTCAAGCTCGATCAAATTACAAAAGAGTTTTCTCTTCCACTAAACAACCTCGAAGGAAAGCTCAGCTCTAAAGGAAAATTAAAAATTGATAACGGTCAGCCTGATGGCGGGGAAGTATATATAGCCGCAGATAATCTCATCGTACAGCTAGAAAAAAATGAAGATGCTATTGCTTTAGGTAGAGTAGAGACCAATCTCGTCCAAGAAAATGATAGCGGTTTGATTTCCGTTACCACTAAGACATTTGCTTGGCGAGATATGGAGAGCTCAAAAACTGCGCCATTAGAAAATTTAAGCCCAATGACTTTTAGCTGGAGACCGCCTGAGGCAGATGGCGAGATTAAAGAGTTTGGATTTTCTTCTCCCAAAATTCTGGTCGAAGATGTTGCCCTATTCGCGTTAAATTTACCCTTATCTAAAAAAGTACACCAATGGATTAAAGCTTCTCAAGCAGATGGTGAGTTACAAGATCTTGATATCCGCTGGTCTGAGAGTAAATCTCCTTTATCGGCCCTAAATATTCCTAGCGCTTGGTTTAAATCCAACAAGCTAGATTTCTCCGTTAGCGCTAAGCTGGTAAACCTGAGCTTTGTTGGCATTAATAAATCTATGCCATCCGCCTCAAATCTCTCCGGATCTATTGCTAGCGATCAAAATCAGGGAAGCTTCTCGATTAACTCTGAGGATTTAGAGTTAGAAGTTAATAATTTATTAGCCGACCCTAAAATTAAATTAGATCGGGCAATTGGGCAGGTGACCTGGTCGAAGAAAAAGGGTAATTGGGTCATTAATGCAAACCAGCTTGCTTTAAGCAACCCAGAAATAGATACAACCCTAAATCTTAATTACGTCATCGGTGACCCTAAAAAACCGGATCAGATGACCTTAGATATGGATTTTTCAAGGGCCAACTTAGTCACCGCATACCGCTACTTACCTATTGGAATTGGAAAGGATGTACAACTGTATCTGAGTAAAGCATTTTCAGCGGGCACAATACAAAAGGGCAGCCTTCATATCAAGGTCGACC
>Ga0194037_1001832_pt1 | contig 14830 bp, 15 predicted proteins | sample JunL306m_MetaG_FD_148653 | JGI IMG/M metagenome (GOLD analysis project Ga0194037, IMG submission 148653) | Anoxic zone freshwater microbial communities from boreal shield lake in IISD Experimental Lakes Area, Ontario, Canada - Jun2016-L304-6m | ecosystem: Environmental > Aquatic > Freshwater >...
ACTGCGGCGCAGCAGGGCGAAAATCGCAGCGTATTCTCCTTCATCCTCGAAGACTTCCAGTTCGTGATGCATTCTGGTACGTACGGCAAGCGGGCTGATGGCGTATTCCACCAGAATGCGCGGTATGCGGTTCGGCGCCAGGATAAAATCGCATACGCCGGTCGCAATGGCATTACGGGGCATACCATCAAACTGAGCGGACTCGGGAGCCTGGATAACCACCAGCCCGCCATTCTTGTTAATCGAGATGATACCTCTGGATCCGTCGGAACCGGTGCCGGAAAGCACGACCCCGACCGCCCTATCGCCGGCATCTTCTGCCAGTGAGTTGAAAAAGATGTCGATGGGGAGTTCAAATGTGTGCGGGCTGATGATCTTCTCCGTCAGATAGAGTTTCTCTTTGCTGACGGTCATATGCGTTTTCGGCGGGATCAGATAGATGCTGTCGGGAGCCAGTTCAATTCCGTTCGTGACGCGGTAAATCGGCATGGTTGTATGGCGCGACAGCAGGTCATCCATCAGGCTTTTGAAGTCGGGGGAAAGGTGCTGAATTACCACAAACGCCATGCCAGTATCAGGTGCCATGGCGTCAAAGAACTGTTCAAGAGCGCTCAGGCCGCCTGCTGAAGCGCCTATGCCGACGATATGTGATGGTTTTATTTTGGATGGATCAGAGGCTTCCGTTGCAGAGGCTGAGTCAGAGGTTGCTGCAGTACCCATTGTAAAACTCCAAACATCTTGAAATTGTAAGAAAAAATGAGGAGTTTATTATCAATAAAACAGATGTGTTGTCAAGAAACTTCACACCTGTTTTTATGACAGACTGATACAATATTTTCTCCTACTCATCTCAGGCATTCTTCAGCCGAGCCCCGCAGATAGTCGAAAACCTCGCCACGGGTTCTGATAAATCCCGGCATCTGATTCAGGACGTCTTCCAGAAGGTGCAGGACTTCGCCGTCTTCACTGCCCAGTTCATTCATAACGGCAGACATTATCGGTACAATATCGTACAGGTCATCACGGTTAAAGGGAGTTGCATCAGGTAATCCAGAAAACTTGGGCTGATCGCGATGAACCACATCACGCGGGTATTTAAACTTGAAATCGGATGCTTTGACAACAATCATGGGTCACCTTCCTTAGGCTAATAATGCTAATGCCCTCCGCAACCACCACCACTGCCACTGCCACACCCGCCACCGCAGCCGCCCGGTCTGACGACGTCGGCAGCCTTCGGTTTTTCGCAGAGTTTGAGTGAGGAGCGATCAACATACCAGGCCTCATCTTCGTTTTTACCGGTCAGCTCATTTTTTTTGAGCATCATCAGCACCCGCATTTCAGTCGTTTCCAAGAGCAGTGCCGCTTCGGCAATCGGTACAAAATTAGTTCCTGCTTCGCACATAGTTAGCTCCTTTACCTCTTTAACTACAACACTGTAGGAGCGGCATCATGCCGCGATTGTTGCAATTGGCTCATCTGTTGGCTACTGTAGCAATCGCGCCTTCAAGGCGCTCCTACTGCATTGCTAATTATGCTGCCTTCGGCAGCGTTTCTTCGCCAAGAAAAATGGCAATCAGCTCACAGTTGGTCAGATCACGCTTGCGGGCACATGACACGGTGCGCGTTATTTCCAGTAATGACTCCGCCTGGTTCCGGGCGACGGTAATACCCATACTACGGTAGCGTTCGATCAGGCCGCCGGTTCCGGAATGCTTGCCTACCACGATGCTGCGGGTCATGCCGACCTCTGCCGGATCGAAGCCTTCGTAGTTATGCGGATCCTTGATGACGCCGTCGGCGTGCAGGCCTGATTCGTGGGAAAAAACCCGCGAGCCGACCACCGGTTTTGATACGGAAAGCGGCCGATCAGAGGCCTTGGCAACAAACAGAGACATCTCGCGGAAACGGTGCGTATCAATACCGGTTTCGATACCGCAGGCGTGCTTCAAGCCCATGACGACCTCTTCCAGTGCCGCATTTCCGGCCCGTTCACCCAAACCATTGATCGTGGTATTGACGAACTTCGCTCCGGCGCGGACCCCGGCAATGGCATTGGCTGTGGCCATGCCAAGATCGTTGTGCGTATGTACTTCTATTTCCACGTCCGGTACCGCCTGTCGCAGGAAGGCAACCTTATCGAACATGGTAAAGGGGTCCATGATCCCAAGTGTATCGCAGAAGCGGAAGCGATCACCACCCAGAGAGCGGGTGATTTCCATTAACTCCACCAGAAATGTCATGTCGGCGCGACTGGCATCTTCACCGCCGACCGAAACGTAGAGATTGTGCTTCTTGGCAAATCCGAGTGCAACTTTCAACTGTTCTTTGACCGCTTCACGATCCTTACGCAGTTTATGGAGTATCATCTGATCGGAAACCGACAGAGAAATGTCTACCGCCTGCACGCCGCAGGCAATACTTGCCTCTATTTCAGGCACCAGCGCTCGGTTCCAGGTAATCAGCCGGGCGGAAAGCCCCAGGTCAACCAGGCTGCGGATAGACTCCTGCTCATCCGTGCCCATGGCCGGAATTCCGCACTCAATCTCCCCCACGCCGATCGAATCGAGCATACGGGCGATCGCCATTTTTTCTCGCTTGGAGAATACGACACCGGCGGTCTGTTCGCCGTCACGCAGCGTTGTATCGTCGATGATGATGTCTGTTGGATACGGCATGGTTATTCCCCTTTCTTACCCACAACTTCCCATCGTTGCCAACCCATAGATCAATTCCGGGTGATAGGCAGGTTTCTTACCGGCATACATCAGCAGATTACTCCCGGCACTCCTCATGTTTCTGCGTGTGAAAAGTCGCGTTGCCGAGCGGTTTGCTGCAGGAGTATCGATCAGAATCTTCGCCCCCTTGGGGACTGTGCTTGCCGCCGCATCAAATAAACGTTCCGCACTCCCGGCATCCCGAGCAGCAAAAGGGCCGAACTGTATATCTCCTTCGGTCATCTGCTGTGTGATAAATCCGGACGGATTCTGCTCAATAATGCCGCGCTGCACCGTTGCAGTCAGCAACTCTTTCCGGTTATCGCCCCAGGCTGCTGCATCCAGCTCTTGCATTGATCCGGCCAAATCCGTTTTTATTCTTTCGGCAGTATGTGGTGCATGCCGTTGACGCCCCGTTCCGATCCAGCGGGTAATCGTATCAATTGCGTGAAAACCATGCTTTTCGTAGAGTGGTGCGCCCGATGGTGAAGCGGTCAGCCAGATCGTGTTCGCTCCTGCTGTTGTAAGTGCCGCGAGGGCCTTACAAAAGAGTGTCGTACCGATTCCGGTGCCGCGCAGCTGTTCGGCAACTATCAGGTTACCGATCCAGCCGCTCTGCTCGTGACGCAACGAGGTGACAAAGCCTGCTGTGGCACCGGAATCGTCATAAGCCGTAAAGCATCCTTGCGGAAATCGGGCAATCAGAAATTCAAATTCCCACGCGCCGGCCACCCAGTTTTCCTGTTCGGCAAAAGCCAGAAAGGTACTGATATCGGCAGCAGTAAAGGGGACAAGCGTCATGGTGTCGGGCAGGCCGGTTCGGCGATGGTCAGATTCAGGTCCTGGCCGATCAGTCCGATGGCGTCGGCGCGGCACTGTTTGCAGTGTGCAAATTGTCCGATGATACCCTCATTCTTTTTCCTGACTTCCGCCAGATACTCCTCGCTGGGGGGCGCAATGTGCGCCAGTTCAGCCTGCGGTATAATCGGCATGATGTTCATGACAAAGGCGCCCAGTTCCTTAATCCGCGCTGCGATCAGCGGAATCTGGCTGTCGTTGACGCCGGGAGTCAGTACCGTGTTGACTTTAATGGTCAGGCCAAGTTCGCCGGCCCGCTTGAGACCCTCAAACTGGTTGGCTATCAGGATCTGTGCCCCCTCCACGCCGGTATAGTGCTTGCCGTGGTAGATGACATGCCGGTAAATCTGCGCGCCTATTTCAGGATCAACGGCGTTGATGGTTATCGTCAGACTGTGCAGCCCCAATTCATAGAGCCGATCGATCGATTCCGGCAGCAGCAGGCCGTTGGTGCTGAGACAGAGCATCAGTTGCGGGAATTCTTTCTTGACCATCTCAAAGGTTTCAAAAGTTTCTTCGTTGGCCAGCGGGTCGCCGGGGCCGGCGATGCCGATGACCTTGATGATCGGCCCTGCGATCGGGCTGGCCATGACTTCGCGCACTTTTTCAATCGCCTGCTGCGGAGTCAGGATACGGCTGGTGACGCCGGGGCGCGATTCGTTGGCGCAGTCATGTTTACGGGAACAGTAGCCGCATTTGATGTTGCATTTCGGCGCAACAGCCAGGTGCATCCGCCCGTTTTTGTGATGGTTGCCGCCGAAGCAGGGGTGTCCCTGGATTTTATTTTTCATCTCGCATGCTGTTGCCATTGGTAGCTCCTTTCAAAATGAAAAACGCCCACAGGAAAATATCCTACGGGCGTCGTTGCCGGTACTGGTACGACAAAAGCATAGATTGTGCCAGCTTTGGGGGGTAACAAGCTAAACCCTTTGAAACACGGAGCAACAGAGCAACTGAGAGAGTCAATACAAACCGGCCTCTGCAATAAAATCGGGTATGCACACAGATTGCAAGCATGACGCAACTCAATTATGCCTATAATTTTGGCATATTCTTGTTCGGATTATTCCTTGCAGGTATTTTCTCCGTTGCTTCGTTGCTCTGTGGTTTAATAAATTGGAGTCATCCTATGTTCAATCAGTACAACCCTGAAGAAATCCGTGATCGTGCGCGGGCCTCCTTTATCGGTCTGGCCGTTGGAGATGCGCTGGGCGCGACGGTCGAGTTTATGACGTCCTCTGAAATTGCCTCACAATACGGCACCTTTCGCGATATTATCGGCGGCGGCTGGCTGCGCTTGAAGCCGGGACAGGTAACTGATGATACTGAAATGGCGCTCTGCATTGCGCGGGCGATCATCCGCAGCCAGACCTGGTCGCTGGAAGCGGTTGCTGAAAATTTTGCCGTCTGGCTCAAAGGGCGACCGGTTGATTGCGGCGACACCTGTCGCAAAGGGATTCGGCGCTTCATGGTGCATGGCACACTGGAAGCGCCTCCCAACGAATGGGATGCCGGCAACGGCGCCGCCATGCGCCTGCTGCCGGCAGCTCTCTTTTCACTGCCGGACGGGCAGCGGATGAGTAGATATATCCTTGAACAGGCGCATATCACCCATAACAATCCGGTTTCAGATGCTGCCTGCATCTGTCTGGGCTCCATGATCCATCTGGCGCTCATGGGTGCTTCAAAATCCCGCCTGCGGCGGGAGGCCGATGGTCTGGTGGCTCGTTTTCCGACCTTTATCTTCGAGCCGTATCGCGGCCTGGCAACCGGATACGTGGTCGATACCATGCAGACCGTTTTTCACTGGTTTTTTCGAGGGAAAAATTTTGAGGATTGCCTGGTCGGCACGGTTAATCAAGGGGCGGATGCCGATACGACCGGCGCTATCTGCGGGATGCTGGCCGGTGCCTACTACGGCATGGAAGGGATTCCGGGGCGCTGGATCAAGAAGATGGACAAAACGGTTATTGCTGAAATAGAGCAGGTAACGGACAAGCTGGTAGCCGCCTGTCCGCTGGGGGGGTTAAGAGTGAGTGGTGAGACGTAAGGAGTGAGGAGAAAAATTTCTATGCCCTCACTCCTCACTTTCGTCCGCTTAGAATCTACCCTTCTTTTAAAATCATATTCGCAACCTGACGCAGGCTTTTACGCTTGTCCATAGCGCTTTTCTGCATGGTGCGGTAGGCTTCAGCTTCAGAAAGATGCTCCTTTTCCATCAGCATCCCTTTGGCTTTTTCGATAATCTTGCGGTTTTCTATCGTCTCACGCAGATCTTCAATGGTTTCTTTCAGATCATCAACTTCTTCACCATGATGCAGTGCAATCTCGATTGCCGGTAGCAGATCCTGTTGGCGCAACGGTTTGGTTAAAAAAGCGGCAATTCCTGCCTCGGTTGCCCGTTTTACCGTCTGACTGTCATAGGCATTGGTCAGAAGCAGTATCGGAATTTTAAGCTTCTTACGGATTTCGACTGCTGCCGAAATACCATCCATTTTCGGCATGGAAACATCCAGAAACACCATGTCGGGAAAACGTGCCAATGCAGTATCTACGGCACTTTTCCCATCTTCGCATTCCAGCACATCATCAAAACCGAGGTCATGTAACATGGCCTTCAGATTCATTCTGACGAGCGGTTCATCATCACAAATCAGTATGGATTTACTCATAGTCGTGCACCTCGCTGAAGTGAATAAAGCACGAGGCGTGCCATTGATCAGATTTTCCCCATAAAGATCAGCACCAGAAAAGCAAAATAGAAGGCCCCGCCAGCCAGGAGCGTTCCTGGTGTCAGATGTTTTTTCCAGCGGATCTGAATATAGGCCAGGCCGACCGAGCCAAAGGTAAGGGCCACGGTTAAAAGAGCGGCCGTATTGAGCTGCCAGCTGGTCATCATGATACCGATGGCGGTGATGATCGAGCCCTGAAAAACCATGGCACCGGTAACATTGCCGATCGCCAGGGTATCCTTGCCTTTGTTGATCCAGATAACGCTGTTAAACTTCTCCGGCAGTTCGGTGGCAATCGGGGCGATGATCATGGCCAGGATGAACGGTGATATTCCCATCTGCACAGAAATAATCTGTACCTTTTCAACAAAAATGTACGAGCCCCACACGATCAACAGAAGTGAGCTTAACACCTGCACGCCGATGATGGTCATATGCGGGTCATGTGACTTGGGGGCAAAATAGCAGGGATCAATCTCGGATTCCTCGATTTCATGTGCTTCAGGTTCGCCTCCCCCTTGCAGTGTTTTCAGAACATAACCGCCGTATGTCAAAAGAAGTGACATGGCGATAAAGGTCTTGATCACCGGATGCCCACCCAGAAACGAAGCGCCGATTGCCACGGCGTACAGAACCAGAAAATACTCCATGTCACGCCGCATGACGACCGTATCAACCCGCATTATTGGGTAATCGTCCCGTTTTTTCCGGTTCCAGATCACCGCCAGGCCGCTGATGAAAAATGCCAGCGTGCCGAGCATGAAGGGAGCGCCGATAATGGCCCCGACGCCGATTTTGTGACCGGCTTCGGCTGTACCGAACATGATGGCCACGATCGGCACCAACGTTTCCGGCAGTGCGGTGCCGATGGCTGCAAAGATACTCCCCACGGCGCCATCCGACAGTTTCATTTTCTTGCCGAACCACTCCAGTCCGTTGGTAAAAACCGTTGCACCCAAAAGAATAATTCCCAGGGCGACGAGTAATAAAGTCCAGTTGATCATCTGATTACATCTCCACTCGGGTAACAACCCCCTGCAGCTTGGCGGCCGGGAGTTTGTTGAATTGTACAAAATTGGGAGTCAATTTTTTGAGAATGGAGAAGACCTTCCAGGCCGGGTTGCCGGTCGCGATGTCCTCAATACCGTAGAAGATGACCTTCTCGATGATGCCGTTATCCTTGAGCAGTTGTTCGATATCGAACATTTCCATATAGCCGGCCTTGATCTCAAAGGCATCAAGCCCCGTTCCAAGTGCAGTTGTGATGTGGCTTTCCAGGCCGTAGGGCTCGTCTGTCCTTAAAATGGATATCAGAACGTTGCGCTCGTAAATAATATTTGAGCGGATGGTGCAGTGCACAAGATAGGGGGGAATCGTGTTCCACTCTTTGACGAAGAAAAGCCCGGTGCCGGCAATATGACCTTTTTTATAAATTTGTTCATAGCTCATCAGGTATGTTTCCAGGTCGAGCGGTCGCAGAGCTTTGTAGAGGGCACGTTGTCCCTTGGTCCAGATCAGGATGGCGGCTAGCGGTATTGATGCCAGAATCAGTGACCAGTAGCCGCCATGCGGCAGTTTATAGAGGTTGGAAATCAAAAAGGCAAAATCGACTACTGTAACGAGCAGGGCAACCGGTACCTTCCATTTTTTTTGTGTACGCGAAAAGATCATGACCATCATGACGCCGGTAATGGTCATGGTTCCGGTGACGGCCAGGCCGTAGGCTGCCGCCAGGTTTTCTGATTTCTGGAAAACCAGCATGATCATGATCACCAGACCCAGCAGAATCCAGTTAACGGCGCCGATGTAGATTTGTGATTTGAGCTGGTGCGACGTGTAATCCACTTTTAATAGCGGCAGGATGCGCGTTGTTATTCCTTGATAGACGATTGAAAAAACACCGCTGATGAGCGCCTGAGAGGCAATGACGGTGGCCATGATCGTTAAAATCAGAAAGGGAATGTACAGCATGGTTGATTGTGACTGGACCATCCCGAAAAGAATGTTTTTCGCATGAGGGTGGTTGATGATAAAGGCGCCCTGTCCAAGATAGTTGACTATCAGCGCGACAAAAACCAGGTACCAAGCCCGTTTGACCGGTTTACGCCCGAGGTGCCCCATGTCGGCGTAGAGCGCCTCTCCACCGGTCGCACAGAGAATAACCTCGGAGAGTACGAAGAATCCGGCCAAGCCGTTTTTTATCAGAAAGCCGATGGCATAATGGGGGCTGATTGCGGCAAGTATGCCGGGAAACGTGAACAGGGCCAGCATGCCGGATATGGTCAGGGCTGCAAACCAGATTACCATGATCGGACCGAAAGCTTTTGCGACTTTATCTGTTCCTTTAAACTGAAAGATAAACAGGAATACTGCGATAATGGCGGCGATCAGGATCAGAATTTTCTGAGAGGTATGTTCCAACCCCGGTATCAGTTCTATACCTTCAACGGCTGAGAGAATTGAAATGGCCGGGGTAATGACGCCGTCACCCAGCAGCAGCGCCACACCCAGATACGAGAGAAAGGTTATGAATAGCATCTGGCGCCCCGGCTTGATCATCCGCACCAGAATCTCGCGCAGTACGATGGTGCCCCCTTCTCCTTTGCGGGAAAGGCTCATGGCCAGCAGGGCGTATTCGATGTTGACCAGGATCATCAAGGTCCAGACGATCAGCGAGATAATGCCGAATACATTCTCCTGGGTTGGTTTGGTCAGGGCGATAATAACGGTCAGTGTATAGATCGGGCTGGTGCCGATGTCGCCGAATACCAGACCCATTGATTTAATGATGCCGCCCCAGTAGGAGTCCGCTTCAGTATGCTTCATAGAAATGCCTCCGAAATTTAAAAGAGAACTTATACACCGGCAGGCTGATGTTCTCAATCACTTTCTAGGATGGCAGTTTGAGTCGATAACCCACACCTGGTTCAGTAATAATGTACTTTGGTCTTGATGGATCTGATTCAATCTTGCGCCGCAGATTGCTTATATTGACCCGCAACACATGCGGTTGTTCCAAATTAGTCAGCCCCCAAACCTGTTTCAGTATTTGAACATGTGTCAGAACCTTGCCTGCGTGGATTACAAGAAACCGGAGTATGTCATATTCCGTGGGAGTTAATGATATATCAAATTCATTAACCGTCACCCTCCTGCTTCCTAAATCTACCTGCAGGTCGTTGCTGATGAATACCGGTTCGGGGATCTCCAGCAGTGAGCGCCGCAGAGCAGCCCTGATGCGAGCCAGTAGTTCGCCGACCCCGAATGGCTTTGTGAGGTAATCATCTGCACCTGCATCAAGAGCGGCGACTTTGTCATTTTCATGCTCCCGTACCGATAGCACAATGATCGGCACCGGGGACCATTCGCGAATTCTTTTGATCACCTCGATGCCGTCCAGATCCGGCAATCCAAGGTCAAGCAGTATGACGTCAGGGCGAAACGTGGCGGCGGCCGCTAGCCCGGCATGACCATTTTCCGCTTCAAGCAGGGTGAACTCTTCACTGGATAATACCGTATGTAAAAAACGTCTGATCGCCAGTTCATCATCAACGACTAGGACTCGTGGCAGGTTTTCTGTCGTTCGTTCAGTTGTCATAGTACCTCGCAGAGACCCCCAAGGTTTTCAAAACCTCGGTCTTGAATTCAGATATTCAAACTCATCAGCGGCAACCGTATCACGATTCTCAAACCGCCACCAGTGCGGTTTTCGGCACGTATCTTTCCGCCGTGAGCTTCAACAATTCCCTTACAAATTGACAGCCCCAGGCCAGTCCCCCCGGCCCCTTCGGGAATCGGGATTCTGTAAAACTTGTCGAAGACCCGTTTCAGGTCATGTTCCGGAACTCCGGGTCCCCGATCAGCCACGTCAAGAGACAGCCAATCGTTGTCTGTAGTGGCACTTACTTCAATGGTGCTCTCCGCTGGTGCGTATTTATGTGCGTTATCCAGAAGATTAACCATTACCTGGGTCATCAGTACAAGATCCATAGCGACCAACGGCAGATCATCGGGTAGTTGGATCTCGACAGGACGATTGCCTATGCGCTGCTCAACTGCAGCCAGGGCACAGCCGACCAGATCCTGTATATCACTCAGTTCAGCATGTGGTCTGATTGCTCCTGCTTCAATGCGGGTCATATCCAGCAGGTTGCCGACGAAACGATTCAGTCGCTCCGCCTCGCTGCAGGCAGAATCCAGAAGATCCCGTCGTGCCTGGTCACTGAGGTGCGCACCCTCTTCTTTTAAGCTGTAAAGAGCTCCGGTTACGGAAACCAAGGGTGTACGCAGATCATGTGAAATGGAATTCAGCAGGGCACGTTCCAGGTTTTCCCGGGCCTGAAGGATCTGAGCCTGCTCCGCCTGACGGGAGAACAGAATGCGTTCCAGCGCCATGGCTGCCTGAGTAGCAAATGCATCCAGCAGTCGGCGATTTTCCTGTGAATGGTAGTTATGCTGATGTTCCAGTTTTACGCCCATAACCCCCAGAACAGTTGAAGGAGTCTGCAATGGTAGGTATATCAGCTCGGCAGATACCAATGTATCCGTAGCTCGCCCGGCCGGATGACTGTTACGGAACGCCCAATCAGCTACAGCCTGTTCTTTGACATCCAGTATGAGTCCATCGCTGGACGCCATAACATCAAGCCGCTCTCCTTCCGGCAGCAGTATCACTACCTGGGCATTGAGCGCCTCTTCTACATTTTTGAGCACCGCTTTCACAACGGCATCACTATTCACCGAGGCGGCCAGATCACGACTCAGGTAATAGAGGCTGGCGGTCTGGACCTCACGGGCACGCATTACCTCTGCACGCTCGCGGGCACGGGCGACAAGGGTGCTGATGACGACACCCACCACGAACAGCCCCAGAAAGGTCATAAGATACTGGGTGTCAGCAACCACAAAAGTCATTCGAGGAGGAACGAAGAAGAAGTCAAAGGCAAGTACGCCACATAAAGCACTGGCAATTGCCGGTTTGCGGCCAAGGCGCACGGAAGCGATAACGACGGCTAAAAGGTAGAACATGACCATGTTGGTCGGTTCAAGAAACGGGCGCAACAGTTCGCACAATACCGTGGCGGCTGAAACAAGAGCAACGCTGGCCGCATAACCGCTCAGTTCAAACGGGGTACGATGTTTGTGTACGCTGGCTTTGGCAGCGGTCTTATCCGGTTCGAAGCTGACGATTACGATATCTATCGCCCCGCTTCGGCGGATGATACGGTCCACGATTGGTGTTTGCAGGATTTTGCGCCAGCGGCGCCTAGTTGGTTTGCCCATCACGATCTTGGTGATATTGTGCCGCGTGGCATATTCCATAACCGCATCGGTTATATCGGTGGCGGTCACGGATGCAACCTGGCCTCCCAGACTCTCAGCCAGGCGCAGGTCGCGCCAGATATGCTCCCGGTTCTCCCGTACATGACGACTATCCGTTGGTGTTTCGATGTAGACCGTGAACCATTGTCCCTTCAACTCTTCGGCCAGGCGGCAGGTGGCCCGAATCAGCTTTTCGCTGTAGGGGCTGCCGCTGACGCAGACCAGCAGCCGTTCGGCCGTCGGCCATGGTCCTGCGATAGACTGGGTCTCCATGTAAGCCCGCATCTGATCATCCACACGGGCTGCAGTGCGACGAAGCGAAAGTTCTCGCAGTGCCATCAGGTTGCCGGGACGGAAGAACTTTTCAATGGCCTTGGCGGCTTGGTTGGGGATGTAAATCTTCCCCTCGTTCAAACGTTGAATCAGATCTTCCGGAGAAATGTCGATCAGTTTGATCTCGAAGGCAATGTCCAGCAGCCGGTCAGGTATCGTCTCACGCACTGTGATCCCGGTGATCTGGGCGACCACATCATTCAGGCTCTCGAAGTGCTGGATGTTGACCGTGGTGTAGACATCGATTCCCGTTTCCAGGATCTCTTCAACATCCTGCCAGCGCTTCTCATGTCTCGAACCGGGGGCGTTGCTGTGGGCCAGTTCATCCACCAGAACGATCTGCGGTCTGCGAGCCAAAATGGCATCAATGTCCATTTCCGGCAGCAGGACGCCTTGATAGTGGACTTCCTTGCGTTGCACGGCTTCCATTCCTTCCAGCAGTGCATCGGTCTCACTACGACCATGAGATTCGACATAGCCCACCACCACGTCGCGCCCATCCTTCTTGCGCTGTCGGGCCGCTTCAAGCATGGCGTAGGTTTTGCCGACACCAGCTGCGTAGCCGAGAAATATTTTCAGCTTGCCCAGCTCGGCGGCAACCTCTTCGGCTTGGGCCAGCTTGAGCATCGCCTCCGGGGAGGGGCGTATGTCGTCGGAGTTAGTTGGCATGGGGACTCGATAACGGGGTAGAAGAACACCTGCCAGTTTTAGGGCAGGTGCTTCTTTCTGGTTGGGGTATTTTGTTCTTTATCTCGGATGTTCTCTTTTCAATGAAAGACCTCTTCAGCTTGTTCAGTCACCTGTCCTGCATTCAGTAGGATCGCAAGGAAATTCCCCATTTGCCGGAAATCCGCGTAACTATCCAAAGATTCTTATGCATGGTCAATACATCATCTTTATTATTTCTCCTCGAATATGTGACGATAAAATGCACCTTGTCCTTGCATATTAGCACTGGTTCTTTTGTTTCATATCGAGTGTGATGCCAACCTGATGAGCGCAGATTCTCAAAGAAGTCGGCAGGGTGTTGTCCTGCATGTGCCCAATCAAGCCGTTCCGATCCGGAAAGCATGGTATGAGGAAAGTGAAGTACACTGTCCATTCCATTTGTGTCGCATATGTTGAAGAAAGCAGTGAAGCGATCAAGACATTCCGATGCAGCTTGGACAAGTTCGGCTTCTGGCTCATCTGTTTGTTGCGGTTTCACAAAATTTGCGAAGTCACTCATGAAATTCCTCTCTTGAAGTTGTTCAACCATTATTGACCGGTTCATACGATTCCGAACACTCAGCCACCATTGCCGCTTCGTAGATGGTTTCCGGCGCAATGTCCACTCCACCCGGCCAGCAGAGCACACCAAGCTCACGATTCAGGTCAACGGCATCGAAATAGCTTTTATCGGTAAACCGGCTGAACACGCCACCACGGGAGGCGTATGAGGCGAGATCAACAATACCTCTGCGACCATTATCAAACTCCAGCTCCAGACGATATCCTTCCATTTTCTTGAAACTTATTATGTCATGCCACATGATGTACCCCCCCTATCGTAATGGAGCAATTGGTTCCAGAGGTTTGAAGTCCATTGCCAGCGCCCAATTTTTCAACAACTCTTCCTGATGGAGAGAGGCCCATTCCATGACAATGCCCAAAGCCCGAGGCGGGAATGATCCGCCAATAATCGAAAGATCCCTGATTCTTATGGAAATTTTGTCGTTTCCATAACGAGCATGGAAATGAGGTGGGTTGTGTTCGTCATGGAACATGGCAACGATGATGCCATAGAATCTTGATATTTCAGGCATTGTTAAGCTCCTTGCACCATTTTCAACAGGTTACACTGACCTCAAACCTTTGGCAACACCACGGTCACAGTTTATCCAATTCCAGATTCAACACAAGCACATTCACGCGTGGCACTCCTAAGAAGCCCAGCTGTCGTCCCTCAATAGCCTGGACAACGGCCTTTGTCAGTACCTCTTCAGACAGATTGCGCGTTTTGGCAACTCGTGACACCTGCAGCAAGGCCGACTCGGGCGAAATGTGCGGGTCGAGTCCGCTGGCAGAAGCCTGCACCAGGTCGGCCGGAATTTTACCGGTCACGCCGGTATCGCGGAGCGCCTTAACCCGGTCGCCAACCGTCTGCAGGTAAGCGGGGTTGGTTGGTCCGGCATTGGAGCCACCCGACGCCATGGCGTTGAAACCGAAATCAGCCGTGGCTGAGGGGCGTGGCCAGAAGTATTTCGGATCGGAAAAGGGTTGGGCTATCAGGATCGAACCGATCTCCTTGCCACTCTTATCGGTTATGAAGCTCCCCGCAGCCTGTTTAGGGAAGATGGCATACGCCAGACCTGTCACCACTGCTGGATAGATACCTCCGCAGATGATAGTGAAAATGATGAAGAGTAGAATTGCCGGTTTTAGGTCTTTCATGGCTTTGTTCCTTTCGTAGGGGCGGATGGCGTCCGCCCTGGTTTGATTGTTGGTAATTGTTACAAAGGGCGCATGCAATGCGCCCCTACATTTGAATTCATCACACAATAATCCCGATCACAATATCAATCACCTTGATTCCGACAAACGGGGCAACCATGCCACCCACTCCGTATATCAGCAGGTTGTGTATCAAGAGCTTCTCGGCCGGCATGGGACGGAACTTGGTCCCTTTCAGTGCCAGCGGCACCAGCATCGGGATGATGATGGCATTGAAAATAACCGCTGACAGGATTGCTGTGAATGGGCTGGTCAATCCCATCACGTTCAGCACGCCCAGTTGCGGATATATTGAAAGCAGTGCCGCCGGGATGATGGCGAAGTACTTGGCAATGTCATTGGAGATGCTGAAAGTAGTCAGGTTACCGCGCGTCA
>Ga0194037_1001833_pt1 | contig 14823 bp, 12 predicted proteins | sample JunL306m_MetaG_FD_148653 | JGI IMG/M metagenome (GOLD analysis project Ga0194037, IMG submission 148653) | Anoxic zone freshwater microbial communities from boreal shield lake in IISD Experimental Lakes Area, Ontario, Canada - Jun2016-L304-6m | ecosystem: Environmental > Aquatic > Freshwater >...
TAACATAGCAGTGCCAATTTCTGCCGGAGATTCAACAACATGCAAACCACACTCACGCATGATTTTCATTTTAGCAGCTGCTGTATCATCTTTGCCTCCGATAATTGCACCGGCATGCCCCATTCTTCTTCCTGCAGGAGCAGTTTGTCCGGCAATAAATCCTACAACAGGTTTTTTATTTCCACCGGCTTTAATCATGCGAGCTGCATCTGCTTCATAACTTCCGCCAATTTCACCAATCATAACAATTGCATCTGTATCAGAATCGTCCATCAATAATGCAACAGCATCTTTAGTTGCAGTTCCGATGATCGGGTCACCACCAATTCCAATAGCTGTTGAAACTCCTAAACCTGCTTTCACAATTTGATCAGCAGCTTCGTATGTAAGAGTTCCTGATTTTGAAACGATACCAATTCTTCCTGCTTTAAAAACAAAACCCGGCATGATACCAACCTTTGCTTCACCCGGAGTGATTACACCAGGACAGTTTGGTCCGATCAAAGTACAATCACGACCTTTAATATATTCTTTCACAGCGATCATATCTTTTACCGGAATACCTTCGGTAATACAAACAATCACTTTAATACCTGCTTCAGCAGCTTCCATAATTGCATCACCTGCAAATGCCGGTGGGACAAAAATGATGGAAACATTTGCTCCAGCTTTATCAACTGCATCTTTCACAGTGTTAAAAACTGGTTTGTCGAGATGCATTTGACCACCTTTTCCGGGAGTTACACCACCAACAACATTTGTTCCGTACTCGATCATTTGCTGAGCGTGGAATGAACCTTCACTGCCAGTAAAACCCTGAACAATTACTTTTGAATTTTTATTTACTAATACCGACATATTTTAAAATTTATCTTTTTGCGAATTGTGGGGCAAATATGCTATAATTTTAAATATAATTTAACTGAAATAAATCAGGTAAAAAATCAGGAGTATTTGGTACGTCTGAGAAGAAAGAAAACCACGTAAATCACTAATATGAAGAGAAAAAGCACTAAACCTATCAATAAAATATATTGTGAGAATTCTCTTTCTTTTTCCTTCGACTTTATTTTTTTTATTTCTTCATCCTTGGTCGAAATAAGTTTTTCCTTTTCAACTTTCTCTTTCAAATACAAAATTTCTAGTTGCGATTGTTCGTCTTTACTTTTATCATTAAAAACACTATCGTTATAGGCTTTAAATAATTTATGATATACAAGAGCTTCTTTATAATTTCCTTTTGCCTCTTCAATCATATTTAAATATTTGTACGAATCGGTAATATCGTTTCTGATGGTATATTTTTTTGCAGTTTCAAGCATTTTGTTGGCATATTTACTTGCTGCAAAAAGCATGTTCAATTTGATATAACAATTGGTAATATTTCCAAAACAAGAGCTCATCCCATGAACATCCCCAAACTCTTCAGCTATCTGCATCGATTCAAAATAATGATCGAGGGCTTGTTTATAATTACCACTTTCTGAATACATGAAACCGATATTATTCAGGATGGATGACACATCTTTTTTATCGCCAATTTTTTTATTGATCTCTAAACTTTTCCGATAATTCAATAAAGCATTTACCGTATCCTTTTTATATTGATAAACAGTGCCAATATTATTTAAACAATCGGCAGCCTGATTAGGATCTTTTTTTTCAAGAATGGAATATGCTTTCTGAAAATACTGAACAGCTTTGTCGAGCTGATTTTGCTCCATGTAAACAGCTCCGATATTATTATAGGTTTTGGCAATTCCTATTTCATCTTTTAAATTTTCTGAAATACCCAATGCTTCAAAATAATAAAATTGAGCTTTTACATAATCACTTTGTAGATAATATACTCCGGCAATATTATTATATACTGATGCATAGCCTGCTTTAAAATTGCACTTCACAAAATTTGCAAGAGCCAAACGAAAATTTTGAATTGCCAATTGATAATCACCGATAACTTTATCTGCAAATCCTTTATGAATATAAGCGAAGCCTAAACCTTTATAATAATTTCCGTTTGTAGCTAACTCAATAGCGATATTGGCAAAGCTATCACTTTTCGATATTTCAGATTTTCGATATTCGTAAGCAAGCTGATTAAAAATATTCACCTTGGTTGTATCGTCTGCCTTTTTAAGTAGCGAACTCAAACTATCTATCACTAAATAATTTTGAGCTTGCAAAAATTGAAAACAAAAAAGGAAAAATATGAATATTGATTTTTTCAACTTGACGAATGTATTTAAACAAATCTATCAAATAATGGACAGCTTCACAAGCTATGCAGCAGATATTGAAAACTGAAGGTCGTACAAGCGTTTATAATATCCGTTGAGTTGTATAAGTTGAGCATGGGATCCGCGTTCTACAATTTCTCCTTTTTCGAGTACAACAATTTCATCAGCAAATTGAACTGTCGACAAACGATGTGCGATAACAATGGATGTTCTTCCTTTCATCATTTTTTTTATTGCTTCCTGAATTGCCATTTCAGTTTCGTTATCGACTGACGAAGTTGCTTCATCTAAAATCAAAACAGACGGATCGGTTACCATTGCTCTAACAAAAGAAATTAATTGTCGTTGACCCACAGAAAGTGTTGCTCCTCTTTCATGAACATCCTGAAGATATCCGTTTGGTAATTTATCAATAAAATGATGCGCACCTAACATTTTTGCAGTCTCAATAATTTTTTCTTCGCTGATATTTTTATTGTATAAACGAATATTATCCATCACACTTCCACTAAATAAAAAAACATCCTGCATCACAACAGAAATATGTTTTCGCACACTTCTGATCTCAAGGTCAGAAAGATTTTTCTTGTCAATTAAGATCTCCCCTTTTTCAATCTCATAAAACCTGCTCAGTAAATTTATAATAGAAGATTTGCCTGCACCGGTTGCTCCCACGAGCGCTAAAGTTTTTCCTTTTCCAACTTTGATATTAATTCCTTTCAAGACGTATTCATTTGGATTGTAACCAAACCACACATCATTAAATTCAATTTCCCCTTCCACTTTTTCTAAAATAGTATTTCCTGTAGGCTCAATATTATCGGTATCATCCAATAATTTAAAAATACGTTCGGAAGCCACCATGCCCATTTGTAAAGTATTAAATCGATCGGCCAATTGCCTGATCGGTCTAAAAAACATTCCGATATACATGATAAAAGCAATCATTGTTCCGATGGAAGTTTGTCCATTCATTACACCTTTTGAACCATACCAAACAATTAATGCAGTAGAGATTGCAGCTACGATTTCAACAACAGGAAAAAAAACTGAATAATAAAAAACTGAGCGGATATGAGCTTTCCGATGTTCGTTATTGATGAGTTTAAAATTGTTCAATTCCTTTTGCTCCCTATTAAATATCTGAACTATTTGCATGCCCTGAATATGTTCCTGAACAAAAGTATTCAGCTTAGCAACTTGCGTTCTTACATCTTCAAATGAAACACGCACATTTTCTTTAAACAAATAACCGGCATACAATAAAATTGGCAGAACCGATAAACTTACAATCGATAATTTCCAATCGGAATAAAACATCATGATCAGAATAAAAATGATCTGTAAAATATCACCGGTAATGTTTATTAAACCTTCACTAAAAACATCTGCAATAGTTTCAATATCGGAAACAGTACGGGTTACTAATGTACCTACAGGAGTTTTATCATAAAATTTTAAGCGCAATGAAGTAAGATAAACATACACTTTCATGCGCAAATCTTTGATTACATTTTGAGCTAAATAATTTGTTAAAATTGTACTCCAAACCTGCATGAGTGATTGCAAAATGAGCAATCCTAAAATCAGCATACACATATTGATGAGTCCTTGAGAATTGTTAAATGCGATGTAATGATCGATTGCATACTGCATTAAAAACGGACGAAGCGGCCCCATAAACGACATCAAAAGTGTGAGTGTTATGGCTATATATAATTTTCGTTTATATGGTTTTGCTAAAGCATAAATCCGATTCAATAAAGGAAAATCGAATGCACTGCCTGTTTTATATTTCTTATCTGATTTACTTTCTGACATGGGTTGGCAAATGTAGAATTAATTTGGAGGTTGTATAATATCACAACCTAAATACTTTACACTTTACTTTCACTTTGTAATTAAATTTCTGGCTTAACTATAGATGGGGAGGGGGGATCAAGCCTAATGATATTGCTTTAGCAATTGCCTCACTAAGTTTTGAAACTTTAAATTTTTGCTTTGCGCTTTCTATGTGGCTTTCAATTGTTCGGCTACTTCTATATAATGCAATTCCAATTTCTTTTGAACTTTTCCCTTCTGAACTTCTTCGTAAAATTGTTATTTCTGATGGCGTAAAATTATGATCGTGTAATTGATTATCTATTTCTTTATCATATGAAATATTTTCTATAACAGCATTGAAATAGCTCTCTCCAGCTTTAATTATATCTATTGCTGATAAAATTTCATTTACTCCTTGATTTTTGATTGCAAAACCATTCATCCCCGCATTTCTTAAATCATTTATAAGTCCATTTTGATAGTTAACATTAATCCCTAAAATTTTAATCTCATGCATTTCTTTTTTAATGATAATTATTGCTTCGTTGCCACATAAAACTGGCATAAAAAAATCAACAATTAAAATGTCAGGTTTGTGACTTCTTAGTTCTTCCATTAATTCATTACCGTTCCAAACATGAAACAAAACTTTAAACTGTGGATTGTTTTTTAAAGCAAATAAAAGTTCGTTATGCCAATACAAATCATCTTCAGCAAAAGCAATTGTATTTGTAATTGTTTTCATTGGATAAAGTTTATGCTAATCTATGTATAAATATTTTCATTGTAATCATAATATTTTTACGGAAATAATAAATCAGTAATTTTACTGATGTATTTTAAAATAGTATATCACATTTTTGTTTAACAATTTCCAATCGGCCAAAAAGGAATTTTAGTTCTATTATTAATTAAACAATTTATTATTCATAATTTAAATCAAAAAACAAAATGAGAAAACTAACGATGTTAATCACATTAACATGCTGCATATTGGTGTCAGTCAATTTTAGTTATGCCGGGGAACCTGCTGGTAAAACAAGTACAGCAAAACCACAAAAAGATCGCATCATACTATATTGTGGTGTTGCCGGAACTTTCCGCGAAATCACTTATGATGACGGAAAAAAAGTTTATGCATGTGTTGCAGGTCTTGCAACTATATGCTTTTATCTACCCTGCGATGTTTTTGTTCCTTATGGTAAACCAGCAGGAATGGCTCCGGTTGCTATACCGCCAAACGTAAACATTGAGGCTGGACAACAGTTTTGGGCAAAATATGACGAAAGCGGTGTGATGCAAATTCATTATGTAAATTCTATGGAGCTTGACCTTTCACCTGATGGCACAGAATCAACTCTTATTGTAAATTAAACAGCTATGAAAAAAACAATCCTCTCAGCTATACTTATCCTGATGATCAGTATAGCTCATGCAGGTGAGCCTGCAATAAAAGCACCTATTGCTAACGGAACATACGTTCTTACTGCAATAATGGGTACAATTAAAGTGATAAAGTCAGATAATCCGCTTGTCACAATGGTCCAATGTAATTATCCTTATACGCCTATTTGTATTTACAAAGCTGCTGTAATTGAAGATAACATGCCTATTTGTGCCACTACTGTCGTATATACTGATATTAGTGGTTATGGCCTGGATCAAAGTAAAACATATATGGGTATTCCTACCGAAAACGGTATCAATTTTATTATCGTGGATCGCATGTCTGCATCTTGTAATGAAGACGGTTCGGTACAGTTTGAGATAAGCCCTGCTATCGTATTTTAAGTTTAAGTTTTTTACTTATTCTGCAGGTATGTAGGTATATTTATCTGCAGAATTAATTTTAAACCAATGAAAAAAATAATCATTATTTATCTGGTATTACTGCTCACATTCAAAGTAACTGCCGCAAACAGGTATACCCTCTATTTTCTTATCAACGTAAACAGTTGTTCAAACTGTAATTTATTTTCAAGAGATTTGCTTTTTAACCGGAACATTTTTAACAATACCACCTTTCTTTTATCAGATCAGGAGGTTACACAGGATCAGGCAAAACAGTATTTAAATGAACTTTTTGATACCATATGTACCATTGAACTGAATGATAAACTATTTAGTTTATTTTCAGAGCAGATCAGTTTTTTTAAAATGCCTCATTTAATCATATCAGACTCTACCAATAAAATTGTCTTCCAAACACCAATTGACAGTATCAGGTTAAATATTTCAACAATAGAAACATATCTTCAGCAAAGAGATGAAACTGTACTACTTAATTCCCGTCTGCGTCAACTGATCGGATTTAAAACAATTACCAAAGTGAAGAACAAATTATTTATCACAGCTTATCAGCAAAAAGAAAAGGTTTTCATCTATAATTTAGATACACGAATTTTGGACTCTATTTATCTTTCCGATAAAATACTTAATATGATGCTTGGGTCAGCATCTATTAAAAACCCTGATGCAGCAGCAACTATACAATTTTATAAAAAAAATAATTTTCCGTACCATCTTGCCGAGTTTGGTATTACACCCTGTACTGACGGGCACTATTTTTATGCAAATATTGATATAATGTATGTTGATATCCGTAAAAAAACAGATACTGTTGTACCTGCATGGTTTCCCTTTTTACTAAAATATGATCCTGTGACCTCCGTTTTCAGCTACCATAAATATAGTTATTTTCAATCCAATCCGGACCCTTATGGGGTGAGTGAACTTAAGCAGGATGGCGAATATAAACAATACTTTAATGACAGTACATGGCTGCTTGGTGCGGATGTGAAGCAAACAGGATATAAAAAATCAAAAGCTATTTTAAAATTCACTACAAATTCAAAAACCAAAGAACTTGTATATTCATCCACCCAAACCATAATCACTGCTGACTCTCTGATGACCTTTACCGGGAGGAATATGAACAATCCTGCCGAGGAGTATTCCTATAAATTAACAGGTTCATTTTTGTTTTTTAATCAGTCTCCTTTAATTCAAAATATTCAGACAAAAAAGGTAATCGATGTAAGGAAGTTTGACCCGGCAATCAACTGGATATATGATATTTCTATAAAAGGGAATAATTTGTATATTTTAACCCAGAAGGGAAAAGATTTTCTATTGATCTCACTTAATAATTCTGACTACTCCTTAATACAAACAGAAACTATTACCAAAAACGCAAAAGGAAATGTAGAGTTGGACGGAGACACTATTTATTACATGGACAAAACAGGAAATATTTATATTTCAGGTCACTAAAAACAAAGACCTGTGAAGCTTTTAAACCACTATCTTTTTGTGATTTGCTTTCAGAATTTGTTCATTCTAATATTGATAACAACTTCCGCTGGTATTATTTGGAACAATAGTATAATTCTATCATTCTAATATCTTTTCGAAATGGTTATAGAGTTTCACCCACCCACAGGAAATTCAAGATTAAAGGAGTTCCGTTAATTACGGTGCACTCTCAAAGCATAAATCGTATTTCCGAAAGTTCTTTTCCTATTTGATTAACACCTGTTAATATACGGTTCACTTGTGATGCCGAAGGTTTCTTTTGTCCGCCAATATATTGAGCCAACAAACTTTGATTCATCCCAATTCTTTCTGACAAAGCTTTTGCATTGATGACCTTATAAAATTCGAAAAATTGAGGTAAGTCTAAAACTATTTTCAAATCGTCTTCTGAAAATGTTTTGTGTTCATCTTCAAAATAAAAATTCAATGCTTTAAGAAAATTACTTTTAAGTAAATTCAAGTTTTTGCCGGTTGATGCAACAGGGTGTTTTTGAGCATAAGCAGAATATCCTGTTTTAGTTCGCTCAACTATTATTTCAATTCTCTTACTTTTCATATTGCCTATTTTAAACCTGCAGCTTTCAATATCTTATTTTCAAGTCCTTTACCAACTTCACTACTCCCATGATCGGGAACAACCAATTGACCTGGTTTTAAAAGTGTTTCATCATCATGTGACTTCCGGATTGCCTAATTACATACCATCCATCATTTTTGAGTATTTTTATGAGTTGGCTACTTTTCATTTCAAAGGTAATATATTTATTACTTTAATTAAATTTAAAATTACATTGAATTTTTTTAAATAAAAACTGGTTATTGATTAACCGGCAATTCAAAATTAAACGAGCTTCCTTCACCTTCTTTGCTTTCAACCCAAATTCGTCCATGATTTCTTTCAATAAAATCTTTACAGAGGATAAGTCCTAATCCGGTTCCTTTTTCGTTACCTGTTCCTTTTGTGGTTGGATTTAAATGCTGATCAAATAATCTCTCCATTGAATCTTTACTAATTCCAACACCATTATCTATCACACTAATTTTGCATGTATTTTTGGTTATTTCTCCTGCAACATTTATGGAGCCATTTTCGGAAGTAAATTTTATGGCATTAGCTATTAAATTTCTAAGCACCAATTTTATCATATCCATATCGCCATAAGCGGTATTGTTCTCATCAATTTCATTTCGCAACTCAATATTTTTTTGAAAGGCTGCATTATTTAACAAGTTAAAAGTTTCCTCTGTTAGTGAATGTAAATTGAGTTTTTGAATATGAATTGGTACTCCCTTGATTTGTGCAGATGCCCATATTAAAAGATTCTCTAGCAGATCGATGGTATTCTCAACTGAGCCTGAAATATTTTTAGTTACTTCTTTATTATCGGATGCCTCATAAGCAGGATTGCTAATAAGATCAAAATACAATTTCATCGTTGTAAGATTATTTCTCAGGTCGTGGGAGATGATGGAAAAGAAACGATCTTTAACAGAATTCAGCTGGTTTAATTTTTCTGTTTGTTCAAGAATTGCTATATTCTTTTGTTCCAGTTCAAACTTTTGTTTTTCAAGATTTTTTTCGATGCGTTTATTTTGAATAAAGAAATAAATGAGGATCAAAAATATCAACGACAAAATACTGAATGCTATAATAAATACTTTCCTGATTTCTCGCTCACTTTGTAATTCAGCATCTCTTACTTCTTGTTCTTTTGAAAGCAATTCGATTTGAGTTTGTTTTTTCTCAGATTCGTATCTCAACGAAATATCTGCAAGTTGTTTAACAATGCTATCGTTAAATAATGAATCTTTTATTTCACTACTTAATGCCGAAAATGTTTGTGCTTTGCCTTTTTCATTTGTCAAATTATATACATCCGAAAGTCGTTTGTATGCAATATCCAATTCTATATTAAATCCGCCTTTTTTGGCTATTTCGATTGCACGTTTAAAACTATTAATTGCTTTATCATATTGTTTAAGGGCAAAATAGTTTTCACCAAGATCATTTAAATTTGAAACGATAAGCGGCTGCATTTTCAATTCTTCGGATATTGATAAAGAGCGTTTATAAATAACAGTAGCGTTTTCATTCTGATGAATTTTAAACTCAATATCTCCAATTAAATTCAGTGTATTTGCTATCCCTGCTTTATTATTTATTTCGGAATATATTTTTAAAGATTTATTAAAATACTCTTTAGCTTTTGCAAAATTCTCTTGCCGTAAATAGCTGTTACCAATATTATCAAACGTAACCACTGTACGTAATTTATCTTTTGACCCTTCATACAATTTAATCGCTCTCAAATTGTATTCGATAGCTTTACTGAAATTATTTTGCTTCTCGTATAGAGCACTTAAATTATTTAATGAATTTAGCAAACCTGTATTGTCGTTTGTTTCTTCATAAAACCGTAAAGCATTTAAATATCCTTCTACTGCAGCAGGAAAATTTCCTTGAGCAAAATTTATTGAAGCTAAAGAATTATTGACTTCAGCTTTTCCTTTTTCATTTTTTGTTTGAATAAAAAACTTAAGCGATTGTGTAAAATACTCTTTTGCTTTTGAAAAAGATCCACCACGGAAATAGATATCCGCTACAAGCTGATTGCAAATAGCAAGAGCTTCAACTTCATTTGATTTAACAGCTATCTCAATTGCCTGAACTCCATAATCAGCAGCTTTTGTGGGATCATTAAACCTAAATACTTTTGATTGGTTATAGAGGATATTAATTTTTTCTTTATCGCCAGATACGCGCAATAAATTATTAATACTGTCGGAATTATTTTGCTGAGCATGCAAAGTAAAACCCATACAGATTAAAAAAATAATTCTTATAAAATTGATTTGGTTTGCCAAACTATACCTCTACATTTTCTGCTAATTTAAATCCTGTTCCGTGAATATTCACTATTTCTAACGAAGGATCTATTTTAAGCATCTTACGAAGTTTGTTAATATATACATCTAAATTTCTGGCTGTATAAGTATCGTCCCTTCCCCATATGTATAATAAAATGGCATTACGAGTAAGCGGGTTATTTTTATTGATAATAAATATTTTCAGCAATTCGGCTTCAGTTGCACTGATGCGAATTTGGTTACCATCGTGAGTGATAATTTGATTTTGAAAGTCGATTGAAATATGACCAACATTAACTTTATCTTCTATTGCCAGTAATGTTTTTTGATTGTTCTGAGAACGTTTTAAAATTGCTTTCATGCGAGCAATAAGCTCTTGAGTACTGAAAGGTTTTGTAATATATTCATCGGCACCAATTTCAAAACCTTTGAGTTTATCTTCTTCTGAAGAATTTGCTGTAAGAAAAATTATTGGTATGGATTGATCTTTTCTTCTAACATCTTTTGCCAATTCGAAGCCATCTTTTTTGGGCATGTTCACATCAAAAATACAGATGTCGAATTTCTCAATATTAAAAGCCTCCAATGCCTCCAACCCATCTTTGCAAACTTTAATTGTAAAACCTGCAAGACGTAGATTTTCTTTTAAAAGAAAGCCAAGACTAATTTCGTCTTCAGCTAACAACACATGTGGTCTGATATCTTTTTCCATAATGCAACACAAATTTATAAAAAGGAAACACATAGTTGCATCAGGATATTTGATGATGCCGTTTTGATAAGTTGAAATCATTCAAGACTCCTTTTTTCATTGGTATCTTAAAGAATATTTAAAAATTTCTTAATAATTTATTTTGATGAAAAATCAAATACATTATCAAGTAATCAATCGATTTTAGTCAAATACATTTCAATTATACACATGCTATTTTCATCTTGTCGACTTTTTTTTACATCTAATAATTCCTTTATTTACTAGTGTCTTAAGAAATTGTTAAGTTGCAGACACCAATAATTATGCAGTTCTCCACGACAATGCTTTATTGGTGGGCTTTTCAAGCATAGCGAATCACTGTATGTTCGTATACGATGATTCTAATACATAAGTTCGAACCCGTGTTCGTAGTTGAAGAGAAACACTTCGACATCATCCGACTTCACGATGAACTTTTAAAAATTCTCGACTTCATTGACCTTCCGGAAAACATCGTAAAAATTGAACAACAGAACAGTTCGATTGTAAGAAACTATTATGCAAATGCTATCGACCACAATCTGGTAGATATTAAAACTGTTAAATACATTGTTAATCAAAACATCCGTGCTAAAGGTGTATCTGAACGCGCAGTAGAACAGTTTTGGAAAGCTGAAAAGTGGCTCGATTCACAATTAGAAGAACCTTTAAATATTGGCATGATTCATCAATTACAGCGAATGCTGATTAATGATGTTTATAATAATAAGGAAGATATTAATTTATTTTCATCGCAAACAGCACGTGTACCGGAGAGGTTAAGTTTGGCAAGTGAAATGGAAATTGAAGCGCTGTTTGAGTTTATAAATTCTGATGAAGAGTATCATCCAATTCATCAAAGTTGGATATTACATTTTCGTTTAATAGGAATAAAAATATTTAGTGAAGCCAAAAGTAAAATGGCATTGCTCCTTCAGCATTTCTGGCTAAAGAAAAAAGGGTACGACCTTAATGGTTTATTAAGTATCGAACATGAAATCCATTCCAACAAAAACAATTATTTGAATTTCATTTTTGAAACCAGTGACGAGCAAACTCATGAACAATCAAATGATTTAAACGCTCAACTTTCTTTTGGAATGGAGCTTTACGAGGATCAACTCGAAAGATTAAAGTTATTGTTTCAAAAATATTTCAGAAAACAAGTAGAGTTCGATAAATTAAATCCACGACAAAAAAATATCATGAATTATGTTTTTGAGCGTGGATATAAATTAAAGGAAATTGACGATTCAATTTTAAATAAACGTCAGAAACTGATCATGTATATTATCCAAAATAAAGGATTTGTTTCTACAAAAGAATTGGTCAGTGAATTTGATTGCAACCGAAAAACTATTCAAAGAGATTTTACAGAACTTACCAATTTAAATTTGGTGAGAGTAATTAGCCAAGGTGCAGGATTGCGATATGCAGTGAATTTAAATGAAGAAAAGAATTCAGTGATGGAAAAATATCAGGCTGATTTTTTAAGAGTGGAAGAAAACTGCGATATGGCTGTTGCTTAACAAAAAAAAATCCGACCCTAAGAGATCGGAATTTTCGTTATCATTTTAATGATGATTATAATTCGTCTTCGTTATAAAAATAATCTTCACTCGTAGGATAATCCGGCCAAACTTCTTCAATACTTTCAAAAGGTTCGCCATCATCTTCCATTTCCTGCAAGTTTTCAATTACCTCAAGTGGTGCGCCCGAACGGATGCCATAATCTATAAGCTCGTCTTTGGTTGCAGGCCATGGAGCATCATCTAAGTAAGAAGCTAATTCAAGTGTCCAATACATAATATTTTGTTTTTATTTCTACCGCGAATATAAAATTTTGAAGTTTTTATAAAAGATATTTTTTTATTAATTTTTTGAACACCCATTTTTCTAGCTAAATGTCAGATTTAAAAGCCCTCCAAGGTTTTTAATTTGTTGATTTTCCCGCTTTCCGTTTTTTTAAATGAATTGAAATAATAAAATTCCCGAGGAACTTCGTATTTCGATAACACTTTTTGTATTTCTCTTTTCAACTTCATTTCATCCTCAACAGAAAATTTCTGACAACAAAATACAGCAATTAATTTTTCGCCCAACAACTCATCTTTTTGCGATGAAACAAATAATTCTTTTACAGGTAAATTCAATATTGAAAGAGCGTGATATAATGCATTTTCAATTTTTAGAGGAAAAATTTTTACTCCACCACTATTTACAATATCATCAATTCTTCCCAATAAATTAAAATGAGTTGCATCAATTAAATCAACCAAATCATTTGTAAAAAGCCATTCATCATTGGTAACTTTTCCTTTGATGCAAAGACAATCTCTCTCATCTTTTTTTATTTCAATACCCGGTAAAACAACAAAATTATTTTCTTTACCAATTAGCTTTAATGCTATATGGCTAACGGTTTCTGTCATTCCATAAGTATGATAAACAGCACAACTTAGTTGTGAAAGTTTTTTTTCTAATTCGATGTTTAATGCTGAACCTCCAACTAAAATATTTTTAAAATGTGACAACTTTTTTTCGATTGTTAAATCATCTTTTAGCAATCCATTTATCTGCAACGGAACAAATGAAGCGAATGTCATTTGATGATTTTCTTCAAGATATTTTAACGGATCGGAAGTTGGCTCAACTAAACATATTTCACACTTCAACATCATTCCTCTTACCAACATCATTGTTCCTGCAATAAGTTGTGTGTTCACACAGATAAATATTTTTTCGTTTGAAGTAAGTTGTAATGCTTGAATTGTGGCATTAGCACTTGCTTCCAACTGCGCTCTATTTAGTTCGATTTTTTTGGGTTCACCGGTTGAGCCTGATGTATGAAAAACAAAATGTTGTTTCCCGTTGAGCCAATCTTTACAAAACTGAATTGCATGGTTTACATGTACCGATGAAGTATCAGGTTCAAGTTGTAAAAAAGAAATTGAATTGAAAGATATGATCATGCAAAAATTAGAACTTAACTTATTTATAAACTTTATTTCGTTGAGATATTTGGGCTAAAACCCTTTAAATTTAATTTATTTTCCCAGTGCTAAAGCACGGGGCTAGGAATTTTTTTTTGACGTTTTGTTTACCTCTAAATAAGATTACCATTTTAAATTTATAAAATATCATTGTGAACTTTGCGAAAACACTTTGCGCTCATTACGGTAAAATTATAAACGCAAAGAAATAAAAAGCGCTAAGTACGCATGGTTTGAATTTTGATTTTATTTCGCTTCAATTGATTGAGGAGTTTTTTCTTCCCAAACAATCGCAAGATTCACCAAAGTTTCAACTGCCTTTTGCATATCCTGAACAGAAACCCATTCGAGTTTACTGTGAAATGCATGTTCGCCCGCAAAAATATTCGGACATGGCAATCCCATATACGACAAGCGTGAGCCATCTGTTCCTCCACGTATGCTCGACTGCATTGGAGTAAGTCCGCTGCGCATCATCGCTTCCATGGCAAATTCTGAAACATGAGGATATTTATCCAAAATCAATTTCATATTTCGGTATTGTTCAATCACTTCAAATTCAAAAGTCGACTTAGGATAATTTAAAATAACTTCTTCGGTGATATGTTGTAAAAATGCTTCAAGACGAGTTAATCCATCAACAGTAAATGAGCGAATAATAAATTTTATCACTGCTTTCTCGATGGTTCCGCTTACAGAAGTTGGATGAATAAAACCTTCGTGCAATTCGGTAGTTTCAGGCGAACGAGTATCACGCGGAAGATTTGAAATAATATCGGCAGCAATTTTTATGGCACTTTCCATTTTACCTTTTGCAAAACCGGGATGAGTGCTAATTCCACGAATGGTA
>Ga0194037_1001834_pt1 | contig 14821 bp, 10 predicted proteins | sample JunL306m_MetaG_FD_148653 | JGI IMG/M metagenome (GOLD analysis project Ga0194037, IMG submission 148653) | Anoxic zone freshwater microbial communities from boreal shield lake in IISD Experimental Lakes Area, Ontario, Canada - Jun2016-L304-6m | ecosystem: Environmental > Aquatic > Freshwater >...
TCGCTACCTATGCCGGAAACGCTTTACTCACTTACGCTCGTAAAGTCTTATTCCGGCCTACAAGTTAAGGCAGACCCTCCCTCTATTAAGGAGCATAGGGTATCTACACAAGTTTCTTATTAGCGTGGAAACGATAAAAATCACCGTAGGGGCGTATTGCATACGCCCAACATCGAAAGCCCAATGTTATAGAGCTTATTTTATAAGGGCGTATGCAATACGCCCCTACGATCTTAACCACAATGTTATCGTTCTCGCGTGGGAATGCTAACAATTATTTGCGTAGATACCTATGCTCGCTAGGGTGGTGTTTCAAAACAATTGTTATTGAATAAGAGTAGCATTGTAGGCCGGAATAAGACCATCTAAGCGTAGCGCATGATGGCGTTTCCGGCATAGGTAGCGATCCTATGCCGGAAACGCTTTACTCACTTACGCTCGTAAAGTCTTATTCCGGCCTACAAGTTAAGGCAGACCCTCCCTCTATTAAGGAGCATAGGTATCTACACAAGTTTCTTATCGGCGTGGAAACGATAAAAATCACCGTAGGGGCGTATGCAATACGCCCCTACGATCTTAACCACAATGTTATCGTTTGCACGCGGGAATGCTAACAATCTTAAATTATCAATATCACGAAGCAGGCGCAACAAATAACTGCATTACCAAATTAAGACAATGCACTTTTGCATTATTCAACACACAAACCGATGCTTCAAGCTTACTAATAAATAAGATTTTCAAGCTCCCGTCTATATTAATCTCTATCATTTAACGATCAAATCCAAACACTAATCATTGCAAAATTTTTTGCAGCTCTCGCCTAAAATCAATACTGTATTGACCGTTCACCTTAAGCTTATCGAAGGATAGTCAGTTGTTCGCACGGGAGAACATTCAAATTCATTAAAATGTCACTTAAGCTATAATGTGCCGAAATTCAACTAGGTAACAGACTATAAGCGCCAATAGCAACAACTTAAGGAACATCAAAACGATAAAACAAGCGTGTGTTTACAACCCGATTATTCGTGATTATCAGATGACGTTTTCCCAAATAGTGACTTCTGAAAAACTATGCTGAAATTTTCTTTTAGTTTCACGAATTACAAATGGAACCTCTAAAGGACCTTGCTTCAAAACAAAATGTTCAGCTAGGACTTCCTTTAAGCCATCCAATGTCGTGAAATTTTCTCCATTTCTCTTAAAGCCACCTAACCACTCTTCGCGCTCAGTATGCTCTGTTAACCAGGTATAAGGAGAGGCTATTAATAATACCCCACCTAAATTCAATCGCTCATGCACAGTCTTTAAAAATTTTGCTGGGCTGTATAAACGATCGATTAAATTAGCGGCAATGATAAGATCATAGCCCTTGAAATGAGACTTAAGATTACAGGCATCTCCTTGAAAAAATGAAACCTTACTCTGCAATCCATCGAGTTGGAGATCAGCTAATTTTCGCTCATGATATGAAACAAGTTCCCCTTCATCAGTTAAGGTGTAACGGACAACACCTTGATCAGCTAACTGCATGCCTAGATCAATAAAGCGAGCAGAAAAATCAATCCCTGTTACTTTTGAGAAATGACGAGCAAGCTCAAAACTTGAGCGCCCTGTTGCACAACCCAGATCTAATGCATTAACCATAGGTTTATTGCCCATAGCTTTAATTGCAAGTTCTGCAATTTTCTTTGGGAAATTAGCGACTCCGAAATATTGGTCGCCATAATGGAATTCCGCATACTCTGAAAGCTGTTTATCTGTTTCGTAAATTGACGAAGAAGACTTTACAGTTGACTCTGCTGCCACATATCGAAACCCTGCATGTTGAAAGAAATGCCGACGAAATGCGTATCGTGCGCTGGCAAGTGTTTCGTTACCCGAAGATATCCAAGACCCACCTTTAATCAAATTATGGCGGGTATCAAAAGTGGGCGCGGTAAAGTCGTCATAACTAGGATGCACTTCAAAACCTTCGAATGGATAGATTGGCGTCTCAGTCCATTGCCATACATTACCCGTTACGTCATACAGATTGCCATGACTAAAGGTATTAACAGGACAAGGCGAGGCACCATGGTCTAAATGAATATTAGCTAAAGCTGGACTATCCAAAGGGATGACATCTAGCCCTGCCTTATCATACATGCTCTGCCACTCATCTTCGCTAGGTAATCTTATAGGTAAGCCAGTCGTTATTTTTTTCCAATTACAAAAAGCCTTAGCTTCATGATAATTAACTTCAACTGGCCAATCCCAAGGCATCGCAATCTCCTCAAGCATTAAGCGCAAAGCCCAAGCATCGTCTTTTTTAAGCCAAAACGTTGGGTGACTAGCTTTTGCGTAATTTTTCCAAGCTAAACCTTCGCTTTCCCAATAGATGTCGTTTTCATAACCACCCACCTCAAAAAACTCAAGGAACTCAGCATTGCTCACCAAAAATAGGCTTGCTTTAAAGGCGCTGACATCACATTCATGATGACCGAACTCATTATCCCAGCCATAATATTCTGCGCCCTTGCCTATACCTATCCTGATCTTGCCACCAGTGATTTCCACTAATTTATTTTCAGGAGCAGTGCTACTTATAAGTTGAGGCTGCCAAGCAGGATGTTTTTTAACGTAATTGAGCTTATGTTGTCGTATAAGAACCGAGGACGTTTCCAGATGAATTCTTTCATGCTCTATGCCCATCAAAATAATCCACCAAGAACTATTCCAATCGATGGGTAACAATAACTGGGTACTCGTTATTAGATTGTCAACTAAGCCTCGAACATGGTTACGATAACTCATAACCTCGGACACACTGGGCCAGTCATAATGGTTATCGTTTAAGTCATCCCAACTCATCTCATCTACGCCAACTGCAAACATAGCTTCTAATCGAGGATTAAGTCGTTCTTTGATAAGACCAGAAATCAAGAATTTATTTACAAAAAAAGTGGCTGTATGCCCAAGATAAAATATCAACGGATGACGTAATGCTATCGGCTTACGAAAATAGGCTTCCTCACTTGCTAAAGTCTCAAATAATTGTTCGTAACGATCAAAAGTGTCATGAAAATAGCTTCGGATTTCCTCTCGCTTATGGTCAAGATTATTGCCGTTTAGCAGAGGTGTTCGCTGAAATAAGTGTTGAGCTTTTTGAATATGCATAAAGATTTATAACATCAATTAGACTAATGGCAACTTTAAATAAAGATAATTTGAATCAATAATATTAGCGAATCATTTCCAGGCTGAATTGTAGCTAATTTAGACAAAAACTTCTAATGTCGTATAACCCAACAAATTCTGTCAAAAATATTTGACTGGCATACTAAGCTTAAAATTAATCAGCTATCAGCTTAACCAGTGACAAAACGCGTCCGTAGATCGAATTAGGCGCTAGCGCTAGCCCGACGTCTACAAACCTTTGTAATGGAGTCAAAACTCACGAGTTTTGTTGCTTGGCGTAGCGATAGCGTAAGCCAAGCATTTCCCGCGCATCCTGTCGGGTTACGCTATCGCTAACCCGACCTACATAAATGCTTGACTTTGGTCTGTGACAATAAGCGTGGGAAAGGTTTATAAACAAGTTGTAGGGGCGAATTCATTCGCCCAGTAATCCGATGTTCCAAGATACAGGGCGAATTTGTCGCCCCTACAAATGCTTAACTTTGCGCAGTTAAGTAGGTCGGATTAGCGATAGCGTAAGCCAAGCATTTCCTGCGCATCCTGTCGGGTTACGCTATCGCTAACCCGACCTACATAAATGCTTGACTTTGGTCTGTGACAATAAGCATGGGAAAGGTTTATAAACAAATTGTAGGGGCGAATTCATTCGCCCAGTAATCCGATGTTCCAAGATACAGGGCGAATTTGTCGCCCCTACAAATGCTTAACTTTGCGCAGTTAAATAGGTCGGATTAGCGATAGCGTAAACCAAGCATTTCCTACGCATCCTGTCGAGTTACGCTATAGCTAACCCGACCATAAATGCTTGACTTTGGTCTGTGACAATAAGCATGGGAAAGGTTTATAAACAAGTTGTAGGGGCGAATTTGTCGCCCCTACAAATGCTTAACTTTGCGCAGTTAAGTAGGTCGGATTAGCGATAGCGTAAGCCAAGCATTTCCCGCGCATCCTGTCGGGTTACGCTATCGCTAACCCGACGCCTTCATAAATGCTTGACTTTGGTCTGTGACAATAAGCGTGGGAAAGGCTTTATAAACAAGCTGTAGGGGCGAATTCATTCGCCCAGTAATCCGATGTTCCAAGATACAGGGCGAATTTGTCGCCCCTACAAATGCTTAACTTTGCGCAGTTAAATAGGTCGGATTAGCGATAGCGTAACCCGCCTTATAACATTATTCAAACTGTCCCATTTTAAATTGATAGCGAATAAGATTTTTTGGGTAGTCAAGCTCAATGTTTTTGATTGGTCAGCTTTCGACTCTAGTCTATAATCTATTTTCTATATGATTCAAAGCATTAATCGCCTCATTAATTTTCGCTAAGTTAGTCTAGCATTTGATACCCTCACTCTAATGGCAAAGGGAGAACTGGGCTCAGTCCTCACACAGTTAATGAAATTTAATCTTAAGCGGTAACATTTTTGTAGGGGCGACAAATTCGCCACGTTTTAACAGACACATGTACAGGGCGAATCTGTAGCCCCCCTTCAATTATCAAATGTGGGTAATGAATGATGGAATTCGCGAACTCTTTAGTCTCCAACAATCAATCATCAACGACTTTGTAACTATGACTTTTAATTTCGATGCCCCCACTAATCGCCTAAGCACCAACTCACTTCGCTGGGATAATTTTGATCACCAAAAAGTCTTACCACTCTGGGTGGCGGATATGGACTTTCAGTCCCCGCCTTGCGTTATTGAAGCACTCACTAAAAGAGTACAAGATGGGGTATATGGCTACACTCACACCCCCATAGAATTAAATCAACTAATTGCCGACTACTTATTAGAACACTATCACTGGCTAATAGATCCAGACTGGATAGTGATACTACCTAGCGTTGTTTCAGGGCTACACACAGCCGTTCAACAATTGACAAAGAAGGATGAAAAGGTACTTATTCCTAACCCAATCTACAATCATTTCAAACTCGCCTGCATTAGCGCAAACCGACAATTTGAGCAAATCCAATTACAACTAGTCAATGAGAGATGGATTTTTCCTAATAACACCTTAGCAAGCCTCGACACTCATAAAACTAAGCTGGCGCTATTATGCAATCCTCAAAATCCGGGTTCCACCGTCTTCACAGAACCCGAACTTAGAGCTTTGGCTGATTTCTGTATTGAACATGACTTATGGATTTGCTCCGATGAAATACATGCTGGACTGGTGCTAGATGAAAATAAAAAGCATATTCCAATTGCAAGTTTAAGTAAGGAAGTCTCTCAAAGAACCGTTACTCTAATGTCTCTCAATAAAACCTTTAACTTTCCTGGCGTTGGCTTAGCGTGGGCTGTGGCTGAAAATCCAGAATTGCGAGCAGCCATGCAATTTGGTCTTCATGAAACAATTGCTCCACCCTCGCTATTTGCTTATACAGCAACCCTAGCCGCTCTAAAGGAGGGTGAACCCTGGAGACAAGAGCTAATTCAATACCTAAGACTTAATCGAGACCTTATTAAAAATACAATTGCAGGTATAGATAAGCTCAATATCGGAAAGATGGAGGCTAGTTATTTGGCATGGATTGATTGCAGCAACTTGAACCACCACAATCCCTATCAACTATTACTTGATGCAGGATTAGCCACTTCTCCCGGCAGCCAATTTGGCCAATCCAATTTTATAAGATTAAATTTTGGCACCCAAAGAGCACGGTTAAATCAGGCACTAGAAATCATCCAAAAGACTTGCAAGTAATTGAGTCCTTAGGGTGCAATAAAGCGCCGCCTATTGCACCCTAAAGATTTCGAGTTACTTGGTACTTGCTGAAGTTAATGTGAATTATGAAATCGGCTTATTCCCACTCAATAGTGGCTGGTGGCTTACCTGATATATCATAAGCTACACGAGAAATACCGGGAACTTCGTTAATAATGCGACGCGATATTAAATCAAGGAACTCATAAGGCAAATGCGCCCAGCGTGCGGTCATGAAATCTATAGTTTCAACGGCTCGTATGGCAATGACATAATCATAACGTCTACCATCACCCATCACACCAACTGATTTTACTGGCAAAAATACCGCAAAGGCTTGACTGACTTTATTGTATAAGTCGTGACGATATAATTCTTCAATAAATATAGCATCAGCTAGTCTTAGTAAATCAGCATATTCCTTTTTAACTTGACCTAAGATTCTTACACCTAAGCCAGGCCCTGGAAACGGATGACGAAACACCATATCTGCCGGCAAACCTAACTCTAAGCCCAGCTTTCTGACTTCATCTTTGAATAACTCACGTAAAGGCTCAACCAGTTTTAACAGCATGTTTTCTGGTAAGCCACCTACATTATGATGCGATTTAATCAAATGCGCCTTACCGCTTTTAGAACCGGCAGACTCAATCACATCGGGATAAATAGTGCCTTGCGCTAACCATTTAGCATCAGTGATCTTTGCTGCTTCTTCATCGAAAATTTCTACAAATAAATTGCCGATGATTTTTCGCTTCTGCTCAGGATCATCAATGCCATTCAAAGCATCTAAGTAACGCTGCTCGGCATTCACTCTAATAACTTTAACACCCATGTGCTCTGCAAAGGTCGCCATGACTTGATCGCCTTCATGCAAACGTAGTAAACCAGTATCAACAAACACACAGGTTAATTGATCTTTAATGGCTTTATGTAATAAGGCCGCAACTACCGATGAATCGACGCCGCCCGACAAACCCAAGATGACATGATCAGTACCGACTTTTTCTTGTACGGCTTTTATACTATCTTCAATAATATTACTGGCCGTCCAAAGCGCCTCACAGCCACAAATCTCTAAGACAAAGCGCGATAATATACGTCCGCCTTGTTTTGTGTGTGTTACTTCTGGATGAAATTGTAGAGCGTAGAATTCTTTTTCTTCATTCGCTATGCCAGCAATCGGTGCACCATCAGAACTTGCAATCAGTGTAAAACCTGCTGGTAATTCAACAACTCTATCACCATGACTCATCCATACATCCAGCAAGCCGTAACCTTCTGCAGATAAATGATCTTCAATTGCATTCAATAATTTTGAATGTCCACGCGCTCTAATTTGTGCATAGCCAAACTCACGATGATCGGAGCTTTCTACCTTACCGCCCATTTGCTCGGTCATAGTCTGCATACCGTAACAAATACCTAAGACTGGCACACCTAGCTCAAAAACAATCTGCGGTGCTCGTGGAGTATCCCCAACGGTGACGGTATCTGGACCACCCGACAAAATAATTCCATTTGGCGAAAAGGCTTTAACTTCAGCCTCGGTACATTCACAGGAATAAATTTCACAATAAACGCCTATTTCACGAATTCGCCTAGCGATTAACTGGGTGTATTGAGAACCGAAATCTAAAATTAGGATTTTATGGGTATGGATATTAGGGGCTATTTGTTGCGTCACAATGAAACTCTTTTTAGTGATGTAATCTGCACCTTCTAGAGGCGCAGATTACAATGTGGGGTTAATAGACTGCTTTTAATTTGATGACAAGATTAGAAAAGCTCAACCGAACAAACTGGTTATTCAGCTCGATAATTAGGGGCTTCTTTAGTAATAGTCACATCGTGAACATGACTTTCTCTCATACCAGCACTAGTGACTCGCACGAACTGTGCTTTATCATGCATAATTTCTATCGTTTGGCTGCCTGTATAACCCATGCTGGCACGAATTCCACCGAGTAGTTGGTGCACAACCGCTAGTAAACTACCTTTATAAGGCACTCGACCTTCAATACCTTCTGGTACCAGCTTTTCTACAGAATCGGCTTCTTGAAAATAACGATCGCTAGAACCTTGTTGTTGAGCCATGGCACCGAGTGAGCCCATGCCACGATAGGATTTATAAGATCGTCCTTGGAATAACTCAACTTCGCCGGGTGCTTCTTCTGTTCCGGCAAACATGCCACCTAACATCACGGCATGAGCACCCGCTGCTAAGGCTTTAGCAACATCTCCAGAATAACGAATACCACCATCAGCAATCAAAGGTACGCCCGTGCCTTTTAAGGCATCAGCGACATTACTTACCGCTGTAATCTGAGGAACCCCAACGCCAGCGACTATGCGAGTGGTACAAATAGAACCAGGACCAATACCCACTTTAACTCCATCAGCGCCCGCTTCAACCAGTGCTAGTGCAGCCTCTGCTGTGGCAATATTGCCACCAATAACTTGTACTGTGGGATAATTTTCTTTAACCCAACGTACTTTATCTAATACACCTTGCGAATGACCATGAGCAGTATCAACAATAATAACGTCGACACCCGCCGCGACCAATGCAGCTACGCGATCTTCGGTACCCTGCCCTGTTCCGACTGCTGCACCCACACGAAGACGCTCTAAATCATCTTTGCAAGCCAGAGGATAATCCTTAGCTTTTTGTATATCTTTTACGGTAATCATGCCACGCAAATGAAACGAAGCATTTACGACCAGTACTTTCTCAATGCGATGTTGATGTAATAAAGCGACCACTTCTTTACGATCGGCATTTTCATTAACTGTAATTAAACGCTCTTTAGGTGTCATCACCATTGAAACGGGCTCATCAAAACGTGTTTCAAAACGTAAATCACGACTCGTTACAATACCGACTAATTCGTCACCATTGACTACCGGCACGCCAGAAATATTTTTAGCGCGCGTTAATTTAATGACATCGCGAATACTCACATCGGGAGATACCGTAATTGGATCTTTAATAACGCCACTCTCATATTTTTTAACATGACGCACTTCTCTAGCTTGCTGCTCTATCGTCATGTTTTTATGAATAATACCGATACCACCTTCTTGTGCAATCGCTATAGCAAGTCTTGCCTCAGTCACCGTATCCATAGCCGCTGATACCAACGGAATATTAAGAGAGATAGTACGGGTTAACTGAGTTTTCATTTCTACATCACGAGGTAGCACAGTCGAATGCGCAGGCACTAATAAAACGTCATCAAACGTGAGCGCTTCCTGAATAATTTGCATAAACCACACCTAACCATCACTAAAATAACTTGCTATTATACGGTGAGTTGGCGTACTACTGTAGCACTAAAATACTATCAGCTAATTACACTCACTATTTATATCAACATTTGCGCATTAATTTCGGATCTATAATGCTAAAGCAATAACTCTAAAATTCGATTTACTCTATAAAATTGCACTGCTTTCGTGCGCACTTATTGTTTTTACGCACCATTTCAAAACATACAGATATTGCAAAAAACATCTAAGCTATTGTTTTTATATTAAAGATATTATTGGCATGACTTCTGCTTTAAGTTAGATAAGCGCCTTTATAAAATACCAAACACTGAGGGCTGCATAAAAAGGATCCACCCACTGCTGGATGCGGTTTTTTAAATCTATTAGTAGAGGTTTCAGATGCATATTAGCTATCTTACTTTCATGATTGTTCTCTTATTAGTGCTCTGCGCAGGCTTAGGCGTGCTTTTTCTACAAACCGAATTACTACGCAAAAAAAGCATGAGCTGGCTTTATTTATTAACAGGCGGATTGGCCATTTATTGCATTGAACAAGCCAAATACGCACAACCCTTTCAACACACCATTGTATTGGTAGCAGCCCTGTTTCTGATTCCTATCACTATCGATAGTATTGTAGATAGAGGTCACAAATTTGAGCGTTAACCATTATGCGAATCTTTACTAGTCGAGGATCGAAAACCTTCGTTACTCGACTAACCTCAAGCCAAGCAAATACTTTATTTACTCAAATTAAAAAGATATTGATCACATCAAAAGATCTTGCTGATTTAATCGACCAACGCACTATGTACGCCCCCTTTCCAACCCTTAACAGTAATATTCAACTCGATGACATCTGTAGGCCTGAATAAGACTTTTTGAGCTTAAGATACTGTGAAAGTATTTTTCGGGTGAGGCTTTAGTCTTGTATTCGAGACTAAAGCCTCTCCCACACCATATAAAAACAACGACTTACAAAATTAAAAAAACTGTTTTGTGAGTTTTATTTTTATAGACAGCCTTGTCTTTTCAGGGCATAGCTAACAACACAAGCTTTTAATAAAGCTCATCAAGGTGGAAGATTGTTGCAATGTCCTTTAGATTTACCCCTTTGTACCCATCACAATTACTATTAAAAAGACTTAGCGGCTATTGTTCGATATTTTTCAACACATCTAAAGATGATAAAACCAACAAAAAACTCCTAAACAGTATCTAAGAAAAAAGATAGCAAGCATTCCAACCCCGGGGCTCTACCAAAATTACCTTAACTAACAGCTTAACGTTACTTACCAAACTCCTTGACATTAAAGCAGATAATGGTAAAAGTCATATTAAGAATAAGCTAATAAGAAAATAATTATACCTTGCTGTTTTTGCTTTTATTTATCACTTAAATAAAAAAATCAAGACACTTTATTATTTGTCAAAACCTTAGCAAACAAGCCTTGAATTCAAATTTTGTATTTTATAACCCCTCCATTACTTTAGGTAGTTGAATGAAATTATTTTTTAAAATAGTATTCAGTTTTTTAGCGTGTATTTACTTATCCAATACCCTGGCATCAGACAACTATGATTCCTCAAGCACTCAATTAAGCATACCTTCAGTACTTGTTGGAAACACAACCTACAATAATGTAATCATAAAAGTTAGCTCTGTTATAAGTGTCGGCAGCGCTCCAGCACTCAATCTAATCGACGTTTACAACCCAGACTCCAACCAGTTATATATTCCGTCTGTTAACGTTGGAAACACCACTTATTTCAATGCAGTAGTTACAGTAGGTCCATTAATATCTATCGGTGGAATTTCAACACTTACACTAGCGCCCTCTACTCAAAATCAAATAGATGGACTGATTCAATCGTTCATGAATTCAAATAATATAAGTGCTGCCTCTTTTACAGCAATGAAGTCAGGTAATGTCTTGTACAACAAAAGTTATGGGTTTTCAGATCAAGCAAATAGCATCAAGATCATTAATGACCCTTTAATGGTTACAGCAAGCATAGTAAAACCTTTAACAGCTGCTAGTATCCAACGCCTAGCATCTACAGGTGTTTTATCCTTACAAGATCATGTATTTTGCACAGGCAACAACAAGCCTTGCTGGCTTAATGTTACCAGCCCAAACGGAACAGTCATTAGTGGAACAACACATAATGGCAGCGATTTTGCCAGCCCAGGCTATGCATTAATTACCATTCAAAATCTTATTGACCATGAAGGTGGCTGGGATAGAAGCCTAAAAACCTGTTATGGAGCTTCATCTTTCGTAAGCCTAGGATATCCCACACCCTGCGATCCCATGGCTCAAGAAGCATTAATTCAACAAGTACTTAACTCTAAATTTCCAGCAAACTATGCTGTTAATCAGTTACCCAATCAGATGAATGATATCTATTATTGGGCGACTACCAATCCCTTAGATTATCACCCTGGAACTATTCAAGCTTACTCAAACTTTGGTTATATGCTTTTGACAGCTATTGTTTCTCAAGCCACTGGGCAAGATTATCAAAACTACGTCTATAAAAATATCCTTGCTCCAATGGGTGTCCCCCAATCTGATTTTTCAACTTACGCCTACAATCCTAGCGCTAGCTCTCCTCAAAGCACACGAACACCTTATTCAATAGCTTCTTTGCAGTGTCCAAGTATTTATACCCCTGGAAGCATGGTTTATGCCAATAACCAAGGCTGTTTAAATCCAACTAACTGGGTTGGGGCCGCTACCAGCCTAACGACTAGCAAAGTAATGGCTCAATTTGCATCAGTTTATCTAATTGATAATAGTAGCAATTTAAACTCTAAAATTACTCCTGGCCTCGATGGCCCCAATAACGGAACCTTATTGAATGGTTCTTTTAACTCTGGTTATCACGACGGTGCTCTAGCGTCTGGAGTATCCAATATCATGAGACAACTACCCAGTGGATCAAGCTATACCCTAATGCTCAACAAAGATAATTCAGTTGATTGGCAAGGCACTCTCTATCCACAAATTGATAAGATATTAAATGCTGCCGGCTTTTAATTTAAATACTCGATTATCAGCAAAACACCTATGCTAAGAAGCTTATTTAAAATTACTCAACTGATGCTTGTTAGCCATTAATTAGTTTAAAAACAAACAAATAGTCTCTATTGTGACCTTAGCGCCTTCCTAGCAAAGCGCGGTATACATGCCGCGCAGCTTCAAAATAATACCCACAAAACCAGATGTGCTCGACGCGACAATGAGTGAAGGCACCATTATCAAGTAACATCTTACCTAAATAGAAAATAGATAGGAATGAGGCATTACTACCCGCAAAACTGATAGAATAAGATTAATATCAGTTTCAACATTAAAATCTATTGTCTTGCCAAAAAAAATAGAACCACTATTATTTATCACCTTGGTGATACTGTTACATCTACTGCTTTTAACTTGGCTTAAACAACCAGAGCCGACTCACGCACTCCAAGAAGCTACACCTTTCAAAATTGAAGCTACTTTAATTGGCAGTGAATCAAACTTATCGAAACCTAGCAAGGTAACGCCTCCCACTCCAATACCTTCACCTGCCAAACCCAATAATCCTAAGCCGGAAACTAAAAAAACAGCTCCTCTAAAGGAAAAGCCTGTTGATATAGGCGAAATCGAAAAACTTATAAAGACACAGTCAACTAAACAACTCACCAGAAAAGTAAATGTTCAAGCTGATGAGCAAAAGGCTCAATCTGTATCAGCAGCCATAGTCATACCACCTTCAGGAAAAACATCGGCTAAAGATAACTTTCCAATCAGCGACATTCGCAACCCGAGTCCAGAATATCCAGAAATGGGCATTTTTCTTGGCTACCAAGGTGATGTTATTGTACGAATAAAAGTTTCGGCGAAAGGCGAAAGTTTAGGTGTTGAGATACTGCGCAGTAGCGGTCATAAGATTTTAGATGATTCAGCTACTAATGCTTTAAGGAAGTGGCGATTTACACCAAGCAAACATGACAGTACACCTATGAATGACTCTGTAATTATTACAGTCTCTTATGTTTTGTATGCTAGGAATAAATGATATTAGATATTAGGCTGCAATTGGGGGGACTAAAAAAAATAATGCGGTCGAAATCGCGATAATTGTTTTAATCGATTTATCCCAATCAAAGGGTGACTGCCCACAGCCACCCATTTATAGGAGCAGATCTGTCGCCCCTAAAGGTGAAACGATTTTTTCATACTTTTAGTAAGTCGGGTTAGCGATAGCGTAACCCGACAAAATAGCCTACGAAATGCGGGATACCCTATCGCTAACCCGACCTACATAAAGTCTTACCCTTGAATGGAGGCACACCCTATACAGCACTCGCAGTATTTAGCTTATTCATAACTGCAGCTAGATCGCCCGCAACCATCTGGGCTACGAAACTTCGGCCATAATCAAATGCTTCAGTCAATAATTCAAATTCTGGCTTAGATGGCGTAGATAAGACAAAGTCTGCTACCACTTTTCCAGGAGGCGGCCTACCGATACCTAACCTCAAACGATAAAAATCTTTAGAGCCTAGATGAGCAATAATATCTCTTAAGCCATTATGACCGGCATGACCGCCTTCTTTTTTGAGCTTAACGACACCGGGATTAAAATCTAACTCATCATGTACAACCAGAATTTCTTCAGGCAGTAATTTATAATATCTAGCGGCTTTTCCAACAGACAACCCACTTCTATTCATAAAAGTATCGGGCTTTAGCAGCATGACTTTTCCGCTTGCAACGCTGCCTTCTGCAAACAAACCTTGAAATCTAGACTCATTTGCCCAAGCGCAGCCTAATTCAGTTGCTAAGGCGTCTAAAAACAAAAACCCGGCATTATGCCGGGTCTTTTCGTACTGACGACCTGGATTACCCAAGCCGACTATCAGTTTAATCATTTTTATGCAGCAGCGTCATCTTTGCTAGCTTTTGACGCCATCATAGAAGCAACTGGCAAATTGTGATCAGCACCTTGAGCCAAAGCCACAATCTCAACACCTGTAGGCAACACTAGATCAGACAAATGCAATGTTGCACCAATATCAAGGTTAGCCAAATTCACTTCAATAAATTCAGGCAAGAACATAGGTAAACAAGTAATTTCTACATCAACCATTGAATGAGCTGCAATACCGCCTTTCTTTCCACCTATTGAGGTATGTTCATTAGTGAAATGTAAAGGCACATGAACCTTTACCACTTCTGACATATTTACTCTTAAGAAATCTAAATGCTGAATTTGAAATCTAGCAGGGTTACGTTGTACGCCTTTAAGAATAGCTTTTTCAGTTTTACCATCAATAGTGACATCTAACACATGCGAATAAACCGCTTCATGCTCAAGATGCTTAATAACTTCATTGTGATTCAAAACCAGCATTTGAGGTTCACTATGACCACCGTAAATTACAGCAGGTACAGTACCTGCACGACGTGCTCTTCTTGCTGCACTTTTACCTGAACATTCACGACTATCAGCAATAAATTCAAATACGTTAGACATTTTTCCTCACCATTTTTCTGAAGTCGGTTCTTTAATCAGTACCGACATTAAATTCTATCTATAAATATATTAATCGACGTAAAGTGAACTTACTGACTCACCAACTGCTATACGCCTTATGGTTTCAGCC
>Ga0194037_1001835_pt1 | contig 14814 bp, 12 predicted proteins | sample JunL306m_MetaG_FD_148653 | JGI IMG/M metagenome (GOLD analysis project Ga0194037, IMG submission 148653) | Anoxic zone freshwater microbial communities from boreal shield lake in IISD Experimental Lakes Area, Ontario, Canada - Jun2016-L304-6m | ecosystem: Environmental > Aquatic > Freshwater >...
TGCAGCGCATATTCCTTAATTGACTCTGTCATCATAAAACTAGCCACCCAATTTTTATCGCGCATTAAATGCACCTGTAATTGCTCTTCTTTCAAATGATGAAGTTCATCTCCGGTGAGTCCGCAAAAAGCAAGCGATCCTAACTTGAAGTGGCCTAAAGATGTTGAAGCTAATAATCCACCACCGCTCACCTCTTCTATTTTTTCAATCTTTAAAGTGTGATCCGGTTGGCTGGCATGCATAAAAGCTTTGGATACTGGATGCAACGAAGAAGAAGACAAAGATGCTGCAATAGTTAAAGCTTCTTTTTCTGTCATCCTGTTATTTGTAACTATTTTTTCAATGAAGATCTGATCATTCGTTAACGTACCAGTTTTATCAAACACGACTGTATTGACTTGTGTTAAGGCTTCTAGTGCTTGCATTCTTTGTACTAAAATTCCTTGCTTTGCTAAAAACCCTGACATGCTTAACATTGCAGCAGGCGTAGCAAGAGATAATGCACATGGACATGTCACAATCAAGACGGCTACTGCTGCCAAAATCGCTTTTGCATGATCAAATTGCCAAAAATAAATACCAACACCAAAAGCCAGCAATATCACTACCAATAAAAAATGTTTAGCAATGCGATCAGCCATTAAAGCTAAGCGAGGTTTATCCGTAGATGCTTTTTCCATAAGACGAACAATCTTTGCATAGCGCGTTTCTTGTCCTACAAGTTCAACTCGCATATGAACAGGATTGGTTAAATTAAAGCTGCCCGCAATAATTTTTGCGTGAATAGATTTTCTAATAGCGGCAGACTCTCCTGTTAATAATGCTTCATCAGCATTTGTGGAACCCATCACAATTTCTCCGTCTGCAGGAAAAGCTTCTCCGGGTTTCACTTCAACTGTATCGCCAACTTGAAGAAGATTGGCAGGTATTTTTTCAATGCTGCCGTCAGGATTCACTCGACTGACTATACGAGGCATTCGCCTCATTAATACATCCAGCGCACCTGCTGTTTTATCACGCATTTTTAATTCAATCCATCGTCCTGTTAAAAGAAAAAATACAAACATAGTGAGTGAATCAAAATAAACTTCTTTACCAAGTAAACCATTAGGATCAAAAGTTGCTGCGGTACTTACGATAAACATAATCAAAATGCCGAGTGATACAGGCATATCCATACTAATTTGTTTTGTTTTTAAATCATTAAGCGCGCTTTTAAAAAAAGGGCCGCATGAAAATAACATCACGGGCAATGTAATCACCCAACTAGCCCACTCCATTAAGCCTTTCATATTGCTTGTCATTTCACCAGGAATAGCCATATAAGTGGGCACCGAGAACATCATGACTTGCATCATGCAAAATCCGGCAACTAAAAGTCGCCATAAAGCTTGTCGTTGGTTTTTTTTACGCTCATCCTGATGCAATAAATCGCTAGCTGGAAAAGCTTGATATCCCGCTTTATAAATTCCGCTCGCCCAGAGAGATGGCTTAATGAGATTAGATTGCCAAATAATTTTAGCGTGTCCTGATGTTGCATTGACGGAAACTTCGACAACACCTGGTAAAGGCTTTAATGTATTTTCTACTTTAAAAGCACATGCAGCACAATGCATGCCTTCAATCACTATATGTGATTCCCATTGTGTATCTTCTTTGTTTACACTCTGGCTAAATTGAGACCATTCTTTTATGTCGTCTAAAGCTTTCCAATCGTTGGCCTCTAGAGATAAGGGACTTTTTTGCGAAACATTCTGAATAGGAATACTTTTAATTGGGATACTCATTTTTTAATTATAGAGTTGTTTTATTTTTAACGTATCAATCAATTCGTAATTTATGGATAGAAATCCATTATCATTGATCTATCTCAAATCAATCTCATACAAAGAAAATCATGACGCCTGATGCACTCGAAGATTTAATTGAAGCTGGTACACCATGGATGATTGGTGGACTTGTGTTGTTTATGTTTTTTATTGTGTATGGCATCGCTAAAGAAAGTAAGGCAGGTAAAGAAGGAACGCTTTGGCTTTTAGCTGTCCTTTGCATGGGTGTTGTAGGTTATATCGCTAAAGTCATTCTAGAGTTTGTATTAAAACAAAAGCTATAGTCATGTTTAATTTTAAATTTCCAAAATTGATAAAGAAATTAGGGCCTGGTCTCATCACCGGTGCTGCAGATGATGATCCAAGTGGTATTGCGACTTATTCTCAAGCAGGTGCGCAATATGGTTTTGGTTTGCTATGGACCATGTTTTTTACTTACCCTTTAATGGTGGGTATTCAATTAGTCAGTGCGCGTATCGGCCTTGTCACAGGTCGAGGATTAGCTGAAAATATGCGTCGTTTTTATCCCAAATATGTCACTTGGCCTTTAGTCATTCTTTTACTTGCGGCAAACACCATTAATATTGCAGCCGATCTTGCAGCGATGGCTGACGCAGTCAAGTTAGTTATCGGTGGGCCAAGACATCTTTATGCCGTCGGATTTGGTATGAGCTGCTTACTTTTACAAATTTTTATTCCGTACGAACGTTATGTGCGCGTTCTAAAATGGCTCACACTTTCCTTGTTTGCTTATGTAGGGACAGTCTTTGCATCTCATGTGGAATGGAGCACAGTGATTCAAGCAACTGTGTTTCCAGAAACTATGTTTACAAGCCAATATGTACTTTTAATTGTCGGTGTTTTTGGCACAACCATCAGCCCTTATCTTTTCTTTTGGCAAGCAGGTCAAGAAGTAGAAGAAGTGCGTGTTAAACATAACACCACTTATTTAAATCATCATCCCCAACATTTAGGTAAACACTTAAAACGCATTCGTATCGATACTGTTGTTGGTATGGGATTTTCAAACCTCATAGCTTTTTTTATTATGTTAACGACTGCGGCTACTTTATTTAAAGCGGGCCTTCATGATATTCAAACATCAGCCGAAGCCGCTGAAGCATTAAGACCCATTGCAGGAGAATTTACATTTATTTTATTCGCTGCAGGCATTGTAGGTACAGGGCTCTTAGCAGTACCTGTTCTAGCAGGTTCTGCAGCCTATGCAGTCGCGGAATTACTAAAAAAACCAGCAAGCTTAGGTTTAAGTTTTCATGCAGCTAAAGATTTTTATGCATTGATTGCGATTGCGACATTGCTTGGTGTTGTATTAGACTTCAGCGGCATTGATCCTATCAAAGCTTTATTATGGAGCGCTGTCGTTAATGGTATCGTCGCGGTACCTTTAATGATTGCACTCATGCATATGGCGTCACGGCCAAAAGTTATGCGATCATTCACTATTGGCAATAGCGTGAAATATTTAGGATGGGCAGCGACTTTAGTTATGGCTATTGCCGCGGTTATATTAGGCTTTATGACATTTTTTAAATAAGGAATAGATCATGATTGAATGGACCTTTATTATCAAAACAACGATTGCACTTATTGCAATTGTAGATCCTATTGGATGCTTGCCACTTTTTCTGAGTCTGACAGGGCAACATAAAAAAATTAACAAAAAAAATGTTGTCAAAATGACAGCCATTACTGTCTTCATCATTCTTGTGACCTCGCTTTTCTTAGGCGATAAAATTTTAAATATGTTTGGTATCAGCATGCCAAGCTTCCAAATTTGTGGCGGAATTCTCCTATTAATTATGGCAATTTCTATGATGTTAGGTAAACATCAAATTATTGAATCTGGGCAAAATGGAAAATCAGACAAAGAATTAATTGCATTTGTACCTTTAAGTATTCCTCTCTTAGCGGGGCCAGGCGCTATGAGTAATATGATTATTGCAGCACATCAAGCACCTAATTTTATTAATCAAAGCTTTCTTGTCTTGCCATGTTTAGCAGTGTCTCTTTTGATTTGGCTCACATTAAGCTTTGCAGAAAATATTTCTAAAGTGATTGGCGCAATTGGTACAAAAATTATTACCCGTGTCATGGGACTTCTTTTAGGATCTATGGCGATTGAATTTATTACAAGAGGCGTTCTAGATATTATTGCGTAATACTTTTATGAACCAAATTCGAAAACTTAAATTACGTTCTCAAACACATTACGCACTTTTTCGTGCTGACTTACCTTTTAAACCTAAAGTTGAAAAAGACAAAACTAAGTTTAAAAGGCAGCCTAAACATAAAGCTAAATTCGACTAATTATTTTTTCTTTTTGTCTTTTTTTCGACCGCAAGACATCCAACAAACCATTTTGCCATCTTGAAAACTATAACGCCCAATAATAAACAATATAGTGGCTAGGAAAACTTGTTGGAATATAAAAATAGGCACATTAAACTCTGTCACACCATCATAAACACAATGGTATTGAAATGCGGCGGTAGGCACATAAGAAAAAGACAAAGCAAAAACTAATAAAGCCAATACATTGTAAGTACATTGTTTCATGTTGAAGTCCTTAATATTTAAATAGCTCGGTAATGTTTAAATTGCAAAACTAATATATAGTATTTTTAACTAGAATAAAATCTAAAGAGATATGTATGTCAAACGATCACCATTCACATCACTCTGAAACACATTTCACCTCAACTGAAGTCGTCAGAGACATCGTTATCGGTATGTCAGATGGACTCACTGTTCCATTCGCTTTGGCTGCAGGTTTATCAGCAGCTGTTGATTCTTCAGCAATTATTGTGACAGCAGGATTGGCTGAAGTTGCCGCGGGTGCGATTGCGATGGGTCTTGGTGGATATCTTGCTGGTAAAACAGATATTGAACATTATGACTCCGAGTTGAAGCGTGAAGCTTATGAAATCAAACATTTACGTGAACGAGAAATTTCAGAAGTCGAGGAAATACTTTCTGAATACGGACTAAAAGGAAGCGCACTTAAAACTGTTGTTAAATCTATCACTTCTAATCGTGAGCGTTGGCTCAAATTTATGATGAAATTTGAATTAAATTTAGAAAGACCTGATCCAAAAAGGGCCTTTATCAGCGCCTCAACTATTTCATTAGCTTACATTGTGGGTGGACTCATTCCTTTGGCGCCATATATTTTTATATCTGATATTGGACCCGCTTTAAAAATGTCCGTCATTGCAACAAGTATCGCATTGATTTTATTTGGTTGGATCAAAGGTCGTTTTACAGGTGTAAATCAAGGACGATCAGCGATGCAAACACTTATCATTGGCGCTTTGGCATCTTCAGCTGCTTTTGGTTTAGCTCACTTATTTTCATAAAAGTTTTAACAATTCAATAAAACCTCACTTCCTCTTGAAAGAAATTATATAAATAACTTGCATTTTACAAGCTAACTGGTAATCTAACTTGTAAAATGCAAGTTATTAATTAATACTCTAGGGGCTTTTCATGAAAAAAGTTTTAATTACAGGAATTACTGGCTATATTGGAGAGCACTGCGCTGCAGAACTTCTTCGTCAAGGATATGAAGTGATTGGAACAGTTCGATCTCGTTCGAAGGCAGATGCCACCCGAAAAACAATTGGCCAAGTTGCAAAAATAAATAATTTATCTTTTGTTGAAACTGATTTACTTTCTGATAGCGGCTGGACAGAAGCTATGAAAGGGTGTTCGTATGTCCTCCATATTGCATCACCATTTTTTTTAAAAGAGCCATATGATGAAAATCTCTTGATTACTCCAGCTGTGGAAGGCACTCTTCGCGTTATTAAAGCGGCTAAGAGTGCAGGTGTAAAAAGGCTTGTGCTAACTTCATCGACTTTTGCAATTATTGCGGGTAAGGATACTGGTAAATATGGGCCTAATGACTGGTCAGACATTAATCTAAATATCGGTGCATATGCAAAAAGTAAGACTTTGGCTGAAAGGGCTGCTTGGAAAGCAATAAAAGGAAGCAATATGGAGATGACCGCTATTCTTCCAGGTGCAGTTTTTGGTCCTCCATTAGGCTCTAAAGCTGAAGCTCAAAATGTAAAAATGATGAAAGACCTGATTGCTGGAAAAATGCCGATGATTCCTGATATGGCTATGGGCATGATTGATGTCCGCGATGTAGCAAAACTTCAAGTTGCTGCGATGATCAAAAGCGGTGCAGCTGGGAAAAGATTTATAGCATGCTCAGCAGAACCAATAGAAATGTCAGCGTTGACCGAGGTATTAAAAAAAGCCGGTTACAAAAAAGTGCCTACTGTTAAAGCCCCTACTTTCCTTTTAAAATTTATAAGCCTCTTTGATAGAGAAGTTAAAGGTATGCTTCCATTTATTGGTAAAAAAGCATCGTATGATAATAGTGAAACTTTCAAAATCCTAGACTGGAAGCCTACCCCTATGTCAAAATCTTTCGAAGAAATGGCTACTGCTATGACTGTAAATGAAAAAAAATAACAAAAAAATTGATTGGCGTTCTATATGCCCAATTAGCTCTTCTCTCGACGTGCTTGGTGACAAATGGTCCTTACTAATCATTCGTGATTTAATTATTCACGAAAGCAGAACCTATTCACAATTTCTGGAATCTCCTGAGCAAATTGCAACAAATATTTTGGCATCAAGACTCAATCTTCTCTCACATTTAAAATTAATTGAAAGAGTAAATCTTAAATCAGCTTCTCGGAATAATGCTTATCGACTTACTAAAGGTGGAGAAGCTCTAAAGCCTATAATTAAATCACTTGGGAAGTGGGCTGGAGAATATCTTTATGAATTTAACCCTAAGATGCTAAAAATTAAAGAAACCCTATGACGTTCGATTTCACTATAAAATAAGCCTTTGGAAAATACTGTGTTTTACTTTCTTTTGAGAATTGAGGTTTTAGTTGCAACACTTTTTTTTATCATCTAGATTTTTCTTACTTCTTAGTCTTTTATTACTTTCTTTGAGTGGTTGTCACAAACCGCAAGATCAAGGTAATGGCATGCCACCTAATTTTGTTTTACCTGTGACAATGCTTGAAGCAACACCTACAAGTATTCCTATTACAGCGGAAGCTGTGGGCCAAACAGAGGGTGCAAAAGAAGTTGAAATTAGACCTCGCGTTGGTGGCATCTTATTAAAACGAAAATACAATGAAGGTTCTGCAGTGAAAGCAGGTCAAACATTGTTCGTCATTGATCCTGAACCTTACAAAATAGCATTGAATCAAGCACGCGCTCAATATAATCAAAATCTCGCTCGAACTGAGCAGGCGACTCGAGAGAAAAAACGTTTAGAAGGTTTAATTGAATCTCAATCAATCAGTCAGCGTGAATTTGATAATGCAGTATCGGATGAATCAATTAATTTGGCGGCCCTTGCTCAAAGTCGCGCAAACTTAAAACAGGCAGAACTTAATCTTTCTTATACCAATGTCACAGCGCCTGTTGATGGCATCTCGGGTCGCTTTCAATTTTCTGAAGGTGCGCTTGTTGCTGCGAACACAAGCTTACTTACCACATTAGCTCAGGTAAATCCTATTTGGGTACGTTTTAGTTTTTCAGATAACGAACTTAAGCAATTAGGTGGCGCATTAAATGAAAAAAATGTTCAAGAAGTTTCAATTGTGCTTTCCGATGGAAATGAATATGCAAAAAAAGGCAAAATAAATTTTGCGGCAAGTGAAATCAATCCATCACTTGGCACTCAAGAATTGAGAGCCACATTTGAAAATAATGAACGCCAAATTTTGCCAGGTCAATTCGTTCGTGTGCGTGTGACCACCGGTAAAAAAGATGGTGTATTTGTATTACCTCAATTAGCAGTGCTTAATTCCGATCAAGGTAAGTTTGTCTTTGTCGTAAATGAAAAAAATCAAGCCACACCTCGCCCTGTGATGACTGGCGAATGGAAGGGTAAAGATTGGGTTATTTTAGGTGGACTTCAAGCAGGCGATAAAGTCATTATCGACAATCTTATTAAAGTGCGTCCTGGCATGCCTGTCACTAACATGCCTAATTTCAAAAAATAATGAGTAAATTTTTTATTACGCGGCCCATTTTTGCTGCGGTAATCTCAATCATTATTGTTTTGGCTGGTATTGCGGCTGCCTTGAAGTTATCGATTGCCCAATATCCTCAAATTGCACCGCCCACAGTCGTTATCACAGCAAGCTATCCTGGTGCGAGTGCCGAAACATTATCTAAAACAGTAGCGGGTCCTATTGAAGAGCAATTAAGCGGGGTTGAAGGCCTTCTTTATTTTAATTCAAGCACGGATTCTAGCGGTACGCTTAACATTACTGCGACTTTCGAAATTGGTACAAATATTGATCAAGCCACTTTTAACGTAAGTAACCGTGTCAATATTGCATCGCCTCGCTTACCTGAAATGGTTAGACGCACAGGGGTCATTGTACAAAAAAAATCAAATGACATTCTTTTGGTTGTCATGCTCACATCAAAAGATAAACAATTTGATCCGCTTTATTTAAGTAATTACGCAACACTAAATGTTTTAGATGAAATTAAACGAGTAAAAGGTGTCGGTGATGCGAGTATATTTGGTGCCCGCGATTACTCGATGCGTATTTGGTTAAAACCAGATCGTATGGCGCAACTCGGTGTCACTACTTCAGATATCGCATCAGCTATTCAAAGTCAAAATGCACAATATGCTGCAGGTAAAATTGGTCAAGAACCTTCAGTCACTGATCAACAGCTTGTATATACGGTAAATGCAAAAAGTCGATTACTAGATCCTAATGAATTTGGGAATATTATCGTAAGGGCAGAGGGTCCCAACGGTATTCTCTATCTTAAAGATATTGCGCGAATTGAATTAGGCGCTCAATCCTACGATATCAATACAACATTAAATGGCAAGCCTGGTGTAGGTATTCCTATTTTCCTACAAACAGGTGCTAACGCTCTTGATACCGCTAAAGGTATTAAAGAAAAAATGGCTGAACTAAAAGAGCGCTTTCCTAAAGGTATGGATTTTGAAATTCCTTATGATACAAGTAGTTTTGTAAAAGCATCTATGAAAGAAGTATTCAAGACGCTTGGTGAAGCGATGCTTCTTGTAGTCATTGTGGTATTTCTATTTTTACAAAATTGGCGCGCTACTTTAATTCCTATTATTGCAGTACCTATATCGCTTATAGGTACCTTTGCAGGTTTATATCTTTTTGGTTTCTCCATAAATTCACTGACACTTTTTGCTATGGTTTTGTCTATTGGTATTGTGGTCGATGATGCCATTGTGGTTCTAGAAAACATTGAACGTTTGATGTCGGAAGAAAAACTTTCTCCGATTAAAGCTGCCATTAAATCTATGGAGCAAGTCGCTGCTGCAGTCGTTGCGATTGTATTAGTGTTATGTGCTGTGTTTGTACCAGTTGCATTTATGGGCGGTATCGCTGGAGAACTCTATCGCCAATTTGCAGTAACTGTTGCTATTGCGGTCGTCATATCTGGGATTGTAGCCCTCACATTAACACCTGCATTATGTGCAATTATTTTAAATCCAAATAATCTTCATTCTAAATTTTTTGATCGCTTTAATAATGGATTTCATCGTTTAACTCATTTTTATATTAAGGTTGTAAATAGCACGCTTCACCATCGCTTTATAGGTGGACTTGTTTTTGTTGGTATTGTCATTGCTTCAATTTTTCTTTTTAAATTTACACCTACAAGCTTTATACCCTCTGAAGATCAAGGCTATGTCATTACCGCAGTCATGCTTCCTGATGGTGCTACCATTAGTCGAACTTCTAAAACAACGGAAGCTGTTCGATCTGCGATTGCAACAGATCCTGCAAGTACTTTCCAGTTTGCAGTAAATGGTTATGACCTTATTGGTGGTGGCAATAAATCAAATTCAGCAACCATGTTTGTGAGATTAAAAGACTGGGCAGAGCGAAAAAGCTCCGCGGGCGATATTGTTAAAAAACTTTTTGGTATTGGGATGATGCAACCTGATGGCCTTGCAATTGCATTTAACCCTCCGTCCATTCGTGGATTAGGTAGTTCTGGCAGTATGGAAGTTTATATTCAAAGCCGTAGCGATACAAATCCATTGCATTTATTTACAGCAGTTAATTTATTTATAGAAGCGCTTAAAAAAGAGCCACGCCTTGCAGGTATTAATACTTTTTTTAGGCCTACTGTTCCGCAACTCTTTATTGAAGTAGATGAAGCTAAAGCTATAAGCTTAGGTATTCCTATCTCAAGTATTTATGACACTTTACAAAGCACGATGGGCTCACTTTATGTAAATGACTTTAATAAATCAGGCAGAACTTATCGTGTCCAACTTCAAGCAGAAGCTCCATATCGAATGAAGCCTGACGATTTAGGTAAAGTTTATGTGCGCTCAAAAACAGGGGCTATGGTTCCCCTTTCAGCGGTTAGCACAGTGAATAGTATTGTCGGTGCCGAACAACTCGAACGTTTTAACGGACTTCTTTCGGCTAAAGTATTAGCAGGAGGTGCACCCGGTGTAAGCTCAGGTGACGCAATTAAACTTGTTGAAAAAATTGCAAAAGAAAGTTTGCCTGAAGGTTATCAATTGGCTTGGACAGGACAGGCCTATCAAGAAAAACGTACAGGCTCTGCAGCATTCTTTGCCTTCGGGTTTGCCATTATTATGGTGTTTCTGATTTTAGCTGCACAATTTGAAACGTGGGCCTTGCCGCTTGCAGTGATTATGGCAGTGCCATTTGCACTGACTGGCGCTCTAATTGCTGTGATGGTGCGCGGCATGCCAAATGATATTTATTTTCAGATTGGTTTAATTACCTTAATTGGTCTCGCTGCTAAAAATGCAATTTTAATTGTAGAATTCGCAAGCCAAAAAATGGAAGAGGGCATGCCCATCATGGAGGCTGCTATTGAGGCTGCTCGGCTTCGATTTAGACCAATTGTCATGACATCTATGGCATTTGTATTTGGTATTGTCCCTCTTGTTGTCGCGACAGGTGCAGGTGCTGCAGCGCGACAATCTATGGGTACGGGTGTATTTGGTGGCATGATTTTAGCTACCTTTGTTGCCACTATTTTTATTCCACTCTTCTTTGTATGGCTTAGCGGTCACCATATTCGCCATCATGGTCATATTGATGAGGATAAAAAATAAAATGATGAAACAATTTTTGTTATTTTTTATTTTTTTAAATCTTTTTAGTTGTTCCCTAGTTGGTCCTGACTACAAGCGTCCGGAAATCAATTTACCTAATACTTATCATCAAGAAGTTGATAAGGAAAATGTTGTCACGGATTTAAATAATTGGTGGAAACTCTATCAAGATCCGGTACTTAATGAACTCATGGATAAAGCATTAATAAAAAATACAGATATCAATGCCGCTATTGCGCGCTTAGAAGAATCAGATGCGTATTTAAAAGAAGTGGGTGCAGCACTTTTACCTGAAGTAGATTTAACTTCTCAAGCCAGTCGAACAAAATCAACAACGACTGGAGCTATAGCTAACCCAAAACCCATTCGAAAAGACTATCTTATTCGCTTAGGTACTTCTTTTGAACTTGATTTCTGGGGAAAATTAAGACGTGCAAAAGAGTCTGCGCGTGCTGAGTATCTTGCTTCTCAATTTTCAAAAGATACGGTCGTATTAACCCTTCAAAGTCTTCTCGCGAGTAATTACTTATTATTACGAAGTATTGATTCACAAATAGTGGCTTTAAAAGCTAATGTCAAATATCGTGAAGAAAATCTAACACTTACTAAGAAGCGTTTAGAAAGTGGCCTTGTATCAGTGCTTGATGTCCATCAAGCCGAAGCTGCATTTAATAATTTATCGGCTCAGTTAAGCGATCTTATTCGTCAACGTGAAATTATATTTAACCAATTGACCGTACTTTCCGGAGACATGAATTTAGTGATTCCCGATGTTACTATTGATGCGCTTATTACACCACCCACCCCACCCTCTGGACTTCCTTCCTCTCTCTTGGAATCTCGTCCTGATGTAAGAGAAGCCGAACAAATGATGATTGCTGCGAATGCAAATATTGGTGTAGCTAAAGCCGCACTCTTTCCAACTATTTCTCTCACCGCCAATTTTGGCGCACAAAGTGCGGCTTTAAGTAATTTAAATAAATCAGGTTCAGATATTTGGGGCGGTGGCTTAGGACTCTCATTACCTATTTTTGATTCAGGTCGTGTACGCTCTAAAATAGACCAGGCCACAGCTAAACAAAAAGAAGCACTTAGCTACTTTGAATCTTCGATACAAAATGCTTTTAAAGAAGTAAATAATGCGCTCGTTTCTTTAAAAGAATATACCGAACAAGAAAACGATTTGAAGCTGACGCAGGATGCAGCCAAAAAAGCTATGGATATTGCATCTAATCGTTATAAAGCTGGTTATTCAAGTTACTTAGAATATCTTGATGCTCAACGTGTCTTCAATGATGCTTCCATTGCATATATTCAAAAACGACAATTAAGATTGATGGCAAGTGTTGAATTATTTAAATCATTGGGTGGTGGTTGGCAATCTCAGGCTCAATAGTGTATGAACTTTTTTCATTATGAAGTGCCCCCTACTGCCGGCTTACCTCTTCATCTCAGTGATTTTTTTCCAAGCGCCCATTCTCTAGAAGCAAAATTATCTCAATTTATTGGGACTCATAATGTACAGATTGAGTGTTCAGCAACTTCAGCGCTTGTGGTCGCACTTACTTCGCTTAAAAATTTAAGCCCTAAGAAAAAAGTGATCATCAGCGCCTACACCTGTCCTTGGGTGCCTATCGCCATCATTCATTGCGGACTGATGCCTGTTGTATGTGATTCGAATAACAAACATTTTGATTTTAATTTAAAAAAACTCGAATCCATTTTAAATGACGATGTCTTAGCGATTATTCCGACACATTTAGCTGGGAAAATTGCTGATGTTAAAAAAATACTTCCTCTTGCAAAAAAATACGGTGCCTTTGTTATTGAAGATGGCGCACAAGCACTTGGTGCTAGAACAAAAAAACAATCCGTTGGTTTGTTGGGTGATATAGGTATATTTAGTTTAGGTGTGGGTAAGGGTTTAAGTATTTTTGCAGGTGGCGTTATTGTTGCTAAGAACAAAACATTATTTACTCATATTCAGAAAACAAGCGCTTTGATTGTTCCAACAAATTATCTCATGGAAACAAAACGTCTTCTTGAGCTTATTTTTTATTATATTTTTTATCGTCCAAGTTTATTGCGTTTTGTATTTGGCATACCCTTAAGACATCATTTAAAAAAATCTGATTTTATTAAAGCAGCGGGAGACAATTGTAGTTTTAAATTTCCTATACATCGCGTGAGTCATTATCGAAAATACATAGGTTCTAATGCTTTAAATCGTTTAAACGATTTTTTAAATTCGAATCGGAAAAAAGCTTTATCTAGATTAAGAAAATTAGAAAAAATTAAAGGTTTAAAAGTACTTACAACTAACGAACCTAAAGAAACATGGCCTTTTATAGTGCTTATGATGCCCAATCAGAAAATACGCGATCAAATGACTGCAGCGTTGTGGTCAAAATCTTTAGGTGTTGGAAGACTTTTTATTGAAGAAATTTCAAATTATGATTATTTGAAACCTTACTTTAAAAAAACTAATGCGCCCGCGGGAAAACAATTTGCGGCAAACACTATGATTATTTCAAATAGTCCTTGGTTAACTGACAAATATTTCAATGAAATTTATCGTGTATTGAATTTACACTTAAACTAAAACGACATTTATTTCTTTAATGCTTTTTTAGCTTTATCGATTGATTTTTTAACTTGTTCAAAAGATGTGCCGCCAATATGATTTCTGGACTTGATTGAACCGTCAAGAGTGAGATGGCTATATACGTCATTTGAAATCATCTTACTAAATTTTTTCAATTCATCCAGTTTAAGCTCTGATAAATCGCATTTCTTTTTAATAGCCGCATTCACAGCTTTTGCAACAATCTCATGCGCGTCTCTAAATGGGACACCTTTAATCACAAGATAATCTGCTAAGTCTGTTGCAGTTGCATAGCCTTTTAAGGTCGCTTCTTTCATATTTTTTTCATGAACTGTGATGCCCTTTAACATATCTGCATAAATGGTCAGCACATCTAAAATGGTATTAGCGGTATCAAAAAGAGGCTCTTTGTCTTCTTGATTATCTTTGTTATAAGCAAGAGGCTGAGCTTTCATTAGCATAAGAAGGCCCATCAAATGACCTGTCACTCTTCCTGTTTTGCCTCTGACTAACTCAGGCACGTCTGGATTCTTTTTTTGCGGCATGATAGATGAACCGGTACAGAACCTATCAGCAATTTCTATAAATCCAAACATAGGACTGGACCACATGATCAGCTCTTCTGAAAATCTTGATAAATGGGTCATGAGTAACGATGCTGCAAAAGTAAATTCAATGGCAAAGTCTCTATCAGAGACTGCATCTAAAGAATTCTCACACACACCATCAAACTTAAGTTTTTTAGCAACCTTATTTCTGTCAATAGGATAGCTCGTACCTGCAAGTGCTGCTGCGCCTAAAGGTAATTGATTCATTCTTTTTCTAGCATCTTCAAATCGACCAAGATCTCTTTGTAACATTTCATAATAAGCCATCAGGTGATGCCCAAAGGTTACGGGTTGTGCCACTTGAAGATGAGTGAATCCAGGCATAATCGTTTTTTGATGTTTGTCTGCCAATTGCACAACAGATAATTGCAACGTTTTTATTTTTTGCATGGTTTCATCTATTGTTGCTCTTAACCATAATCTCAAATCAGTTGCGACCTGATCGTTTCTGGATCTACCTGTATGTAATTTTTTACCTGCTTCGCCAATTTTATCGGTCAATCTTTTTTCAATATTTAAATGTACATCTTCTAAATCTATAGACCACTTGAAAGTGCCCGCTAAAATTTCTTTTTGAATAGTTTCCAATCCAGTTTGAAT
>Ga0194037_1001836_pt1 | contig 14812 bp, 10 predicted proteins | sample JunL306m_MetaG_FD_148653 | JGI IMG/M metagenome (GOLD analysis project Ga0194037, IMG submission 148653) | Anoxic zone freshwater microbial communities from boreal shield lake in IISD Experimental Lakes Area, Ontario, Canada - Jun2016-L304-6m | ecosystem: Environmental > Aquatic > Freshwater >...
GCACCATAATGTAATTAGATTATCATAAAACTACAACAAAATTATTCAAATAACTATGCTGTTATTAACTAGCAATTTAATTTAATAATAAAATTAACATTTGTTAATCACATGTTATCAATAATATTCAAATTTAACAATAAAAATATAAGAAATTATTACTAATAAGTACAACAATTTTATTCTAGTAAACTAGTAACTTACCAATTTGATACTGAAAATCTCCCTCCAACTTATAGATATAGATACCTGAATTCAGTACATCATTGATTTCTGAAATACCAACTTCAACATCGTATGATCGAAGTTTCTTACCTAATAGATCATATATGCTCAATTGACTTGTTTGGTATTTAATATCTAGTTTAAAAGAAACTTTACCCCCCATTTGTGTTACAACTCTTATTGAAATATTACCATTATTAGTAGTTGCCACACTATTCGGATCTATTAGTTTTATAGTATCTATCCTCGTATCGTTAAAGCAATTATTGGAAGCAGTAAGTTTAGAAATGTATTGTCCATAAGATGCATAAGTATGCACGGGGTTTGTTTGTGTACTATTAAAACCATCTCCAAAATCCCATGAATAAGTAGAGGCTCCTTGTGATAGATTTTGAAAGGTAACAGTCTTTGATGCTATATTATAACTATCATTGGCATAACTATAATTACTATGTTGTTGCCATGTTTCAAAACTATCGAAAACCATCTTCCCAGCCATCCTTTGTAATTGTTGTGCATCCGGTACCGGCAAAGCAGTATTATAGTAACTACTGTATATAGGGTTCTTATGAAAGATCGATGCATAAACAACACAAGCTTCCAAATAAGCACCATATACACTAGGGTGAATTTGATCTGCATTGTATAATTCAAATGTTGGGAAAGTATCTCTTGTCATTTTCCATGCCATACCAACAGGTGCTACAAGAGCATTGTAGTTTAGAGCCATTTGCATGTAACTTTCTCTAAGGCTCTCCTGCATTCCTGCATAAGTGCAGATGGGTGGATAACTGGCACAATTGGTAGGATCTCCATTCTTATATCCCCAAGTCATCAAGAACATACTTTGAGAACATGCACGGTTAGCATGTACCATACTATCTAATTTGAATGCATATGGGTAACATTGAGTGTCAACTTGCGCCTGCGAAAAAGCCGGTATCTGGCTTTGTTCTTGCAATACTACAACATCCCATTGTTGAGAAAAAATCTTAGCTATAGTAGTAGCATCTGTGCTATGATTTTGAAAAGTATAACCACTCGGAGTATTTTGATCATAGATTAATGTATCTCCCATTGAAGTTGCTAATTGCAAAACCATATTAGGCATATTCTCAGTATAAGTGAAACTATTACCTATAAACAAAACCTTGCGAGTAGTAGCAGATAATTCATTTACATTCAATAAGCAGGCAATGAATATTAGTAACCTGACTTTGGATAGAACATTTTGATACATTTGATTGTTTTTATGCTGTTTACAATTAAAATTTTATTATAATTTGATTAGTAAAATGCTAAGGTAATTGCAATTACTCGATATATGAAAATAAATGAGACATTAACAATTACTTAAGACGTTTGTTGAGAAATCAAAAAACTATTTCTATTTGCGAAACTTGTCTATTAATCATAGCTTGCCATGTTAAAAACATATTTCATTACAAAATAATCAAATATCAAATGTCTGAAGTTCGTCATAATTGGACTCTCCCTGAGATCCAAGACATATATGAAAGACCACTACTGAGTTTAGTGATGGATGCTGCACAGGTACATGTACGCAATCACAAATTTGGAGAAGTACAGATCAGTAGCTTATTATCAATTAAAACTGGCGGTTGTACAGAAGACTGTTCTTATTGTCCACAAGCTGCCAGATATGATACCGGTGTTACCGTACAAGCATTGATGCAAGTAGATGATGTTGTGACATCAGCTCAACTGGCTAAAGCCGGTGGTGCTTCTCGTTTTTGTATGGGTGCTGCTTGGAGACAAGTAAGAGATAATAGCGATTTTGACAGAGTATTGGAAATGGTGAAAGCAGTAACAGCCATGGAAATGGAAGTGTGTTGTACACTGGGCATGATAACTGAGCATCAGGCCCAAAGACTAGCTGAAGCCGGCCTATATGCCTACAACCATAATATTGATACTTCTGCAGATCATTACGAACAGATCATTACTACACGTAAATATGAAGATCGCTTAGACACATTGGAGAATGTACGTAAGGCGGGTATCACTGTATGTAGTGGTGGTATCATAGGGATGGGAGAAACAGACGAAGATAGAATGGGTATGTTGCTCACTTTAGCTACTATGCCTAAACACCCGGAATCTGTACCTATCAATATATTAGTACCAGTGAAAGGCACACCTCTGGCTGAAAACAAACAAGTACCTTTTAATGAGCTGGTACGAATGATAGCTTCTGCACGTATAGTGATGCCAAAATCGGCAGTTAGATTATCAGCCGGACGATTAGAGCTCTCTATAGCTGAACAAGCGATGTGTTTCCTTGCCGGAGCTAATTCGATATTTGCAGGAGATAAATTGCTGACCACACCCAATCCTGAATTTAATGAGGATATGGAAATGTTCAGGATATTAGGATTGACTCCTAAAGCTGCATTTGCTGATAAAGTTGCAGCAGTATAAAGACATATAATACATGGATCCTGTTGAGCAATACTTAGAAAGTAAATTGCAGGAACGGCAACAGGCAGGCAATCTGAGAAGATTGACCTTGCAACACGCACCTGTAGATTTGTATTCAAATGACTATTTGGGACTTGCTACCAATGGTATTTTATTACGAGGAATAGAAGAGACCAACAACAATAAACAAGTAACGGGTTCTACAGGCTCAAGATTATTATCAGGTAATGCTGAAGCCACAGAACAACTGGAAACCAGAATTGCTGAATTTCATAAAGCTGAGTCTGCCTTGCTATTCAATTCAGGTTATGATGCCAATATTGGACTGATATCCAGCATCAGTAACCGGCATGCTACTATTTTGTATGACGAACTGTGTCATGCAAGTATTATAGATGGGATAAGACTGAGACAAGTAAATCATTTGAGATTTAGTCATAATAACCTTCAAGACCTAGAGGAAAAACTACAAAAAGCAACTACTGGGGCACCAATAATAGTCATTGTAGAGTCTATATACTCAATGGATGGGGACATGGCACCTCTTACAGAAATTGTAGCATTGACTACACAATACCATGCATCGCTGATAGTAGATGAAGCCCACGCAACAGGTATTTTTGGTAGCAATGGAGAGGGTTTGGTCTGTAGTTTGGGCTTACAAGAAAACGTATTTGCCAGAGTACATACATTCGGCAAAGCGCTAGGATGCCATGGTGCGGTAGTGGTAGGTAGCAATATATTGAAACAATATCTTATCAATTTTGCTCGATCTTTTATTTATACCACAGCATTACCATTACATACGGTCCACACAGTATCCAATGCTTATAAATACCTAGCTAGTCCTAATTTTGCGAACAAGCCATTACATGATCTGATAACTTATTTTAGAGAAAAGATTAAAAGAAGCGATAATAAGGGATGGATGGAAAGTAGCAGTAGCATACAAGCTTTGGTAATAGGCAATAATGTAAAAACTAAAAATACTGCACTGTCATTGCAAAATGCCGGCCTACAAATAAATCCTATCCTTCACCCAACTGTACCATTGGGAATGGAACGCTTACGTGTATGTTTGCATTCATTCAATACTACTGAGCAGGTAGATCTTTTATTTGAAATATTAAACATCAATCCATGATCTCCAACATATCTATTACAGGCATACACACAGATATTGGTAAGACCATAGCTACAGCAGTATTAGCAGAAGCCCTAAAAGCAGACTATTGGAAACCAGTACAAGCTGGCAATATTGAAGATAGAGATTCATTACAAGTACAGTTACTCATTTCTAATGGTGCAAATAGAGTACATCCTGAAAGCGTGATACTATCTGAAGCCATTTCGCCTCATGAGGCTGCCAAAATAGACGGAAAGAAAATAGATTTTACCACATTTACATTCCCAAAAACAAAAAACCTTTTATTGATAGAAACTGCCGGTGGTGTATTGTCCCCAATGGCTGATAATACTACAATGGCTGATTTTGTAAAGCATTATCAATTACCTACTATACTAGTAACAAATAATTATCTGGGTAGCATCAATCATTCTTTATTAAGCATTGAGGTATTACAAAATAGAGGTATCAACATACTAGGCATAATAGCAAATGGGCATCCGAATAGCTCATCAGAAGCTTATATTGAGAAATACTCCGGAATACCAATTATTGCAAGGATACCATTCTTTAAGTCAATAACAGCTGTTGCTATACAACAACACGCCGCATTATTAAGAGCTTCATTATTAGAACAACTAAAGAATGTCAAGCATTAAAAAAAGAGACAGCCAGCTTATATGGCATCCGTATACCCCCATGAAAATATGGCCGGAGGCAATAGGTATTGTGAGAGGGGAAGGTGTATATCTGATAGATGAAGATGGTAATAAATACATAGATGCCATTTCATCATGGTGGGTAAATCTTCATGGACATTCGCACCCATATATAGCCCAAAAAGTGAGTGAGCAACTACTGACTTTAGAACATAGCATTTTTGCAGGTTTTACTCACGAACCAGCGGTGCGACTAGCAGAAAGATTGTTGCCCATATTACCGGGTAAACTAAAAAAAGTATTCTATTCTGATAATGGATCCACTGCTGTAGAGGTAGCCATGAAAATGGCACTACAATATTGGAGCAATAAGGGTATAAACCGTAAGAAGTTGGTAGCTATTGAAAATGCATATCATGGCGATACTGTTGGTGCTATGTCAGTAAGTGGCAGAAGTATCTTTACACAATCATTCAATGATATTTTATTTGAAGTAGATTTCATTCCATTCCCATCAAAAGAAAATAAGCATGTCAGCATATCTCAACTAGAATCTGTATTAAAAAAAGGAGATGTAGCTGCATTAATAGTAGAGCCATTAGTACAAGGCTCTGCCGGAATGTGTATGTATGAGACTACGATACTTGACAGGTACTTCAGCTTATGCAGACAATATGATACACTAATTATAGCCGATGAAGTAATGACAGGCTTTGGCAGAACTGGTACTCTATTTGCCTGTGATCAGATTTCTACATCACCAGATATTGTTTGTTTATCCAAAGGCCTAACGGGCGGTACTTTGCCCTTAGGTGTAACGGCCTGTACACAGCAGATATACGATGCCTTTTATGATCTTGATCGTACCAAAACATTATATCACGGGCATTCATTTACTGCCAATCCACTGGCTTGTGCGGCTGCATTGGCAAGCTTAGATCTTTTATTGGAGCCTAGCTGCGAACAGGATCGAAAACGTATTGCTACTTGTCATACATCATTTGCACAAAAAATAACAGGGAATAAGAACATCACTGATGTACGTCAATGTGGTAGCATACTGGCAATTGAATTGAATACAGGTGATCCTACATCTTATACCAGCGAACAACGTGACTTCATTTATCGATTTTTTATTGAGCGAAAGATATTGATGCGTCCTTTGGGGAATATTATATACATACTACCTCCTTATTGTATCAGCAATGAAGAATTACAGTATATCTATAATTGTATAGAGGAATTATTGGTGTTTATTGGAAGATAGTAATTGCTACCCAGTTGCTGCTTTGCCTAGAGTGATCATTTTATGTAACTCTTGTTCATCTGCAATGAAGAAAGAAGCATCCGGTAAATCAGTATTTTGATATAGCATATTGCCAGATAACGCTACACGAGCAGAGCTGTGAAACTCTTTGGCAGCAGTATTATGTACCAATTCCTCAATATTAGATGAGCGAACACCGGAACCAGGCATAATGGTAATTCTGCCACCTGCAATTTGTACCAGATTTGCGATAGTAGACATCGCTTCCTGTGCAGTAGTTTTTAAGCCCGATGTGAGTATACGTTCACAACCTGTTGATATTACATCTTCCAAGGCCTCAAACGCATCGGGTGTTCTATCAAAAGCTCGGTGACAGGTAACGCCCATTGGGTATGCCCATTCCACCATTCGCTTCATCCATTCAATATGTATCCTGCCATTTGCTAATAGCACACCTGTAGCAATGCCATCACAACCCAATTGTTTACATATCTCTATATCCTTTTTCATGATCGCTAACTCATCTTCATTATAGTAGAAGTTACCACCTCTGGGGCGTATTATAGGATAAAGCTGTATGTTCAACTTTTCTCTTACTTGTTTAATAGTACCATAACTGGGAGTAGTGCCTCCTTCATGGGGGTTATCACATAGCTCTATACGATAAGCGCCAACCTTTTCTGCAATTAGACAAGATTGGATATTGAAAGTACAAACTTCTAAAATGAATGTATGATGCATTAGCAAATCTTATATCAAAAGAAGCTTTTGGAGTGATATATCTCTTCTACATGTTTGCTTTTTACAGAATAAGTAAAGCCTTTTTGCAATGCATATGCACCAAAATCTCCATTCTTATTCATTGCTAAAAAGCCTACTTGCAGTGTTTTTGCACGTTCAGGACCTCTTTGTATAATGCGCTCTACAGCCTTTTTACAAGCTTCTTCTGGATGCAATCCTTGCCTCATTAATTCTACTACCAAATGAGAACCTACTATTCGTATCACTTCTTCTCCTACACCAGATGAGGTTGCTGCTCCTACTTCATTGTCTACATATAAACCTGCACCTATTACCGGTGAATCTCCTACACGTCCCCGCATCTTATACGCCATACCACTGGTAGTACATGCGCCACTCATATCCCCATTTGCATCCATAGCCAACATACCTATGGTATCATGATTGTCTTTACCACCCGGCATTGGGTCATCTGCTCTATGATAATATTTATTTTCTGTATTGATCTCAGGAACATACTTTGATTCTTTGAGCCATTTTTTCCATGCTCTTTCACTTTCAGGTGTCAATAAATTCTCTTTTTTGAAACCATTAGCCAATGCCAGCTGCAATGCACCCTCTCCTGTAATGATAACATGAGGGGTTTTTTCCATTACCAAACGAGCTACAGATATTGCATGGACAATATGTTCCAAACACATGACAGCACCGCAATTACAATTTTCATCCATGATACAGGCATCCAATGTCACTTTGCCATCGCGATCAGGCAAGCCTCCTAACCCTACGCTTTGGTTAGTAGGATCTGCTTCGGGCACTTTCACACCAGCTTCCACAGCATCTAGTGCTTTACCTCCATGTTTTAAAATCTTCCAGGCTGCGATATTTGCCTCATATCCAAAATCCCAGGTAGATATAACCACAGGGTGGTCTTTAATAGTTTTATATACGGGTTCTGTTTTAGCAAATATGTTTTCTCCTGTCAATACTCCGGCAGAACTCAATAATGATAGTTTAATAAATTTTCTTCTAGTAGACATCTATACCAATTAAGAACATTAAGTTACTTAAAAAACATATTATCTTATTACGAAATAGACATAAAATAAAAGATCCTCATAGGAAAACCTATGAGGATCAATAAAATGTGCTATAAATAAATTATCGTATAAGGGTGATATTACCATGTTCTGAGAAGTGTGTACCATCAGATGTTGTACCATCTATCAAGTAAACATACACACCCATTGGTTGAGGATCACCTTTGTAATCTCCATTCCAACCTTCATTGATATCAGAAGTTTCGAATACTTTATTACCCCAACGATTAAAGATGCTGAAGGTCTTGAGTGCTGCAATACCTCTTTTCTGAAGTGTCAATTTACCGTTAGGACCAGTACCCGGAGTGAATACATTCGGCATATCAATAATTGTCAGAGGATGTACTATCACCTCAATAGAATCATGAGCCGTACAATTGTATTCGGTAGTGCCTGTTACATAGTATTCGGTGGTAACATCAGGAGATGCAACTGGATTAGAAATATTAGTACTGCTTAATCCCAATGGAGGTGTCCATGTAAAATATAAACAGTTGCCTTGTGGATCTAGCATTGCTGTTTCTCCAGGATAAATGGATACTGAGTCAGGCAAACTAATAACTGCTTCAGGGTGAATGAACAAGCTGATGTTAAATGTATCACGACAACCGTGTATGTCTGTTACTAACAGATTATAAGAAATGTTAGTAACAGGACTAGCTATTGGAGTAGCACTTGTAGAATCTGTCAAATACAATCCAGGTGTCCAAAGGAACGATACCCCAGAACCCGTAACAGTAAATGGAATTTGCTGACCAGGGCACATATCAACATTATTAGACGGTGACAATTGAGCAAAACTAGCAGGCCAAACTATTATGTGAACAGTATCTGTATCCGCACAACCAATTGAAGTAGTTACAGATACTGTAATAGTACTATCAGTAAGTCCGTTGAATATAACATCTGTAACACTACCGGGAGACCCTTCCAATGCACCTACGGGAGACCATTGGTAAGTATATCCATTAAAATTAGCAGGTACTACTGTTGCATGTAAATGCACAGTATCACCGGAACAGATAGCTCTATCGATACCTGCATAAATTTGAGGTATTGGCTGAATTGTTATAGTAAGGTGGGTAATACTATCATGACAACCAGGATAAGAGGCTATCAAAGAATAAGTAGTTGTAGTATCTGTTAATATAGTAGGGTTGATGATATTAGTGGGTGAAACCCCTGTAATAGGCACCCAAGTATAACTATAACTAGGATCGCCAGTAGCTTGAATAATTACAGAACTACCTTTACAAATAGTAGTATCATGATTATATAAAGTATACCCTTGAAGTACAGTTACTTTTACCGTATCTGAGGCACTACATAATGTACCTGAAGTGGGATCATTAACCGTTACAATATAATTGATTGTATTAGGTGGAGATACAGTAGGATTAGCTATTGTATCATTGTTTATGAATTGATTGGTCCACAAGATAGTATAGGCTGGTCCAGGAGGTCCGTAAGTAACATTCAATTGTATAGAATCATGAATACAAGTAGTAAGGTCAGGACCTGCATTTACAGTAGGTGGCTGACCTATATATATAAGTTTGGATACACTATCTATACAGTTCACAGAATCCTTTACAATCAACCAAGCCGTAAAAATGCCTACAGTAGAATATGAGTGAGTGCTTGGAGAGCCTACACCATTAGTACCATCGCCATAATGCCAAGTATAGGTAAGCCCTCCACCTGTAGATGTACTTGTAAAATTGATTGGCGTACCTACACAGACAGTATCATGATCTACGTTATAGCCAACTACTAAAGGCGAGTGTACAAAGTTAATAGTTTGGGAGATGGTGTCAGTACAAACTCCATTTATTAGAACCATCTTAATGGTGTAAGTACCACCATTGGATGGGTAAAAATGCAGTGGTGGACTAGTTAATGCAGCGGCTCCTTCTAAATACACATTAGTACCATCTCCAAAATCCCAATAAGTACTATCAATAGCAATAGCGCCTGTGGAGTTATTGAAGAAGGTAACAGTATCCTGAGTACATCCGTAACGGATAGTTTCTGTAAAAGCTGGATTGTATGGCGGTACCACTGTAACAGTTGCAATACCTGTAGCAATCAATGAATCACAATCTCCTGTAGAAACTGCTTTTACTGTATATGATGTAGTAGCCGTAGGGCATACACTTACTGTTTGCCCTGTTCCTACAACTGCTCCTGTAGTATTATTATACCATGTGAAAACAGTAGGGACTACAGTAGCCGGAGAAAAACGATAACCAACATTTTGAGCTACCCATTGGGTACCATTATATCCGGGTGCTGTATAAAATACGTTTCCGGCAGCATTTTCAATACCTAATATTGCAAGGTCTCCATTCCATGTAGGGCAAGAAGGTTTATTTTGAATAAAAACATCGATTGCATTAGTAGATTCATAAAGGACAATCTGTTGGGAACAAATTTGAGTAGTACATTGAAACATTGGAATATTATACCATGAAACAACAAAGGTTCTGCAAGGTGAAGTACCATATGTAGCATAATAAATATTACCTGAAATCCCCGGATCCATATCGTAATTTGGACCCATTATACAATTTTTAGTTGCTGTATTATTGCTTCCAGGTAATGGCCCACTAATAGGCCATGGACAATATTGATTGGCTTGGGTCAAATCAAAACATATTTGTCCATTTGCACCTACGACTGCTTGGGTATGTAAAGTGCCAAAAAAACAAAAAGGAAATGTAAGGTTAAGTACGGGGCTATAAATATCATCAGTACCAACCAATATGGCAGTACCGGTATTAAAAGAGTACGGCAAATATGCAGTTGGAGTAACTGTATATGTAGTTGTACTCTTCAATGGGTTGGTCTGAATTGCATTCAATGTAACACAACTATTACAACTGATAGTAGTATCAGGCCCTGCCACAACAGTAAGTGGACAAGGAACTGGCTGTGCTGATACAGATGTCCCAATTAAAAAAAGAAATATTGGAAGTGTTAACCTAAAAATTCGAAGCATATATTGGAGTTACTTATGTGATATTTAAACGAAATAGGTTGCCTAAGTTACAAAAAAAAGTTAAATGCTATTGAAAACTTAATATCAAAGAGCACGCTCTTTGATAAAATGATATATTAAAATATGTTATTGCATCATTAGATACATCATCCATTATAATAGACCTTTTAACTGTACCAAATGGTTGGGTAAAAGATACGAACACAGCAATATTTTTTAGCGTGATATAAAAATGTAGATGCATATATATGACTAAGAATAAGATAAAATAAAATATAATATATTGAAAACAATTATATTTTCAATTGATCAAGTTGTGGTTAATCTTATTGTCTATTTTTTATCTTACTCTAAATTATCAGCCACATGATCGATACTCAAAAAAGGTCTTCATATACATCAGCTTTTATTGCCATAGTGTTTACATTCTTCTTTTGGGGGTTTGTAGCTGCTTCCAATGGGGTGTTGATCCCAATGTTCAAAAAGAGCTTTACACTTTCTCAGTTTCAGTCACAATTAGTGGATCTTGCCTTTTATGCAGCATATTTTGTAGGCTCTCTTATTTACTTTTTTGTCTCTAAGGCGTTTGGCGACCCGCTGAATAAAATAGGTTATAAGAATGGATTGATACTAGGCCTTATTATCTCTGCCTTGGGAGCCTTACTATTTATTCCTGCTGTGAATAGTACCTCCTATTCCCTTTTCCTAAGCGGACTATTTATTATAGGATTAGGATTTGCTTTATTACAAATTGTGGCCAACCCATTTGTTATCAATCTGGGGGATGCATCTAAAGGATCAAATCGATTGAACCTGGCAGGTGGGATTAATTCATTAGGTACTACTATTGGACCGGTATTGCTAGCATATGCATTATATGGGAAAATTACACCCGGACAAGGGCAGGAAATCAGCGTAGGTAATTTAAAAACACCTTATGTAGGCCTATCAATAGTATTGTTAGCACTGGCTGTGCTGATAGCTATTGTGAAGATGCCTGTGATCAAAAATGAAGAGAAGATAGAAAAGCATGTAGGTGTATTCCAATACCCTCAATTAGTACTAGGTATGCTAGCTATATTCATCTATGTAGGTACTGAAGTAACCATACAAAGCAATATGGGTGCACTTTTAAAACTACCGGATATAAAAGGGATAGACCATACACAGGTAGATAAATTCATTTCACTATACTGGGGTAGCTTGATGATAGGTCGTATAAGCGGCTCTTTGCGCACTTTCACACTTAGTAATGTTGCTTATACAGTATTATCACTAATAGTACCATTTGCCGTATTCGGTATTATTCTCTTATTCAATGTAATGAGAGGCGCTGATGTTAGCGACCTATATATATACTCTGTTTGGATAGCGCTATTCATCATTATCAAATTCCTGGGTCAGGAAAAACCTTCGCGTACTTTACTTTTCTTTGGCGTTGCAGCTATGCTTTGCATGATCATTGGATTGTACACAAAGGGTGATGTAGCCTTATTCTCATTTGTAAGTGGAGGTCTTTTTTGTAGTGTGATGTGGCCATGTATCTTCAATCTGGCAATTGCAGGCTTGGGTAAGTATACCAACCAAGGTTCGTCGTTACTTATTATGATGATATTAGGTGGTGCAATCATACCACCTATACAAGGTTATTTATCTGATATACCATCTATAGGAATACATCAATCTTATTGGGTACCTGTAGCTGGATTTGCATATCTGGCATGGTATGGATTTAAAGCTCGTCGTATTTTACAAAAACAAGGAATAGACTATGATGCAAACACTGGCACTGGGCATTGATATCGGTGGTACAAATACTGCTTTCGGAATAGTAGACAGAAGGGGTAATATCATTGCCAAAGGTAGTATGCCAACAAAGGGCCATGCATCGATTCATCATTACATTTCTGCATTGAATGATACGCTAAATCCTTATTTCCAACAAGTAGGTAAAGAGAATATATTAGGCATAGGTGTAGGTGCGCCTAATGGCAATTACTATACAGGTGAGATAGCATATGCCCCTAATCTGCCATGGCATGGTGTAATACCTTTAGTCAAACTAGTACAGGAGAATATCCATATTAAAACTACTGTAACTAATGATGCTAATGCTGCTGCTATTGGTGAGATGATGTATGGTGCAGCTAAAGGCATGAAAGATTTTATACTGGTAACATTGGGTACCGGTTTAGGAAGTGGTTTTGTAGCCAATGGTCAAATTGTATACGGCCACGACGGTTTTGCCGGAGAGCTGGGGCATGTAATAGCAGTAAGAAATGGTAGAGATTGTGGTTGTGGGCGCAAAGGTTGTTTAGAAACCTATGCATCTGCCACAGGTATAGTGCGCACAGCCGAGGAATGGTTACTGGAACGTAATGACAGCACTTTACTACGAGCTATGACTGGAAATATCACTGCTAAAAGAATACACGAATGTGCAGAAAATGGTGATGCGTTCGCTATAAACCTATTCGAATATACAGGACAGATACTAGGTCAAACTTTAGCCGATGCCATTGCTATTACATCTCCTCAAGCAATTATTTTATTCGGTGGCCTAGCGCATTGTGGCAAATACCTATTAGACCCTACCAGAATGAATATGGAGGCTAACCTTTTAAAGATCTATCAGAATAAAGTATCTCTAATACAGTCAGCTCTACCGGATGCCGATGCTGCCATACTGGGTGCCAGTGCACTTGTGTGGTGATCTATGCATTGAGCAAATGAGGCCTTTCTTTATATACTTTCCAAATCAGTTCTCCGAATAAAGTATTTGCCCATGCAAACCATGGTCTTGAAAATTTAGTGGCGTCATCTTTTTGATAAGATTCATGCATAAAGCCTGTACCTGCATGTGTGTGTTGCAACATATACAAACACTTACTTATTTCCTCATCATTGTTACTGGTAAGTGCTCGCATAATGATACTCAATGGCCATATATGATCTACACCTACATGTGGTCCTCCTATACCTTCGCCTGCCTTACCTTTATAAAAGAAGGGATTATCATCAGACAACACAAAATCTCTAGTATGCAAGTAGGCTTCATCATCACACATAGTGGGTATTAGATATGGTAGTGATAGTAAGGAAGGCACATTGGCATCGTCCATTAGGTTATAACTTCCCATTCCATTTACTTCATATGCATATATAGGTCCAAATCTTTCTGTATATACACCGGAACATTCGGCCAAAGCATCTGATACTTGGCGTATGAGCAGGTTTATCTCAGATATGTCAAAGTTGGAATTCACCTTCAATAATATCTCCTTAGCATGCTTTAGCGATGATACTGCGAAAAAATTACTAGGTATCAGATATGGATATATAGTAGCATCGTCACTGGGGCGAAACATAGAACATATCAATCCATTGGGCTTTACAGGATACCCATAACCGTTCAGCGGTACTGTATCTGAAGCAAATGCTGTAATACGTTGGAAATGGTATGGGCCTTTATTCTCCCAACGCTGCTGTTCTCTAAAGGTTTTTACGATCAATTCCATAGCCTTTACCCAATGTTCATCAAAAACACTGAGATCGCCTGTAGCTTTCCAGTAGCCATGAGACAAACGTATAGGATAACAAAGACTATCTATCTCCCATTTACGCTCATGAATGCCGGGTTTCATATCTGTCAGGTCTTTATGCCATTCACTTATCTTATGTTCGTCCTTATAAAATGCATTAGCATAAGGGTCTTTGAGTATGCACTTTACTTGCCTATTGATCACCCCTTTTATCAGTTGTTGAAGATCGGCATCCTCTTTACACAATGGTAGATATGGCCATACTTGCGCCGATGAGTCTCTGAGCCACATTGCATCTATGTCGCCGGTAATGACATAAGTGTCAGGTTTGCCATTCACTAATTCAAAATGTACAGTAGTATCTAATGTATTGGGGAAACAATTCTGAAACATCCAACCTAATTCCTTATTGCCTATATGTTCTTTTACCTCAGCTATCACTCTTTCTACTGCCTTACTCTTGAATTTTCGCTTAGCAGCCGGTATACGTACACCTGGGAAATTATTGTTCCTAGCTTTAGCAATACTATTACCTGAAAACAGTATTCCGGCAGCTGCTAGTGTAGAGGTCTTAACAAAATGTCGTCTGTTCATATTGTTCAATATGTTTGAGAAAAATAAGAAAGAAAGAGATACGTTGATTATATTTATAATGCGTATCAGCAGTGTTATATTAAAAGTAAAACAAAGTATATCTTGTTGATAGTAT
>Ga0194037_1001837_pt1 | contig 14799 bp, 13 predicted proteins | sample JunL306m_MetaG_FD_148653 | JGI IMG/M metagenome (GOLD analysis project Ga0194037, IMG submission 148653) | Anoxic zone freshwater microbial communities from boreal shield lake in IISD Experimental Lakes Area, Ontario, Canada - Jun2016-L304-6m | ecosystem: Environmental > Aquatic > Freshwater >...
GATTCACAACTGCTTTAGCTACCACTTCACCCCGGCCGGGTCCATGATGGAAACCGGCGCCCATGCCCTGGGCTGCACGGTGTTTGCCGGTGGCACCGGCCAGACCGAGCAGCAAGTGAGCGCCATTGCCGAGATGCAGCCTGCCGGTTACATTGGTACGCCCAGCTTTTTGAAGATCATTTTGGAAAAAGCCGCCGAGATGGGCGTGGCCCTGCCCAGCGTGCGTAAGGCCCTGGTCTCGGGGGAGGCCTTCCCGCCCTCGCTGCGCGACTGGCTGGCCGAGCGCGGTGTGGCGGCCTACCAGGCCTATGCCACAGCCGATGTCGGCTTGATCGCCTATGAAACCGAGGCGCGCGAGGGTTTGGTGCTCGATGAGGGCGTGATCGTAGAAATCGTACGTCCCGGCACCGGCGACCTGGTGCCCGAGGGCGAGGTCGGCGAGGTCGTCGTGACCAGCCTAGGCGCCCTCTACCCGCTGGTGCGCTTTGGCACCGGCGATTTGTCGGCATTTCTACCCGGTCCCTGCCCCAGCGGGCGCACCAACCAGCGCATCAAGGGCTGGATGGGGCGGGCTGACCAGACCACCAAGATACGCGGCATGTTTGTTCACCCCAAGCAGGTGGCTGACATCGTGCGTCGTTTCCCGGAGGTGCTGCGCGCCCGGTTGGTCGTCAGCGGCGCCATGGCGCAGGACGAGATGACGCTCAAGGTGGAGAGCAGCAGCGCCGCCGAGGGCCTGCCCGAGCGCATCCGCGATGTGGTGCGCGAGGTGACCAAGCTGCGCGCCAGCGTGGAATTGGCCGCGCCGGGTTCGCTGCCCAACGACGGCAAGGTCATTGAGGACGCGCGCAGCTACCAATAGCATGGGGCAGGGTCGGTACTATGGGTTTTGCGCTAGATCAAGGCCCCCACAGGTCCGGGGCCAAGTGGGTTTACCTCCAAGCGAGCGGACCTAATTGCGGCTAGACTGGGGTTTTGACCTAGTTGGAGACTCCCATGAAAAAACTCTTGCTCGCCGTCTTGGGCCTGCTGTCTTTGTCGGCCTTTGCCGAAACCTTCCCCTCTAAACAGATAACGATCGTAGTGCCCTTCGCCGCGGGAGGGCCCACCGACCGCGTGGCGCGGGACCTGGCCGAAGCCATGCGCAAGCCCTTGGGTGACGCCACCATTGTGATTGACAACATTTTGGGCGCTGGCAGCTCTGTAGGCGCAAGCAAGGTGGCGCGTGCCGCGCCCGATGGCCATACGCTGTTGCTCAACCATATCGCAATGGCCAGCATGCCTAACTTACTTCGCAACATGCCCTTCAAGGTCGAATCTGATTTCGAATACCTGGGCATGATTAACGAAGTTCCGATGACGCTGATTACGCGGCCTACTTTGCCTGCTAAGAATTTCAAAGAATTACGAGAATGGCTCAATGCCAACAAAGGTAAGATTAATCTGGGTAACGCCGGCATCGGTTCAGCCTCGCACCTGTGTGGTTTGATGTTCCAAAATGCTGTGCAAATTGATATGGCCTCCATCCCCTATAAAGGCACGGCGCCGGCGATGAGCGACCTGATGGGCGGTCAAATTGACATCATGTGTGACCAGACGACCAATACCACGCCCATGATCGAAGCCAAAAAAGTCAATGTGTACGGCGTAACCACCTCCAAGCGTCTGTCGGTTCCGGCGCTCAAAGATGTACCTACTTTGCAAGAAGATGGCCTCAAAGGCTTTGAAGTCACTATTTGGCACGGTCTGTATGCACCCAAAGGAACCCCTGCTGACGTCGTGACCAAAATAAACAATGCCTTGAAAACAGCCCTCAAAGACCCCGATTTCATTAAAAAGCAAGAAGCTTTGGGCGCCGTCATCATTGTGGACAAGCGTGTGGAACCGGCCGAGCACAAGCGCTTTGTGATTTCCGAGATCGCCAAATGGGGCCCGGTGATCGCTGCTGCCAAGGAATATATCGACTAAGGCAATCGCGCTGCGCAAGCGCTTTGGCTATGAAAGTGCCGCCTTGTGCGGCATTTTTTTGCCTGAAAAGTCTCAAACGCCCCAGGTAATCTCTTTTTGTTCTGCCATGCAGCGCTGCAGCATCTGAATAAAGGGAAGGCTGCGCTGGCGCAAGCTGATGGTTTGGCCCCCAGTGGCAGGGGCTTGGCCGGCGGCATCTGGCGCCTGCATTGTGCGTGCCGTCGTCTCTTGGGCTACGGCGTCTTGCAGTGCAGCAACCGCCGCGGGCATATCTTGGGGCATGATGATGCCTTGGCGCATCTCGGTTTTGCCGATGATTTTGAGCAGTCTTTGCCCATCGCCCTGGAGCATGATCAGGTCGCCGCTGGCTTTGGATTTGAATTTGTAGACCATAAGGCGCCAGCATAGCGGCACTTGGGTCCTGCGCTCAAAGGCAAGCAAGGTCACCGATAATCCGGCATCGGCGCTCTGAGCGCAGTTTCCACCGACTTATGACCTCACCTACTATCAGCTCTGTCGTGCTCTGCGGCGGATCCGGAACCCGGCTGTGGCCGCTCAGCCGCAAAAGCCTGCCCAAGCAGTTTGTTCCCTTGCTCGGTGACAAAAGCCTGTTGCGCATGACGATTGAGCGACTGGGCCCGATTACCACCGGTGACATGGTCTGCGTCGCCTCGGAGGACCATCGATTTTTGGTCTCCCAGACCCTTTCGGAAGCGGGCTGGGGCGGCAAAGTGATATTGGAGCCGGTGGCGCGCAATACCGCTGCCGCGATGGCGCTGGCGGCCCTGGCCGCGCAGCCCGATGACTTGCTGCTTTTTTGCCCGGCCGACCACCACATTCCTGACCCGGTGGCATTTGCCACCATGGTGCGCCAAGGTGTACCCGCAGCCCGGGACAGTGACGCCATCGTTACTTTTGGCGTTTTTCCGAGCTTTCCCAGTACAGCCTATGGCTATATTGCTCAGGGCGAGGCCCGCCCCGACGGTTCCTTTGCGGTGGCGCGCTTTATCGAAAAGCCCAATGCCCAGGTGGCGCAGGAACTGCTTTTGGGCGGACAAGTGTTATGGAACGCTGGCATCTTCTTGTGCAAAGCCGGCGTACTTCTAGCTGCTTTACAGCGGCATGCGGCCGATATCCATGCCAGTTGTGTGGCTGCGTGGGCGCAGGTGCACGACGAAATCGTGGGCGAGCAGCAGTTTTTGCGTCCTGAGCCAAGCGCATTTGGCCAATGCCGCGTGCAGAGCATCGACTATGCGGTGATGGAGCCCCACGATGCGGTGGTAGTCGTGCCATTTCATGGCGCCTGGAGTGACGTGGGCAGTTGGAATGCGGTTGCAGCGCTGGCCAGCGTAGATGCGCAAGGCAACCGCGCGGGCGGGGACACCGCATTGGCACACCATCTCAAGGCCGTTGACACCTACATTCATGCGGCAGGTGCCCGCCCGGTGGTGGCGCTAGGCACCCACAATCTTCTGATTGTGGATACCCCTGATGCGCTGTTGGTGGCTGATGCAACCCAGGCCGAATCGGTCAAGGACGTGGTGGTAGCGCTGCAGTCGCGAGACGCCGCGCAGGCTTTGCACCATCGGCGGGTGGTCCGCCCGTGGGGGTGGTACGACAGCGTGGACAACGGTCCACGCCACCAGGTCAAACGCATCAGCGTCAAGCCCGGGGCCAGCCTTTCGCTGCAAATGCACCACCACCGCGCCGAACACTGGGTGGTCGTCAAGGGAACGGCTGAAGTGACGGTGGGCGAAGAGGTGTTCATCATTGGCGAGAATGAAAGTACGCTGATCCCTTTAGGGCATAAGCATCGGCTGGCCAATCCTGGCAAGGTTCCGCTGGAAGTGATCGAGGTACAAAGCGGCACCTATTTGGGCGAGGACGACATTGTCCGCTTCGAGGACAATTACGGTCGAAAATGAATATTGCAGTTATGAATCGAAAAATCGCATTAATTACCGGAATTACCGGTCAAGACGGGTCCTACCTCACCGAGTTTTTGCTCGAAAAGGGCTATGTGGTGCACGGCTTGGTGCGCCGCTCCAGCACATTCAATACCCATCGCATTGACCACATTTCTCATGATCTGCACCAGGCCGATACCCGCTTGGTGCTGCACTACGGCGACCTGACTGACAGCACCAACGTGCTGCGCATCATCAAAGAAGTCCAGCCTGATGAGATCTACAACCTGGGCGCCCAAACCCATGTGGCAGTTAGTTTTGAAAGTCCGGAGTACACCGCCGATGTGGATGGCATAGGCACCCTGCGTATCCTGGAATCTATCCGGATCCTGGGTCTAGAGAAAAAAACCCGCTTTTACCAAGCCAGCACCAGTGAACTTTACGGTTTGGTGCAAGAAACTCCCCAAAAAGAAACAACCCCTTTTTATCCGCGAAGCCCTTACGCGGTGGCCAAGATGTACGCCTATTGGATTACGGTGAATTACCGTGAAGCTTATGGCATTTACGCCTGTAACGGCATTTTGTTTAACCACGAAAGTCCGCGCCGGGGCGAAACCTTTGTCACGCGCAAGATTACCCGTGGCCTGGCCAATATTAGTCTGGGATTGCAAAGCTGCCTGTATATGGGCAATATCGACGCCCTGCGCGACTGGGGCCATGCCAAAGACTGCATCCGCATGCAATGGATGATGTTGCAGCAAGATCAGCCCGATGATTTTGTCGTCGCTACCGGCGTGCAATATTCGGTGCGCGAGTTCATCGAGAAAGCCTCCCATGCCTTGGGGAAAACCATTGTTTGGAGTGGCAGCGGCGTCGAGGAAACCGGTTCTTGGGATGGCGAGGTGGTGGTGCGCATTGACCCCCATTTTTTCCGGCCTGCGGAAGTGCAAACGCTGCTTGGTGACCCGAGCAAAGCGAGGGCGAAGCTGGGCTGGGTGCCCGAAACGACCCTCGACGAAATGATCCAAGAAATGGTCGCCAGCGACTTGCGTGAAGCGCAAAAACACGTCTTGCTCAAGCAAAACGGCTTTGCCGTGCACATCAGCACGGAATAAGCGATGCCCTTTAGCAGCACAGACAAAATATTTGTAGCGGGTCACCGCGGTATGGTGGGCAGTGCCATCGTGCGTGCATTACTGGCCCAAGGTCTTCGCCCGGAGCAGCTCATCACCCGAACCCACGCCGAGTTGGACTTGTGTAACCAGGCGGCAGTGCAGTCCTTGTTTGACCAGGAGCGGCCCACGCAGGTGTACCTCGCGGCGGCCAAAGTTGGTGGCATTCACGCCAACAACACCTACCCGGCTGATTTCATCTACGACAACCTGATGGTGCAAGCCAATGTGGTGCATGCCGCCCATTTGCATGGCGTGCGCAAGTTGCTATTTTTGGGTAGTAGTTGTATTTACCCACGCCAGGCGCACCAGCCTATGTCTGAAAACGCCTTGCTTACCGGTCCGCTGGAGCCCACCAACGAGCCTTATGCGGTGGCCAAAATCGCCGGCATCAAGTTGTGCGAGAGCTACAACCGCCAATACGGCCACGACTACCGCAGCGTCATGCCCACCAATTTGTACGGGCCGGGCGACAACTACCACCCCGAAAACAGCCACGTTATTCCGGCGCTGATCCGTCGCTTCCACGAAGCCAAACTGGCCGGTGCGCCTGAGGTACTCATATGGGGTACGGGCAACCCCCGGCGCGAGTTTTTGTATGTGGATGACATGGCCGCAGCCAGCGTATTTGTCATGCAATTGCCAGAAGCCACCTACCGCGCACAGACCAAGCCGATGCAAAGCCATATTAACGTTGGCTACGGCAGTGACGTGACGATTGCCCAACTTGCCGACTCGGTCAAGCGGGCGGTGGGCTTTGAGGGCGCAGTCGTTTTTGACAGCACCAAACCCGATGGCACCCCGCGCAAGTGGATGGACAGCCGCTGCCTCAACGCCCTGGGATGGACGCCGCAAGTGGGTCTGAATGCCGGCTTGGCTATGGCCTACAGCGACATGGTGGCCCGCTTGCGGGTTGCGTCCTAGACCTATGCCATGCGGGTCTGGCTCGCCTGCGCACTGATATGAGTGCCCCACGCGCTGTGGTGCACAAATTGCTTAGCCTGCTGCGCCTGCAAGCTTTTGATACGACAGACCACCAAGGCCGTGCTAACGAGCGCTACCGGCGCGCCATGCTGACCATGCTCTTTAGTGCCGGCAACAAAGCGCTGGCCATGGCAGTGATGGTCTTAAGCGTGAGCCTGACCGTTCCCTATCTCGGGGCCGACCGCTTGGGCGCCTGGATGCTGATTTCCAGTCTGTCTTTTGTGCTGTCCTTCCTGGGCCTGGGCGTGGGCAATGCATTGACCAATAAGGTTGCCACGCTGCAGGCCAGCGAATCCAAGGACGCACTTGCAAGACTGGTTTCGGGCGGGCTGGGCTTTATGGCGCTGATCGCGTTCAGTGTCGGGGTCCTGCTGCAAGTGGTATTTCATGCTGTGCCATGGGGCGTGTTGCTACGCAGCTCCAATGCGGCTTTGGCGCAAGAGACCCGCAGCGCGGCCTCCATATTTGCGCTGTTTTTCGCGCTTGGGGTCTTCAATTCAGCCCTGAATGGCATTTTTGCGGGCTTGCAAAAATCGTACTGGGCGCACGTCTGTGCCGCAGCCGGCTCCGTGTTGGCCCTGATCGGGCTTGCGCTGGCTGCCCATGCGAGGGCCGATATTGCCACTTTGGTGCTGGTCAGTTTTGGCCCGCAAACCGTGGCCAGCCTGTTTTTGCTGGTTTTGCTTGGACGCCAAGGTCTTTTGTCCTGGCGGCATTTGCCCGCCCATACGCGGATGGCGGTACCCGGTTTATGGCGCGAGGGTGGACTGTTTTTCCTGCTCCAGGTGGGTGGCATGATTGCCACGGGTGCCGATGCGCTTATCGTGGGAAGTCTTCTGGGCGCGGCGCAGGTGGCGGTTTTGGGGGTGGTTCAGCGCTTGCTGTTTTTTGTGTCTCAGCCGTTGGCGATTTTCAACACGCCGTTTTGGGGCGCCTACGCCGATGCGTTGGCGCGCGGCGACCGTGCCTTTGTGCGCAAGACGCTGCGATGGAGCTTTCTCTTGACCGGCGCGTCCGCCCTGTGTGGCCTGGCCCTGCTCAGTCTTGCCAGCGCGCCCTTGATCGCCTTGTGGACTGACGGGCAGGTGCACGTGCCCGCCGCCTTGTTTGCTGCCTGTGCGCTATGGACACTGCTGGAGTGTCTGGGTGGCGCCTTGGGCATGTTTCTCAACGGTGCCGGCATCGTGCGGGAGCAAACCGTAGTGGTGCTGGTGTTTTGCGCGCTCCTGCTCCCCTTCAAAGTCTGGGCGGTTGGCCAGTGGGGTTTGATCGCCGTGCCGCTGTGCACGGCAGGCGTATTTTTGCTCACCCACCTCACGGCGTATGGGTACGTGTTTTTGCCGAAAATTCAATCGATCTGGGCCGAGGAGCAGCTTTTATGAGAACGCTAGAGAAAGCTTGCCTTGCGCCCCGGTACCGTTTCAGAGCCGCTAGAGTCGCACTTGGGCACGCTGTGCCCGGTTATTTCGGGGACCATGGCCGCCTTGTTAGCGCCAGAGGTGGTAGGCTAACCCTATGAAAATGAGCGTCATTACCGTTTGCTACAACTGCGCCGAGACCGTGGGTGTGGCTGTGCGTTCGGTGGCGCAGCAGACCTGGCCTGACATTGAACACATCATTATTGACGGCGCTTCCACCGACAATACCTTGCAGGTTATCGCGGCCAACTCCCAGCGCATCGCCCAGTGCATCTCAGAACCCGATGCCGGCATTTATGACGCCATGAACAAAGGTTTGCGTCTTGCCAGTGGCGATGTGATCGCGTTTTTAAATGCCGATGACTATTACGTCGATGCCCATACGATTGAAAGCGCCATGCGTTTGATCCAAGACGAAAACCTCGATGCGCTCTATGGCGATGTTGAATATTTCAAACCCCAACGGCCCGACAGAGTGTTTCGACGCTACGACTCCAGCCAATTCGCCACCGCCGGTATTGCACGGGGCTGGCAGCCGGCCCATCCTGCCTTGTTCGTCAAGCGCGCTTTGTTCGATCGCTTTGGCCCGTTTAAGACCGACTACCGGATTGCCGGTGACTTTGAATGGATTGCCCGGGTGTTTAAAAACGCGGGTTTGCGCCACCGCCATATGCCCCAGGTGCTGGCGCGCATGCGCACCGGCGGCGCCAGTACCAGCGGCCTGATGGCCAGTTGGCGGCTCAACCGCGAAATGCTGCGCGCCTGCCGGGACAATCAGATTCCTACCAGCTGGCTGCAATTGCTGCTGCGCTACCCCTTGAAAGCGCGGGAATTCTCCTGGTGAGCACACCCGATCTTGCGGCTCAAGCCGCCGCCCCACTCGTGGTGACCGGTTCCAGCGGCTTTGTCGGGCGGGCCTTGATGGGGCACTGGGGCCAGTACGCACGGGGCTTATCCCTGCGCGATCAGGCCCAAGACTGGACAGCCGCCCTGGCCGGCGCACGCACCGTGGTGCACCTGGCCGCCCGCGTCCATGTGATGCGCGACAAGGACCCCGACCCGCTTGCAGCATTTCGGCAGGTCAATGTCCAAACCAGTGTGCGACTGGCGCAATGTGCTGCCGAGGCAGGCGTGCGGCGCCTGGTCTTTCTCAGTTCGGTCAAAGTCATGGGGGAGCATTCAGCGCCAGACCGCCCTTTCAAGGAATCAGATACACCGCAACCCGACGATGCCTACGGGCATTCCAAGTGGGAGGCAGAGCAGGCACTGACCAAGCTGTGCTCCGCACGGGGGCTTGAGCTGGTGGTCATTCGGGCACCTTTGGTTTACGGGCCGGGCGTCAAAGCCAATTTTGCGGCGTTGCTGCGCGCGGTGTACGCAGGTTGGCCTTTGCCGCTGGGTGCAGTGGACAATCGGCGCAGCTTGCTGAGTCTGGACAATTTGATCGATTTCATTACCTTGTGTTGCCACCACCGGCAGGCCGCAAACCAGACCTTTTTAGTCAGCGACGGACACGATGTCTCGACAGCGCAGCTGCTCGGGCATATGGCCCAAGCTTTAGGGCGCCGGTCGCGCACCTTTTCGGTGCCGGTTCCCTTGCTGCGCCTGGCAGGAGGATTGCTCGGACGCCGCGCAGCACTGGAGCGCCTGTGCGGTAATTTGCAGGTTGATATCGCAAAAGCGCGCAAATTATTAGATTGGGAGCCGCCCCAGTCCATCGACGAGGGCTTGCTTAAGGCAGTATCTGCATTATGAGCTGGGATAAACGTTTATTCGATCTCATATTGGGCATGTTTTTGGGCCTGATATTACTGATACCTCTATTGATATTGGCCATTGCTGTGCGCCTGAGTTCACCTGGGCCGGCTGTATACTGGTCTGACAGAATTGGCAAAAATAACAAAATATTTAAAATGCCCAAATTTCGCAGTATGAGATTGGGCACGCCCGCCGTGGCAACGCATTTACTGGCTAATCCGCAAGCGGTATTAACCCCGCTCGGCCCGTTTTTGCGAAAAAGCAGTTTGGATGAGTTGCCCCAGCTGTGGAGCATCATTGCCGGCGACATGAGCTTTGTCGGGCCAAGGCCGGCCTTGTTTAATCAGGATGATTTGATTGCCATGCGCAGCGCCAAGGGTATCGACGTCTTGGTGCCCGGGCTGACCGGGTGGGCCCAGGTCAATGGCCGCGACGAATTGCCTCTGGACCAAAAGGTGGCGCTGGACTATGAATATCTGTGCAAAAAATCGTTTTTTTTAGATATAAAGATTTTAATGTTGACGGGGATCAAGGTTATTGCTCGTAAAGATGTCTCACATTAATCCGACAATCAATTATAATCAGTCTACCCATTTTTTAGGAGGCTAGTCATTATGAGTAATCTGGTAGATATTCAAAGTCAAATCGAAAAACTGCAAAAGCAGGCATCGGACATCAAAACTAAGGAATTTGCAGCTACGGTCAAAGAGATTCAGGCCAAGATGCAAGCCTTTGGTATCACCGTCAAAGATATTCAAACCCGCAAAGCCGGTAAACCCGGCCGCGTGGCCAAGGTGAAAGCGCCCAAGGCGCCTAAAGCATCGCGCAAATCGGGAACACCTGTGGCGGCCAAGTACCGTGGCCCCAACGGCGAGACTTGGTCTGGACGCGGACTGACGCCCAAGTGGCTGGCCGCGCTGGTTGCCCAAGGCCAAAGCAAAGAATCCTTTGCAGTCACCCCCGCAGCCGCCAGCTAAGGCGGGCTGAACCAATCGCCGCAGGTGGGCCTCAGGCACTGCGCGAGCGGTTAACGTACCCGGGCGGGCGATGAATCGTCCGCTTTTTTTTGCGCAAAGTTTTTCCCAAGGCATCCATCCATCATGCAATTACAGGTACTGGAGTGGCCGCGCAGCGCTAAACAGCTGGTCGTTATCGGCCTCGATGTGGTGCTTTCGGTCGTAGCCACCTGGGTGGCCTTCTCCCTGCGCCTGGATATTTTGCACGTCCCCGATGCCTTGCAGTTGCGTGTTTATGTGATCGCGCCTTGCTTGGCGATACCGGTTTTTATCCATTTCGGGCTCTACCGGGCGGTGTTTCGTTACACCGGCCAGGCCGCCTTGATGGCCACGGCCAAAGCGGTGGCGGTCTACGCCCTGGCGCTCAGTGTGGCGCTGGTAACTGTGCAATGGACCATGGTGCCGCGCAGTTTGGGTATTTTGCAGCCCTTAATTTTTCTTATTTTGGTGGGCACGAGCCGGGCCATGGCGCGGTTTTGGCTTGCCGGTATGGGGGGCACAAGCGAGGAAAGCGCCCGCCGCTTGCTGATTTTTGGCGCAGGTACGGCGGGCGTGCAAACGGCAGTTGCCCTGGCGGTTTCGCGCCAATTCACGCTGGTGGGTTTTGTGGACGACGATCCGACCAAGTGCGGGCGCAGCATCAACGGCGTGCCCGTCTGGCCCGCTAGCGTGGTGGCCGAGCGTATTGCCCGTCAGGGAGTGACCGATATTTTGCTGGCCATCCCTGGCGCCACGCGGGAGCGGCGCAAAGCCATCGTCGATTCGCTCAAGGCCTTGCCGGTGCATGTGCGCACCTTGCCCAGCATGCAGGACCTGGCCAGCGGGCGCGTCCAGGTCCAGGATTTCAGGGAGCTGGATATTGAAGACCTGCTAGGCCGCGATCCGGTGCCCCCGCGCGCGGATTTGCTGGTCCAGGACATCGCCGGCCAGGTGGTGATGGTCACCGGCGCAGGCGGCAGCATTGGCAGCGAACTGTCACGCCAAATTTTTGCCCAGCGTCCCCAAACGCTGGTCTTGCTGGACCACAGCGAGTTTGCGCTCTACAGCATCCACCAAGAATTACTGGCGCTGCGCTTGGGTGCGCTGGCCGATATCGCGCTGGTGCCCGTTTTGGCACGTGTGAGCGATAGCGCCCACATGAAGGCCTTGTGCCTGCACCATCGTCCCGCTACCGTCTACCACGCGGCGGCCTATAAGCATGTGCCGCTGGTGGAGTTCAACCCCGGTCAGGGCGTGCTCAATAACGTTTTTGGCACTCTGTCGGTGGCCGCCGCCGCGCTCGAGGCCCAGGTGGGCCGTTTTGTGCTGATCAGCACCGACAAGGCGGTGCGCCCCACCAACATCATGGGCGCCAGCAAGCGCATGGCCGAACTGGTGTTGCAGGCGCTGGCCCAGCGCCATAGCGATCCGGGCAGCACCTGTTTTTCTATGGTCCGCTTTGGCAATGTGTTGGGCAGCAGCGGCAGCGTGGTGCCGTTTTTCCGGCAGCAGTTGGCTGCGGGCGGGCCGCTGACCGTGACCCACCCGGAGGTCACCCGCTATTTCATGACCATTACCGAGGCGGCCCAACTGGTGCTGCAGGCCGGCGCCATGGGCCAGGGCGGCGACGTGTTTGTCCTGGACATGGGCGAACCGGTCAAGATCCTGGACTTGGCCCACCGCATGGTGCAACTGGCGGGCCTGTCGGTACGCGATGCGGCGCACCCGGGCGGCGATATCGAGATCGCCATCACCGGCTTGCGCCCGGGCGAGAAGCTCTACGAGGAGTTGCTGATCGGCGACAATCCGCAAAGCACCCTCCATCCGCGAATCATGAAAGCCCACGAAGATATGTTGCCTTGGGACGTTTTGCAGGACCACTTGAGCGCCTTGCGTGCGGCCGCTGTCGCCGAGGATGATTTCCAAATACGGGCGGTGCTGGCCGCTTGTGTGCAAGGCTTTAGCGCCTTGCAAGCAGCCCCTGTTGCTAGCCCTTGAATCTCGCTGCCATGCCCATTCCTTCCTTCCAAGACAAGGCCGACATCCTGGCCCAGGCTTTGCCTTACATCCGCAAGTACCACGGCAAAACCATGGTCATCAAATACGGTGGCAATGCCATGACCGACCCGGCCTTGCAGGCCGCATTTGCGCAGGACGTGGTGCTGCTCAAGCTGGTGGGCATTAAGCCGGTGGTGGTGCACGGCGGCGGGCCGCAAATCGAAAATGCCCTCAAACGCCTTGGCAAAACCGGCTCGTTTATCCAGGGTATGCGCGTCACCGACGCCGAGACCATGGAGGTGGTGCAATGGGTGCTCGGCGGCGAGGTGCAGCAAGACATCGTGGGCCTGATCAACCAGGCCGGCGGCAAGGCGGTGGGCCTGACCGGGCGCGATGGTGCAATGATCCGCGCTCGAAAGCTCAAAATGGTCGATAACAAGGACCCGCAGATCGAGTACGACATCGGCCAGGTGGGCGATATCGTCAGCATCGACCCCAGCGTGGTCAAAGCTTTGCAGGACGATGAGTTCATCCCCGTCATCAGCCCCATCGGTTTTGGCGAAAACAACGAGAGCTACAACATCAACGCCGACGTGGTAGCTGCCAAGCTGGCCACGGTGCTGCAAGCCGAAAAGCTGATGATGCTGACCAATATCACCGGCGTGCTCAACAAAGACGGCGAGTTACTCACTGAGCTCAGCGCCCGCCAGATTGACGCTTTGTTTGCCGACGGTACGATCTCTGGCGGCATGCTGCCCAAAATCAGTGGCGCCCTGGACGCTGCCAAAAGCGGGGTCAAAGCGGTGCACATCATTGACGGTCGGGTGGCACACGTGCTGTTGCTCGAAATCCTGACCGAGCAGGCTTTTGGCACCATGATTCGCTCCTCCTAAGACCCTGACGGTTCTTGGGTGGTTGCAAATAGTGCAAAATAGCACGGTCGTACTTTTTTAGACCGTTCTATGTCCGCTGCCGCGCTGCAAGCGCCTCCCTTTGAGCCCGAATTTGCCAAACCGGCTGGCCGCGCTATGCACAAAGGTCAGCAAACCAAGCAGGCCATCGTCGAGGCGGCTGTCAGCCTGAGTACGCGCTTGGGCCTCGAAGGCCTGAGCATCGGCCTGCTTGCCGAAGTGATGCACATGAGCAAATCGGGCGTCTTCGCGCACTTTGGCTCGCGCGAGGAGCTGCAGATTTCGGTGATTGGCGAGTATTTCGTGCGCTTTGAGCAAGAGATTTTTTACCCCGCTTTGCTCCAGGCGCGTGGCCTGCCGCGCCTGCGCGCCTTGTTTGATAACTGGATGAAGCGCGTCGCCGTCGAAATTCAGTCTGGTTGCATCTTCATCAGCGGCGCCGTGGAGTTTGACGACCGCCCTGGCCCGGTGCGCGACGCCTTGGCCGACTCGGTGCAAAAGTGGCAGCAGGCCTTTTACCGCGCCGTGGTGCAGTCGCAGGAATGCGGTCACCTGCAGGTGCAGGCTGACCCGGCGCAAATCGCTTTTGAGATCCACGGTCTGATTCTGGCGCTGCATTACGAGGCGCGCTTTTTGCAAAAACCCGAATCGCTGGCGCGCGCCAACCGGGGGTTTGACAGTATTTTGGAGCGCAACACGGTCCAGGGCGCAAGCCACTAGGCCACAGCTTGCCTCTGCACCACCCAGCCCGAACCCTTATCCGTATTTGATTTTTAACAGGAGTTATCCCCATGCCCAGCTACACCCCGCCCTTGCGCGACATGCAGTTTGTGATGCACGAGTTGCTGCACGTTGTCGATGAACTCCAGACCCTGCCCGCGCATGCCGATTTGGATGTGGAGACCATCAACGCCGTGCTCGAAGAGGGCGGAAAGTTCGCCTCCGAGGTGCTGTTCCCGCTCAATATGAGCGGCGATGAGGAGGGCTGCCACCTCGACCCAGTCAGCCACAAAGTGACCACGCCCAAAGGCTTTAAAGAGGCTTATGCGCAATACGTCGCCGGCGGCTGGCCCGCACTTTCTAGCGACCCCGCCTACGGCGGACAAGGTTTGCCCCTGGTGGTCAACCAGTTCTTCTATGAAATGCTCAACAGCGCCAACCAGGCCTGGACCATGTACCCCGGCCTCACGCACGGCGCCTATGCCTCTTTGGCGACGCACGGCACCGATACGCAAAAAGCCATCTACCTGGAAAAAATGGTCAGTGGCCAGTGGACCGGCACGATGTGCCTGACCGAGCCGCACTGCGGCACCGACCTGGGCTTGATGCGCACACGCGCCGAGGCGCAGCCCGACGGCAGCTACCGCATCACTGGCAACAAAATATTCATCAGTGCCGGCGAGCATGACATGGCCGAGAACATCGTGCACCTGGTGCTGGCCCGCCTGAGCGACGCGCCCCCCGGTATCAAAGGGGTGAGCCTGTTTATCGTGCCCAAGTTTTTGGTCAATGCCGATGGCAGTCTGGGCGAGCGCAATGGCATTTACTGCGGTGGCCTGGAGCACAAGATGGGCATCAAGGGCAGCGCCACCTGCCAAATGGTGCTGGACGGCGCCGTTGGCACTCTGGTGGGCGCGCCCAACAAAGGCATGAACGGCATGTTTGTCATGATGAATTCCGCCCGCCTG
>Ga0194037_1001839_pt1 | contig 14796 bp, 16 predicted proteins | sample JunL306m_MetaG_FD_148653 | JGI IMG/M metagenome (GOLD analysis project Ga0194037, IMG submission 148653) | Anoxic zone freshwater microbial communities from boreal shield lake in IISD Experimental Lakes Area, Ontario, Canada - Jun2016-L304-6m | ecosystem: Environmental > Aquatic > Freshwater >...
TCCAAGCACTGAATGCGCTTGAATGAACGTGCCTGCGTACCAGCGATGGATTCTTAGTGTTTGATATTGGTGTTACCAAGCTCGCCATCGTCGGCGGCATTGCGCTGATCGTCATTGGCCCGGAAAAGCTGCCCGGTTTGGCAAAAACCCTGGGCACGTTGCTGGGCCGCGCTCGCCGCTACGTGGCCGACGTGAAAGAAGAGGTCAACCGCTCGATTGACCTTGAAGAACTGCGCAAAATGAAGGACACGATGGAAACCGCCGCCCAAGCGGTCGAAACCTCCATCCAAAGCAGCGCCGACGAGGTGCAAAAAACCTGGTCGGCGGCCACGTATTCGGGCCAGGAGGCGGTGTCGCTGCCTTACTACTCCGTCCACCAGCAGCCCAAGAAACGCTGGCGCACCAAAATCAGCGCCACCCCCAATTGGTACAAAGCCCGCTCCGGCACCCGCACCAAGGCCCTTTCAGGCGCGGCCCGCGTGGCGCGCTTTCGGCCACCCAAAGTGAATCCATGAACGACTCCGGCTCCAAAGACGACGAACTCGCGGGCACCGAGCAGCCATTCGTACAACACCTGTTTGAACTGCGCGACCGGCTCTTGCGCGCGATCTACGGCATTGCCGCCGTATTTGCGGTGCTGGTGTTCTATCCTGGCCCCTCCAAGATGTACGACCTCTTGGCCATGCCACTGGTGCGCGCGCTGCCTGAGGGTTCCAAAATGATTGCGGTGGGCGTGGTCTCGCCCTTTTTGGTGCCAATCAAGGTGTCGGTGATGGCGGCGATTGCCGTGGCGTTACCTTGGATCCTGTACCAGGTCTGGGCTTTTGTGGCGCCTGGCCTGTACAAGCACGAGAAAAAGCTGGTGCTGCCTTTGGTGGCGGCCAGCACGGTGTTGTTTTATGCTGGTGCGGCGTTTTGCTACTTTTTTGTCTTTGGCCAGGCTTTTCCGGCCATCCAGAAAATGGCACCGGCTTCGGTGTCGGTCAGCCCCGATATTGAGGCCTATCTTGATTTCGTCATCACCATGTTCATCGCCTTTGGCGTGGCCTTTGAGGTGCCGATTGTGGTGGTGATTCTGGCGCGCATGAATGTGGTGACGGTGGCGCAACTCAAGGCCTTTCGCACCTATTTCATCGTGGCCGCCGCTGCCGCCGCCGGGCTGGTGACGCCGCCCGACCCAGTGTCCATGCTGGCGCTGCTGGTGCCTATGTGCATCTTGTACGAAATTGGCATCTGGGCGGCCCAGCTGTTCATTCGCCACACCCAGGCGCCTGACGCCGATCCGGTCAAAGGCCCGGCTGCCAGCGCCGCCGAATCCTGAACCCGGCAGGCAGCGCCGCCGAATCCTGAACCCGGCAGGCAGCGGCGCCGGTTCCTGAACCCGGTCGCCCGCGGCGCCGGTTTCTGAGGCAACCCGCCGCTTAGCGGTTTGACTTCTGCGGCCGGGGCCGCATCCCCGGGGTGATGGCGAGTTGCAGGCTTTGCTTCTTGCGCTGCAGCGAAAACTGCGCCGCCACGCCGGGCTTGAGCGCCGCCACCTGGGCCAGCAACTCGCTTACGTCTTCAACCCGCTTGCCTGCGATGGCCACAATCACGTCGCCCGGCACTATTCCCGCCTTGGACGCTGGGCCACCTTGCAGCACGCCGGTGATGATCACGCCGCTGCGCGCGGCCACGCCAAAGGTCTCGCGCAGTTCGGGTGACAGGTCGTTGGGTTCCACGCCAATCCAGCCGCGCGTGACCTGGCCGTCTTTCACAATGCTGTCAAGCACCTGTTTGGCCGTGGCCACCGGAATAGCAAAGCCAATGCCCAAACTACCGCCCGAGCGCGAATAAATCGCGGTGTTGATGCCCAGCAAGTTGCCGTTGGCGTCCACCAGCGCGCCGCCGGAGTTGCCGGGGTTGATGGCGGCGTCGGTCTGGATGAAGTTCTCGAAGGTGTTGATGCCCAACTGGTTGCGCCCCAGGGCGCTGACGATGCCGCCGGTAACCGTCTGGCCCACGCCAAAGGGGTTGCCAATAGCCAGCACCTGGTCGCCCACTTGTAAGTCGTCCGAATCGCCCAGCACCATGACCGGTAGGCGGTCGAGTTCGATTTTCAGCACCGCCAGGTCGCTGTCGGGGTCGGTGCCTATGACCTTGGCGCGGGCGCGGCGGCGGTCGTTCAGAATCACTTCAATCAGGTCCGCGCCTTCGACCACGTGGTTGTTGGTCAGCACGTAGCCGCTGGCGCTCACAATCACGCCGCTGCCCATGCCCGAGGCGCCGTCGCTCTCGGCGTCAGGCTCGCCGTTGAACAGGCCGGGCCAATGGTCCGCCGAATGCGGCAATCGTCGGCTGGAGTTGCTTACATTGATGCTGACCACCGCCTTGGACGCTTTTTGTGCGGCCAGCCGAAAACTGCCCGGCGGCACCTCGCCACTGCGCAGCGCAGGCGCCTGCAGCAAAGCCACGGCGCTTTCGCCGCGCGGCGCCATCCAAGCCGGCTTGAGTGTTAACACCACAAAATAAGCCGCCAGCAGCACGGTGGCGCTTTGCGAAAACAGGAGCCAAACACGCTTCATGAAAGTCCGATCCGGTGGGGGATGCGCACGCGGCGCTACACAGTCGCAAATTGTAGGCCGCCCCCCATGGGCGGCGGCTGCGCCGGGTCATATCCGGCAGGCGGCCGATAATGGCGAGCCCACCAATGCGCCAGCGCAGACCCGTCAGCCTGCTTGCCGCGGAGGATGTGACCGTTTTTATGCCATATTGAGCCCCCGGGCGCGACCATGAAGCACCATACCGACCTGTTAAACGCCCTAGACGCCATGCTGGAGCCTGCGCGCTTCAAGGACTACGGTCCCAACGGCCTGCAAGTGGAGGGGCGCCGTCCGGTGCGCAAGCTGGTCAGCGGTGTGACCGCCAGTCTGGCCTTGATTGAGGCCGCAGTGGCCCAGGACGCCGACGCGATCTTGGTGCACCACGGCCTGTTTTGGCGTGGCCACGACGGCTGCGTGACCGGCTGGATGCGCCAGCGCCTGGCGCTACTGCTGGCGCACGACATCCACCTGTTCGCTTACCACCTGCCCCTGGACGCACACGAGCTGTGGGGCAACAACGCGCAACTCGGCCAGCGCCTGGGGCTGGTGGGGCAGACGCGCTTTGGCGAGCAGCAGCTCGGCTGGCTGGGCGAACCGGCGCAGGGCAGTTTTTCGGATGCCGCGGCGCTGGCCGCCCATGTGCAATCGGTGCTGGGTCGCGCCGTGGTGCTGGTGGCGGGCAAACCAGGGCCGGTGCGGCGCGTCGCCTGGTGCACCGGCGGGGCGCAAGGCTACTTTGAAGCCGCCATTGCCGCCGGGGCCGACGCATTTATCACCGGCGAAATCTCCGAGCCCCAGGCGCACTACGCCCGCGAATGCGGCGTGGCCTATATCGCCTGCGGCCACCACGCCAGCGAACGCTACGGCGTGCAGGCCGTGGCGCACCAGGTGGCGCTGCAGCTCGGGCTGGCACACACTTTTATTGACATCGACAACCCGGCTTAGTGGCGCGCCGCCTCAGTCCTGCGTCAATCCCGAAATTTCTTTTCACCCCCTTGTATGACCACCACCCCTGCCGCCCACGACTTGCCCATTGCCATCACCTTGGGCGACGCCGCAGGCATTGGCCCGGAAATCATCGCCAAGGCCTTTCTCGCCGAGCCGGCGCTGTTGCGCCCCTGCTTTGTTGCCGGTGACGTGGCCGCCATGCGCCGCGCGCTGGCGCTGGTGGCGGGTTCGGGCGGCCCGGTCTGGCCGGTGGCGCAGATCGCGCACTCCAGCGAGGTGCGGCAACTGCCCCCGCGCTGCCTGCCGGTGCTTCAGGTGGGCGCGCCGCTCGCGCCCGTGGCCACGGGCCAGGTCAGCGCCGTGGCGGGTGAATTTGCCGGGCGCTGTGTGGCCTGGGCGGCCAAGCAGGCCTTGCAGGGTGAAATTGCCGCTTTAGTCACCGCGCCCTTGCACAAAGAGGCGCTGCACGCGGCAGGCGCGCCCTACAGCAGCTACCCTGGCCACACCGAAATGCTGCAGGCCATCGCTGCCGAGCACCTGCACACCCCGGTGGCGCAATTGCCGGTGCGCATGATGCTGGCCAACGAAGAGCTGCGCACCGTGCTGGTTAGCATCCACCTGTCGCTGCGCCAGGCGCTGGAGGCGGTGACCTTTGACAACGTGCTGCAGTCGCTGCTGATCACCCACCACGCCTTAAAAGCGGTGCTGGGGCGGGCCCCGCGCATTGCAGTGGCGGGGCTTAACCCGCATGCGGGGGAGGGCGGTCTGTTTGGCGACGAAGAGATTCGCACCATTGCCCCGGCGATTGCGGCAGCGCGCTCCCAGGGGTGCGACGCCAGCGGCCCTTGGGCGCCGGACACCGTCTTCATGCGCGCCCGCGCCCGGGCGGGCGCAGAGCCCGAATTTGACGCCGTGCTGGCCATGTACCACGATCAGGGCCTCATTCCAGTCAAATACCTGGGCGTAGAGCAGGGTGTGAACGTCACCCTGGGCCTGCCACTGGTGCGCACCAGCCCGGACCACGGCACCGCGTTTGACATTGCAGGCCTTGGCCGCGCCGACCCGGCCAGCCTGATTGCCGCCGTGCGCATGGCGCGCCAATTGGCGGGTCAGGGGGCTTAAGCGGGCGCAAGCGCCGCGTTACGGCACGCCACGCGATTTGGGGTGGCCAAGCGCGGCACGGTGTCTCTTGGCGGTCAGCTACAATCCGATGCTTCCCACGTAGTGATTTTTCCTGAGGATTCTCATGAGCGACACCCTCGTCGGCAACAAGCCGAACGACCCCAGCAAACGCACCTGGATCATTGCATCCTCCTGCGTTGGCATCGCAGGCGCTGCAGCAACCGCAGTGCCTTTTGTCAGTACTTTCCAGCCTTCCGAGCGCGCAAAAGCGGCCGGTGCGGCGGTTGAAGTGGATATTTCCGCTATCAAACCAGGCGAGAAAATCACCGTCGAGTGGCGCGGTAAGCCCGTTTGGGTGGTGCGTCGCACGCCCGAGCAGCTAGCAGCATTGCCAGGCTTGGACGGCGCTTTGGCCGACCCGCAAAGCAAGCGCAAGCAAGACGAGTTCACGCCCGTTTACGCCCGCAACGAAGGTCGCTCCATCAAGCCTGAATATTTTGTGGCCGTTGGCATTTGCACCCATTTGGGTTGCTCGCCGTCGGACAAATTCCAGATCGGCGCGCAGGCTTCCCTGCCCGACGACTGGAAGGGCGGCTTTTTGTGCCCTTGCCACGGTTCGACCTTTGACATGGCCGGTCGCGTCTTCAAGAACAAGCCCGCGCCTGACAACCTCGAAATTCCGCCACATATGTACCTTTCCGACAGCAAGCTGCTGATCGGCGAAGACACCAAGGCCTGACCCCCGCCCTCGGAGCACACCATGGCTGAAATGAAAGAAATCTCCCCCAACGCGCCCGCGGCGGCCAAGCTGCTGAACTGGGTGGACAACCGTTTTCCCCTGAGCAAGCTCTACAACGAGCACATGGCCGATTACTACGCGCCAAAGAACTTCAACTTCTTCTACATCTTCGGGGCATTGGCCACCTTGGTGCTGGTGATCCAGATCGTGACCGGTATTTTCCTGGTGATGCATTACAAACCCGACGCCGCGTTGGCTTTTGGTTCGGTCGAATACATCATGCGCGACGTGCCATGGGGCTGGTTGATCCGCTACATGCACTCAACGGGTGCATCGGCCTTCTTTATCGTGGTCTACATGCACATGTTCCGCGGCCTGATTTACGGCAGCTACCGCAAGCCGCGCGAGCTGGTTTGGTTGTTTGGCTGCGGTATTTTCCTGTGCCTGATGGCCGAGGCTTTCATGGGTTATCTGTTGCCTTGGGGCCAGATGAGCTACTGGGGCGCTCAGGTGATCGTGAACTTGTTTGCCGCCGTGCCCTTTGTCGGCCCAGACCTGGCTTTGCTGATTCGCGGTGACTACGTGGTCGGCGACGCCACCTTGAACCGCTTCTTCAGCTTCCACGTGATTGCAGTGCCGCTGGTGCTGCTGGGCCTGGTGGTGGCGCACATCATTGCTTTGCACGAAGTGGGTTCCAACAACCCTGACGGCGTCGAGATCAAGGCCACCAAGGGCGCTGACGGCCACCCCTTGGACGGCATTCCTTTCCACCCTTACTACACGGTGCACGACATTTTTGCCGTGAGCATGTTCCTGATGGTGTTTACCGCCATCATCTTCTTTGCGCCTGAGTTTGGTGGCTACTTCTTGGAGTACAACAACTTCATCCCGGCTGATCCGCTCAAAACACCGCTGCACATCGCACCGGTCTGGTATTTCACGCCTTACTACTCCATGCTGCGTGCCATTACCAGCGAAATGGTGCTGGTGTTGATTGCCTGCGTGGTCGGTGCTGCCGCCGTGAGCGTTTTGAAGATCAAGATGCCCGCAATCTTCAAGATTGTCATTGTGGGCGCTGCCGCCGCGGTCACCGCCATGATGCTGTCCATTGACGCCAAGTTCTGGGGCGTGGTGATCATGGGTGGCGCGGTTGTCATTCTGTTTTTCCTGCCTTGGCTGGACAACTGCGCGGTCAAGTCGATCCGTTACCGTCCAAGCTGGCACAAATACCTGTACGGCATTTTTGTGGTCAATTTCATTGTGCTGGCCTACCTTGGCGTGCAGCCACCGTCGGCTATCGGCGAGCGCGTGTCGCAAGTCGGCACCCTGTTTTACTTTGGCTTCTTCCTGCTGATGCCATGGTGGAGCGAGATGGGCGAGACCAAGCCGGTTCCCAAGCGCGTCAACTTTGTCGCCCATTGAGCTGGAGTTTGAAAAAATGAAAAAAATCGTACTCAGCCTGATCACTGCCCTGGGCCTGATGGTGGGGGCGCAAGCCAACACCGGCGGCATTGCCTGGGACAAAGCGCCCAACAACATCAACGACATGGCTGCCCTGCAAAGCGGCGCCAAGACCTTTGTTAACTACTGCCTGAACTGCCACGCTGCTGCTTTCATGCGCTTTAACCGCCTGAAAGACATTGGTCTGACCGACCAGCAGATCAAGGACAACCTGCTGTTCACCACTGAAAAAGTGGGCGAGACCATGAAAGTGGCAATGGACCCACGCCAGGCCAAAGACTGGTTTGGTGGCAACCCGCCCGACCTGACCGTGATTGCCCGTTCCCGTTCGGGTGCGCAAGGCACCGGTGCGGACTACCTGTACACCTACCTGCGCACTTTCTACGTGGACGAGAAAAAGGCCACGGGCTGGAACAACCTGGCGTTCCCCAACGTGGCGATGCCCCACGTGCTGTGGGAATTGCAGGGCAAACGCGCTGCGGTGTACACCACGGAAGTTGTGCATGGTCATGAAACCGAGGTTTTCAAAGGCTGGGAACAGCTCACCCCCGGTAAGATGACGCCCTTGCAATACGACCAGGCCATGGGTGATCTGGTGGGCTATCTGCAATGGATGTCAGAGCCAGCCCAAGGCAAGCGCGTGCAGGTCGGTGTCTGGGTGCTTTTGTTCTTGCTGGTCATGAGCATCTTTACATGGCGCCTGAATGCGGCGTACTGGAAAGACATCAAGTAAGCCCATTTCCAACCGGTAGCGCGACCGCGATCTGCGGTCGTCGTTCATTACAGAGTGGGCCGGCCAAGCGCTGCCCGCTCTTTTTATTTTTTAGGAGTCCCCCGCCATGATGGTGCTGTATTCAGGAACAACCTGCCCCTTTTCCCACCGCTGCCGCTTTGTGCTGTTTGAAAAAGGCATGGACTTCGAAATCCGGGACGTGGACCTGTACAACAAGCCCGAAGACATCAACGTCATGAACCCCTATGGCCAGGTGCCTATCCTGGTCGAGCGTGACTTGATTCTGTACGAGTCGAACATCATCAACGAGTACATCGACGAGCGCTTTCCCCATCCCCAGTTGATGCCCGGCGACCCGGTGGACCGCGCACGCGTGCGCCTGTTCCTGCTCAATTTTGAGAAAGAGCTTTTTGTGCACGTCAGCACCCTGGAAGCTCGCAGCTCCAAGGGCAACGAAAAAGCGCTGGAAAAAGCCCGCGCCCACATCCGCGACCGCCTGACCCAGCTCGCCCCCGTGTTCTTGAAAAACAAATTCATGATGGGCGACAACTTCTCCATGCTCGACGTGGCCATTGCCCCTTTGCTGTGGCGCCTGGAGTACTACGGCATTGACCTGAGCAAGAACGCCGCGCCCCTGCTCAAGTACGCCGAGCGCATTTTTTCGCGCCCTGCCTATATTGAGGCGCTCACACCGTCCGAGAAGGTCATGCGCAAGTAATCTGCGCTTCTGCAAGTGATGCAAGCTCCTGCCACCACATCGACCCGCCCGTACATGGTTCGCGCCATGTACGACTGGTGCGTGGACAACAACTGCACCCCGTTTATCGTAGTGGCGGTAGACGCCAGTGTGCGTGTGCCACAGGAGTTTGTGCAAAACGGCGAAATCGTGCTCAACGTGAGCCTGGGTGCCACCAGCAATATGACCCTGGGCAACGACTACATTGAGTTCAAGGCGCGTTTTGGTGGCGTGGCGCGCGAGATTTGCGTGCCCATGGGCCGTGTCTCTGCCATCTATGCGCGTGAAAACGGGCAGGGCATGACCTTCCCGATTGAGGCGGCCAACCCCGACGCCCCCAGCAGCGCAAAGCCCGCCGCAGTCAGCGCGCCAGGCGCGTCTGCCGGTGCCACACCGCCGCCCGTGCTTGGAATTGTGCCCAGCGACGATGGCGCCAAAGACACCGAGCCCAAGCCGCCTGCAGGCCCGCGTCCCTCGCTGACCCGCGTGAAGTAAGCAGCGCAAAAAAGTCGCCCCAAAATGGGCTTTTCCCTCGGGCCCGTACAGGGCCTGCGTTAGAATGAAACTCGTGCCGATTTAGCTCAGTTGGTAGAGCAACCGCCTTGTAAGCGGTAGGTCATCAGTTCGAATCCGATAATCGGCACCACCCTTCAAAAGCCTGACTTGTTCAGGCTTTTTTCATTGGACGCGCGAATTGCGCAGCCGCACAAGGCGCGACAAAGAAACCGTTCAAACTATTTGCATGTGGATGTTTGGAGTGCATCGGCTGCTTCATCGAAGTGCCGTAGACTCAGGCTGCTGGAGCCATTGATTTTCTTTCTCATTTTCTAACTTTGTTTCCTTTCCAACCGCGAGGCCGACAAAGAAACAGAGAAGAAAATTGGTGCCCAGGAAGGGACTCGAACCCCCACGATGTTACTCGCTAGTACCTGAAACTAGTGCGTCTACCAATTCCGCCACCTGGGCATTTCAGGAAAGAGAGTGATTGTATCAAACAAGTTAGCCAAACCAGCGGATTGCTGGACGAAGTTGAAGGTGTTGTTCAAGGACACCGTGATGGACACGGTTTTGTGTCGCGCGATGACGGCGGCCCGGACATCTATTTACCCCCCAACGAGATGCGCGCGGTGCTGCACAAAGACCGCGTCAAGGCGCGCATTGTGCGCAGCGACCGCAAGGGCCGGCCCGAAGGCCGGGTGCTTGAAATTGTCGAGCGCTCGACCCAGCCCATCATCGGCCGCTTGCTGCAGGAAAGCGGCGTGTGGCTGGTCGCGCCTGAGGACAAGCGCTACGGCCAGGACATTCTGATTCCGCGTGGCGGCACGGGCAACGCCAAGACCGGCCAGGTGGTGGTGGTGCAGCTTACCGAGCCCCCCGCCTTGTTTGGCCAGCCGGTGGGCCGGGTGCAAGAGGTGCTGGGCGAGGTGGACGACCCCGGCATGGAGATTGAAATCGCGGTGCGCAAATACAGCGTTCCGCACGAGTTTTCGCTTGCATGCATGGCGCTGTCCAAAACCCTGCCCGACACGGTCCGTCCCCAAGACCACGCCCATCGTGTTGACCTGACCGACATTCCGCTGGTCACGATTGACGGCGAAGACGCGCGCGATTTTGATGACGCGGTGTATTGCGAGCCCGCCACCCAAGGGCGCGGCAAATCGGCCGTCAAGGGCTGGCGTTTGCTGGTGGCGATTGCCGATGTGAGCCACTACGTGGAAAACGGATCGGCCATTGACATTGACGCCTACGACCGGGCGACCAGCGTGTACTTTCCGCGCCGGGTGATTCCCATGTTGCCCGAGAAGTTGTCTAACGGTTTGTGTTCCCTCAAGCCCGAAGTCGAGCGCCTGTGCATGGTCTGCGACATGTTTGTCACGCTTGAGGGCGAAGTGACGGCCTACCAGTTTTACCCGGCGGTGATGTGGAGCCATGCGCGCTTTACCTATACCGAGGTCGCTGCGATTTTGGGCAACACGCGCGGACCCGAGGCGCAAAAGCGCAAAGCCCTGGTCGGCGATCTGCTCAACCTGCATGGCGTGTATGAGTCGCTGCTCAAGTCGCGCCAGCGTCGGGGCGCGGTGGACTTTGAGACCACCGAGACGCAAATCGTGTGTGACGAGACGGGCCGTATCGAAAAGATCGTGCCGCGCACCCGCAACGTGGCGCACAAGCTGATTGAAGAGGCTATGTTGGCCGCCAACGTCTGCAGTGCGGACTTTATTGCGCAAAGCAAGCATGCCGGCCTGTTTCGGGTGCACGAGGGCCCCACGGCTGAGAAGGTGGAGGCCTTGCGCGCTTACCTCAAAGCCATGGGTATCGGCATGACCATCAGCGACACGCCCAAGCCCGGCGAGTTCCAGATGATCGCTGCGGCCACCAAAGACCGGCCCGATGCTGCGCAAATCCACTCTATGTTGCTGCGCTCCATGCAGCAGGCGATTTACACGCCGGGCAACAACGGCCACTTTGGCCTGGCCTTTGACGCGTACACCCACTTCACCAGCCCGATCCGGCGCTACCCTGATTTGCTGGTGCACCGGGTGATTAAGGCGGTGCTGGCCAACGCCAAATACCATTTGCCGGTGTTGCCCATGCCCGGCGAGGCGCACGCCAAGCTGGCGCGCCGCCTGGAAAAAGGCAAGGCCGCCAAGGCGCAGGAGCCAGGCGCCAAGCCCAAAAAGCCCACTGCCGAGAACATGGCCTGGGAGGCCGCCGGTCTGCATTGCAGCGCCAACGAGCGCCGCGCCGACGAGGCCAGCCGCGACGTGGAAGCCTGGCTCAAATGCAAGTACATGTACGAGCATTTGGGCGAGGAATACAGCGGCGTGGTCACCTCGGCCACCTCGTTTGGCTTGTTTGTGACGCTCGACGCCATGTACGTCGAAGGCCTGGTGCATATCACCGAGCTGGGCGGCGAATACTTCCGCTTTGACGAAGTGCGCCAGGAACTGCGCGGCGAGCGCACCGGCATGCGCTACGCCATCGGCACCCGCGTAGACATCCAAGTCAGCCGCGTAGATCTTGACGGACGCAAGATCGACTTCCGCCTAGTGCAAAACGGCCAGCCGCTCACGTCCAAGACCTTGCTCGACAAGGGTTCGGACCTTGAGCGCGGTTCGCGTGACCGTGGCAGCCGCGAGCAGGCACCGTCTCGCGGCAAAGCGGGCAAGGGCGCCAGCGCAAAGGCCCCTGCAGCGGAGAAAAAGGCTTCAGCCAAAAGCAAGACGCCGCGCAAGCGGCGTTAGGCAGGCTTTAACCCCCTCGCAGCAAGAAAACGCTGGCGTCGCGCCCCTGGGGTGCTGCCAGCCGCTGCACTAGCAGCCGGTAGGTGTCCAGGTCAAAGGCCAGGCGCTGGCGGGTTTGCAGGGCGTCTTCGAGGTCGGCCTCGTCGTGGACGGTGGCCACGTGGCACCACTGGTCAAAGACATGGATGTCGGTGCGCTCGGTGCGGGCGTCAAATTCGCGCACTGCCACCGGCGCGGGGTGGGGCCAGGCCTGCAGGCGGTGCTGGGCCAGCGCCATTTGCAGGCGCAGGCGGTGCACCGCAGCGCTTTCGCGCCCGGCGCACACGCCCTTGCACTTTCCTATCTGGCTGGCAAAGCAGGCGCCCTTGCCAGACTCCAGTCCCAGCGCCTGCGGGCACAGGTCGTGGTTTTCGCACAGGGTGCGCAGCGCCTCAGTAGCCTGGCGTTTGGAGCGGTACACACCGTAGAGCTGGTGCAGCGTGCCGGGGTGCTGCGCGTCCAGGCCCACCAGGCGTAACAGTGGGCGGGCGTTAGGGTCGTCGGACAGCTCCCAGGCGCTCAGGCCCTTGCTTTGGCGCAACTGTCGGTTGTGGATGGGCTGCAGCGACTTGACCAGGCTGGCTTCGAGCAACAAAGCGCCCAATTCGCCCGCAGTTTCTCGCCACTCCACACGGCGGATTTCCTGCAGGATGCGCATTTCGCGCGCCTGTTTGGTGGACGCCTGAAAGTGCGACAGCACGCGCGTGCGCATGTGGATGCTTTTGCCCACGTAGAGCGGAATCTCGCCTTCGCCATAAAACAGATAGACGCCGGGCGTGTCTGGGATGTCGTGGATCGGAGTTTCGAGTTGCGGCGGCACGCTGGCGCTGCCTTGCAACAGGGCGGTGGCCTCGCGCTGCAGAGCGTCCAGGCCCAGTTCGCGCTGCGCCACTTGCAGCCAGGCCAGCACCACGTCCACGTCGCCCATGGCGCGGTGGCGCGCCAGTGTTTGCAGGCCGTGGCGCTGCAAAATCGCGTCCAGCCCGTGGCCCTTGTGCTGCGGATATATCTTGCGCGACAGGCGCACGGTGCACAGGGTTTTGACCTTGAGCGCGTGGCCCATGCGCTCCAAGGACTGGTGCACAAAACCGTGGTCAAAGCGCACGTTGTGGGCCACAAACACCGCGCCGTCGAGCAGATCCAGCAGCTGGCGCGCCACGTCTTCAAAGGGCGGCGCGTCTTGCACCATGGCATCGGTGATGCCGGTCAGACTTTGGATAAAAGGCGGAATGCGCACACCGGGGTTGACCAGGCTGCTCCAGCGCGCCACTTCCACGCCGTGCTCCACCCGCACGGCGGCGATTTCGGTAATGCGGTCGTGCTGCGCGTTGCCCCCGGTGGTTTCCAGGTCGAGCAGGACGTAGCAGGGCAGCATGGCGGCAGCCTGGGCGTTTAGCAAAACATCCGCGCTCAGCAAAACATCAGGGCCAGCCAGGCCGGGTCGTCAAGCAGGTTGATGGCGCCGTAGACGCCAAAGCGGTAGGTCCAGCCTTGCAGCAGCTCCAGCCTAACTGGCCAGCCTGAGGCCAAAAAAAGCTCCAGCGCCAGCAGCGGCGGCGGCTTGGCGCGCTGCAATTGCATCAAATGTCGAAGGCGTGAAAGCCAAATGCCCCGGCGCGCCGGTCGGCAAAAAAGCGCTCCAGTGTGTCTTTGACGGTGCGAAAGGCAATCTCGTCCCAGGGAATGTCGGCCTCGTCAAACAGCAGCGCCTCTTGTGTCTCGGTGCCCGGATTGAACACGTCGCTCAGCAGCTCGGCGCGGTAAAACATATGCACCTGCCCCACCCGCGCCACGTTCACCAAAGAAAACAGCGGCTGGAGCGCAAACTCGGCACCGGCTTCTTCCACGGTTTCGCGCGCGGCACCGTCGGCCGTGGTCTCGCCCATTTCCATAAAGCCGGCAGGCAGCGTCCACTTGCCCAGGCGCGGTTCGATATTGCGTTTACACAGCAAAACCTTGTCGCCCCAGACCGGAATCGTGCCCACCACATTGAGCGGGTTGACGTAATGCACCGTGGTGCAGGCCGGGCAGACCGCGCGCACCTTGGTGTCGCCGTCATCGGGCAGGCGGTGCTCGACCGCCGTGCCGCAAGACTTGCAGTGTTTGATGGGGGCGCCGTACATGGTCAAACGAACGCTCCTTTACGCAGCCGCCACGGCCACGCGGATGCCAGACAGGCCGGTGATGTCGCCCTGCATTACGTCGCCTGCCACCACCGCGCCTACGCCCGCTGGTGTGCCGGTATAGATCAGGTCGCCGGGCTGCAGTTCCCAGGCGATGGACAGTTGCTCGATGGTCTCGGCCACGTTCCAGATGAGTTGGGCAATGGTGCTGCTCTGGCGCACCGCGCCGTTGACGCTGAGCGAGATGGTGGCCTGGCCAATATTGGGCACCTGCGCGGCCGGGGTAATGGGGCCTATGGGCGCCGAATGGTCAAAGCCCTTGCCGATGCACCAGGGGCGGCCCGCCTTTTTCATGTCGTTTTGCAGGTCGCGCCGCGTCATGTCCAGGCCTATGGCGTAACCGAAGATGTGGCGGTGTACGTCAGCAGCGGCAATGTTGCGTCCGCCCGTGCCAATGGCTACCACCAGTTCAATCTCGTGGTGCAGGTTGGACGTGAGCGTGGGGTAGGGCATATTCGCCGTGGTGCCGGGGGCGGCGTAGACCAAGGTGTCGGCCGGCTTCATGAAGAAGAAGGGCGCCTCGCGCCCGGTCCCGCCCATTTCCTTGGCGTGCTCTTCGTAGTTGCGGCCCACGCAGTAAATGCGGTGCACTGGAAACTGTTCTGTCATGCCCACAACAGGCACGCTGACGGTAGCGGATGGGGCGAAGGTGTAGTTCATGGGCGTGTTGCGCGGGCGCTTGGGACAGATCAGGCGGACTGGGCGACCAGGTCAAAGTGCTCCACCACGGGTGGGGCTGCAAAAAACGGCCCCACCACGGCGCGCCAGGCGGGAAAGGCGGCAGATTCGCGAAAGCCCACGGTGTGGTCTTCCAGCGTTTCCCAAAACACCTGCAGCACGTAGCGCTCGGGGCTCTCGATACTGCGGTTGACCTTGTAGCCCTTGAAACCCTTGGCGTGGGAGATCACCGTGCTGGCGCCTTGGGCGATGGCCGCTTCAAAGGCGGCGTTTTGGCCGGGGTGGATGCGGATGTCGGCAATTTCAAGAATCATGGGGGCTCCAGGTGGG